>ERZ773178.3-NODE-3-length-195023-cov-6.242783_pt1 | contig 195023 bp, 155 predicted proteins | sample MGYA00580533_ERZ773178 | MGnify/ENA primary metagenome ERZ773178 (study PRJEB29015, sample SAMEA2737859) | human gut metagenome | biome: human gut; feature: human-associated habitat; material: faeces | place: China | collected 2012 ...
TCTGCTAATAAATTTGTTCCTGTAATAGGTGATGTAAAGGCGTTTAGAGGGACTCCATCGACGACCCATAATGGATTAGAAAAACGTCTTTTTTGTTCGACATCCAATGAGTTGTATCCTCGAATGGTTACTGCAATGTCTCCACCTCCTGGAGCTCCGGAAATGTTTGTTATATCCATTCCCGCAACACGTCCCTGCAATAGATTTGCGATACTGGAGGTGGGAATCCCTTTTATTTCATCTGCTTTAATTGTGGAAACGGCCCCTGTCATTTTTCTTTTTGTCGTATTTCCATAAGCGACAACCACTGTTTCATCCAGCGTTTGTACATCTTCTTCTAAAATGATTCGCAATGTATCTGTTCTTTCCGTGAAATTTATTTTCTGGGTTTTAAAGCCCACGAAGGAAAATTCCAGTGTCCCTTTGGTTAATGGGAGTGAAAGAGAGAACCATCCCTTGTTGTTGGTAGCCGTCCCTAGATTAATATTGGTCAGTTTGACCGTTACTCCCGGAATGGGTTCTTTCTTCTTGTCGTAAACCCAGCCTTTTAGCGTGACAGACTTTTTTTCGTCCAACGTGTTCATTTTGAGTTTTATAACAATGGCATTGTTTAACACGACATATTCCAAGTTCGTGTTTTTCAAGCACTTTTGAAGAATTTTCTCCACGTCCACTTCTTTTTCATTCAAATCAATCCCTTTTATTTGGGCGATGTCTTCGTTGTTGTACATGAAGGTGAACCGGGTCTGCTGTTTTAACTCCCAAATCACTTCTTCCAGTGATGCGTTTTGTTTTTTGATCGTGACAGTTTGTGCATTCAGGCTGGCAAAAGCCTGAACGACAAAACACGTGAGTAGTAGAAAGGTTAATTTCATACATCTAAAAATTTTTTGCAATTTTCTCCCTAACGGAAAATTACTCTTCCATCTTTTTTTCATACCTTTGAAATGTTTTAATTATAACTAATTAATACAGAGGATCGGGAAATGTTGGAGCAGGCCCCGATCCTTTTTTTATTATCGGGCGTGGATAGTTATGGTATTGTCCTTGCGGGCAGCCACCACTTTACCACTTTCATTAATAATTTCCAGTAGATCGTCTATATTTTTGTATCTGTTTAGGTTCGTGGAGATGCGGATTTCCTTGGTTTCTGCCGTGGAATAGAATATGGTCATGTTATACCAACGTGCGAGGTCGCTCATCACGTCTTCCAAGCGTTGATTCCGGAACACGAACATACCTTCAATCCATCCCGTGTAGAGTTCCGTATCTACCTTTTGTACGGATGTCTTTCCGGTCTCCTTGTCATATCGGAATTGTTCGGATGGGTTTAGTTGTACTTGTGTTTGGTCGGTGTAAGTCCAAACGGAACCTTCGACAAGGGTGGTATGTGCGATGGGTTCGGTGGAGTAAGATTTCACGTTAAACTTTGTACCGGTGACTTTTACTCGCATTTGTTCTGCGTTAACGATAAAGGGCCACTCCGTGGCTTTGTTCACTTCAAAATATCCTTCGCCATCTAGGTATACTTCCCGTTTTTCATTTCCGAACTCCACGGGATACCGTAAAGTTGATTCACAATTTAACCACACTTTTGTGCCGTCAGCCAATGTTACTTGGTAGTCAGCCCCAGCGGGGACACGTAATGTATGATACACGGTTTCTTTGTTTACCTTTTCCGGGGCATTGGTTTCGGTCGTGTTTGTTTTCCTTGTCTCGCTTTGATAAGAAAGCAGTTTTAACGTGTCGTTTGTGATCAACGTCCCGTCCACGGCTTTCTGGTAAATCTCTTTTTGCGACAAATCAAGAACTTCTCCCGTGGAAACGATTAGTTGAGCGCTTCTTTTTCCCACGTGTTCAATTTGTGCCATAGGAGGAACTGATTTTTTTTCTTTCCCTTGTTGTAGTAATATTCCTCCGGCTAGGGTCATCAGCACGCATACTCCTGCTGCCATGGAATACCATACTCTTCGGTTGATTTTTCTTTTATCTGGGGTAGGAGTATGAAAATCCTTTTGCATTTGCTGCCATAATTTTTGCCATTCTTGTTCGGGTTCCACTTGTTGACCGTATTCTTTCTCTAAGAATGCCATTCGGTTTGTGATCACTTCCTCGAACATGTGTTTATTCTCTTCTTCCTGCAACCAATTTACAAATTCCTCTTCCAGTAACCGTTCCGGTTCTCGGAGGTGTTCCAGTATGAATTCTATTTTATCCAGTTTTTCTTTCATTTGCATCTGGCTTGATGTTTTTACACTATATACACAGGTGAGGTTGAAAAATGGGTGAGTAAAAAATGAAATATTTTACATGAAAAATAGCAAGTACTGTTAATACTGCTAGTCATATCTAATTCTAAGGATGACTTTCAAATGAAATATTATGATCAAAATATTTATCCAATTATAGAATCGAGGATTTGGGTATGAATATCCGTAAATCATATACAAACCCATTTGTTTTATTGCCGTAAATTTGTTGTCAGAAGTTAAACAATAAAAGATCGCAAATTATGGATGGGAGAAATCTTTTGAAAACGATATGGAGTTTTTCATTACTTGTTATGCTGTCATGCGGTCCGGCAGTGAAAGAGAACACGGATCAACCCGATATTATGGAAATAAAAAAGAAAAATCTCGGAAGCCTGTTGGCTCTTTATCCGAAGCCGATGACGGTTGTTGGAACGAAGGTGGAAGGAAAAGTAAATTGGCTTGTTGTTGGACATACGGGTATTATCGGTCACGACCGTATACTTGTCAGTATGAGTAAACAGCATTATTCCAATCAAGGAATTAAGAAGTTAAAGAAATTCTCCATCAATCTCGTTAGTCGTGAGATGTTGCCCAAAGCGGATTATGTGGGAAGTGTGAGCGGGGAGACGGTTGATAAGTCGGACGTGTTCGCTTATCATATCGGGGAGAATGGTACGCCTATTATTGATATGTCGCCTTTGACGATGGAGTGTAACGTGGTGGATATTTACGAAACCGAAGGCTTCGATAATTTTATCTGTACGGTAGTCAATACCTATGCAAGTTCCGATGTTGTTGGTCGGAATGGCAAACTCGATTATACCCGGTTAAAGCCCGTGTTGTTTGAGTTCCCGACTTATTCTTACCTTGCCACGGGAGAGGTAATTGGCAAATGTTTGAATCTGGATGCGGAACCCGGTATGTGTGCCAAGCAACCGATGGCGGTCGATGGTATCGTGCGTCTGTCAAAAATAGAGGTCTATCCGGAGTATCTTGAAGAGTATATGAAGTTTGCGACCGAAGTGGGAGAGGTTTCTCTGCGTACCGAACCGGGAGTGCTAACCATGTATGCTGTCAGCGAAAAGGAAAATCCCTGTATGGTAACTATTCTCGAAACTTATGCAAGTCAAAAGGCTTACGAGTTACATATAGCATCGGAACATTTTCAAAAGTACAAACAGGGAACGTTGCACATGGTCAAGAGATTGACTCTCTCTGATCAGACGCCGCTTAATCCTGCCAACCAAATCAATAACTTCATTCAATAAACAAAATGACTATGAATAAATTTCTCTTATTTTCAGTATTCAGTATTTTAACGTTTAATGTTATGGCACAAGAAAAGATCGTACAGACGGCTGGGCGTAATCAACTCGGAGAGTTTGCTCCTAAATTTGCCGAACTCAATGATGATGTCCTTTTTGGTGAAGTTTGGAGTCGCACCGACAAACTTGGTCTGCGTGACCGTAGTTTAGTAACGATTACTTCCCTTATTAGTCAGGGAATTACGGATAATTCGCTTGTTTTTCATCTTCAGTCGGCGAAAAAGAACGGAATTACCCGTACGGAAATCGCTGAAATTATCACCCATATAGGTTTTTATGCCGGTTGGCCGAAGGCGTGGGCTGCATTTAATTTGGCTAAGGGAGTGTGGGCAGAAGATTCGACAGGCAATGATGCTAAGGCAGCTTTCCAACGTGAAATGATTTTCCCTATTGGCGAGCCGAATACGGCATACGCGAAGTATTTTATTGGTAATAGTTACCTCGCACCGGTTTCTCGTGAGCAAGTTGCGATTTCCAATGTTACTTTTGAACCGCGTTGCCGCAATAATTGGCATATCCATCGTGCAACGAAAGGTGGCGGACAAATGCTTATCGGTGTTGCCGGACGTGGTTGGTATCAGGAGGAAGGTAAGACTCCCGTGGAGATTTTGCCCGGTACGGTCATCCATATTCCGGCCAACGTGAAACATTGGCATGGGGCAGCCGCTGATAGTTGGTTCGCTCATTTGGCCTTCGAGGTTCCCGGAGAGAAAACCTCCAACGAGTGGCTCGAACCGGTTACGGATGAAGAGTACAATAAACTAGAACAGGCTAAATGATGATTATTTTCCCTGATCCTGCTATTTTTTAGTACGTTCTTTATATATTTGGAAAAAATGAACGAAGAGGTCCTAAAAAATACAAATATATGATTACAGATATTCGTTTGAGAAGCCAGCAGTTGGTGAACCCGGCTTTTGATGATCCCAAGGAGCTTGTGGCATGGATGGGTGCATTGCAGGGACAGGAGTATAGTATAGCGAAGTGGGCTGTGGGCTTGCGGTTGAAGAAACCGGACATTCGGAAGGTGGAGGCAGCTTTGGAGAAGGGGGAGATATTGAGGACTCACGTGTTGCGTCCGACTTGGCATCTGGTGGTGGCGGAGGATATTCGATGGATGTTGAAGTTGTCAGTCAGGCGGGTGAAACTGGCGTATGATTCGTATTGGAAGAATCACGGAATATCGGAGGAATTATATATCAAGAGCCATGATGTGATCGTAAGGGTTTTGGAAGGGAATAGATATTTAACCCGGCAGGAGATTGGTGAGGAATTGAATCGGGCGGGAGTTATCGTGGGGGATGATTTGGTGAAATATTTTTTAGGGAGAGCGGAAGTTGATGGTGTTGTTTGTAATGGAGTAGATAAAGGGAGTAAACGGACTTACGCTTTACTGGATGAACGGGTTCCCCCTATGAAGGAGTTGCACAAGGAAGAGGCTTTGGCGAAGTTGGCAATAAAATATTTTAGGAGTCATTCCCCTGCTAGTTTACAGGATTTTATCTGGTGGTCAGGGTTGTCTATAACAGAAGCGAAGCAGGCGGTTGGGTTGATTGATTCAGAACTGATCACGGAAAGAATGGGGGAGACGGATTGGTTAATCCATAATTCATGTGCAAGGAATGTACGGGCGAAGCAAGTGGTACATTTGTTACCTTCGTATGACGAGTATCTCATCAGTTATAAAGATCGTTCGATGGCGTTGGCACCGGAGTATTACAGGAAAGCTTTTAATACCTTTGGTATTTTCTATCCGGTGATTCTGTATAATGGGAAAATTGTCGGGAATTGGAATAAGTCTGCTAAAAAGAAACAATTCGGGATAGAATCTTCATTCTTTATACCGGGCATCGAGGTGGATGAGGGAGAGTTGGATAAGGCAAAAGAAAGGTTTAGAGTGTTTAGTAGCGGGAGGAATGACTGATGCCGGATCAGTCGAGATGTCCATACGGATGTGTGAACAGGAGCAACAGGAGAGAAGCGGGAAATTCGTCCCGTAAGGTTTTTAGGCCTGTCGTGATGTGAGTTTTCACGGTATTCACCGAAATATTTAATTCTTCGGCAATTTCTTTATACTTTTTACATTCGATAAAACTGAGTTTCATCACTTGCGAGCAACGTTCGGGGAGGAGTTCGATGCGGGCCAGGATGCGTTCTACTAATTCTTCTCGGGCGGGATCATCCGATAACGTGTAAGTCGGATCGTCTGCAAGATGTTGACGCACGTGGTTGTTCTGAATCTTTTTATGTTCCAGATAGTTCAACGCCCGGTTGCGAGTGAGGTTAAACAGATAGGGAAACATGGGGCGAGTGAAATCAATGGAGTCCCGGTGATACCACAAACTGAGGAACACGTCATGTACAATGTCTTTGGAGGCATCCAAGTCATTTACTAAACTCATGGCATGGAAACATAGGGCACGATAGTGTTGCTTGAATAATTGTTCAAACACTAGGCTACACTGTTTATTATCTTGCACACGTTCCATAATCCAACTTTGGTTGTTCGCAAAGTTAGGAAAAGTGAAATTAAAAACAAAATAGCCCTCGATACGTATTCCTGTTTTTTTAATTAATTTTGGCGTTCAAAGATAAGATTATGGAATGGTTGACTAGTTTATTAACAGAACATTCAGTGATTCAAGCTGTAATAGTGGTTTCGCTGGTATCTGCTGTGGGGTTGGCTTTAGGGAAAATCAGTATGTGGGGCGTGTCGCTAGGAGTAACTTTCGTGTTTTTCGTGGGCATCGTGGCAGGGCATTTCGGATTGTCGATCGATCCGCAGATGTTGAATTATGCGGAGAGTTTCGGGTTGATTATCTTCGTGTATGCTTTGGGGGTACAGGTGGGACCTGGTTTTTTCTCTTCCTTGGGAAAAGGTGGATTGAAATTGAACATGTTAGCCATGTTGGTGGTTTTGTTGGGGATCGTGATGACTTTGGGATTTCATTGGACCACGGGGGTATCTTTGCCGGATATGGTGGGAATTTTGAGTGGTGCAGTGACAAATACGCCTGCATTGGGAGCGGCTCAGCAAACTTTGAAACAGTTGAATGATCCCGCTATTCAGCAATCGGATTTGGCTTTGGGGTGTGCCGTGGCTTACCCGTTGGGAGTGGTGGGTGTGATTCTTGCCGTTATTTTGGTGCGTAAACTTTTCGCATCCAGTATATTTTTCAAGAAAAGCGATGAAGATAGTCACAAGAAGACGGTAGTCATAGGTTTTCTTGTGAGTAATCCCGGTGTGTTCGGTAAGACCATCCAAGAGATCGCCCGGCAATCGTCGAAGAAGTTCGTGGTTTCCCGGTTGTGGAGGAATGAGAAGGTGATTATTCCGGCATCCGATACGATGGTGAAAGAGGGGGACTGTGTGCTGATGATTACGACAGAAGGAGATGTAGAGGCATTGACCATGTTGATTGGGAAGCGGGATACGAGGGATTGGAATAAGGAAGATATTGACTGGGACGCTATTGATAGTCAGTTGGTATCCCACCGGATCGTGATTACCCGGTCGGAGATTAACGGGAAGCGATTAGGGGCGTTGCGATTGAGAAATCAATATGGGATAAATATAACCCGCATTTATCGGGCAGGTATCGTGTTGTTGCCTACGCCGGACCTGACCTTGCAGTTGGGTGATCGGTTGACGGTGGTCGGGGAGGAATCGGCTATTGCAAAGGTGGAGAACGTGGTGGGGAATGCCGTGAAGGATTTGGACGAGCCTAATTTGGTGGCCGTTTTTATCGGGATGGTATTGGGATTGTTGTTGGGATCGATTCCTTTGACGATTCCGGGCATTAGTTTTCCGGTAAAGTTAGGTTTGGCCGGGGGACCTATTGTGATGGGGATTCTCGTGGGGGCTTTCGGTCCCCGGATTCACATGGTGACTTACACGACAATCAGTGCCAACTTGATGTTACGGGCGCTGGGGCTTTCCATGTATTTGGCTTGTTTGGGATTGGATGCGGGAACTCATTTCTTCGAAACCGTGTTCCGTCCGGAAGGGGCGTTGTGGGTTGGATTGGGATTTGCCATTACGGTGATTCCGGTGATTCTTGTAGCGGCAGTGTCCATTAAATGGATGAAGATTGATTTCGGTTCGGTGGCCGGGATGTTGTGTGGGAGTATGTCGAACCCGATGGCATTGAATTATGTGAATAGCACGGTGGATAGTGACACACCTTCGGTGGCTTACGCAACAGTTTACCCGTTGACGATGTTCGTGAGGGTCATTATGGCACAGGTGATTTTAATGCTATTTTTGTAAGTAAGGAGGTCAAATACTCGTAATTCGTCAATAGTATACAATCATTTCTTGTGAAAACGTTAAAGTAGAATATGTTGCTGGTATAGGATTTGATGCAACTTAAGTGTTGTTCATGGTAAGGTTGTAACTAAATGTTACGATATTCCGTAAACATATATTCAAACAATGTGAAATGTCAGGAAAAGAAATTCATACGAAAGAGACTTTCCAAGTTTTGGGCATGAGTTGTGCTGTTTGCGCTTTGAATGTGGAAACAACACTCGGTGCTCAAGAGGGAGTTTACGAGGCAAAGGTAAATTTTGCCGGTTCAACCGTTTTAGTGGATTATAATCCGCGGGTGATTACACCCGTGGAACTTCAAAAGGCCGTGGAGTCTGCCGGTTACGAGCTGGTGGTAGAAAACACGGAAGATACGGATCAGGCGGATCGTTTGCAGCGGGAAGAGTTTCTTGCGTTAAAACGAAAGACGATCGGGGCTATTGTTTTGGCGGTACCCGTGTTCGTGATCGGTATGTTTTTTATGCATATGCCTTATGGTAATTGGATTATGCTGGCTTTTACCATTCCGGTGATGGCATTTTTCGGACGGGACTTTTTTGTTCATGCCTATATGCAGTTGAAACACGGACGGGCGAATATGGACACGTTGGTGGCTGTCAGTACGGGCGTGGCGTTTTTGTTCAGTCTGTTCAACACGATTTGGCCGGAATACTGGACGAGTCGGGGATTGGAGGCTCACGTGTACTATGAGGCGGCGGCTGTGATCATTGCTTTGATTTTGTTGGGGCGTTTGCTGGAGGCAAAGGCTAAGTTCAGTACCTCGACTGCGATAAAGAAATTGATGGGGTTACAACCCAAAACGGTGACTAAAATTCTTGCCGACGGCAGCGAAGAGGAGGTGCTTATCCGTGAGGTAGTGGTCGGAGATGTGCTGGTCGTGAAACCGGGAGAAAAGATTCCGGTGGATGGAGAAGTGACGGAAGGATCTTCTTTTGTCGACGAGAGCATGATTACCGGGGAGTCGATCCCCGTGGAGAAGGTGAAAGGACAACCCGTGTATGCCGGGACGATAAACGAGAAGGGAAGTTTCCGCTTCCGTGCCGATAAGGTGGGGGGAGAAACCGTGTTGGCCAATATTATCCGAATGGTGCAGGAGGCACAGGGAAGTAAAGCTCCCGTGCAGAAACTGGTGGACCGTATTGCCGGAATTTTTGTTCCGGTAGTAATGGGGATCGCGGTGATCACGTTTATCGTGTGGATGCTGATAGGCGGAGACCTTGCTTTTACTCATGCTTTGCTGACGTCCATCACGGTGCTGGTTATTGCCTGCCCGTGTGCGCTAGGGTTGGCGACGCCGACAGCGATCATGGTCGGGATCGGTAAAGGGGCGGAGCATAATATACTGATCAAGGATGCGGAGAGTTTGGAACTGATGTACCGGGTGAATGCGATCGTGCTGGATAAGACGGGAACGATCACCGAGGGAAAACCTGTCGTGACGGATATTCACTGGACTCCGGGGGCGGAAGACGAGCGTTACCAATCTATTCTTTTGGAGATCGAACGGCGTTCGGAACATCCGCTGGCAGATGCCGTGGTACAGAAGTTTAAGGAGAAGGTCGTGAATGAAATATTAGTTTCGGATTTCGAAAATCAGACCGGTAAAGGGGTGACGGCAAAAGTCGGGGATAAGGTATATCTTGTCGGTAACCGGGCTTTGTTGGAAGTGAATCATGTTGTTTTAGACGATGATAACGAGAAACTTGCTGTCCGGTGGGAAGGAGACGGTAAAACGGTTGTCTTTTTTGCCGGAGGGGGCCGGGTGTTGGCATTGGTTGCCATTGCCGATAAGATCAAGGAGAGTTCTCGTCAGGCGGTTGCGACGCTGCATGAAAAAGGAATTGATGTTTATATGCTGACCGGGGATAATGCCTTGACGGCTCGTGCCGTGGCAGATCAGGTGGGCATTCGTCATTTTAAGGCCGAAGTGATGCCGGGTGAGAAGGCTAATTTCGTGGAGGCTTTACAGCACGAAGGGAAAGTGGTGGCAATGGTGGGTGACGGGATCAATGATTCGCAGGCATTGGCTCAGGCCGACGTGAGTATAGCCATGGGGAAAGGGTCGGATATTGCCATGGACGTGGCAAAGGTGACATTGATTACTTCCGATCTGAACGTGATTCCCCGTGCTATCGCGCTTTCGCATCAGACGGTGCGGGCGATTCGACAAAATTTGTTCTGGGCGTTTATTTATAATATAATTGGTATTCCTTTAGCGGCAGGGGTGTTGTACGGGATCAACGGTTTTTTACTCAACCCGATGATTGCGGCTGCCGCAATGGCTTTCAGTTCGGTGTCCGTGGTGACTAATAGTTTGAGAATTAAATGGAAGAAATTGTAGCTATTATATAAACCAATAAAAGAAAGCAACATGGAAAAAAAGTTCAGATTTAAGACAACGTTGAAATGCAGTGGCTGCGTATCGAAAGTCACTCCGTTTTTGAATAGTTTGAGAGACGTGACGGAATGGAGCGTGGATTTGCAACATCCGGACAAGGTGCTGACGGTTATGTTGAAGACCGGAGACACGCACTCGGTGAAGAAGGCGTTCGAGAACGCGGGGTATAAAGTTGAAGAGTTCAGATAGACGATGTTAGTTATTTTATCACCGGCCAAGACCATGGATATGTCCGTGGTGGAACAGGAGTTTCCGGGTACTACCCCGGAGTACGCGGAAGAAGCGGAATATCTGGCAGGGCAAATGCGCCGCTTTTCCGAGTCCCAGTTAGAGAAAATATTGAAGATCAGTTCTAAGCTGGCTGCGGAGAATTACGAACGTTATCAGAGGTTCGGTTCACTTTCGAATCCTCGCAAACAGGCTTTGTTTGCTTATAACGGGAGTGTCTTCAAAGCTATAGATCCGAATTCTTTTTCTTTAGAGGACTTGAAGTATGCCCAAGATCGTGTTCGGATTATCTCAACACTTTATGGTTTGGTGCGTCCGTTGGATTTGATTCAGGCCTACCGGATTGCGTTTGCCGTGAAGTTAGATGGGGCGAACCTGTACGATTATTGGGTTCCGAAGCTGACAACTCCATTATTGGAAGATGTGCGTAAGGTTGGAGGGATTATGGTGAATTTGGCCAGTATGGATATTCAGGGAGCGTTGAAGATGGACGAGCTGAGGAAACAGGTGAGAGTGATTACACCGGAATTTCAAGAATGGCGGGATGGTAAATACGAAACGGTTCGTACTTATGCCAAGATTGCACGGGGGATGATGACGAGATATATCGTAATGAACCGTGTTGAGGAACCCGAGGAGTTGAAGGCTTTCAACGGGGATGGGTACACGTTTAATGCTGACCTTTCGGATGAGGAACATTATTTCTTTACCCGAATAAAGAAGTAAAACAGAAAGAGTTGCGGGTACATATTTCATGTTGCCTCCCAGTCTGCAACTTTTTCTAAAATATTTGGTTAGGAAAGAAACAAAAAAGGCTTTTTGTAGGTATATCTAACCGTAATAATTAATCTGATTTAACTATGAAAGAACGAGAGATAGAACCGGGAACACCTGAAATCAATAAAAAGTATTCCATTGTAGTTGATAGAAAAGGGCCTTACTTGGTGTATGGTCATCCGCTTTTAAAACAACAGTTTATCGTGCAGAATGACGAGGGAAGTTCTTGGTCATACCGGGATGGGGTTGAGTACGATATGAATGACGAACCCACGGCTTTATGCCGCTGTGGGGCTTCTGCCAATAAACCGTATTGCGACGGGGCGCACTTGAACACGAATTGGGACCCCTCGTTAACGGCAGATAATATTCCTTTATTGAAAGATGCCGATGTGGTTGACGGACCCACGCTTGAGTTGACGGACAACGAGAAGTATTGTGCTTTTGCCCGTTTTTGTGATGCTTACGGGAAGGTTTGGAATCTCGTGGAGGAGTCCGATGATCCGGAGGCTAGGAAGTTGACAATCCGGGAGGCTAATTATTGTCCGGCAGGTCGTTTGAAGGCTTGGGATAAGGATAAGGGGGAATTTATTGAAAATAAACTGGAGCCATCGTTAGTGCTGTTGGAAGACCCACAGGAGCGTTGTAGCGGTCCCTTGTTCGTACGGGGCGGGATTCCGATTGACGACACGGAGGGCGTGAGGTACGAACTTCGTAACCGGGTTACGCTATGCCGTTGCGGAGCGTCATCGAACAAACCTTTCTGTGACGGGACGCACGTGAGTATTCGTTTTCGGGACGGTTTGCCGGGGCCGCATGGTGGGATAAAGTAAAATGGTCTGAATCTGTAAATTAACTCATCGGGAGAATGTTATACTCGATATAACTATGACCATGTTATAAAGCAGGTAGCATGTACTTATAAGATTATAAATACCTAATATCTTATTACAATATTTTGCATTTATAATAGGAGCAGAATAGGAAGAGAATGGGAGCGGAATGGGAGCGGCTCGCAATATGGTAGAAATTTGATGCAAGATCAGTAACGTTATTTTACATTATTTGGGATTTTGCTTTTCCCGAATTAATCTCGTTTTCCGAATCTAAATATGCGAGTGTCCATGAAAAGGTATTTTACGCCGGATTTGATTTTTTTCTATCGTTATTAACATTTATTGTTTGTTGGCATGATATTTGTTGATTATTCGTGTAATCAATAAAATTGTAGGATGGATGTATTTCATATTTTTCTGGCCGTGATGACCGGAATTGCAGTTATTGTTTTTGTAGCCCTGTACTTCGTGAAAGCGGGTTATGGTATGTTTTTCGATGCCAAGTGGGGGCGACCAATAAATAACCGGATCGGCTGGGTATTGATGGAGGCTCCTGTTTTTATTGCGATGGTACTTTTCTGGTATTTTTCGGATAGGGGGTATGAGTTGGTGCCGTTGATCTTCTTTATTTTTTTCGAGATACATTATTTTCAGCGTGCGTTTATTTTCCCGTTACTACTGAAAGGTAAGGGGAGAATGCCGATGGGAATCATGTTGATGGGAATCACGTTTAACGTGTTGAATGCGTGTATGCAGGGGGGATGGATATTTTATTTTGCCCCGTCGGATCTTTATACTCCGGAATGGTTGACATCCCCGCAGTTTATTATCGGAACGGTATTGTTTTTTGCCGGGATGTTCACGAATATACAGTCGGATCACATCATTCGTCATTTGCGGCGTCCCGGTGACACGGGGCATTATTTGCCCAAGGGAGGGATGTTTCGTTACGTGACTTCGGCGAATTATTTTGGCGAGATTGTTGAATGGATCGGCTTTGCCATTCTCACGTGGTCACTTTCCGGTGCCGTTTTCGCTATTTGGACGTTTGCTAATTTAGTACCGAGAGCTAATACAATTTATCACAAATATTTAGGGATGTTCGGGGACGAGGTGAAAAAACGTCGTCTGAAACGAGTGATTCCTTTTATATATTAAGCATATGACACGAGAATCCAAGTTATTCACGCCATTAACAATCGGACCGCTGACCTTGCGTAATCGAACCATACGGGCAGCGGCATTTGAGGGAATGTGTCCGGGGAATGCACCTTCGGAAATGTTACATGATTATCATCTTTCGGTGGCCCGAGGGGGGATAGGGATGACGACGATCGCTTACGCAGCTATTGTTCGTAGTGGTTTATCGTTTCCCCATCAATTATGGTTGAGGCCGGAGATTCTTCCGGCATTACGGCAGCTCACGGATGATATACATGCCACGGGTGCGGCTGCATCCATCCAGATCGGGCATTGCGGAAATATGTCGCATAAGGGTATCTGTGGTTGCATGCCTATATCAGCTTCAAGTGGTTTTAATATATACTCACCGACGTTGGTGCGAGGAATGAAGAAAGAGGAGATCGTGGAGATGGCAAAGGCATTCGGACGGGCCGTGAATATGGCTCGGGAAGCGGGTTTTGATGCCGTGGAGGTTCATGCCGGACACGGGTATCTGATCAGTCAGTTCCTTTCTCCTTACACGAATCACCGAAAGGATGAGTTCGGGGGATCGCTGGAGAATAGGATGCGGTTTATGCGTATGGCGATGGCAGAAGTGATGGCGGCGGCGGGGGACGATATGGCCGTGTTGGTGAAGATGAATACCCGGGATGGATTCCGGGGAGGGATGGAAGTGCCTGAATGTATAGAGGTGGCCAAGGCACTGGAAGAGGCTGGGGCTCATGCCTTGATTCTGAGTGGCGGTTTTGTTAGCCGGGCCCCGATGTACGTGATGAGGGGGGCTATGCCTATCCGTAGTCTGACGTATTATATGCAACAATTTTGGTTACCAATAGGCGTTCGGATTGCCGGACATATGATGATTCCGACGGTGCCATTTAAAGAAGCTTATTTTTTTGAAGATGCGTTGAAATTCCGGGAAGCGGTAAAGTTACCTCTCGTGTACGTGGGGGGATTGGTTTCCCGGGAAAAGATTGATATGGTGTTGGATGCCGGATTTGACGGGGTGTCGATGGCTCGTGCCTTGTTGAATGAACCGGATTTCGTGAACCGGATGGCGAGGGAGGAGAATGCCCGGAATGCTTGCGAACATGTGAATTATTGTATAGCCCGTATGTATTCTAGGGAGATGGCTTGTCATAAGCATATTCCGGATTTGCCCAAGAAGTTATTGAAGGAATTGGAATCGGCTTCAAAGAAAAATTGAAATGTGGTAATCTATGGAAGTACAGAATCTGTCTAGCGTTCATCCGGTTGCCATTGTTACGGGAGCCAGTTCGGGAATCGGTTTGGAGTATGCCCGAGAGTTGTGTTCCCGGGGGTATGATGTCGTGATGGTCAGTAACGAAGAAGAGCGCCTTACGCAACATGCCGGGGAGTTATCACAAACGTACGAGGTGCAGACGTGGCCTCTTTACATGGATTTATCACTACCGGATGCAGCGGAGCATTTGCATGGTTTTTGCGTGGCATTGGGGTTACAAGTGGAGGTGTTGGTGAATAATGCCGGTATTTTTCGATACGAGCATGTGGTGAATCTTTCCGTTGGGGTTGTGCGAACCATGCTGATGTTACATATGAATACGGTTGTATTGCTTTGTCGTTATTTTGGCGAGGATATGAGAAAACGGGGAAAAGGGTATATTCTCAATATGTCTTCCATGTCGGCTTGGTTTTCTTATCCGGACATTTCGTTATACGCTTCCACGAAGTGTTTTTTGAAGAGTTTTTCCCGTGCTTTCCGTTTGGAGATGCTTGATTACGGGGTGAACGTTACCACGGTTTGCCCGGGAGCAATCGCTACCGATTTATATAATTTACCTCTTCATTTGCAACGGTTGGCCGTGCGAATCGGTGTGATGATGAAACCGACCACGCTTGCCCGGCGTGCAATTAACGGGATGTTCCGTCATCGAGCCCAAATGATACCCGGGGTAATTAATTATTTCTTTATCGGCTTTATGTTCTTTTGGCCTTACGGAGTAGTAAGGTGGGTGATGAGGAAGGTTAAAAAAGCAATTAAAAATTGAAAATGAAAGAATCCATTAATTTATGATTTATGAATTACGATTTACGATTAAGAAAAGAGGCAGTTCGTGGGTGTAAATCACCTAATCTAAAATCATAAATCAAGAAATTAGTTGGATCTAAAATCATAAATCATTAAATCTGAAATGAACAAGGGTTTGTTTATCATCACTGGGGCCAATGGGGGTATGGGAAAGGCGATTACGAGAGCGGTTGCCGGGACGGGTGTTCCCGTGGTTATGGCTTGTCGGAATGTTGAACGGGCGGCAGGAGTGAGGGATGAAATTGTGCGGGAGACGGGAAACGGTCGGGTGGAGTTGCATCAGTTAGATTTGGCGTCGGTTGCTTCCATCCGTTCTTTTGTTGACGGGTTGAATGGACGGGAGGTTAGCGTGCTAGTGAATAATGCGGGGATCATGTGTCGGGATTTCACGACAACCGGGGACGGGTTAGAGATGACCGTGGGGGTGAATTACGTGGGGACTTGGTTGTTGACGAATTGGTTACTTCCGAATATGGGAAGAACAGAGAAGGCTCGGATTATTAACACATCGTCGGTTACTTGTAAGATGGGGGAGGTCGGAGATCACTTCTTTAAATTGGATCCAGAACATTATCGTCGTTTTAAGGCTTATCCCGATTCAAAATTGGCGATACTGATGTTCACTACAGAACTGGCCCGGCGGCTACAGGGGCGTGCGATTACCGTGAATGCTGTTGATCCGGGCGTGGTGAACACGGGGATGATTACCATGCATAAATGGTATGACCCCTTAGCGGATATATTTTTTCGTCCGTTTATTAAATCTCCGGAACGGGGGGCGATGACGGCTATACTTTTGGCAACTTCCGATCGATACGTGAATGTATCGGGAGGTTTTTTCAGGAATAAACGTCAGGTGGGGTTACCTAAAACGGCTCTTGATGTGGAGGCTTGTCGGAAGTTGTGGTTTCAGACGGAGCAATTGGTGGCCGGACTGGTCGGCTCAAAATTAAAAAAGGGAGAAAATTAGGGTGAAATAGAAGCTTTTAATTTTCAGCTTTCTTATCTTTGTAGGCAAAGAAATTAATATTATGCGATTAGAGGAAAGATATGATAAGGTACTGGCATGGTTTCGGGAACGTATGCCGGTAGCCAACACGGAATTACAGTATAATGATCCCTTCCAATTGCTGGTAGCTGTAATTTTATCGGCACAGTGTACTGATAAACGGGTGAATATGGTGACTCCCGCTTTGTTCGAGCAATTTCCGGATGCGGAGTCTATGTCTAAGGCAAGCGTGGAGGAGATTTTCGAGTTGATTAAGTCTATCTCTTACCCAAATAATAAATCCAAGCACCTGTCAGCGATGGCAAAAAAGCTGATGGAAGATTTCAATGGAATAGTTCCGGATGATTTCGAGTTATTGCAGACGTTACCCGGGGTGGGACGGAAGACGGCCAATGTTATGGAGGCGGTGGCTTTCAAACGTCCGGCCATGCCTGTCGACACGCACGTTTTCCGGGTAGCCGATCGTATCGGGCTGGTAACGGGAGCCAAGACACCATTGGAAACGGAAAAACAACTCGTGGCGCATATTCCTGCCGAGTGGCTGTCCACGGCTCACCATTGGTTGATATTGCACGGAAGATATGTTTGCGTGGCAAGAAAGCCGAAGTGTGAAGAGTGTGGGATTGCCGAGTGGTGCAAATATAATCAAAAAAAGCTGTCTTGACGAGAGACAGCTTTTTCACTATTTACTACTAACCCTAAAATTGGAACTACTTCGAGCATCCATTTTCTTGCAATAAACCCGTTTTTATTACTTAGTGTGAATTCGTTTATTAGATGCAGGTTTTTTGAAAAGGTTGCGTGAAAAAATAAAAAAAATTAGAGGATTGTGTTCACAATCCTCTAATTTTTTTATTTTAATCCTTTACGTTTTAGTAATGGATCAATAGAAGGTTCTTGACCTCTGAATTTTTGGTAAAGGGTCATGGCATCTTCGGAGCCTCCTTTAGAAAGAATGTTCTCCCGGAATGCTTTTGCTTTTTCGGGATTGAAGATGTTTCCGGTTTCTTTAAATGCCTCGAAAGCATCGGCATCCAGTACTTCGGCCCACGTGTAAGCGTAATAGCCGGAAGAATAACCTCCGGCAAATATGTGCTGGAAGTAAGGACTGCGATAGCGTACTGTAATCTCTGGTATAAGGCCGATTTTTTCCAACGTGGCTTTTTCGAATTCGTTCGGGTTGACGGGATCGGTCGTGTTACGCGTATGGTAAGCCATATCCAGTAGGGCGGCTGCCATGAATTCGGTTGTGACGAATCCTTGGTTGAAATGTCCGCTATTTTTTAGTTTGTCGATAAGCTCTTGCGGGATAGGTTCTCCCGTTTTGTAATGGCGGGCGTAAACTTTCAGCACTTCGGGATCAGCGGCCCAGTTCTCCATAATTTGGGACGGGAGTTCCACGAAATCCCTGGGAACAGAAGTTCCTGATACTTTATTATATGTACATTGTGACAATAGACCGTGAAGTGCATGGCCGAATTCATGGAAAAGGGTTTGTGCCTCGTCAAAGCTCAATAACGCCGGAACATCCCCCGTGGGTTTGGTGAAGTTACACACGTTCGTGATGATCGGGGTTACTTTTTTACCTAGTGCGGATTGCTTGCGATAAGCGTTCATCCATGCTCCCGAACGTTTGCTTTCTCTCGGGTAGAAGTCCATGTATAGAATCCCGATGTGGTCTCCGTTCGCTTCTTTTACCTCGAATGCTAAAGCGTCCGGGTGGGGAACGGGGAGGTCGGTACGTTGCGTGAACGTGATTCCGTATAATTTATTGGCCGTGTAGAAAGCACCTTCTCTGACATTTTCCAACGGGAAGTATTGACGGAGTTCATTCTCGTCCAGCCCGTATTTGTTTTTCTTTACTTTTTCCGCGTAATAACGCCAGTCCCAAGGTTGTAATTTAAAGTTTTTACCTTCCTTTTGAATCATGTCTTGAAGTTCTTTCGCTTCTTTTTTAGCTATCGGGAGAGCGGCATTCCAGATTTGGTTACACAGGTTGTACACGTTCTCCGGAGTTTTGGCCATGTTATTGTCGAGAATAAATGCCGCGTGGGTATCGTAACCGAGCAACTGGGCTTTTTGCACTCGCAGGGAAGTGATCTTGGATATAATTTCTTTGTTATCGAACTCGTTGTCGTTATTACAACGGTTGATATAAGCTTTGTAAATTTTTTCTCTTAGATCCCGGTTGTCAGCGTATTGCAAGAATGGGATCATGCTTGGATTGTGAAGGGTGAATACCCATTTCCCTTCTAAACCGGCATTTTGGGCTGCGGTTGCTGCCGTGGCAATCACGTTCTCGGGAAGGCCGGATAAATCTTTTTCGTTATCGATGATCAGTTTGAAACGATTGGTTTCATTCAACAAGTTTTCGCCGAATTGCAGGCTGAGCATGGATAACTCGCTATTCAATTTCTTGAACGTTTCCTTGTCTTCGGGAGAGAGGTTTGCTCCACCTCGAACGAAGCCTTGGTAATATTTATCGAGTACGGTTAATTGTTCCGGGGTCAGATTTTCTTTCTCTTTATTATTATATACCGTTTTGATTCGTTCGAAAAGTTTGTCATTTAAGTTGATCGCATCCCAGTGAGCGGTAAGTTTTGGGGTAATCTCTTTGGCAATAGCTTTGATCGAATCGTTCGTGTTCGCTCCTTGTTGGTTGCCGAACACGGAAGCTACTTTGTTCAGTAATTCGCCCGAAGTTTCGAGAGCGTCGATCGTGTTTTTAAATGTCGGTGCATCCGGATTGTTGATGATCGCGTCGATTTCTGCTTGGTGTTGCTTCATCCCTTCCTCGTAAGCCGGGAGATAATGTTGATTTTTAATCAAGTGGAAAGGGGGAACCTCGTGAGGGGTTTCATACGTGTTGAAAAATGGATTTTCATTCTTCACTTGCCCTGATTGGCAGGATTGCAGCGCTAGTCCTACGCAACAAACTAAGTAAGTGACTTTTTTCATTTTGAATTTTATTATTTGGTTTTAGAATGTGACAAATATAATTAAGTCGGGCAGAATATACAAATAAATGATTTTCTCCTTATTTTTGTGTCCTTCAAAAATGGATAAGATTGATATGAGTATACAAGAGAATGTTGCGACTTTTGTCACGAAGTTACCTAAGGTGATTTTGTTGTGTGTTGTCATTTACCTGATTTCGTTGAATTTCAAGACGGCCAACGAGGTCCCGAAGAATCAAGAGGTGAAAGCTGAAGTTTCGAATATTGTTCCTCTGGATGCGGTGAAGAAATATTTTCCGACTTGTACGAGTGTTGAGAAAGTAAATGAAGTGCATTATGTCGTTAAAGCTGGTGGGGAGGAGGTCGGTAAATTACTTGTTACGACCCCGATTGCGGACGATCTGATTGGTTATGCCGGGAATGTACCTTTGTTTTTGGCTGTTTCCGAGGAGGATGTGATTTTAGGACTTACCCTATTAGATAATAGCGAGTCGCCCGGGTTTTTAAGGCGTTTGGAGAAAAAGAATCTGTTCTCGGCATGGGATGGTAAGACGTTGGAGGAGGCAGCGCTGCTGAACGTGGAAGCAGAGAGTGGAGCCACAATGTCGAGTGATGCTATCCGGGGAAGCGTGAAAAGGGTGCTGGAGTTTCACTTGGAACGTGATGGGGGAGGTTTTGAAGTGGATTGGGTGAAATTGTTGCAACACGCTTTGGGGGGAATCGTGGTTTTGTTGGCGTTAGCTAGCATGTTCTGGGGAAGTCGGATGAAGCGCTGGCGTTACGTGTTGCAGGTTTCTTCCGTGTTGATTTTAGGCTTTTGGTCCGGGTATTTCGTTTCTTTAGAGTTGTTGTTTAACTGGTTGTTGAACGGGGTACCCTGGGGGGCACGTGTTTTGTTGCCCGTGATCGCCGTGCTGGCTTTGGCCTGTCCTTTGTTCCTAAATAAGGCTTATTATTGTGCGTATTTATGTCCTTTTGGGGCAGCACAGGAGTTGGTAGGGAAAGTTCGTAAGAAAAAAATAGCCCCAAAGGGAGTGTGGAAGAATATATTTAAATATACTCGTGTGATCTATTTTATGGTGATTCTCGCTCTGTTGTTGTGGGGAATCCCGTTAGAATTGGCATCGTTGGAACCCTTTCCGGCATTTTTATTGACCGCTGCAACGGGGTGGGTGATTGCTTTGGCTGTCATATTTTTACTCTTATCCGTATTTTTTGCCCGTCCTTGGTGTAACTATTTTTGTCCTACCGGGGCGTTGCTGGATATTTTGAGAAAGGCCGATACAAAGGCGGGTTCGGAGAGAAGAAAAAAAGTGATCCGGGAATTTATTGCCTTGGCAATATTCCTCGTGATATTATATTTTATATTGAGGTAAAAAAAACTTGAAACTTTTTTACCGAAACATTTGATTGTTTGAATAAAAAGTGCGTAATTTGCATCCTGTTTGGAAAGCGTTTATAAAAATATTGAGAGATGTCAAGAATTTGTCAAATAACTGGAAAGAAAGCGATGGTTGGTAACCATGTTTCTCACTCCAAAAGAAGAGTGAAGAGAACATTCGAGATCAACCTGTTTAAGAGGAATTTTTATTGGCCAGAAGAAGATAGATGGATCCGTTTGAATGTATCTGCAGCCGGATTGCGCCTGATCAACAAGAAAGGTATTAGTGCTTGTTTGAAAGAAGCTACTGCCAATGGTTTAATTAAGAACGTATAAAGTAAGAAGAGATGGCAAAGAAGAGCAAAGGAAACAGAATACAGGTGATTTTGGAGTGTACGGAACACAAAGAATCCGGAATGCCGGGCACGTCTCGTTATATCACTACCAAAAACAGAAAGAACACCCCCGAGAGAATGGAGTTGCGTAAATACAACCCAATTCTGAGAAGAGTAACTTTACACAGAGAAATAAAATAATTAAGCTATGGCAAAGAAAGTTGTTGCAACACTTAAAACAGCAGATGGTAGGGGATTTGCAAAAATCATCAAAATGGTGAAGTCTCCGAAAACCGGTGCCTATACTTTTAAGGAACAAATGGTTCCTAATGATCAGGTGAAAGAAGCCGTGAAAAAGTAAGATTTAAAATCTTCATATAAGAAAGAGCGTCGTGAGACGCTCTTTTTTTGTGTTCTTCGGGAACTACCCCCTCTAACTCCCCCTTACACAGGGGGAGGACATGCTACGTTGAGATATTGTGATGTTTGGTAATCAGCTCTCCCCCTGTGTAAGGGGGAGCTGGAGGGGGTAGTTTCTTTTTATATTTACTCCGAATTTCATCAGAACAAAAAAATCATGATTTTTTTTACTGAAAGGTGTAACCTATCCAAATAATTCCCGTTATACTTTATGTATTCACAATCAAGGAATGTTTCTTGATGGTTGAAGACTGAAGAGTTAGTTTGAATAATTGAAAAATAAAATTTCTCGATTTTTTCGAGAAAAAACGAAACCTTTCTTTAGTGGTAACGTTAAAGAGGTAGAATAGATGATGAACTTATGATTTATTTTTAGCTGTTATTAGATTGAATCATCTAGCATAAAGAGAGGGGATAGCTTTGACTGGGGTTTAAGCTGATTTTCTGATAGAGTTCTTAAAAGTACTGGAATATATCCTACGGGACACCACGCACACACACCACACACACAGACGCACGCACACACACATACATACAACATCTTTTCGTCAGTCCCAATGTATTCCATTTAAGACGCTACAGGAAATCCCTCCTTTTTTTATTTTTTATTTTCGATTTTAGATTCCAACCACAAATCCCACCATGTATTAATTTTAGATTTTTTCTGTACGAAGTTTATGCTTTTTTATTCGTAAATTGTAAATCATAAATCATAAATTTTTCTTCCATTCGAAATAGTTTCTCTATCTTTGTAAGTTGATTTTTAAGGAATAGGAATTCATGGAGTACAGAGAAGAAGAAGATAACAATATAGCCATATTTGGTGCCAGAGAGCATAATCTGAAAAATATAGATCTGACGATTCCACGGGATAAGTTGACGGTGATTACCGGGTTAAGCGGGAGTGGAAAATCATCCTTGGCTTTTGATACGATATATGCCGAAGGGCAGCGTCGGTATCTGGAAACTTTTTCCGCATACGCCCGTCGTTTTCTGGGAGGGATGGAACGTCCGGATGTGGATAAGATTACCGGGTTAAGTCCTGTGATTTCAATTGAACAGAAAACCACGAATAAAAATCCACGTTCTACGGTCGGAACGACCACCGAGATTTATGACTTTTTGCGTTTACTTTATGCCCGTGCAGGGGTGGCTTACTCGTACGCTACAGGTAGTAAGATGGTAAAGTACACGGATGAACAGATATTGGAATTGTTGCAGCGTGATTTTGCCGGGCGGCGTATCTTGTTGTTGGCTCCCGTGGTAAAAGGACGTAAGGGACACTACCGGGAGTTATTCGAGAATTTAAGGAAGAATGGTTTTATCTCGGCACGGGTGGACGGTGAGTTGCGGGAAATAACGATCGGGATGAGTGTTGATCGTTACAAGATGCACGACATTGAAATCGTGGTGGATAAAATTGTCATGGATCAGGTTGATCTGAAACGCTTGAAGAATTCCGTGGCCACTGCCATGAAACATGGGAAGGGCGTGATGACGGTAAAAGATTACGAGTCTGATGAGATTAAATATTATAGCCGCCATTTGATGTGTCCGGATACCGGGCTTTCCTATAAAGATCCGGCCCCGCATACTTTTTCTTTCAATTCGCCTCACGGGGCTTGTAAGAAATGTAAGGGATTGGGATTTGTCAACGAGGTGGCAATGGAAAAGATTATCCCGGATAATTCATTATCCATTCATGCCGGGGGAATCCTACCTCTTGGAAAATATAAGGCTTCCCTTATTTTCTACCAGATCGAAACGATTCTGAAAAAACACGGTGCCGATATTAAACAACCGATCCGGGATTTGCCCGAAGAGGCCTTGACGGATATTTTGTACGGTTATCCGGGGCAATTCCGTTTGGAGAATGCGGAGATCGGGGTATCGTCCAATTTCCTCACGACGTACGAGGGAATATTGAAGTATGTTACCATGCAGGAGGAAAATTCGACTTCCAAGAAAGCGAATAAATGGGCGGAACAGTTTATTTCCGTGACGACCTGTGACGTGTGTAACGGTCAACGTTTGAACCAGGAAGCTCTACATTTCTATATAAACGGGAAGAATATTTCCGAGTTGGCCAATATGGAATTATCTGATTTGTACGAGTGGGTCAGTAACGTGGAGGAGCATCTGGAGGATAAACAGAAACAGATTGCGGGGGAGATTTTGAAGGAGATCCGGACTCGTTTGAAGTTTATGCTTGATGTCGGCTTGGAGTATCTTTCCTTGAATCGCCAGTCCATGACGTTATCGGGAGGGGAGTCTCAGCGTATTCGTCTGGCGACACAGATCGGTTCACAGTTGGTTAACGTCCTTTATATATTGGATGAACCGAGTATCGGGTTGCATCAAAAGGATAACCGGAAGTTGATTCATTCTTTACAGGAATTGCGGGATAACGGTAACTCGGTGATCGTGGTGGAGCATGATAAGGAGATGATGGAGAATGCCGATTACATCGTGGACTTGGGACCCAAGGCGGGAAGAAAAGGAGGGGAGATTATGGCTATCGGGGGGTATTCCGATATTCTGAAAAGTGATAGTCTGACGGCACAATACTTGAAAGGGGAGAAGGTTATCACTATCCCGGCGGAACGTCGTGCAGGGAATGGAAAGAAGATTTCCCTGAAAGGATGTACCGGAAATAATCTTAAAAATGTGAGTGTCGATTTTCCTCTGGGGAAATTGATTTGCGTGACCGGGGTGAGTGGAAGTGGAAAATCTTCTTTGGTTAATGGAACTTTGCATCCGATATTGAGTGCTTATTTTTATAATGCTTTGGCTGCACCGTTACCTTATAAATCGATAGAAGGGATGACTGAAATCGATAAGGTCGTGGTGGTGGATCAAAGCCCGTTAGGTAAAAGCCCTCGTTCTAATCCGGCAACTTACACGGGATTGTTTACCGATATTCGGAAGATATTTGAAAAGTTACCGGAATCACAAATCCGGGGATACACGGCCGGACGTTTTTCCTTTAACGTGAGCGGAGGACGTTGTGAGGTTTGTAAAGGTGCGGGAGTGAAGACCATCGAGATGAATTTCCTTCCGGATGTTTACGTGCATTGTGAAGCTTGTGATGGTAAACGTTACAACAAAGAAACTTTGGAGGTTCGCTATAAAGGAAAATCCATCGGCGATGTGTTGAACCTGACGATTAATCAAGCGGTAGAGTTTTTTGAAAATCTGCCTCACCTGCAATCCAAATTGAAGATGTTACAGGATGTCGGGTTGGGGTATATCAAGATTGGACAACCTTGTACCACGTTAAGCGGGGGAGAGTCCCAGCGCATTAAACTGGCTACCGAGCTTTCGAAGAAAGATACCGGAAGTACGTTATATATACTGGATGAGCCTACAACCGGATTACACTTCGAGGATATAAATATATTGTTGGGAGTGCTACAAAAGCTGGTTGATAAAGGAAATACCGTAATCGTTATCGAGCATAATTTGGATGTGATTAAAGTGGCCGATTATCTTATCGATATGGGACCCGGTGGAGGTAAGATGGGTGGTTCCGTCGTTTGCACCGGAACGCCGGAAGAAGTTGCTCAGAATAAAAAATCCGTGACGGCTCCTTTCTTGCGAGAGGAGTTGGGGATGAAATGAGTTTGTAAAGTCCATAAGGTTTATGGACATCTACGGAACGCTTTGTCTACGGCAACGAGAGTTGCCGTTATTTATTTCGAAGGATTCCTGTGATCATCTTAGATGATCATAGATTGACTTGGGAATCAAAATATTTTGTATTTTTATTCGAGATTTGTGAACATTCTTTGATTTGTCCGTGATTTCTGTAATTTTGTAAATCTTTTATAATGTTTATTGGTGTATGAATAAAACAATCTGGCCGATATGAAGAATTTACTACAGGATAATTTGGAAGGGAATGTTACTTTTAAGAAGATTTTTGTGACTTATTATGCCAGGATTGTTTATTTTGCGTTCCAAATTATAGGAGATCGGGAAGAAGCAGAGGATATTGCTCAAGATACTTTCGTGAATTTCTGGAATCAGAAAGAGAATGTTAGTCAACATGAAGTCGCTATAAAGAATTACTTGTATTTGACTGCTAAAAATCTTTGTCTTAATCAAATTAGGCATAATAATATCGTCAAGGACTATCAGGCTAAAAATCAATTTTCAATATTCGATGATACGGATATTGTGAATGCCATCGTTTCATCTGAAATTTCTTCCCGAATTTATCAAGCTATAGAAACTTTACCGGCTCAATGTCGTGAAGTTACTCGTATGGCATATATTCAAGGATTGAAAAACCAAGAGATAGCGGATAATTTACAAATTTCTATCAATAGCGTAAGAGTTCATAAACAACGTGCTATTCATTTACTTAGGGATAAATTGAGTAAAAAAGATTTGTTGTTAATGATAATTTTTGAAAAAAAGTTGAATTCTTTTTAGTCGTTTTTTCTTTTCATGTGTCTTTATTGTAAATAATATAGATTTCATGGACAGGAAAACGTATCACATTATACAATTACTTTTTAAGTATTATCGAGAAACGTTAAGCGTTTCTGAGAAAGCTGAGTTAGATGCTTGGTTGGCAGAAGACGAACGTAATCGGGAACTCTTGAAAAGTTATGAACATTTTTCCCGGTTTATTCAAGATATGCACTTTTATGAAGAAACGGATGTGGAGAATGGATATGAGCGTGTTTTCCGGAAAATTGAAATACAACAAAAGAAGATGGTTAACCGGATGCGTTGGATCGGGTGGGGAAGTGTGGTAGCCTCTTTGCTGATTGTGGTTACATGTATGATATTGTGGCAGCGGGGGACAAATGAAAGGGAACGACATTCCATGATAACTTTTGCGTCTCCTGACCGTTCCGGTGTACAGTTACAACTTTCTGATGGAAAGACATTTCTTTGACCAAAGTGTTGGAAGTACAGGAAACTGATGGAAGAAATGTGGCAACAAATGACACGGCGGGAATTGTTTATCAAAATATACAGGAGGATATGTCGCAAGGGGAAAAGATTATGTATAATACGGTGATTACTCCCCGGGGGACAGAGTATCTGTTAACGTTATCCGATGGTTCAAGAGTTTGGTTAAATTCCGATTCTCGTTTGAAGTTTCCGGTGAAGTTTTCTAAGGGGACGAGACGGGTTGAACTTGTCGGGGAAGGCTATTTTGAGGTAGCGAAGGATACTTCTTCACCTTTTATCGTGAATAGTGGGAAATTGGAAATAAAGGTTACGGGAACTTCTTTCAATATTGCAGCTTATCCGGATGAAAAAATAGTGCAAACTACATTGGTATCTGGTTCTGTTGACGTGAGTTGTCCGGAGTGTGCGGCTACAGAAAGCGTGTCGTTGGTTCCGAATGAGATCGCCATTTTCGTACCGAAGGTTCAAAAGATAGAAAAGAAGAGAGTGGATATCACTCCTTACATAGCTTGGCATGAAGGTTTCCTAACTTTCCATGATGAGAGTTTGGGGTCCATTGCGAAAAAATTAGAACGTTGGTATGATCTTACTTTTGAATTTGATCAGCCGGAAACGAAAGAACTCGTTTTTTACGGGAGTATCAAACGACATGAAAATATCTTGCAGGTCTTGGATATGCTGAGATGCACGAATTTGATCGGTTTTACAATTATAGATTCGAAAACAGTACGCGTAACTCGATTATAAAAATCATTATTTATTAAAATTGAATTATATGAATGAATTGAACGATTGGCGACTACAGTCGTGTAGTCCGAGGTATATCCTTTTGCGAAAGTGTTTTTTCATACTTATCGTGATGTTTTTCAGTATGATGACAAGTTTTACTTCCTTCGGGCAGACAAAGGAAAGGATTACTCTCAAGTTGGAAAATATGGCATTAGAACAGGTTTTAAAAAGAATAGAATTGGAGTCCGGCTATCGAATGTTGTACAATAAGGATCTTGTGGCAACGGTAAAAGGGATTACGATTCAGGTTAATGATGAATTGTTAGCTACCGTACTGGATAGATGTCTGGATGGAACGAATTTATCATACATGATTAAAGAGAACACGATTATTATTGCTAAAAAAGGTACTGAAAATAGAATTGAGGTAACCGCAACAATAATTAAAGGCGTGGTGAAAGATAAAAAGGGAGAACCATTAGTTGGTGTTTCCGTGGTGATTGCCGGAACGGCAACAGGTACAGCGACAGATGTGAATGGTAATTTCTCTTTACCGGTAAAGGATTCGACAGGAACTTTGTTATTCACGTATATTGGTTTCAAGATGCAGAGGGTGGTATTTCACCGAGGTAAAGAAGTGCTGGTTGTAATGGATGAGGATTTATCTGAATTGGATGCAGTAACAGTGATTGCTTATGGTTCTCGTAAAAAGAGGGAATTAATTGGTGCCGTATCTTCTGTAAAGGCAGATGAGATGAAGGAGCTTCCGACCGCAAGTTTTGAAAATTTGTTACAAGGACGCATGTCTGGAGTAGAGGTTGTAAATCAGTCCGGGGCTCCGGGAGGAGGAGGAACATTAGTTGTTGTTCGGGGGTATAATACTTTTAATTCACAGTTTGATGAACCTCTTAGTAATAGTGCTCCTCTTTATGTGATTGACGGTGTACCCATGTATTCATTCACTTCTCCTCGTACGGGAACCAATACAATTGCGGAAATAGATCCGTCTATTATTGAATCCGTGGAAGTGTTGAAAGATGCGGCTTCAGCTGCAATCTATGGTTCCAGAGGTGGAAATGGCGTAATCCTTATTACGACTAAAAAAGGGAAACAAGGACATTCAAATTTTTCTGCTAATTTTTCATATACAGGTTCTATTTTTCCGAAAGCTCCGAAACATTATGGTGGGATGATGGAACGAAATTATAATATAGCAGCATTAAAAGCTTATCGTACAGCGAGTTTATTTACTGGGGAATACCCTAATTCAATTGCCGAGGGAAGTGGTTTTATGGGAGGACAGTATGATTATTTTTGGAACAAAGGTAATCCTATTGACAAAAATGATATAAAAGCACTTAGAGTCTTACAGGATAGTTTGAATCCATTTTATAATAATGCTACAGATTGGTATAAAGAAGCTTTTCGCACGGGGAAAGTATACAATGTTAATTTACAGGCTAGCGGGGGAACTGAGTTAATTCGTTATATGGTAGCAGCTGGGTATTATAGTGAATCAGGAATCATGTTGAGTAGTGATTTTAATCGGATGAATGTGAATGTGGGATTAAATATTCAACCTCATAAACGGATAAAACTAGATACTCGTCTTTATGCAGCTTATACGGATCGTAGTCGAGGAAAGTCTCCGAATGGGAAAAGAATGAATTATAAGGTCGAGGGATTAACGGTGGATCCGAGAACGGCCTCTTCTTTAACATTGAATTCTGGTGTGGTAAAAGATAAATTATTAGAAGCTCTTAATGAACAGATTGATAAAAATAATTCTTATCGGTTCATGGGAAATATGGGATTGAGTTTTGAATTTATAGATGGATTGAATGTAAGGGTAGATGGCGGTATTGATTATAATCAGAATAATCGTAACTTCTTTCGTCCTAGCACGATGGATGTATCTAAAATGAATGAAAATTATATAGAGGAGGGAATTACGCGGAATATTTTCATGCAGGGAGAGGCTCTTCTGAATTATAGATTTTCGATCCGAGAGAAACACAATTTTGAGTTATTATTGGGAATTTCTATGGATAAATCTCAATTATTTGAAAATGATGCTGATGCTCTAGGTACTCCAAGTGATTACATTCACTATATATAGGGGACAACTCCTATTAAATACACGAAGCCCGAATGGGGTGATCCTGAGGCTTATGAAACCGTGCATGCTTCTTCTAAATTGGAAGAAAAGATAAATTTGAGCTATTTTGGTCGTTTTGCTTATAATTTTAAAACTCGCTATTTGTTTGAGTTTACTTTGCGTCGAGATGGTTCTTCTGTTTTTGGTGAAGATCAACGTTGGGCAACATTTCCGTCAGTAGCTATTGGTTGGACATTTTCAGACGAGTCTTTTTTGAAATCAGTTAATTGGTTAAGTTATGGAAAAATTCGAGCAAGCTGGGGTCAATCCGGAGTACAGTTTGATAAGGCTTATCTTGCTCATGGATTGATGGAAATAGGCGCTATTTATGATGGAGAACGAGGAATGAGGGCTAGCGGCATATTGAATCGAAAACTGGGTTGGGAACAATCGGATCAATATGATTTGGGATTGGATTTGGATTTTCTTGATTATCGGATCAAATTTAAATTTGATTATTATTATCGTTATACGAAAGATAAATTGTGGAAAGTGAACCTGCCAAGTGGAGGAAGTTTTTTAGGTGGATTCTCTAAGCAATGGCGGAATGCCATGGAAGTTTCCAATGAAGGTATTGAATTTGAAGTAACTTGTGATATTCTTAGAGAGACTAAAGTTACTTGGCGAAGTAAAATCACGGCTTCTAGAAATTGGAATCGTTTTGAAAAATCCTATTCGGGTAAAGATGAGGATTCGTTTATTATAGGTAAACCTCTTTTCAATATTTATCTATATAAAGACAATGGCTATTATAATTCACAGGATGAAGTTCCTGTTTATTATCAAGCTGACGGATCTAAAAAATATTTAATGCCGATGTTTGAAACACAATATTTTACGTCAGGAGATCCTAAAGTTATGGATGTCAATGGTGATGGTAAAATAGATATATCTGATTTCGTGAGAGTTGGTTCTTCCGTGCCGAAACTTTATGGCGGTTGGGCTAATGAACTAAGGTGGCGGGATTTTGATTTAAATTTACTTTTTACCTATTCTTTGGGAAGGGATATGTATAAAACTTATGATATTCGTTCGTTAGATGCTTATAATGGTGGACAAGGTGGACGGGCATTGTATATCAATACAGATAAAGCCTCGTTTTGGACGGAAGACAATCATAAGGCTCAGTATGCTCGTTTGGGCACGTTGAATTCCATGGGAGGTATGCTGGAATCTAATCTTGAAACAGTTTCTTACATGAAATTCAAGCAACTCACGTTAGGTTATAATCTTCCGAAAGAATGGGCTAGAAAAGTGGGAATGGTTGGATTAAGAGCGTTTATTACAGGAGAAAATGTGTTTACTCTTTCTAATTATTCGGGTGTTGATCCGGAGGTTGTCAGCATAGAGAATGGGCAGGATGATTTTAATACTTACCCGTTGGCACGAAAATGGACCATTGGTTTAACTCTTAATTTTTAAAAACATGAGACTAAAAAGATTGTTATATTTAGTGGGATTATTAATGTGTTGTTCTTGTGGAGACATGTTGGATGTAGAGCCTGAAATTGCTGTAACCTATACGAACTATTTCCAAAATGAACAGGATGTACACAAAACGTATATTGATATGTATGCTAAAATACGAGAAGTATATTTTCAATATCAATTACAACCTCATCATAAAATGGGACTAGTATATGATCAATGTAATGAATATTATTCTTATGCCAATGAATTGAAAAGTCTCTCTGTTGAGGCTTTTAAAAAAGTTGCCGGAACGAGTTGGATACTTCATTATAATGTAATTTTTCAATCAAATTTGATATTGGATAATCTGTATCGGGTTCAGGATTTACCTAAAGATAGAGAGAATTTTTATAAGGGACATTGCTATTTTGCCAAAGGGTTAATGTATTATGAAATTGCTAGACGTTGGGGGAACGCTCCGATTACTAGAGATGCCAAAAGCATAGATCCGTTAGGGCGTAGTGATGCGAAAGTTGTATTAGATACAGCATTGTCTAATGCTTTGAGAGCTTTTGATCTGTTAAAAAACTATGATGAGGCAGTTGATTATAACGGACAGAAATTGAAAAATATTATGCACATAAAGGAGCGGCTGCGGCACTTTTAGCTAATATCTATGCGTGGAAAGGTGGTTTATTCAATGATTCGGATGCTTATGAAGAGGCTGAAAAGTACTGTACTTTAATTATTGAAAATAAAGTGGGGATTTATAAAATGGTCGATACGCCTGAAGAAGTCTGTTCTGTTGTCATGGATCGCATGAGTTCTGAATCTGTTTTTGAATTGTTGAATAGTAGTATTGATTTTGGTTTCACGACCGGACGTTTTTCTCCGGGGATAAATTTCCATATAGGGGCAAACTATGGTTATGGGGGGTATCCGTTAAACCCCTTTGGTTCTTTGTCTAATAATCAATATGAAAATCTTTATCTCATAAAGAATGATCGAGTAAAGAAAATTTGGGGTGATGAAGATTTGAGACGTGCGGCTTATTTTTGGAAATTTGATGAAATGGCAGAAGCTGATAATGAGGTTACGGGAGGCTACGCTTATCCATATTTCTGGCGTAAACCATTATTGGATGCTGCTTGGGTTCCGGCAGAAATGATAAATGTAGACGGTAATAAAATATTTTGGCGATTGGCCGAGATTTATTTACTACGAGCAGAAGCACGTTGTCGTGCAAATTTGCCGGGGGCAGAAGATGATTTGAATTATGTTAGAAATCGGGCTCATGCAAAAATATATCCTGCGGATACTGATACTGAAGGTTTACAGATGGCAATATTCCGAGAGAGGGAACGAGAAATGTTTTTTGACGGAGAACGGTATTATGATATTGTTCGGAACGGATACTATAATTTTCCGGGAATGATTTCTGAAACGTTCGAAAAACTTTCCGAACAGGATGTAAAAGATGGAGCGTTATATGTTCCGATAATGGAGACGGAAATGCAGCGTAATACTTTAATGCGTCAGAATCCGTATTGGTTAGCAAGATGGTAATGATTGGTAAAATATATAATGTAATTATGAATAAATTATTAGTTACAATGATCGTACTCCTTTTGATAGGAGGGTGTTCTACAAATTGGAATTTTGAGAATACGGGATTAGCTAAAGAACATTTCGACGGAAATATGTATGAATATTTAAGAAGTGACTCTTATAATTGGGATTCAATACGATTGATAATAGAAAGGGCAGAATTGGTGCCTTTGTTCGAGGGAAAAGACCCGATCACGTTTATAGGTCCCATGAATCACTCTGTTAGAAAATGGATGAATGACAAGTTTATAAATTGTATCAATGACATAGATAAAGATGCTTGTATTAAAATTGTTAAGGATCACTTGTTTGCCGGGAAGATATTACGTGACGATATTCCCCAAGGAAAATATCTTACACAGGAAGGGGGAGATGTTTATACAACTCTCTCTGGAAAGAGTATTTGGATGGGGCTGTTTTATGAAGATTATGGTAATGTTGTAGAAGGGGGAGTACGGGTGATCTATTTAAAGGGAGATGTGACTATTGATATTGCTTCTTCTAACATACAGCCTACAAATGGGGTTGTACATTCGTTGAGCTATAATTACGTGTTAGGTGGATTATGATGAACTTTAAATAATTGATTATGAGATGTAGTATTATATATTTAATATGTGTCGTGTTTCTTATTGCATGTAATGATGTTACGGTAGGGTATTTAGAGACTGAAAATGCTGAGTATATACCTGATAACATGGAAATACCTCAAATCGAGGATCTAGATGAGGTTGTGGATGCCCTACGTGTAAAGAATAATGCACCTTGGGTAACACAACCTATTCAGGGTATAGAAGGAACTGATCCGATGATTTATTCTATCGAAGAAGTAACTGCGACAGAAGGCGGAGATGCTATGATATTTAAACAGGAATTGAGGATTATAGGAAACGGAAGTTTTTATTATCCTTTAGAACATAAAGCTCCAGCTGGTAAGTATGTGGTTTCGATTAGAGTTACAAACGAGGGGTATAGCCGTGTCATAAAAGACATTTACACTTTTGTCGTGAAGTAAACAAAGAGTGATCGTGGGGGCGTGGGGGTCCGTGTTATGCGGATCCCTTATTTTATCTTTTTGAAAAATCTCTGCCACACGTATTTTTTCGTGTGTGGGTCTTTTGACGTGAGGATGAACGAAGCTTTACCCACGATAAAGTCTTCGGGAATAGGACCGATATAGCGAGAATCTCTGGAGTTGAAGACTTGATCTCCGGCCACGAAGTACCAGTTTTTTTGGAACGTGTATTCCCGGATCAAGGAGTCTCGGATGTAGAGTTGGCGTTGTTGCGAGTGTACTGGAGCTTGGGTTTCGTAAGCAATCAGGTGACGATAAAGCGAGAAATTTAGTGTGTCGAGTAGGATGGTGGTTCCCGCGGCGGGAAGGTATAGGGGACCAAAGTCTTGGATGTTCCAACGGTGCCAGTAATCGAAAGGGAAAGCGTTGTAAATACCCGGGGTGTACTCCCCGTGATAATGATGTAGGCGTTGCTGTTCTTCCACGTTTCCGAATCCCGTTTTGCCGTTGACGTGATTGATTCCCTTGATGATCGATAGCGTGTCTCCCGGAAGGGCGATACATCGTTTCACATAAAATGTCCCTAAATCCATGTCCCAACGACCGTTTGTATGCGTAGGAAAGTTGAAAACAATCACGTCATTACGTTTTAGGGAAGAAAATCCCGGTGTCCGCACAGTTTCCGGGTGTGCGCCGTCCAGAAAGTCGAAGTTTTTGTAAAAGCGGGCTCCCATGTACATTTTGTTCACCACGATAAAATCTCCCGGTTCGATGGTGGGGTACATCGAGTCGGAAGGGATGCTGTAAAAGTCCACGATAAAAAAGCGCAACAGGGCGGCGATCACGATGGCTAACAGTATGGCTCCCACGTATTGGAATATGGATTTAATTGCTTTTTTCATTTTTTTCTTGGGATAAAAATACGTTCTAAATAGTAATAAAACAAGGGAATGATGAATAAACTGACAAAGGTTCCAACAGTCATTCCGGTGATAGAAGTGGTGGATACGAGGGGAATGTAAAATGAATCTCTATTGAATATCTTTAATTAGTTTTTGCATATCCCGTTTCATCTCCTCGGTGGCGGAAGAGGGGACTTTAGGGGCTTTTTCGAGTAATAGGCGGGCGGTCGAGATGGCTTTGTCGATCTGGCCGCTTTCGTTGTACATTTGGGCGAGTAGGTAGAGCGGGTAGAGGCGGTTGGGGACCATGCGAGAGGCTTTCAGGAAAGCGGATTCTGCTTGGGTATATTGTTTCATGGTCTGGTAGTTTTTGCCCATGATATTGCGGATCATCGGATCGGCTGACAGTTGGGAGGCCTCTTCAAGAATGAGATTGCTGGTTTCGGGTTGTCCCGTGCGGGAGAGGCATTGCCCGTATTCGAAAAGGAAGGCGGGTTGATCCTTCAGAAGAGGGTAGAGTTTTTTGTAATTATCGACGGTGCGTTCGAATATTTGCATATTGAAGTAGATTTGTTCGGATTTCCAGCGTTTGTAGGCCTGTTCCCGTTCTTGCTGTCCCGTGGCGAGGAAATAGACGGGGAGAAACAGGAACGTGTAGAAAATGCCGGAAAGCCAGCGGGAACCCGGTTGCATGGGTGTGCATTGGGCCAAGAGTAACATGAAGAGGACAAGAAGGGGTAACACGTTGAACGGGTAGGAGAAACAGGCAAAAACGAGGAAGGCGGCTAACGAACCGACCATGCCTGTTGCGGCCTTCCTGTTGGAGTGCCGGGCAGCTTTGAAGGCTCCAATAATGATTGTCAGGAAAAGTAATAAACCGATGATTCCGGTTTCCGTCGTGATTTGCACGAATTCATTGAAGGCCGTCTCGGGTGCATCGGCCACGAGTTCTTCTCCTGCGGGACGTTTCTCTGCAGCAAAATAGGCGGCTTGAGCTTCCCCGTAAGCTCCGGCAAAATGCCCGAATCCGACACCTGTTATCGGGTGGGAGGTAACGAGGGTGGAGGAGATTTTCCAAATGAGCCAGCGTCCGTCGGCTGATTCTTTTTTTAAACGGTATATCCCGATGAGTGTCCCGGTTACAAGAAAGAATATGCAGATGGTTGTGATGAAGACCGTGAGTTTATGTTTTTGAAACAGGGCTTTCAATCGGTTATGTAGATGGAAGTAGTTACTTAGCACGATACCGCATCCCGTGATGGCAGCTAACCATGCCCCGCGGCTTAACGTGGCGGGTAGGACGAGTAAGAGAAGTACGAGAACTACTCCCGACAGGATTCGGGCGATTTGGTGGCCTGTAAGCGTGTAGTGTAAGGCTATCGGTAGAATGGCAACAAGAAAACCGGAATAGGGGCCGGGGTTAAAGAATGATCCGGTCAATTCGAAGCGGCTGTGTTGGGAGGGGGTGAAACCGTATAACTGGGCGAGTCCCCAGATGGCTTCTATTGCCCCGGAGAGAAGAAGTGCCGTGTGGGTGAAACCGAGCGGAGCGAATGTTGTCAGCCGTCGGAATATGAAATACGTGACGATGATCAATATGAAGAGTCCCGTCCGGGTGGGAGTTATCGAGCCTGTGTAATGATCGTTAAAGAGGGTGTAGCCCGCGTACAGAAGAACCAGCAGGTCGAGCAGCGAAAAACGAAAAGGACGTGTCCATGCTAGCGGGATGCAGGCTATACCGGCCACGATAATGACTTTGTAGAACCAGAAAATTTTAGCTACCCGGTTACCCAAACTCTCGTCTAGGACGAATGCCGTTGATAACAAAAGCAAGGTCAGCGTGAAGACCACGATGCCCGATAAGTAGAGGTTAAGGTTTTTTCGGAGCTGCATATCGTTTTATTTTTCACAAATGTAGAAAAATATACTATGAACAGCGTTAGGGAATTCTGATAAGATTATGAGAATTTTAGGTGCTTTAGAATAAATCCGAGTGAGATCCGGTTCGTATTAATCGCACGATTTGTATTTGATGATTGATGGCATAGATGAGTAACCAATCTGGTTGAATATGACACTCCCGAAATCCAGAATAAGTCCCTGTTAATGCATGATCTTTATTTTTCAAGGGAAGTGCTTGGCCTATTGCTAATAATTGAATGATTTGATTTAATTTGTTTTCATCTAACTGGCGTTTTCTTGCTAGTTTTACATCTTTTAGATATTGATGCGTAATTTCAATTTTATACATTATTTGATAGCTTTAAGGTAATCTTCAAAACTATCACATTTGATGGTATTACCTTCTTTGGCATCAAGCATCGCTTGTAATGTATTAGGATTAATTTTTGGGGTAGAATTTTGTTTTATTCTTTTCAGGTATTTGATGATTTTTCGTAATAATTCAGTTTGATTAAGGTCCATAATCTCTTCTAGAGCCTCTAATTTTAAAGCTGCTATTTGGTCTGTATTATATTGATAAGTTGCAGATGGCTCATGCAAAGATTGTTGGTCTTCTATTTTTATTTTATATGGTTTCGGTTTTTTCGTTGTCATAATGCATCCTTTTTCGTTGTATTTACAAAGATAGGGAATTTATGGCTGATAATCAAATTTATTTTAGGAATAGAGGATTGTTTAATTTGATTACATTATTCTTTTTCTTCCTCTTCTTTCTCGACAGGTTCAGGTTCTTGGGTTTCTTTGAAGATGTCGAATTTGTTCAATGGTTGCATGTATTTCAACCAGCGGAAGTCTTTCAGACGGGCTTCTTCGGGATCGGCCAAAAACAAGGGATTGAGTTCCCCGTCAGGCTTGTTAATGAAGACGATGTCCGTGACTTTCCGTTTGTCGATCATGATACGGATGTTGGAGCTATTGGCGGTGTTAACACCAATGATGTTTCCTTTATCATCGGGGAAGTAGATGGTTTCCCCGTTACCGTTCACGTACACCATGTAGAGTTCGTTATCCCGGAAATAACCGGTCATATTTCGCCCTTTGATCTGGTCGTACATTTCGGTTTCCTCCCTTCGGGATACCATAAAAGCTTTGGTATTCAAGTAGAATTCCTTAATTGTTCCATTTCCTGTGAGCAAGGAAATCTTTTCTGCGGTCATTTGGTTTCCGCTGGCCCATACCACCGGCTCATTGTAGAGTGTGATGGTGGAGTCGACAGAAAGGTAGACCATAGAATCACACAATCCTTGCAAGTCCTGACTAAAGAACTTGACTTTGTAGTAAGCCCGTAAAATTTGGTTCTTGGCGGAGTCCTGATCCATGAAGAGGGTGTCTCCGTGTACGAAAAGAGAATCTTGTTTTCCGACCATGATTAACAGGGCGCTATCGGTGACAAATGCCTTGTTTTGTTCCCGGTCCATTTGCGCGTATTCACCTTTCACAATCACGTTGTTCACGGTGTCCACGAGCGTGACGTTCCAGTAGAGATAAGCCATACCAGTTATACTGTCGATTACCATGGTGTCGGCCACGCCCTCGTAACTCAAGTGGGTAACCCGATTGTTCTTGTATAGTTCGGCATGTCCCAAGTTGGAATCATACCATCCATCCTCGGAGTAGAGGGTGTTGTTATCTTCTCCTTTCCCGTATATGTTCGTGGGGCCTAGAATGGAAACCAGTTTGGTCTCCGTGTTGTATTTCAAGGTGTCCGAGAAGATCAAATATTCGGGAGAATTGACTTTTACACTATCCTTGAAGAGGGCTATTTTCGTCTGGGTAAAGTAGTTTCCTTTTTTACTATCCAACGTGTTCTGGCTATCTTTCAGTTGTCCCCAGTTGAAGTAATACCCGATGTCGAATAACCCGTCATAATCCAGAAAATCGGTGGTCAAGACCATCTGGGGATCTTCCAGCGTGACGTTTCGGCGGACTTGAATCAGTTTTTTGTTGGCATCATAGTACATGTAGTCGCCGGACATTCGAATACTGTCGTTCTTGATCACCCGCACGTGGCCGAATGCTTCAAGATAATTAGAGTCCGGTAGTTCATACTGGTAGAGGCTATCGCACCACATGAGCGTGTTTTCATGTGTCATGTGTACGTTACCGATAAATCTGGACGGTTTGCCCAGTGTTCCCACTAGCAAACTATCCGCATTAACGATCTTGACTTTAGCTTTTTTATTTCCCTGTGCTACAACTGTCTGCAAGGGGAGTAATCCCCATACAATACATAGTATCCCAACCCATAAACCTGCTCTCATCGCGGAAAAATCATCAATCTTTACTTGTAAATTTTAATTTGTCAATTACTTGAACCATCCGTCATAATGGAATTTGGAGTTCTTGTAATCTTCGTCGATATGAATATAGGTGTTTGCTTGTTTTTCCTTGATCCATTTGTCAAGAACTTCCTGTTGTTTCTTGCTTTTCAATCCGTTTTCAAAGCTGATCCAGTCATCGTCCAGGTTAGCCGTGTGGGAAGGATAGTAAGCCTTGATTTTGATCACTTTGTATTCTTCACCTGTACGGGTCTGATCCAAGAAAGGAGAGGAAATTTCTCCTACTTTCAGCTTGTTTACCTGACGGGCCATTTCTCCTTCGATGGTTTCTCTAGGTAGTTTGGAATCGGCGTCTTCCTCGTTGAAAATCAATCCACCGTTGTTTCTGGTCTTTTTGTCCATGGAGAAATAAGCTGCGGCTTCTTCAAACGTGGCTTTTCCGTTATGAATGTAAGTCAACACGGAGTCCAGATGTTGGATTGCTTCTTGCCGTTCTTCATCGGAGATACGGGGACGAAGCAGGATGTGACGTACATTTACTTTGTCTCCTTGGCGGTCGATGTATTGAAGAATATGGAAACCGAATTCTGTTTCCACGATTTTAGATACTCTGCCGGGTTTCAAGCTGAATGCTGCTTCTGCGAATGCCGGGGCCAATGCGCTTTTGGTCTGGTAACCTAATTCACCGCCTTTGGCTGCAGATCCGGGGTCTTCCGAGTAAAGTACGGCTAACGTGTTGAATGTTTGTTTGCCGGCAAGAATTTCTTCACGGAACTCTCTCAACCGGTTACGGATGCGCTCCTTCTCGGTGTCGCTGATTCTCGGTTTGATAACGATCTGTTGGATTTCGTATTTATCAGGTACTTCCGGAAGGCTGTCCTTGTTGAATTTCCGGTAAAAATACCTGACTTCCGAAGGGGTAACGCGAACGTTGTCCACGATTTTAGACTGCATCCTTTGTGTGATCATCTGCTCCCGAAGCGGGGTCCGCATTTCGTTCTTGATGTCCTCGTATGATTTACCGAAATAAGTTTCCAGGCGTTCCCGTGAACCGATATGTTGCACGTATTGTTCCAACTGGGAATTCAAGGCATTTTCCACTTCCGTGTCGGTGACCGTGATACTATCTATCTTAGCTTGAGCCACTAATAGTTTTTGAACTAATAAGTTTTCTAATATTCTGGTACGTGAATCGGAGGAAGAATTTACTAATCCTTGGGATTGTTCATGTAAAAATTGGTTCTCGATATCCGATTTCAACACGATTTCTTCACCCACGACAGCGATAATCTTGTCGATCACGTTTTTTTGTGCCGAGGCGTAACTAGCTAAAAATAACAGTACAAGCAGTGATAAATATCTCATAATTTATGAATAAGGTTATACTCAATAAAAACGCTCTAAACTAATACTTTTTCTTCAAATCCGCGAATAATCCGCTTGTTTTCGCATTTTTATTTTCATTTTTCTAATCCTGTTAATATATTTTGACGTAATCTTTCCGGAGACCTTCTGCGTTGATGTCTTTTTCCAGATTCTCCTCGAAGGAGATTTTACGTTTGTTCAGTAGTAATATCTCAATCTCTTTTTTCACGTAACCGAGAGGTGCTGTTTCATGGGCTTGGCGCAGCTCGTTGATTTTGAGAAAATAGTAATTCTCATCGTCCTCGATTTCGATGGACTCCTTATTTTTATACTTGCTTTCCCATTCTGCCGACGTGATGGGCAAGAGGTTCAGCAGGTTGCGCAGTTCAATCCACTGGTCGTTGAAATTGTCGAATTTTTTGGCCGAGGTGATACAGTATTCTTCCAACGCTTCCTGGTCTTTGGCTTCCTTGGAGCGGAACCACTTGCGGGCATCCTCGATTTTCGGGGCGGATTTAGGAATCACCACGAACAAGGCTCTCACGACCGGGGTGTTCAGCACGAAGTTGAATTTGTTCGCATCGTAGTATTGCGAGATTTCACGTTCGCTTACTTCCCGGCTGAGTTTCTGGGAAATCAGTTTCTCCTTGTATTTATGGATCAAGATAGAAGAGGAATAGTCTTCCACTTGTTTCCGAATGTTTTTTTCCTCGTCACTTAGGTTCTGGGTCGCTTTGTGCAGCAGTAATTCCTTGGTAATCCAGTTCCGCACGTAGCTTTGTGCCATGATGAGACTATCTTTCGAGGGGGTTCCCTGGGGAATAAAGCCGGAAACTTCCGATTTCAGCAAGTATTTGTCGAAAACCTTTGCCACAGGTTGCTCGTTTTTCGCAAACTTGTCGTTGCAAGCCCATAGGAAGGGAATAAAAATCAGTATATGTTGTAGTTTCATGATTTTATGCGATTAATATTCGGGCGAAAATAATAAAAAGCGATTTAAATATACGAGTTTGTGAGAGTTTTTTCGTCTATTTTGTATTTTTGCGAATAGAATTCGAAGAATGACCCGTGATATAAAAGAGATATTAAAGACTTACTGGGGATACGATGATTTCCGATCCTTGCAGGAAGAGATTATCCGTTCCGTGCTGGACGGGAAGGACACGCTTGCCCTTATGCCCACGGGAGGGGGAAAGTCGCTCACGTACCAGGTGTCCGGGCTAGCGATGGAGGGCGTCTGTCTGGTGGTGACGCCCTTGATTGCCCTGATGAAGGATCAGGTGGAGGATTTGAAGAACAGGGGGATTCCGGCCGAGGCGATCTACACGGGGATGAGGCGTGACCGGGTGGAGTCGATCATTAATAAGTGTATATATGACACGGTTAAGTTCTTGTACGTGTCACCCGAGCGATTGTACTCGGAACGGTTCCGGGAAAAATTGAGGTTGATGAACGTGTGTCTGATTACCGTGGATGAGGCTCATTGTATTTCTCAATGGGGGTATGATTTTCGTCCCCCGTACTTGCGAATAGCAGAGGTGCGTGAATTCTTTCCCGGGGTGGCCACGCTGGCACTCACGGCCACGGCTACTCCGGAGGTCGTGGAGGATATTCAGAAACAACTGCATTTTTCAACCCCGAACGTCCTCTCTAAAAGTTTCCGTCGGGAAAATATTTCCTACGTGATCCGGGACACGGAAGCCAAGCCGTTGGAATTATTCAATATTTTGTCCAAGGTGCAGGGAGGAGCGATCGTGTACGTGCGTACCCGGTTGAAGGCTTCTTCGATTGCCGCTTTTCTGAACAAGTCGGGGATAAAGTCTGACTTTTACCATGCCGGGTTGTCTTCAGCCCAGCGGGCACGTCGGCAGGAGGCGTGGAAAAGTGGGAAGGTCCCCGTGGTCGTGGCGACAAACGCTTTCGGGATGGGGATTGACAAGGCGGACGTGCGGGTCGTGGTGCATTATGACGTGCCGGACAGTCCGGAAGCCTATTTTCAAGAAGCGGGACGTGCCGGGCGGGACGGGAAACGGGCATACGCCGTGTTACTTTCCAGCCGGGCGGCTTTGGGTGGTTTGAAAAAACGAATTGATGATGCTTTTCCCCCGAAAGATTATATATTGAGGGTGTACGAGGCCTTGGCGAACTATTACCAGTTGGGTGAGGGCGAGGGACAGGGACGGGCGTTCGAGTTCAATTTGAAACTGTTTGCCCGTAATTTTAAACTCAACGAGGCGAGGGTGATGTCTGCCATCAGTATTCTGGAGGTTGCGGGGTTCTTGGGGTACACGACGGATATAAATTCCCGTTCCCGGGTGATGTTCACCGTGTTACGGGATCGGTTGTACGAGTTCGAGACGGGTGATCCCTTGTTGGAAAGACTTATGGTTCTCCTGATGAGAAATTATGCCGGAATTTTCGTGCAGGATGCTTACGTGGACGAAGGTTTTTTGGCTGATCAGCTCGACGTGACACGCAAGGTGCTGTATGATGCTTTTATTTCTTTGGCAAAGCGTAAGATTATTCGCTACGTGCCGGGGGACGTGAAACCTTACATCGTGTATTACCAGCCCCGGTTGCCATTGTCCTATATCACAATCGGGAGGGAGGCTTACGAGAACCGGAAGGAGTTGTTTGTCACGAAGATCGGGGCCATGGCCCGTTATATCCGGGATGACGAAACGTGTCGCCAGCTTTTGCTTATGGAGTATTTTGGGCAGAAAGAAGACAAGCCTTGCGGGATATGTGATGTTTGTATCGGGAAGAAAAAACGCTTGCATCGGGAAGAGCGGAAAAGCTTGGAGGAACGGATTTTGCAGGTGCTTGCCAGGCAAAATACGAATATCCGGGAGTTGGTACGTCAATTAGGTGAGGACAAGGAAGTTGTGGTCGAGCAAATCCGGAAATTGCTGGATGAAGGGAAAATTCAGTATGTTTCAACCTTGGAACTGGGGTTGACGGAGAAATCCTAGAGGTTAATTTAGTATGATTGCGTTATACTCTTTTCGCAGTCTCTTAGGTGTTTCACTAATAGGTCAACGATAGGTTGACTGTACAGGGGGTAAACTTTTTGTTGTTTTTTGCTTGAAAAATGATTGAGGTATTAGTGAGACATAGGTGCGAGTCACTGTTGAGTATGGGGAGGCTCACTAAGGATTTGTTTACAAGTTATTAAAAAAAGATTCGAATTTATCGGTACCTTTTTCTTCGTGAAGTGTTATAAGGTAAAATAGCACGAAATGAAAAAGGAAACAGAGTATATTATCCAGTTGATCGTGAAAAGACTTCAAGGAGGCTTGTCTCCCGAAGAGGAAACTTTCTTCACGGCTTGGAAATCACGTTCCAAGGCCAACGAGGAGTTGTATGAACGATTGGAAAATGAATATGAGGAACATACGGAATATCCTTTATACGAACAGTTTAATGCTCGTCGGTCGTGGCCGTCTGTCATGAAAGACATTCGGAAGAGACATTCCATTCGACGCTTGTATCGTGGAGTTGCCGCGGCTGCCATCGTGTTATTGAGTGTATCTTCTTATCTGATGTTTTCGACGGGCGGGGAGAAAGTACTGCCCGTGGCCCGGGTGGAGTCGGGCAACCATTTTTCTTTTGGGAAGCGTGCCTCGCTGATTCTGCCGGGAGGGGATACTTTGCTGATTGCCCCGGGGGTGGCGGACACGCTTGACGAGCAATTACCTTTCGTGAGTAATAATGGTGAAACCTTGATCTATCATACTCCCCGGACGGCGGATTCTTTGGTGTACAATACGCTGAAAATACCTCGTGGCGGGGCTTATTCCTTGCAGTTGTCGGATGGTACGAAGGTAATGCTGAATTCCGATTCCCGGTTAAAGTTCCCGCAATCTTTTTCGGGTGATACCCGGGAGGTGTATCTGGAAGGAGAAGGATTTTTCCAGGTGGCAAAGGATGCTGCGAAACCCTTTATTGTGCATTGTGAGAAGTATGCCGTGCGTGTGTTAGGTACTACGTTTAATATTTCTGCTTACCGGAATGATGAAGTTTCGATGACGACGTTAGTCGAGGGACGGGTGAATATTGAGTGTGGGAATACGGTTGTTGCGTTGACTCCCGGACTGATGGCTGCCGTGGCCGATTCGAAAGTGACGACCCGGGAAGTGAACGTGGAGTCCTATATCTCCTGGACGAGAGACCAGTTCAGTTTCAGCGAGGAACGTCTGGAGGATTTGTTAAAAAAGATTTCCCGCTGGTATGACGTGGAGTTCGTGTTTGATGATGAGGAGATCAAGGATTATAAATTTTCCGGGTTTATGCCCAGGTACGAGAGTATAGATGCTATCCTGCAAATTATGGAACAAGCTGCAAATGTAACCTTTAAGATGAATAATAAACAGATCGTGGTATACACGCATCAGGAATAGAAAACAGGTGTTATTATAATTTTTATTTAAAATTTCATACATGAAAAGATGGATTACCCTAGGTATGGTAATACTATTAGTATTGCCATGCACTCAGACTTCATTCGCTTCTGCGAGAAAGAAAAAGACAGTGGCAACGGAAACGAAAAAAGAACCGACCAAACGGCAAAGTAAATATGATAAGTTGGTAAAGAATAAATCGTGTGAGACAGCCCGGGGGGAATTCGTGACCTTGCATAAGCTGGATGGGAAGGTTTATTTCGAGTTTCCAGTGAAATATCTGGGGCGGGAAATGTTACTAGCCTCGACGATTTCGGAGGCGAGTGATAATAACCTATGTGCTATCGGTTATAAACCGAAAGATCCAATGCATATAAAATTCACGAAGACGGACAGCACGATTTTTATGCGGGAAGTGAATGTGTCCGCGACTTGTAACCCTCAAGAGGGGCATATGAGGGAAGTGATGGCAAGGAGTTTTATGGACCCGATTATCGGTTCATATAAAATCTATTGCTACACGAACGATAGTTCTGCTTTTTTGCTTGATATGACCTCTTTGTTTACGGGTAATTCGGAGCGATTGGCACCGATTTCCAGTGGAGGTGGAATGGTTGAGATTACAGCCGTGTTTAATAGTGCGGGTTCTATTTTGGATGGAATTAAGGCTTTTGATGATAACGTGACGGTAAAGTCGTATCTTTCCTATTCCGTGTCGGCCAAGATGATGGGGATGTTTATTGTGAAGAAAAACGAGCCTTTGACGGTGAAAGCAACCCGTACTTTGCTGTTGTTGCCGGAAGAGAAGATGCATCCACGGGTGAGTGATACCCGGATTGGGGTGTTTGTTACGAATACGAAACAACATATTTCTACCGACGAGGACCGGATTCAGATTTACACGCTGGCCAATCGCTGGCGGGTGGAACCGAAAGATGTGGAGGCCTATAAACGAGGTGAGCTGGTGGAACCCGTGAAACCGATCGTGTTTTATGTGGATGATGCTTTTCCTGCCATGTGGAAGGAACCCGTGCGGAAGGCTGCTTTGCGTTGGAATGTTGCTTTCGAGAAGATCGGGTTGAAGAACGTGATCCAGGTGCGGGATTTCCCGAAGGATGATCCGACTTTTGATCCGGATAATCTGAAATACTCTTGTATTCGTTATGTTCCGGCTGCGATCACGAATGCTATGGGGCCCTCGTGGACTGATCCGAGAACAGGTGAGATCATTAACGCATCTGTCATTATTTTTAATGATGTAGTGAAGTTGGCCAATCAATGGCGTTTTTTACAAACTTCTCAAGTTGATCCGTCCGTGCGTACCAAGAAAATGCCGGATAATATTCTGGAAGAATCCATTGAATATATCGTGGCTCACGAGGTGGGGCATACTCTTGGGTTGATGCACAATATGTCGGCATCGGCAGCCTATCCGGTTGATTCGTTACGTTCTGCAAAGTTTACTCAAAAGTACGGGACGACACCTTCCATCATGGATTATGCCCGGTTTAATTACGTGGTGCAACCCGAAGATAAGGGTGTGAAGTTGACCCCGCCTAATTTGGGTATTTATGACGAGTATGTGATTAAGTGGTTGTACTCGCCCCTGTACGGTCTTTCGGCTAAAGAGGAGCAAGCTATGTTGGAGAGTTGGATTGACGAACATGCAGGAGATCCCATATATCGTTATGGAAAGCAACAGGTGATTGCCCGTTACGATCCGAGTGCGCTGGAAGAGGATTTAGGGGACGATGCTATTAAGGCCGGGGATTACGGGATCAAGAATCTGAAATATATCGTGGCCAACATGAATGATTGGTTTGTGGATGATACGGATGGCTCGCATCGTGAGAATCTGTATAACGAGCTGGGGAATCAGTATTACCGTTATTTGAAAAATGTCATGCATAATGTGGGGGGGATTTATCTGACGGAGGTGAAACCGGGTACTGCCGGAAAGACATTTCAATCCGTGCCGAAAGAATTGCAACGTAACTCTTTTGTGTGGGTGATCAAGCAATTGAAAAATAGTGATTGGTTACATAACACGGGATTGACTGATCAGTTCGGACTACGGGTTGCCTTGCCACCGATTGTGTGTTACTACACGGCAACGGAGTTGTTAGGAACGTATAAGAACGTGGTGTTGTCTGCTCACGTGTCTCAAGATCCCTACACGTTGAAGGCTTACTTTGATGATTTGTACAACCACGTGTGGGAGAATGCTATAAAGGGGCGTAAGCCGACTTCGGGGGAGAAGATATTACAACGTTTGGTGGTGGATCAGGCTGCTGACGTGATTACCAAGAAGAGTAAGCTGGTGAAGGTGCTAGCCGATCCGGACGAGGGGCTGGGAATGGAGAATGCGTTTATGCCGTCCGTGGATGAGATTGTAGCTTACGGTTTGGACCCGACCGGATTGGTGGGACAATACCAGAATGAGTTGCGGGAATTGGAACAAGTTCATGGGAAGGGACTTGTGGCCAAGCAACTGACCTCTTTCGGACATGGTTATGATTGGCAGTACCGGGTGAATACCCGTACGATCGATGATTCGAAAACGTATTTCTACGCTTATGCTTTACGTGTGAAGAATTTGTTGAACAGTAGATTGGCTTCGGCAGATTCCGATACGAAAGCACATTATCAGACGATGCTTTATGCTTTGGACGAAGCGTTAAATGCTCTGAATAAAAAATAAATGTTACAAGCACTTAAAACCTTTTGGGGTTTTAAGTGCTGAAAAGATCTCGAAATGGTCTTCTATGTGTTTTTTACAAACCTAAACAAACTGAAAATGGGAAAGAACTTGTCTATGAAACAGGCGAGCTATAGCCAATGGGCTACGAAAGTATGCATGTTGCTTGGTTGCTTGATTTTATTCAGCTTTTCGGGTTTTGGTGGCGGAACGTCACCTAAATTCGATGAGAAAACACCTTTGAATCTGAAATTCGAGAAAGCCACGATGTTGCAGGTTTTGAATGCCTTGAAAAAGGAGACATCACTTGATTTCGTTTATAACCACGAGGAGATTCAGGGAATCCCTCTTATTACTAAAGAATTTAAGAATGTGACGGTAAGGGAGATTCTGGATTACTGTTTGCAGAATACACCTTACACGTACACGCTTGTGAATGATGTTGTGATTATTAAAAAGCGCCAGGAAACGAAAACGGTTGACAAGGTGAGTATCACCGGAGATGTTAAGGATGCTGACGGTAACCCGCTACCGGGAGCCACGGTTCTGCTGAAAGGAACTTCTTTAGGAGTGGCCACGGATGCGACGGGTAAGTTTAAGCTGGAAATTCCCGCACAAAAGGAGATGATACTGATATTTAATTTTATCGGAATGGCAAGCCAGACCATCACGGTGACGAAATCCGAGGAGTTGCATGTTGTTTTGAAGGAAGACACTCGTGAGTTGGAAGATGTCGTGGTTACCGGTTATTACACGCAGGCTAAAAATGCCTACACGGGGGAATTGACCACGGTGAAAGGGGAGGATTTGCTGAAAGTGTCCCCGACGAATCTGATTCAGGCGCTGGCCTCATTGGTGCCGGGTTTACGGATTGTGGAAAATAACGAGCAGGGGTCCAATCCGAATGCGATTCCCGAGATTCTGATCCGGGGGGCGAATTCCATCATGACCGAGAATCAGGCGGACGTGAATACGCCTTTGATTATGCTGGATGGGGTTGAGATTTCGATACAGGAGTTGTATGACTTGGATATTTACGATATTGGGCAGGTGACCGTGTTGAAGGATGCTTCTGCGGCGGTGTTGTACGGGGATAAAGCTGCCAGTGGCGTTATCTTGGTGGAGAGAACGAAAGTGACGGAATCCAAGCCTCGCTTGAGTTATAATTTCACGCCTAATTTCAGCTATCCGGATTTGACATCCTTGCGTTTGTGTAATGCAGAACAGAAGTTGGAACTGGAACGTTTGGCCGGGTTGTACGATGAAGTGAATGGGAGCCTTGATCCGGCGTATTACTACAAGTTGGATAATATCCGCCGGGGTGTTTACACGGATTGGCCATCCAAGCCTTTACGCTGGGCTTTCTCGCACAATCATTCGGTGACGTTGACCGGTAGGGGAAACGGGATCGAGTACAGGGCAAGCGGGAGTTTCAGGGATGCCTATGGCGTGATGAAAGGGGATAACCGTCGGAACTACGGGGTGAATTTTTCTTTCGCGTATCACTTAACGGATAAATTGACTTTTAATTACCGTTTTGCTTTCACGATGACCGATAGCAAAGCAAGTCCTTACGGGGATTTCGGGAAATACACGAGACTGAACCCGTATAATCCGGTGTATGACGAATACGGGGAGTATATAAAACTCTATTATTTTGATCCTTACCTTTCAAATGCCAATGATTCCCGGAATCAAGGAAATCCGTTGTACGATGCAACGTTGTCCAGTTTTAACAAGGGACGGAACAAGTCGTTTTCGAATTACTTGAGTATGCGGTGGGATATTAAAAAGGCATTTTTCATCACGGGTGATATTAACGTGAATATGAGTGATTCTTACACGAAGGTGTACGTGTCACCGGATGATTCTTCGTTTGAAGGTAAGTTTTTAAACCAGAAAGGAACTTATTCTTTCACGCATAACGAGAGTACGAACTGGGCGGGAAAGATTGCGTTAAATTATCGTTTACCTCTGAATGAAACAGGTAACACGGTGTTGACCGTGAACGTGGGTACAGATTTTAAAATGGGGAATTCTTCTTCTATCACGACGAAGGCGGAAGGATTTTTGAAAGATGGTATGACAGATATTAAATTTGCTTCTCAATATGCCTCTACCCGTCCGAGTGGTGGAGATAAGAAAACTAGAGAAGTCGGTTTTTACGGGACCGGTAGTTTCGAGTTGCTGGGACGTTATTTCCTGAACGGTTCCTATAAATCGGCCGGATCATCCCGTTTCGGGAGTGATCATCGCTTTGCCCCGGTGTGGTCGGCAGGTATCGGATGGAACGTTGACAAAGAGAGTTTTATGGGTAACGTGAGTTGGTTGAATATGCTACGGTTGCGTTTTAGCGTGGGATCAACGGCTAACGTGACGTTCTCACCCTATCAGGCAATGACGACTTATAATTACACGACAGATCTGATTCATTACGCGGGAATCGGGGCGGTACCGATCACGATGGGAAACCCGGATCTGAACTGGCAGATCACGATGAAATATAACTGGGGGTTGAGTGCCACGTTGTTTAATGAACGGATAAATATTGATGCCAGTTATTACAAGAATAAAACGAAAGATGCTTTGATGCCGATTTCTTTACCTTGGTCCGTGGGAGTTTCCTCCGTGCAGGTGAATATGGGAAAATTGGAAAACTCCGGATGCGAGTTTGCGATCTCGGCGCACGTGATCAAGCAAAAAGGACTCTTCTGGATGGTCACGGTGAATGGCTCTCACACGATGGATAAGTTGACAAACGTGTCAACCGCCTTGAAGTCAATCGAGGTTGCCCAGTCTTTGGGGGCTCGTCCTTCGTTGATGTTCCAAGAGGGCGGTTCGCAGTTTGGTATTCATGCCATGCGTACGGCCGGGATTGATCCGGCATCGGGAAAAGAGATTTTTATTAATAGCAAAGGCGAGTACACGTTTGATTACGACAAGGATGAACGGGTAGAGGTTGGAAATTCGAATCCGATTCTGGAGGGAAGTATTTTTTCCAGTTTATCGTACAAGGGGTTCACGCTGAATATAACTACCGGTTATAAATTCGGGGGTGATGCTTACAATAACACGTTGGCCGACAAGGTGGAGAACATAAATCCGTGGGAAAACGTGGATCGCCGGGCATTTACCGATCGGTGGAAAGAACCGGGTGATTTGAAACGTTTTCTGGGTATCCCGGAAAGTAAAAGTGATAACAAGCGGTATTCAGAGCGTTTCGTTGAACGGGATAATTTGTTCGAGATCCGGAACATATCGATTAACTATGAATTTAAACCGGAATGGTTGAAGAGATTTGGGGTTAAACGGTTGAATGTCGGGTTCGGGATGAATGATATAGCCCGTTTTTCTTCTATGAAGTTGGAACGGGGAACTTCTTATCCTTTTGAGAGGAGTTTTAACATTACTTTCAGACCGACTTTTTAGTAAACAGTAAATTGAAACGAGTATGAAAAAGATAATAATTCTACTGTGTATACCATTCTTCTTTCTCCGGTGCGATAGTTTTTTGGATGTGAATCCGGATTCGGAAGTGGTGAATGACGATATGTTCAATTCGGCAAGCGGTGTTGAGGATGCCCTCTATGGCGTGTACATGACGATGGTAACAAAGGATATGTATGGACGACTGATGTCCACGACGATACCGGAGATTCTGGCACAGAATTTCACTTCGACTTATCAGTACTTGCCTTATTTGGGGCGTTTCGAGTACGAGCGGAGTGAAACGAGAAATATGTATAAGAATATCTGGAAGACCAGTTATCTGGCGATTAGTTATTTGAATAATATTATAAATAATCTGGAAAGTAAGAGCGAGAAGGATTTCCGGCATTACAATTTATACATGGGGGAGGCCTTGGGATTAAGGGCGGTTATTCATTTTGATTTACTGCGCTTTTTTGCCGTACACGTGACTTCTACCGATGAAGTGGCAAAAGCGAGAGCTATTCCCTACGTGACGGAGTATGATTTTAAGGTGACACCTTATTCTTCGGTGGAGGAAATTTACTCGAAAGTGATAGCCGAGCTTAAAAGAGCGGAGGCGTATTTGTCGGAGGATGAGGTTCTGATGCCTGCCGAACGGGTGGGAAATGAAAAGGGATTTACCGGGGCCCGTGTGTTACATTTCAATTTATACGGGGCGCAGGCTACTCTGGCACGGGTTTACTGGATGAAGGGTGATCTGGATAGTGCCCGGATTTACGCGGACAAGGTGATTCGGTCCAATAAGTTCCGTTTCGCTAGTAAGACGTCCTTGAATACATTCATGCAGAAAACGGTGTCGATGGAGGAAACAATATGGGGGCTGTACAATGCGGAAGTCTATTCCGACTGGCTGACCCAGCACGTGCGGAGGCAGGGATTGGGTGATCTGACCACGGATTTTAAAAGTATCTATGCTTATGAAGGGCCTACCGGAAAGAAGGATTACCGTTTGGATAATTGGTTTGGGACATACAATAGGAGCGGAACTCCGGTGGATATATTGGTGAAAGTGATGGGAAATGTATCCGATACGACTTCTCTCACGACGAGTTATAACGGGGGGCCTTATCTGGGAACAAGTATGATTCGAATTCCGGAAATGTATTATATTATGTCAGAGGCTCTGCTTGCAACCGGAAATGCAGAAGGAGCGATGGAATATCTGGATGCGGTGGTTGATGCCCGAGGGATGGAGAAATTTGCGGACCGGACTCCTCTTGTCGATATTACGCTGAGTGATATTATGGCGGAACGCCGAAAGGAATTTATCGGGGAGGGACAATGGTGGTTCTGTCTGAAGAGATTGAACAGTCCCGTGAAATTGAGTGGGGCGACCGGGGCCACCATTCCCGGCAGTGATAAGATATATGTTCTGCCGTTGCCCGTGGAAGAGGAAGATTATCGTCCTGAATAATTAAAATAAGAATGTTATGAGAAATAAATATCTACTATATATCGGAATATTCCTCTGCATGGGAATATGGGCGTGTAGCAATGATGCCGTGTACTATGACGTGAATCAGAAAAGATCCATTTATTTCACTTGGGATCGTTATAATTCTGTCACGAAAACAGCAAGTGACACCGTGTTTTTCAGTTTCGCCTTGTACAACGAGACCGAGTACGAGTATCGAGTTCCGATCAAGGTGGCCGGAATGCCGCTTGGCGAGGAATTGACTTACGAGGTGGAAGTTGTCGCGGATTCTTCAACGGCTAAGTATGACAAGCATTTTAAATTCGGGAAACTGGTGATCCCGAAAAATGAGGTTGAAGGGTATCTGTCTATTATTTTGGATCGTACGGAGGATATTATGGATCATCCGGTCATACTCTATCTCAAGTTTAAGGAGAATGATTATTGCAAACCGATTGCTAATAATTACTATCGTTTGTCGGTCGTGGATGGTGCTTTGCCCGAACCGCAATGGTGGGCTCCCAATTTCTTGGGGGTGTATGCCCGGAACAATGATCGCCTTTACCGGAAGATGCTAGAATATTTTTGGCAACTGGAAGAGTTGAAACCTATCTTTTATAAAGAGAAAGTGGAAGAATACGGGTTATACTTGGAGTATGCCAAGGCGGGATTCTATCAGGTGAAGGGTAATATTATTTGGATAAATTACGTGTTTAAGCCTGCTTACGATTTCTATACTGACCCAGCGAACACGTATGAAGGGTTTGATATGGTGAATCCGGATCGGTTTATCCGCTAAAAGAGAATTTAAAATTAAATGGTAAGTTATGAAAATGAAGTTATATATAATCATGCTGTTTTGCCTCATGGTGGGGATGTATTCCTGCTATGATGATGATACGACTTCCGGGAGGAAAGAGGTGTCGTTACTGACAATTACCGCTGCTCATGACACGCTTACGACCTCTTTCGGGGAGGAGCTTGTGGTGAATCACTTGAAAATAGAGCAGTCCGGGGAGGAATTGCCTTTAACTTACGAGTGGGCGTACGGGGATCTGGATATTTCCGGGGGAGCCGTGAAACCTTACCCGATTAAAGACACGCTTCACGTGGTATCGACAGATCCGGAGCTTAAATATGCTTTTCGGGAATTGGGTACGTTTGCCTTGCGTTTGAAGGTGGATAACGGTGAAACGACAATATTCAAGTTCTTTATTCTTCAGATAGATACCGAATTTTCCGAGGGAATTACTATTTTGAGCCGGGATGATGCCGGGAAAGGAAGGCTTTCTTTTATGAAGACGTTGACTAAAGAGGAGATCAGTGGGGGAAAGGTACCGACTTTCCGTACGGATATAATGGAAATAGCTAATCCCGGAATGGAGTTGGAGAATGTGACAGACATGATTCAGCAGGGAGGGCGCTTGATGGTTAGTTCGGGAAGTAACGGTAGAATTTACAATATGGATTCCCGTTCTTTTGATATCGAAACTGCGACCTCTTTTGGTGGTAAGTTTCCGGGGGCCAATATTCAGCAATTCGTCGCTATATCGGCATATAGTAATATGCACGTACTTTCGGAAAATAAGAGAGCTTATGTTTACGAGACGGACGTGGATGAATTGTTGGTATTGGATGCTTTTGACGGTTTGGAAGTGGATGCCGGGGTATCTCATAGTAAACCGGTGTTTATAAATTATGGAACTTCAACTATGTATGCCCCTAGTACGTCCTCAGGTGCGGTGAATAGTGGGACGATTTTTACGAATTATGACATCGTTAATGCTTGTTTTATCAACACTTATCTGTATGTATTCTCCACAGATAAGAATGATCCGTTGCATATTTATATACCTCGAACATCAGCCTCATTTGCCAAACCTACCGCAGCGAATACGGTGGATTATCAAAGTTCGCAGCCCATTGGCATGGATCGTAATTCAATGACTGTGGGTACAAAGGTGTATAATTGTATCTATTACACGTACAATAATGAAATATATCGTTGGGACCCCGGGCGGCAGTTGCCAACAACTCCTTCTATCACTGTCCCGACAGGTATGGAAATAACGACTATTGCTGTCGATCCGGATCAAAAATTACTTTATGTCGGGTTGTACGAATCAGGTAGTACGAAGGAATTGAAAGGATGTTTGTATATTTATGATGCAGATAGCGGGGAATTGCTTGAAACATATGATAATATTGCGGACAGGCCGGTTCGTGTGATTTATAAAGAACGTGTATAGCGTAAATGTTTGTGTGAAATGATTCATGAAAAATCGTGTAAAGGCTAACAGAGCCTTTACACGATTTATGACATAAATAATATCTCGTCATATGAATGAAGGTAAATCATTTCGGTCTCTATTTTGTTGTGAATAAGAAGTATTTTGTGTATTTTTGAAATAGTGTTGTCCGAGAAGATGATACTTTGTAAGCGGGAAACCGAATGTTTATTCGTATAAAGTGCATGATGATAGATTTTATGGAACGGGAAGTTGTATATGAGCGTTTTGTGAAAGGGGATGAGAAAGCCTTGGAATTGTTGTACGATCAATATTTTGCAACATTAGGAGTTTATGCGGGACGTTTCTTGCGTGAAGAGAATGTTTGCGTGGACATTGTGCATGAGAGTTTTATCAAGGCGTGGGAGAAAAGGAAACAGTTTACCTCGTTTCAGATGATTATCAGTTTTTTGTATACTTGCGTGAGAAATGCTTGTCTGAACGAGTTGCGGCATCTGGACATAAAGAATAAAGTCCTGTTGCAACAGGCGTCCTGTCTCGATATTGAAGGGGAAATCATAGAACATGAGGTGAAACGAATTATCTGGACTGAAATTGCCCGATTGGCGGGTGATTATAAAGAAATCATGGCGATGAGTCTGGAAGGGTATTCTACCAAGGAGATTTCGGAGGAGTTGAATCTTTCCGAACAGACGATTAAAAATAAAAAGGGAGAGGCGTTAAAACAACTTCGCAAAAATATGGGACCGTACCAATGGTGTCTCCGTTTTTTCTTTTAAGGAATAGTTTGCTTGTAATATTCTATATCATTGATTTATAATTCGTATATTTGTCTTATCTTCGGGACAAAAAGAGAATCTTCAGTGTCGTTTTTGTTTGTGAAATTGAAACTTGGTATCTCTTTTTTCCCTAATCTTGCAACTCGCCAAAATCGATACTTGCTTGATTGAAATTTTTTATTTATTTTATTATTTTTGCTCCCCTTGTTTTGAAAAAGTTGTAGAAAACAGGGATAGAATGTAAATTAAATATTTGAACGTGAATGAATAAAGTTGAGAGTTTGCGTTAAGTAGCAATGATGGTGTGATGATGTTTTTACGGGTTTGTGCCGCATGGTACAATGAATGATATTAGGTGCAAAATAATATGTTTAGGAAATAAGGTGATGGAAACATATTTTGCATGTATGGTATTTAAAGGACAAATTAGATGAGAGTAGACTTGGTATTTGGGTTTAGAGGCAAGTTATGTGATGTTGTGAAATGGAGTCTGTTGTTCTGCTGTGTATGTTTTTCGGAAATCCCCGTGGCGGGAGAATCACGTTCTTCCTTGATCGTGATCACGGGAGAGGTGAAAGATGCAGATGGCGAACCGCTTCCGGGCGTGACGGTTGTCCTAAAAGGGACTTCTTTGGGATGCGCCACGGGTACGGACGGGAAGTTCCGCTTGGAAATTCCGGAACAAAAGGAGATGATGTTACTTTTCCGGTTTGTCGGGATGAAGAATCAGGAAGTCAAGGTTACCGGTGCCCGGCATATCCGGGTGACGATGGTGAAGGATATGAAAGAGTTGGATGATGTGATCGTGACCGGGTATTACACGCAGGCGAAGAATGCTTTTACCGGGGAGATTACCCGGATTAAGGGAGAGGATTTATTGCGGGTGTCCCCGACGAACCTGTTACAAGCGTTGGCAATCTTGACGCCGGGATTGAGGATTGTAGAGAATAACGAGGCGGGATCTGACCCGAATGTCGTACCTGAGATTCTGATTCGTGGGGCGAGTTCAATCATGACAAAAGGACAGGAAGGGGTGAACGCTCCCTTGATTATGTTGGACGGGGTAGAGATTTCTGTGGAGGATTTGTATGATCTGGATATTTACGATATAGAGCAGATTTTGGTGTTGAAGGATGCTTCTGCGGCGGTGCTTTACGGGGAGAAAGCGGCAAACGGTGTGATTCTGGTGGAACGGGTGCGGGGAAAGTCGAATAAGCCGAGATTCAGTTATAATTTCACACCGATGTTCAGTTTTCCCGATCTGACCTCTCTTCGCTTGTGTAACGCGGAAGAAAAGTTGGAATTGGAACGTTTGGCGGGATTGTATGATCGGGTAGATGGTAGTCTTGACCCGGCTTATGATTACAAGCTGGAGAATATCCGCCGGGGTGTCAACACGGATTGGGCGACGAAACCTTTGCGGAATGCTTTCACGCATAGTCATTCTGCCACGATGACCGGGCGGGGTGGCGGAATCGAGTACAAGGTAACGGGACGGTTGTCTGATACATATGGTGTGATGAAAGGTGATTATCGTCGGAATTACGGGGTGAATGTCTCTTTGTCATATCGGTTTGCCCGGGATGTGGTGGCCACTTACCAGTTAGCTTATACCATGACTGAGGGAAAGAATAGTCCTTATGGGAGTTTTGCGCAGTACACGAGGTTGAACCCGTACAATCCGGTGTATGACGAGGACGGGAAATATATACGGAATTATTACTTCGATCCGGTAAATCAGACGATGGAACGGCAGGTGAATCCGTTGTACAATGCCACGCTGGCGAGCTTTTCGAAGAGTCAGAATAAAGCGGTGACGAATTCTTTGTCGTTGCGCTGGGATGTGAACGAGGCTTTGTTTATCACGGGAAACGTGAGTGTGCGACAGGGTGACGCATGGAATAAGGTGTATGTTTCCCCGGAGGATGCGAGTTTCACCTTGCAGGAGATTCCTCAGAACAAGAAAGGAACTTACATGGCGCTTTCAACCGAGAAGACGGATTGGGCCGGGAAACTGGTGCTAAATTATCGTTTGCCACTGAATGAGGAGGGAAATTCGATTCTTTCCTTGAGCGCAGGTACGGACATCGGGAAGGACAAGTCGTCCTCGATGCAGGTGAAAGCAGAAGGGTTTATGAAGGACAAGATGACAGATATTAAATTTGCCTCACAATATGCGACCACTCGTCCCGTGGGAGGCGAGAAGGAGTCGGCGGAAGTGGGGTTCTTCGTGAATGGTAGTCTTGATTTGCTGGGACGATATTTTATTAACGCTTCCTACAAGACAGCGGGTTCGTCGAAGTTTGGGAGTAAGCATCGTTTTGCCCCGGTCTGGTCGGCGGGAATCGGTTGGAATCTGCACGAGGAAAGATTTATGAATTTCGATTGGTTGAATGTATTACGTCTTCGGTTTAGCGTTGGTTCGACGGCAAACGTGACGTTTACGCCTTATCAGGCTTTGACCACTTATCTTTATGATTCCGACTTGATTCATTATAGCGGGATGGGTGCGGTTCCGATCACGATGGGGAATCCCGATATGAAGTGGCAGGTTACCCGAAAGTATAATTGGGGATTGACGGCTACTTTCTGGAAAGAACGGGTGAACGTGGAGGCTAGTTACTACGTGAACAAAACGAAGGATGCCTTGATGCCTTTGACCTTACCGTCTTCTGTCGGTGTCTCTTCGGTATTGGTGAATATGGGTAAGTTACAGAATTCAGGCTACGAGTTTTCCATTTCTGCACAAGTGGTTAAGCGAAATAACCTGCTTTGGATGGTGATGGTAAACGGATCGCACGTGTTTGATAAACTGACGAGTATCTCGGATGCGTTGAAGGCGGAGAACATGGCAGCTTACTATGGCGTGAAACCTCAGCCGATGTTCGTGGAAGGGGGATCTCAGTTCGGTATTTATGCCATGCGTTCTGCGGGAATTGATCCGGCTTCCGGGCAAGAGGTGTATATCAAGAAGAATGGGAATTACACGTTTACTTACGATAAGAACGAGCGAGTGGAAGTCGGGAACACGAATCCCATGCTGGAGGGAAGTCTTTTCACGAGCTTGTCGTACGGGGGATTCACGTTGAATGTCACCGCAGCGTACAAGTTTGGCGGTGATATTTACAACACGACTTTGGCGAATAAAGTGGAGTATATTGATCCCTACGGGAATGTGGATCGTCGGGCTTTTACCGAACGGTGGAAGAAACCGGGCGACTTGGTACGTTTCTTGGGGATTCCGGAGAACGTGAGCGATGAGAATCGGTATTCCGAGCGTTTCGTGGAACGGGATAACACGTTTGCGATAACGAGTATCATGTTGAATTACGAGTTTAAACCCGGTTATTTGCACAAGATCGGGATTAAGAGACTGAATCTAGGCATAGGCGTTGCCGATATTACCCGGTTCTCTTCCGTGAAACAGGAACGAGGTACGGAATATCCTTTTCAACGGAGTTTCCATATCACGTTTAGACCGACATTTTGATAACGACTAAAGGCAAAAGATTATGGAGAAAATAATATTACTGGCGTGTATCTCTTTATTTTTCTTGGGATGTGGGAATTTCCTAGATATAAATCCCGAATCGGAGGTAGTGAACGATGATATGTTCAGTACGGCGGAAGGTGTGGAGGATGCGTTGTATGGGGTGTATATGTCGATGGTGAAAGAGGATATGTATGGTGGGGATATGTCGGTGTTGATACCGGAGTTGCTGGGACAGAATTTTGTTACGGATGATGGAACTTACAGGTATTTGTCTACATTGAATTTTGTAAGTCAATCGGCAAAATATATTGCAAAGGATATGTGGAAAGCTAGTTATCTCGTAATTAGCTATCTAAACAATATTATAGAGAATTTAGATCAGAAGAGTGTGAAAGATTTTGAGTATTATGACTTATATCGTGGGGAGGCTTTAGGATTGAGAGCGGCGATCCATTTTGATTTATTGCGATTGTTTGCTGTTCACATAAATTCAACGGATGAAAGTGCGAAAGCAAAGGCTATTCCTTATGTAACGAAATATACTTTTAAAGTAACTCCTTTTTCATCAGTAGAAGAAGTGTATGAGAAAGTCATTGCAGATCTGAAAGAGGCTGAAATTTGTTTGACTGAAGATGAGACCCTGATGCCAAAGATCCGTAAAGGTGGAGAAAAAGGTTTTACTGGTGCCAGAGAGTTACATTTTAATTTGTATGCAGCGCAAGCAATGTTAGCTAGAGTGTATTGGATGAAAGGGGATTTGGAAAACGCAAAAAAGTATGCGAATAAGGTGATTCAATCGGAAAAGTTCCAATTTGTGAATCAAGAGGATTTATCGACATTTATGAAGAGACGAATTTCTTTGTCCGAGACGATTTGGGGATTATATACGACAAAGATTAGTTCGTATTTGTATGATGTTCAGTTGCTATTTAATAAAATGAGTCTTCCTGTGGTTTGGAGAGATATTTATAAAACGGTGGAAGAGAATGAAGATAATTACGATAAACGTTATCATGCTTGGTTTATAACTAAAGAATATAATGGTAAGTCTAAAGATATTTTATCTAAAATTATGGATGAATCAAATGATGCTTCTGAATATACCGGAGGTGCATATTTTGGTTTTAGTATGATTCGTATTCCGGAAATGTATTATATTATGGCAGAGGCATTATTGGAGGAAGGAGATAAAGAATATGCAAGAGATTATTTGGATGCCGTAGTGTCGGCTAGAGGCATGGTTAAATTTGCAGATCGGGATACGGGTAAAGATATTACTTTGGAAGATATTATGAATGAGCGGAGAAAAGAGTTATTTGGAGAAGGGCAATGGTGGTTTTGTTTAAAAAGATTGAATCGGGATATTTATGTGCATGCGTTAGATGCAACTTTAAAAGGAGGTGATAAAATTTACACCTTACCTTTGCCCACGGAAGAACTTGACCCTCGTTAAATTACAAAATTAGAAAGCGTATGGCTACAAAGTATTTGATATATACAGGAATATTTCTTTTGTTAGGAGCTTGTTCGAACAAAGCTATTTATTATAATTCGGATCAGAAGAGAAGTATCTATTTTAATTGGGAGCTTAGTAAATATATTTCTAACGTGGTGCCCGATACGGTGTTTTTCAGTTTTGCAATTTATGAAGAGAAGGAGGTGGAATATCATATCCCGGTGAAAAGTATGGGAATGCCTGTCGATGAGGATCAACATTTTGAGTTGGAAGTCGTGGAGGATTCCACCACGGCGGAATTCGGGAAACATTACGAGTTTGGTACTTTGATCATTCCTAAAAATGAAGTGGAAGGAATATTGTCCTTGAAATTGAAACGGACGGAAGACCTGATGAATCATCCTGTTCTTCTTTATTTGAAGTTTCGGGAGAATGATTATTTCAAACCGATGGAAGGGGAGCATTATTGCCTTTCCATTATGGATGGAAAACTGGCAAAACCGGCTTGGTGGGCTAGTTATTATTTGGGAGAATATAGCAATAATAATGATAGATTGTATTTGAAGATTTTGGAAAACTTTTGGGCTTTGGAAGAGTTAAAACCCGTGTTTTATGCTGAAAAAGCGAAGGAGTACGGGAAGTTTCTGGAAAATGCCCCAACAGCTTTTTTCCAAATGCCGGGAAATATGATTTGGATAAAATACGTGTTGAAACCTGCTTACGAGTATTATCGTGATCCGGTAAACACGTACGAAGGGTTTGCCATGGTTGATCCGGATCGATTTATTCGTTGAGCAAATAAAAGTTATTGGAGATGAAAATTAAATACAGTATCGGGATCTTGTGTTTTACCTTATTCGGGTTGGGAGCCTGTCTGGATGATCAGTCTTCGTTGGGAAATCGGGAGTTATCGGAAATCACTATTTCCGCACCTCATGACACGCTGACGGCTTATTTCGGAGAGGAATTTGTGGTAAGTCATTTGAGCGTGGAACAGTCCGGGGAAGAACTACCTCTCGCTTATGAATGGAGTTACGGAACGTTGAATACAGATGAAGATGGAATGGCGTCCTATCCGATTAAAGATTCGTTACATATCGTGTCGCACGATCCGGAATTGAAATATGCTTTTCGGGAATTAGGCACTTTCGGGTTACGATTGAGAGTTGATAACGGGGAAACGATCCGGTATAAATATTTTGTTCTTCAGGTAGATACCGAGTTTTCGGAGGGGATAACGATATTAAGTCGGGATGGGGATGGAAAAGGACGGATTTCCTTTATGAGAACACTCACAAAGGAGGAAATTAATACCGGGAAAGTACCCGTGTTCCGGACGGATATCATGGAACTGATTAACCCGGGAACGAAAATGGAAGATGTGACCGATATGGTACAGGTAAATAATCGTTTATTGGTTTGTTCCGGTGATGCGGGAAGGATTTATAACATGGATTCCCGGACTTTTGATATTGAAGGCATGACTTCGTTTAAGGAACTATATCCGGGATGCGCTTTCGTGAAGTTTGCCGGGGTCTCTGCTAATAATAACATATATCTCGTATCACGTGACAGGCGGGGCTACGTGTATGATTATGTTTTAGATGAATTAATGCTGACAGAATATTTTAAAGATCTGGATGTTGATGCGGCAGTTTCGGTGGATCGGCCTGTGTTTGTAAATTATGAAACGTCCGTGTTTTATTCTCCCTCGCTCGGAGGGGTAACTAGCTCTTTAAACAGGTATGTCGATTTTAATATTTGGGGTATTTGTGCTGTTGGGAGTAGCGTGTACGTTATGGCTACTTATAAGGTCATGCCTTCCTATATTTATTTGTCCCAGACGACTTTTAGTTTAGGTAACCCGACAATTCTTCAATTCTATGATAGTCCGGTTTCACTAAAAGTTAACCGGAATTCATTGTTTGCCGGAAGTAAATCATATAGTTGCCTGTATTACACGTGTGAGGATGGTATATATTATTGGGATTTGAAGAAACAGTTGTCAACAACACCTGTTATTTCGATACCCGTGGGAATGGAAATTACTAGTTTATCGATGAACCCGGATGGGACATTGCTATATGTTGGTTTGCACGAAAAAGAAGGGACGGAAGCTTTGAAAGGGCATTTATATGTTTATGATGTGAAGACTTCTATTTTGATAAGTCAATACCATAATATTGCAGATAAACCTGTCGCGATTATTTATAAAGAACGAGCGTAGTAGAACAGGCAACATTAAAATTTGAAGAATAATTTGTAAGAATCTGATATGATGTTGAATACAATTATTAACTTTGCTGACAGTGTGTAAACGTATTTTATTTAATAATTAAAAAAATCAAGGGGCATGAAAAGAGTTTTTTTCTTTATTCAAATTTTATTTTTAATAGCTTTATTTTCCGGGGGTAACCGGGATATAGAGGCTGGTAATATGAAGATGTCTTCGCTACCTTCACAAGCTCGAGATCAGGCGTATTATTCGCAGTTGGAACAGAGTGGTAATCGTTATACGAAAGATCATGTGTGGTTAAAAAATGGCGATGATCATATTCAAGTCGGGATTTCTTATTTCATGGTATCTGCAATTGGAAATGCAATTGTTTCTATTTCTCCAGCAAAAGCTGTAGATGAAACTTTTGTAAGAGGTGAATTGCTAGCAGAAATAGAAGGTGCTAATGGTAGAACAGAATTACATGCGCCTTGTGCCGGAGTGGTTAAAGGAATCAATCCTATGATAGAAAATCCTTATGATATGCAACCTAATCAAGTTTGGGTATATAAATGCCATTTGAAAAGGGATCAATTAGGAAATCTTATGAGTGAGCAAGAGTATGCTCAAGCTATTCAATAGTGCATTTTCTTTTTAATGTTAGAGTTTGTCTATCTCCACTCTTCAGTTTACATCCTTTTCATATTTTGTCGTTATCCTTTCGTTATCTCTTCGTTCTTAGGAGCGGGTAGATAACGAGGGCATAACGAAGACATAACAACACATATGTAGGAGAAAGAGTGGAGATGGATAATTAGAAGTAATCAGAAAGATTTACCACCGATATTCTTCCCTGGATATTGCGCATAGTTGAGTTACAGCTGACTTAAAGCCGAGATAAAGCCGAGTTGAATCGTCTTTGCTGTTACGGGTTTCCTTGATGTGTATTTTGGGGCAAGTGTTCATGCGCTTAAATGAGATAGAATATAGCTTTTTTATTTATACACCCTGTTTGTTTCCAAAAAGAGATATGTGCAGTCGATCGCAGAAGCGCCATCCATTCCGGATGCAATGTTCCAAAGTTTTAGGAATCGAGAGGTTTAATTCTTCGGGTGTGGCACCCATGGGCATTAACAAGATGTCTTCGTTTGTCCATCCATCTAGTTGCCTCAAAAGTGCTTGGATTTCGATCACGTCGTTTTCCCCGGAGTAAACGAATTTTAGTTGAAAGTCTTTTTTGTTTTCGCGTGCGTGCGTGATAAATGATTGTATGGCTGGGATGTTAATACGGGTATTGTTGTGGTGGTCCGCATGAGGTGCAGGGGGAACGGAGCCGGATAATTTGGGGGAAAGACTAAAAAAGTCGATCATCCCGGCACACTCTTCTACATAAATCGTGGCGTTGGTTTCGACGGTCATGTGAAAATGGGCCTCTTTTTTTAATTGCATACACAATTCCCTGACTTTATCCGCTTGCAAGAAGGGTTCACCACCCGTGATCACGATATGATCTATGTTTCCCCGGTTGTGACCGATAATTTGCACGATTTCTTTTATGGGCAGGGAGAATGAATTCTCAACTTTAAAAGCGGCGTATGCCGTGTCACATTCGCAAGTATTCCCGGCCAGTGTTTTCCACGTGCAATGGAGATTACACCCAGCTAACCGGATAAACAAGGAAGGTATACCGTTTAATTTTCCCTCGCCCTGTATCGTTCCCGCAACGTGTAATCCAGAGGCGGGCAGTTCCTTTAGCAATTTACCGTCCTTGTCTTTCGTGATCGGGAATATACCATCCTTCGCCAAATGTAACATACGTGAGCTTTTTAATTTTTATCTTTTAGTTTTTATCTTTTATCTCTTATCTTATTCCTTCCCACCACTGATCATCTTTCCATTCTTCCCGGATAGCTTCGGAAAAACGGATGTCATGAATGTTGAAGTTCACGAGTTGCAGGTCTTCCCGGAAAGCTTCGGCGTACCCGGTTGCTGTTTCATGTACCCGAACGGAAGAGAGCCGTACGTTTCCTTCCCCGTTTTTATGCTCCGTGTTTTGCAGGATTTTGTCGATCAGGTAAAGGAACAACAAAGCGTATCCTTCTGCAGAAGGGGAGACGGGGATTTCAGCCACCCGGCGGTTGTATTTGTAGATAAAAGTCTTCAACTCGTCGGACTCTTCCTGCCACAGCGAGTAGGTATGGTCGAAACTATCCACGAGTTCCTTCACTTTATCCAGCAGCACGAAGTCCATCACCATATATCCCCGGTCCAGCTTGTCGGACGTGATAAATACTTCCACGATATACGAATGTCCATGAATGTTCTCCCGACAACGGTGTGAAGAACAATTCCGCACGATGTGTGCCCCTTCGAATTTGAATAACTTTCTGATTAACATTGATCAATTATTAAATTTTAGATCCTACTAATTTCTTGATTTTAGATTTTCCCCCACGAAGTCTACGCTTTTTCTACCGTAAATCGTAATTCATAAATCATAAATTAAATCGTTTTTTTCATTTTCAATTCTCCATTTTCAATAAGACAACGGGTCTTTTATTCCCGCCTCTTCAAATGCTTTTGCCCGGAGAAGGCAGCTATCGCAAGTGCCGCAGGGTTTTTCGTCGCCGCGGTAACAAGTCCAGGTGAGGCTGTAATCAACTCCTAAACGATTCCCCAGACGTACTTCGTCGGCCTTGGGCATGTGCATGAAAGGGGCGTGAAGGGTGATCTTTTGTTTTTTCTCGGCGCCGAGAACGGTTCCCAAGTTTATAGTTTGTTCCATGGAGCGGATGAATTCTTCCCGGCAATCCACGTACCCGGAATAATCCACTTCGCTGACCCCGATAAAGATGTCGGTGATGTCAAGGGCGTCAGCGTAGGAGGCTGCCACGGAAAGAAATACCATGTTTCGGGCAGGAACGTACGTGTCCGGGATGGTAGTCCGGTTTATATCCCCGTCGTGAATGTCCATTTTCTCGTCCGTGAGAGAACAACCGTCCCATTGGTTCAGCATGATTTTCACGAATTTGTGTTCTTTTACCCCGGCTGCTTTTGCCACGGCTTTTGCCGCTTTTATCTCTTTATCGTGTTTTTGTCCGTACTCGAAGGTGATAGCATATAATTCATCAAATCCTTGCTCTCTGGCAACGTATAGAGCTGTCGTGGAGTCCAGCCCACCGGATAATAAAACAAGCGCTTTCTTCATGATTTTCCTTTCTATTATTTTACGTGTGACAAAGGTAATATATTTCGGGTTACGATCAACAGGAAATGGAATGGGGGATAAATAAGACTTTTTGTCAGTTTTTTGTGTGTCGAGAATCTTGCCGTGTGGTATTAATCTCGTAAATTTGGGGACTCCTATTGCTATTTTTACTTATGTAAAACTTTTTTTGTTTACTTTTTTTTGTTCACTAATTAGCTCTTATTTCACCTATTTATTTTATATTTGCCAGATACTAATATTTGAAAATCGAAGAGTGTTCATCTTTTTAATGACTAATTCATATTTGATATGTTTGGAAAGAAAAAGAATGAAGATGACTCTGAAAAATTAATGAAAGTCAGTGCTGACAACCTGACAATGATAACAATAGGGACGATAGTGAAAGGGATAATCACTATTGCTGGAGGATTACATCTGGAGGGAACGTTAGAGGGAGACATTATTTGTAAAGGGAAAGTTGTGATTGGTCCACAAGGAAAAGTCAAGGGAAATGTGAACTGTGATACCGCGGTATTGTATGGTCTGTTGCAAGGAGATATTCGTGCAATGAATGAACTGTACATGAAATCCGGGTGCATGGTAAAAGGTGATGTTTACACGCGTAAGCTGGAAATAGAGCCGAATGCCGGATTCGATGGTGTTTGTAATACCACCGGGATGAATGTCCCCGTGAAGGACAAGAACACCAAAGTGGAAAAGGTCATGGTGGTGGAGGAGAAGTAGCCCTGGACTGGATTCTCTTAAAAATAGACTTTTAATTTTCTCCTGGTTTGGATGTACGATTTTACGACAAGTGAATGGTCGGTTGTTGAAATGTTTGCATAAATAGCTAATTGGCATATGTTTGATTATGTGTCGGTTGGGGTAAATTATAAAACACTATAAATTGAAATCTAAACAGATAGAAGATGAAACGAGAATTTTTAACACAGTTTATGGAGCGACTTATTGTCGAGTTGGAACGAGAGCAGCGAGATGGTACTGCTCATGTTTATCAGAGTACTTTGAAACGGTTGAAGAAATTTGCGAATGGGCGCGAAGTTAGTTTTAAGCAATTGACCCCGGAATGGTTATCTCAATTCGAGCGGAAACTGTTGGCCGACCAATTGAAGTGGAATTCCATTTCAACCTATATGCGGACGTTGAGATCCGTTTATAATCAAGCGGTTGAACGAGGGATTGCCTCTTATATACCCCGTCTTTTCAGTCGGGTACACACCGGGATTGATTGTCAGGTGAAAAGGGCTGTTTCCCCGGAGGTGATCTGTCGGTTGATGACAGATAAGAAGCCTCTGCCTGAACGGCTTTCTTTTACTCGGGATATGTTTGTCCTGCTGTTTTTGTTGCGGGGAATGCCCTTTGTCGATCTGGCATTCTTGCGTAAATGTGATTTGCAGGGAAACGTGGTTGTTTATCATCGGCACAAGACAAGACGAAAACTGACCGTTGTGGTTTGTCCCGAGGCGATGGCTATTATCGAGAAATATAAGGATATGTACCCTGATTCTCCCTATTTGCTTCCTATTATTCAGGACTCCGAGCAGGATGAATACCGGCAGTATTCCAAGATGTTACGCTTGCATAACTACCGGTTACGACAAGTCGGGTATTTCCTGAAAATCAGGGAGCAGTTAAGTACTTACGTGGCTCGCCATACTTGGGCAACGACGGCATTACGACAGAATTATAATTCCAGCCTGATCTGTGATGCGATGGGGCATTCGTCGGTTAAGGTGACCGAGACTTATTTCCAGCGTTACCGGGAAGATGAGGTGAATCAATTAAATAATGCACTTGTGGCTTTTGTTCTATCCAAGAAAGTGTCGTATTGAGAATAATGTTAGGAATTATGTGATGTCAAGGAGGTAAATACCTGACAATTAGTCAGAAAAAAATCCGTTACTTTGTAGGTAACGGAATCTTTTAATGAGTGCAAATTTATATATATATTTTTATTATTTCAAATAATGCGACGATTATTTTTCAATAGATGATAAAATAATTCAATTTTTTTTGAGTAGTAGTTTTTTTGGAGACAAAAAAACTATTACCCACCTCGATTTTCTAAAAGATGGGCGGAGTTTAGATCGCCTTCCCCGGACTACAAAAATTCATTATATAAATAATAACCCGCCGAAAGCCCCCTTTTTATTTGAAATTTTATGTTTTACCGTTACCTACAAAGTAACGGTAAATTTAAATAGTGTGTAGTAAAAATTTTTGATGACATTCTGTCAGATTTCAAATGTTAGGTAATTTTAAAGAATGGGTTATGAAAAAAAGATTTAGTTTATTATGGTCATTGCTTGCAATGGTGGTTGTGTGTGCTTGTTCAAAGAGTGGTGGTTCGGATTATCCGGATCCGGAAAAGGCCGGTTTAACGTTTCAAGTTACTTTTGACAAAACTGGTATGGAAGGAAGGGCTCCACAATCTACAGCAATTCCGGAAACTTCATGGGCAAATGTCAAGCAATTACAATTCTTATTGTATAATGCGTCCGGTCAGGTGGTTTATTCAACCATCGTGAATCCGTCAAGTGCGTTGACCACTTTCACGTACGTGGACGTACCGGTAGGTACCGGTTACACGTTAGTTGCTGTTGCCAACGTGAAAAGTTCTTCCGATGCAGTTACCACTTATATAGATGGAGGTACAACTCCAACTGAATGGACGATGTGGAATGTACGTCAGAAAACAATTCCGAATTTATTAGTCGAACATAAAGCGAGTGCTTTCCCGACATTCTGTTCAGCTAAACTGACTACTGCCGGTAATACTGCTTATACTGAGCCGTCGGAAATTTTTATGGGGGCTGCAACAAGTATTGATGTAACTGCTGGTGTTACTACTCCCGTGCCGGCTATTGCTCTGAAACGTGAAGTTGCGATGATGCGTGTTCGTTTGAATGTAAAAGATAGCGAGACGGATAATGAGAACACGGTTGATTTCACGAAGGATGCTTCTATCATGATTTACCGTTTGCCTGAAAATATGAAAGTTGGGGCTACAACCGCAGGAGGGGTGAGTGCAACATCTATTGATGCCAATATATTGACAATAAAAGACGGAACTGTTTTCAACACGTCTAATCCGACTTCCGGATATGATCCGAAGGTTGTTTTGGGTGGTAATTTCACGATGTGGAGAGATGTTATCGTGTGGCCGAATAATGGAGGACGTACTATTAATGGTGCGTCAACGGCAGAAGCATCAGTAGATCGCCAATACTTTATCGTTGTTTCCGGACGTGGTAAGGCTGGTCATATTTTGGCAAGCGGAGATGAAATGCTTACCGAGGGTCCTGTTTACTGGTCTGGTTTGATCAAGCAGAACTTTACGCCGAATACGATTCGTGAAGTGAATTTGACTTTACGTTCCGGGGGTACTACGGAAGTACCGACCAAACCTAGAGATGAGGGTGGTTTGACGATTGATGTTGCTGCACCGGAAGCTTGGAGTAGTAATATCGTAGAATCAGCACTTACACTGTAAAAGAATTCCTTTTTATACACTCAAGATGATTTGCCTGGGAGCGGGATCCCCTGCTCCCGGGGAATCTGAAATAAGTGTAAAATCAACAAAAATATTAAATATGGGAAAGAACAGACTTCTCATAGCATTTACGGGTGTGATTATCCTGCTCCTGCTTGCGTCATGTACCTATGATTATTTTAAAGATGAAACCAATTACCAGGTTTACGTACCCGAAGTGGTGGATAATAAGGTTAGTGACTGTCGTGTACTGGTTTATGACGAGACCGGAGTGTTGGTGGGAGCGCGTTACGAGGCTGCTCCGTGGAAAGATCCCCGTATGAGAGCAGGGTTGTTTAGTTTCAGATTACCCCCTGGTGAATATAAGGTCTATTGTTATACGAATACAGATAGTCTTTCATTCGCAGATGAGCAACAACTGGAAACCTCTGCTTTTATGTTGAATAATAGCAGTTCCGGGGAGAATCATTACGTGCATCCTTCGGACGTGTTATTCCAGAAGTTTGTGCCTGTGATCGATCATCCGGGAGTTTTACGTACCGACACGGTAGAATTGGAACATTATACGGGACGGGTAACCGTGCGTTTTAAAAATTTTCCAGGCGACGTGTCTCGTATAGAAAACGTGCAATTGTTGGCAGAAGGGGTGTCCACCGTACAGTATTTGAAGTATGATACTATCGCTGGCCGACAGACTCGGGATGATCATATGTTTCATTTCGGAGAGTTACCGGCACAGATAACAGCTGATTATCTAGAGGTGGATCATCGTTATTTACCGTCTGTAGAAGGCGAATTTATGAGACTGAATTATACATTCCTGGATAGTGACGGTGTTGCCGTCAATCATTTACCGGTGGAAGTGAAAGATAAACTGACCGGGTTGCCACTCAGGCTATTGCATGGCCGACGAATCATTATTGAAATCGATTCTTACGTGGTGATCAAAGTTTCGATCGTGGGATGGAATGAAGATATTGAGAGTGGAGATACGAACATGGAATGATTTGATATTCATGAATAAAGAAAATAATATGAAACCAGTTGTACGATATATTTTACTTGTTTCCGTTTTACTTTGTTTATTTGGCGGGGTACGGGCGCAAAGTGTTAAGGTAAATGTACCTTTATGGTTGACCGGTTCACCTAATATCGGTTTTGAGTACACGTTAACGCGACAGCTCACGGTGAATGCCGAGGGGGCGTGGTTACCGTATATGTTTAAGAAGAATGAAGAAGTTTTTAGAGTGTTGATGGGATCTGCGGAATTACGATACTATTGGAACCCGCAAAATTTTTACACGAATGATTCATGGGATGGATTTTATATCGGTCCTTATGCCATGTATGGCACTTTTAATATCGGGTTGTTGAAACACAATGATCCGCTCCGGAGTTATCGCCGGAAAGGATGGGGGGTATCGGGAGGTATTACTTTCGGGTACAAATATGCTTTTAACTCCCGTCTGGCGCTGGATATGAATATCGGTGTTGGATATGCTCATTTCCAGTATGATAAATATAAACTAGGAGGAGAATACGTGAATTTCCCGTTGGAACTTAAGAAGACCAAACAATGGATTGGTCCGACGAAGTTCGGCGTGAGTCTTACATACAATATATTCCGCTAGTGTTACAGATAAAATGTTGCTGAAAATGAGAAAAAAGAAGATACAAATTCTCTTGTCGGTTGCCGTGTTTCTTTTCCTGATGGATGGAGCGATTCCTGTGAAGGCGCAGGAACGTAAGCTGGGACGGGTGGAAAGACGGGCTGACCGTAATTTTGTAAGGCAGAAGTTTAATAAAGCGATGGCGCAGTATGAAACGGCTCTTAAAAAAGAAGAGAATGTGCAAAATCAAGCCGCTCTTCATTTGAAGATTGCGCGCTTGTATTTCATGGTACGGGATTATAGTTGGGCTATCGGACATTACGAGAAGGCGATGGAGCTGGAACGGAATTTGTTCCTCGTGGATGACGTGTGTGATTACATTGATGCGTTGCGTTTTCAAGGTCAGGCACGGAAAGCCGAGGCAATTTGCCTGAACAATGCCTATAAAGATCAGTATAGCAGGTACCAGCGTTACCAGAATACACTGGAGGCACTTGCCATGCGCCATTCCGTGCAGGAATTCCCCGGTTTCACGGCCAAACGACTGTCTTTGAACACGCCGAATGCCGAGTTCTGGATCGGGAATTACGGGGAACAACCTTTCTATGCCATTAGTTATAGTAAGTTTAACGATCCCGGAAAGTTATTTTTCCATCGTACTCACTATTACGAGTTGAAGGAGGTCGGGGAAAAGGTGATGTCGCAGAAATCACCGCGATATTCCGATTACTTCCGGAAGATTCCGGTGGATTTGCAGAATGGACCGGTAACGTTTTCTCCAGATATGCAGGTGATGGTGACCACGGTGATCGAGTACGATAAAAAGAATGTATCGGTGGAGATGGTGGACAAAAAACATCGTCCTTTCCGTACTAAATTGTATTATTCCGTGATCAAGAGCCAGAGTAAACGTTTTGGAAGGTACATCCCGGTTTTCCCGCAAGACCCGGAAAATTCGTACGCTCATCCTTACTTGTTTAATGACGGGAAATCGTTGTTGTTCACTTCTGATATGCCGGGAGGATTTGGCGGGTTTGACTTGTACGTCGTTCATTGGGATGAAGAGACACAGGAGTGGGGAACCCCAATGAATTTGGGTGCGGATGTCAATACGGAAGGGAATGAGATTTTTCCCGTACTTTATGAAGGACGTCTTATTTTTTCCTCTAACGGGTTACCAGGTTTCGGGGGATATGACCTGTTTAATGCCGACTACGATCAAGAGGGAGTGGTTCCGAGCAGCGTGCGTCATTTCCCTTATCCAGTGAATTCGGTTTTCAACGACTATTTTATGTGTCCGCTGGATTTGCGAACCGCTTATTTTGTCTCGGATCGGGAAATGGAGTCCCGGGATGATATTTATTATCTGCAAACAGAGGAAGATTTGGGGACTCAGCAGGGAGATCCTCATTTTGGAATGAGCGAGGAAAGTGCGATTTTGGGCGGGGCTTTATTACTGAACGGGGCCACGGAATCGGTTACCAAGGAGACTATTTCAATAAAACGATATGCGCCGGAAGGTTTGCTAATGACTCTTTATTTTGATTTCGATTCAGATAAATTGACCCGAGAATCCATTCAATACCTAGAGCAGTTTATCAATGAAATGGGTTCCTATTATTTCTCTGAATTGAGGTTTGACGGTTTCGCTGACGAAATGGGTAGTGACAATTACAACTATGCCTTGTCAGCAAGAAGGGCAAAGAGTGTTGCCGAGTTTTTACGGGATCACGGTGTCAATGTGGATTTCAATATAAAGGCTCACGGTAAGGTGAGACTTTCTCCGGAGGAGATGAAGGAAGAAATGGGAAATCAAGCGGAGGGAAATGTTGACTGGATTCAGGTGAATCGTAGAGCGAGACGTGTTGAGATATATCATAAGAGGTAGAATTAAAAAGTAAACAATAATATGAAGAAGACGAGAATTCATAGAGTGTGGATATTGTTCCTGCTGAGCGTTGTCACTTGTTTACAGGTGAAAGCCCAGTATATGCCGGTGGTGTTCGATAAAGTATATGGTGATAAAAATCAGATTCAACTGGTTTGCCCGCTATCTGGTGATGAAGTAGCTTTAGTTGGTAAAGAAGGTCAAAAATATAACTTGACATGGGTGGAACGGGAAGGAGACGTGGTTTTTTCACTTCCTTTGACAGGTTTTACTGCGGTGAATGAAATTGTGGAATTGGATAACAGCCAGGTTTTGGTGGTTGGACAGTCTAGTGTACCGAATGTAAAAGGTAAAAAGGATAAAATTACTTTATGTGGACGTATCGTGGTGATTAATCGAGGCGGACGTATCGTTTCCGATATTTATGCCGGAGATCAAGGAAGTAATTTCTTGAAAGGTATGTTGCTGCGGAGCGGGGCGTTCGTGGTGTCCGGTTCGGAACCGAAGGGTGCGGACGGTCGCCAGGGAATCCTGTTGAAACTGGATCCGACTGGTAGTGTGGTTTACCAGTATAAAAATGCCGGAGGTGGTTATTGTGACCAGTTTGCAGTGATGGGGAATTCGATTGAATATATTTGTGCGGCATTCTCAGCCGGAAAGGATAAAGAGCAAGCTCTCGTGGTTCGTCTGGATGATAAGGGTAAACCTTATTACATGACGACGATTCCGGCAAAACAGTTTGTTGTGACTGGGTTGAATGCCAATATTAATGACGGTTCGGTGCTTGTGATTGGTAATTCACCGACAGATGGGGGGATTATTTACAAGATTCGCCCGGAGGGGGACATCGTGTTCGCAAAGAATATGATTCCCGCCAACCAAGGGGCCGCTATGCTGGATCATCTTCAAGTAGCCCGTAATGGTAACATTCTGGTTGGAGGTAGCGGAAGTCAAGGATATTACGCTTTGTTGCGTAATGATGGAACAGCCTTGTATTCAGGTACGTCCAAGGGAAATGTGCGAGGAATCGGGATGAACCCGGCAACAGGGGAATCCGTGGTGACGACTTATGACATGAGCGGACGTAGAGGCACGTTTATACGTATTCATTCGACCGGAAAAGTGGAGTTCGAGCGTTCACTAGATGGTAATTTTGATAAAATGAAAGTGACCAATAGCGGGGAAATTTTATTGTTATCTTCTTCTGAAGGACGGGTTTGTATGTTTTCGTCCACGGGTGAAAAGGAGTTTGACCGTTACGTGACGGATAATAAACCGACAGCTTATCGTCAGGCATATACCTCTTCATCCGGGGAGTTACTTTTCTTGGGAATGGGAGGTCGTCTCGTGAAACTGGGACATGGTCTTTATGTTTCGGACGTGAAGATCACGAAACCGGTGAATGGAATTGCCACGGCTATTTTTACCATAACTCTGACCGGATATGCCACGACGAAAGAAGGTGCGCCAATTCCGGTAAGTGTGGGATATGCTACCCAAGAGAAAACGGCTAATATTGCGAATAATTTTACACCGGTGAAAGGAAAGCTTTCGTTTACCCCGTCACGGGGAACGGCCGACCGTTATCTGGTAAAACAAGATATAGAGGTGTCCGTGAAAGCGAATAATTTGATCGAGGGGATGAAAGAGTTTGAACTCGTACTTTCGGATGCACAGCAAAGTTATCTGGTGAAACCCGTGGGTAAAGCGGTGATCGAGGATCAACAGGCTGTTGTTAAGATGGTTCGCACGGAACAGGGTGAAGAGGGAACAAAAGATATTTTATACGAGCTTGGGTTGTTCAAACCGGATGGAACTCCTTTGACAAATTCGACGGGAGCCAATATCATCGTGGATGGTATTTACGGGGAAGGAACTGCAGATGCGCTTGATTTTGATATGGGATTAACTCCAAGAGTGATGTTTGCCAATGGCTCGCAGAAGTCATCCTTCTTGGTGAAAACGCTGGAGGATACTCGTTATGAATTGCCCAAGACAGTCGTGATAAACTTTAATAAAGTACATTGCCTGAGTGGTTCGAATGTGGCTTTTGAAGGAGAGTTGTTGAGTTGTAGCGGGGTGGTTGTCGATCAACCGGCACGTTTAATGATTGCTTCCCTTGGCGATCACAGATTGAATAATAATGTTGTATCGGGATTCTTCACGGTGTCTTTGGTGCGAGCTTCTGACGGGGCTTTGCTGACGAATGCTACCGGAAGTGATGTTATCGTGAATTGCGTGACGGTTCCTGATGCTTCAGCTAAAGAAGGTAAAGACTTTGTGTTTACGAATATGCATGATCTCCGCATCAGTGGTGACGGAAATCATAGTTCTGCGAACGTGTATGGTGTGGTGCTATATAGTACGGATGCAGCGGAAAAACAAGTGAAGTTGAAAATCAAGTCTGTAACTCAACCCACGGGTGCGCAACCGATCAGTGTTTCTGATGCAGAAGCTACGGCCGAGTTTACGATCCGTAAATAAACAAATTCTACTCCCTTTGGGGAGGTAGTGAATGAAAAAAGAGAATTATGGCAGGAAAATATATAAACATATTGTTAGCGGGGTTATTGACTATTCTCCTATTTGCTTGCTCGGACGACAGGGATTCCCTGTCCGGGCAAGCGAGCGGGGATCCTCTATTGACGTTCAATATGACGAGAGCGGGTGGGGATATCGTCAGTAACACGTTAGTCTATCTTTTTGATGGACAGGGAAGTGATGCTGGAAAGTTCAACCATAAGGTTCAGGAGGTAACTTACGGCCCGGATCGACTTTCGATGACTGTCGCTGCCGGGATGTGGAATATAGCTCTTGTGACTGCCAATACAGATTTTAGTGGTGGGTTGATACAACCTGTTCGCAGTGCTGCCCGCAAGGATTTGAAGATGTGGGAAACCCAGCTATCTGGAGGAACATTACCTTCTATGCCGGAATTACGCACGGCCAATATTGATGGGCAACAGGTTATTGGCGGACAAGATAATTCGGTTACAGGAACTACTATATTGTCACGAAACGTGGCTTTGGTAAAGGTGGTTATCGCTGATGCGGGAGGGTTGGATGTGAACGGGACTCATAATTTTGAACTGAAAGATGTTCCGACTACCTTGAATTGGGAGGGAGGATTGTTCCCGACGGCAAAGAGTCCTAGGGTGAGTAACACGCCAATGACCGGGACTTTCCGTGTTAAAGATAGTGTTTCATTACCGGGTCATCAACGTAGTGACACGTTGTATTTTGTCATTCCGGCTCATAAAGGGAACGATTATTTGACTGCTAATCCGAAAGATACGACGGAGAGCCACATGAAGGTAAGTGTTGATTTGGCTTGTGAGGGTGGAAGTCGTTTTCAAAAAACGGATGTGGTTATCCCGCGGGTTCCTCGTGTAAACGGTATACTGCTTGTACGTCTTCTAGTTGGTGGAAAGTTGGATGTGACGGCTGATGTTTTGGGATGGGAGGATGTTGAATTGAATGCCGACTTATCCCAAACTCAGCTTTACACGGACAAAGCTTCCGTGGGATTGTCACATAAAGATACGCTTTACGTGAATACGAATGCCTCGGATTTCTCTGTGCAATCGCCGGGAGGGTGGATTACTTCCGTGAGGAAAATAGCTAATAACGGTGTCGAGATCACGGCTAATGTGGATACTTACGTGGATAACCAACCTCGTAGTTCTTATATTACGATTAAGGCGAATAATGTGACAAAGAGGATTCCCGTGACGCAAAGACCGGATGAAGGGACAATCAGTGTGAATAATAAACGATTGGTTTTCTGTCCGAATCTTCACGAGAACAGGCAGATTGAGATTACGAGTATCGGAGGGGACTGGAAATTTTTGACTACGAATCCTAGGAAAGCCACAGCGAATAAACAGAATGGTGTTGCGGGAAACAGTACAGTAAGCTTTACTCGTTCTTCTGTTACTTACAACAAGACGTTGGACGAGGGACATCTTGTTTATGGAGATACGACGGTTATCGTTAAAAATATGATGACGCTTGATACGGATACGATACGATTGACGAATTGTTATATCTATGTTGATGATAATAATACGATTGCAGCGAAAGCTCCGGAAGGAGGAGCATCGAGTGCAGAGACTATTTCAGAGGATGTAATTGTATATGGTGGAGATAGGATAATTGAGAATTTTTCATCTCCTCAGAACTGGGTTCGTAATATTTCCTGGGATTTTATTGGTCAGAAATTGACATTTACCACGGATCGTAACGTGGGAAATCCAGATCCGGAAGATGATGACGAACCTCGTTCGGGTAAGATGACATTCAGACATGCCACGTGTCCGGATTACGTGGTGACTGCTAATGTTTATCAAGATATATTGGTGACAATTCCTCCGTTCCATTTCTTTGTGGTGAAATTTACATGGAAGAATAATGATGTAGATATTGCAGTGGAATTTGCAGGTAATCACCTCACTAGTATTGGGGCGAATAATAGTACGTATGATAAAATACCGGTAGGTTATTCAATGCATAACCATAATAAAGGGAAAGCACCTGAGGTAATAGGCACTGCTGGTGGTACCAGTACGGGGAGGGTGTCTTTTGAGTATAGGGGACAAACCCTTTTACAGTGGGGTGGTGATGCGACAGGAGGACAAGGTGAAACAGTTTTCTTTAATGCTCCGGTATTGGAAGGGGATGTCAATTCCCCCCGGAAAATCAAACTTGATGTTTATGCCACATGGTATACTTCCGATCGGGCTCCAGATACAATGACATTAACGATGTATGCTTATAAAGGAGGCTCGATGCAGCCAAGTGGTACTAATTTCGTTCATGTTGGAGGGGAGACTGAGCCTTTGTATGACAAGGCGCATATTGTTATGATTACAACAACGAAAGGTGCAAGTAATTATAGTGCGACCACGGGAGGATATACTAAAGTTGCAACTATTACTTACGATCGTGTAAAACACTCGGCATCAATTAAAGTTTGGGCTGCTGTACCATAAAATACATGATGAAGGATAACTTTAGTATGGATAACGAAAATAGGATATAGGTATGAAAATAAAATATATAATAGGTATACTGATCATTTGGGGACTTATTTCGTGTTCCGATAGGGATGAGAATCAGGAGCCCACTTATGGTAAAGTGAACGTTGCTCTTTCGGTAACCTTGCCGGAGCCAGAAAACGTACATTCGCTTGCCCGTTCTTACACGGACTGCGAGATCAAGAATGTGGACGTGCTTGTGTTTGATGAGGATGGTAAGTTCATGGAGCGGGTGAAAGTGGATGGAGGGGAGTTGGCACCAAGCGGGACGGAAATTTCTTTCTCCATACGTTTGGATGCTACCTCAAAACGACGTGTCATTCATCTGGTGACTAACGGGCGTACTCTTGATGGGGGGACGGATCGATTGAATTTTAATGATATTACTTCCGATATGTTGGAGAGTGCAGCTATTCCCGCTTTAAAGACAACAGCGATGAGTTCCGGAAGTTTGGAAGATCACGTGATGCCTTTGATTATGTGGGGACGTGTTGAACTCCCGACAGGGATAAATATCGTGACGAAAGCCGAGGGGGTAAAATTGTTACGTGTGGCGGCTTGCGTACAGGTGAAGAAAGGGATGGTCAGTGCGGTGAATGGACTGAATGATTTTGTCATTCAGAGTATAACGGTGAACAAAGGGTTTGATCGTGGCTATCTGACACCTACAAATTATTCAACAGTTGTTACTCCCGTGACGGGACGTCCTCTTTCCGGTAGTACTTTGAATTATGCAAATGGATGGTCTGACGGAGAAACTCCTTCTTTGTATATCTACGAGCGGAATTGTACTGTAGCTGATTATATGGGTGTGATTATTAAGGCCAAGTATAAAGGGAAAGAGGGGTATTATAAAGTGGTGATGGTAGATAATGGAGAGACACCTTTGAATGTCGTGCGGAATCATCGTTATATAATTACGGTGGTAAGCGTGAATGGTCCGGGATACACCAACGTGACGGATGCTATCAATTTTGCCCCGTCAAATGCCTTGAAGGTGGAGTTGACGGATGAAGATTCCGATTTCCCTTGTATCGTGGCTGACGCCCAACACCGGATGACGATGTCCAATAACGTGTTTAACTTGTACGGTAAAAACCAAACGACCTCTGTTGCTGACGGTATTGAAATTTGCACGGTATATTCAAGTCGTGGTATTACTCCTGTGGTAACGGGTGGGGCAACTTGGCTTACTAATTTACAAGTTCAATCGTTAGGGAGTAATAAATATAAGATTACAGGAGATTTTGCAGCAGCCTCTGCAGCTGTATCTACAATCTTGACATTAACTTGTGATAATTTGTCCCAGTTTGTTGATGTTAGTTGGAACCCGGAAATCTCAACCCTAAAAGATAGCGATTCGTATGTTTTGGATTTATTGAATGTTACAAATCATAACTGGACCATACAGATTATGAATCCGTCGTCTACTACCTGGTTGGCCTTGCATCCTACCGCCAGCTTGCCTGCTGCCTTCCCGGGTGTAGACGGTTTTTTATCGGAGCTTAATAGTAATTATTATACTCATGCTTATCTGCATATAGGTTTTGGAAGTAACAGAAACGGAAGGGTGCAGATGAGTTCGGTTGTTGGCGGTAAGACAAAAGCGTGTAAAATAATCATTGTTCAATAAAATTCATATGTGTATGGAACTGGAAGAGATATTGCAAAAGGAAAAACGGAATGAAGAATATATTTTTCTTTATCACGAGAATGGGGACTGGTATGCTTACGAGCATTCTGCTTTTTATTGTTATTCTCTTCTGGGAATGTTCGATGTGAATTGGTTAACTACTACTTCCGGGATCGTAGAGAAAAGGATTATCCGGATACGTGTTAACAACCTGGATCGGCTTTTATACACATCCTCGTTACAATTGATCCGGAAACAGAGTACGGAATGTGTGCTGATGTGTAAAATTTTGTGTGGAGGTTTCCACTATTGGCGAGGAATGATAGAGATGAAATTCCAGGGATTACAAAAAGAACGAGTTTAGACGTTAATAAGATCTTCGTAGTTTACATAGTTGAGGGACTGGTTTCTATATAGTATAGAAATCGGTCCTTTTTTGTTTGATGATTTTATGGCAGAGAATAATTTTATTTTTTATGATCATAGGTTTGTTCATTTGAATTTCTAATTTTGTGATTGGATTGAAAATTGTATTGATGACAAAGAGGGAAGAACAGTTCTTACAACGGATAAACGCGAAGCAACCAGAAGCTTTTCGTGAATTATTCAGCGAATTTTATAATTCGCTGGTTCTTTTTGCGATGGGGTTTGTCGAGCAGCAGGACGTGGCGGAAGATATTGTGCAGGAGGTGTTTATTGTCGTTTGGGAACGGGATGCCCAATATCCGACTTACAATGCTTTTCGTAGTTTCCTTTATAATTCAGTGAAGAATGCCGGCTTGAATCATCTGAAACACAAGAACGTGGAGGAGAAGTATCTTGCCTCGTTGAATCTTGAGGATGAAGGGGATGATATTGATTTGAAAATGATGGAGGAGGAGTTGTATCGCCTGTTGTTTAAGACTATAGATGAACTTCCGGATAAATGTAGGAATATCTTTTTATTGCATTTGGAAGGAAAAGGAAACGAGGAGATTGCTCTTTTGTTGAATTTATCCATATTAACGGTTAAGACACAGAAAAAACGGGCCATGTCATATATTCGGGAACGTTTGGGACGGGTGTATTTCGTGATGATGTCTTTGGGAATAATCTGATTTTTTGTTTTGTAATCTATTGAAAATGAGTTGTCCGTAAAGAATTTTACTTTTTGGATGAAATTTCTTTTATTTTTTTGTACCTCTCTTGAAATAGGTTGTTGTTCTAATTATAGAAAAAGGATAAGCAATGGATGATTGTAAATTTAGAATGGTTGAAATGATGCATCTTTATTTGTCCGGGGCAATTACGGATGAAGAGATGCAGGAATTGCAAAAATGGTTGGATGCGGCACCGGAGAACCGGGCCATGTTTGACCGGGTTTGTAAGGGGAAGGATATTTTATACAAGTATAGAATGTACAAGAAAATTGATCATAGAGCAGCTTACGGGCGTTGTGAAAAACGTGTCGGTATAAAGAGAAGGAGTATCCGGGTATGGTTGAAATACGCGGCGATGTTATTACTTCCTTTGGGGACGATCTTCGTGCTATTAAGAAATAATGAACACGAACAACCCGTGGAGGTTGCTACCGTGGATATTCTTCCGGGGGAAACGAAGGCAACCCTGATTCTGGCAGATGGGAAATCGGTGGTATTACAACATGATACGCCCCGTGATATAGTCGTAGGTGAGGGTGTGAATGCGAAGAATTCCGGTAGCGGGATCGTGTATTCTGCAAATGGGAATGAGAAGAGGGATTTACAATATAATGTATTACAAACACCGAGGGGGGGGGAGTTCCAAATTACGTTGGCAGACGGTTCGATGGTTCAATTGAATTCTGGCACTCAATTGAAGTTTCCGGTGGTGTTTGATAAAGAGAAAAGAGAGGTATATTTAACGGGAGAGGCCTTTTTTGAAGTGCAGAAAGATGAAAAGCGTCCTTTTTACGTGATTGCAGACGGAATCAAAATCCGGGTGTATGGGACGTCTTTTAACGTGAACACGCATGATAAAGAACGAGTGCAGACGGTGTTGGTGGAAGGGTCGATTGGATTGAGTGCTGAAAAGGGAGGGCCGGAATACCGGATGAAGCCTTCACAACTGGGAGAATACAGGCGGACGGATGCATCCGTGAACGTGAAAACGGTAGATATTGAACCTTATGTTTCTTGGAAAGATGGCTTTTTCATGTTTGAAAATCAAACCATGGAACAGATCATGAACACGCTTTCTTTGTGGTATGACGTGGATGTTTTTTACACGAACGAGCAATTAAAGAATTTACATTTTACGGGACACGTGAAACGTTATGATCAGATTGATAATATATTAAAAGCAATTAAAAGTGCGGTCGGCGTCACTTTTACAATAAAAGATAGAACGATTTGTATTTCTAAATAAAAAACACCGGAAGGTGTTCGAGGCCTTCCGGGTATTTTGATAACCTTGATAAGTCATGTTGGCGCATTTCTTATCACTAAGTAAAAATTTATAATGTTCAAAGTTATGAAAAAAAAATCAATTATGTCCTTTTTTTGGCGACATGGAGGACAAAAAAAATGGTTAGTTATGAAATTGACTGCACTATTTATTTTTGTGTTCTCGTTTACCCTTGTTGCTAATATAAGTGCGCAGCAAGAACGAGTAAATTTGAATGTAAAGAATGTGTCTATCCGGACCTTGTTCGGAGAGATTCAAAAACAGACGGCTTTGTCTTTCGTGTATAATATGGAACTGACACAACATTTGAGACAGGTATCCGTGAAGGCAAAACAAGAGGCCGTGGAAAGTGTTTTGAACCGGGTTTTAGCGAACACGGGGCTTTCCTACAAATTCGAGGGGGACATTATTGTGATTTGTGAATCTATCCCGACACAGCCCGTGCAGAGCGAGCAGAAGAAAGAAATTGTCATTGAAGGGAAAGTGGTGGATAAAGATTCAATGGCAATTATCGGGGCAACCGTTTTGGTGAAGGGTACGACCTTGGGAACAGCAACGGATTTGGACGGTAATTTTAAATTGACCGTGCCGAGTGCCGAGAACATCGAACTGGAGTTTTCATTCGTGGGAATGAAAAAACAATTTGTGAAAGTGAAAGGTTTGTCGAATCCTGCCCCGCTGAAAGTGGTCATGGAGGACGAGGCTGTTGGCGTAGATGAGGTGGTGGTCGTTGGATATGGTGTTACTGCAACAAGAGATTTGACCGGACAGGTGGCCTCTTTGAATGAGGAACAATTAAGTAAGAAAACCGCAACCAATGTGGAGACCATGTTGCAGAATGCGGCAGCCGGGGTTGTTGTTTCTCTGGCATCATCCAATCCGAGCGAGAAGATTCGGGTACGGGTTCGTGGAGAAGCTTCGTTGACGGGAGATAACGAGCCTTTGTATGTAGTGGATGGTATGCCCGTGACTTCCGACGTGATGAGTGCGATCTCTCCATCGGATATTCAATCCATGGACGTGTTGAAGGATGCATCTGCGGCAGCGATTTACGGTTCTAGAGGTGCTAATGGTGTGGTCATCGTAACTACGAAACGCGGTAAAAGTGGAAAGCCGGATCTGAATGTAAATTATGCTTTTAGCGTGGATTCAAGAATTAATAATTTCTCCACGTTGGATGGGGATGAGTTTCGTGAGTACGTGCGTTATGTGGCAGAGCAGACACTAAAAGTGGATCCTTCCAATAAAACGGCAAATTCTATTTTGAAAGAAGGTAGTACGGATTTGAAGTCCGGTAACACGGATTGGTATAAAGAGTTGAAACGTCCTTCTCATCGACATGATTTGAATTTATCTGTTCGTGGTGGTGGTGAACATTCAAATTACTATATCTCTTTGGGTGTTTTGGATTATCAGGGAATGGTTGAGCATGACGATTTTACCCGTTACACGGGACGTATAAACCTAGACTATGATATTACAGATTTCTTGAAGTTTGGAACATCGACCACGTTAGGATACACGGATGTCAGCTCTCTAGGTATTTCTTTGTACACGGCTATTGGATTCCGGCCTGATTATCCGATATATAATGAAGATGGAAGTTATTACAAAGAAGGAAATTCATATAACCCTGTTGCACAGAATGATGCGAAGAGTTATAATGATAATTATAGTATTTTGTCCACGTCGTTTTTGGAATTGAATATTTGGAAAGGATTGAAATTAAAGACTACGTTATCATTGAATCAGAATATGTCTTATTCGGAATCTTATAAACCGACATATTTGACCTCAGATAATAAAGGGTATGGAACGGAATCGACAAGTCGTTCGTTTACTACGGTTTTTGATAATACGTTGTCTTGGGTAGGGCGTATCAATGATATTCATGCTTTGGATGCCGTGGTTGGTATTTCATTTGAACGTACGAAAAGACGTGGTTTTGGAGTAGATGCTAAAAATTATCCGATGGATAAGGTTTTGACTGGAATCACGAATGCCAGTGAAATTGTACGTAAAAGCGGAAGTGGTACGGTATATGGCTTGCAGTCTTCTTTTGCCCGTATAAATTATCGTTTACTAGATAAGTATTTACTTACTTTCACGGCTCGTTATGATGGTTCATCCTCTTTTGGTTCCAATAATCGGTATGGTTTCTTCCCCTCGGGGGCTATTGCATGGCGCGTGAGTGATGAGAGTTTTATGAGAAATGTCAAGTTCCTGGATGATTTGAAGATTAAATTCAGTGTAGGTAAGACGGGAGTTCAGAACTTTGATTTGGGAAGTTATGCTAATAAGGATTTATATTCAACAGGAAGTTATTTGGATAATCCTTCTATTGTTCATAGCCAGCTTGGAAATAAGGATATTAAGTGGGAAACTACATTGCAATATGATTTGGGTATTGACTTTTCAATCTTACGTTCTTTACTGAGTGGTAGTATAGCATATTATCGCAAGAATACCGATGATTTGATCTGGACTTACACTCCGCCTTCAAGTTTGGCCGTAGAACCAATCCCAACAAACGTGGGGTCTGTACGAAATCAAGGTATTGAAATCTCTCTTCGTGCTAATTTGTTACGCGGAAAGAAAGATTGGAGCTGGGAATTAGGATTGAATGCTTCTCATAACCGGAATAAAGTGCTGGAGCTTGTGGAACAAGGTGAAACAGATAACGGCATGGGAATTACGATACAAGGGTCCGGAAACCAAGTATTGGCAGAAGGACATGCGATGGGTGCATTCTTTGGTTATCAATATGAAGGAATTATTCAGGATCAGGCCACAATTAACGAGTTGAATGCCCAGGCTGTGGCTGCCGGCAAAAATACTTACAATGGGTCTGGCTTACGTCCGGGACACTTGTTACTCCGGGATGTGGATGGAAACGGTTACATTGATAATAAAGACCGAATGATTATCGGTTCTCCGGAAGCTGACCTTATTGGAGGATTAACCTCGACATTAGCTTATAAGCGTTTGAGTTTATATATGCATTTCGGATTTCAGATAGGAGGAAAGAAATTGTTTAATAAAACATTACAAAACTTACCGAATCAATTGACCGGATTGGTGGATTATAATTTGGATAATCGTTGGAGTGAAGATAATAGAGATGCTAAATTACCAGCCATGTATATTGGTGATGGGGTTGCTCCAAATACTTCTTTATCCTTATTTAATGCCTCTAATCTTCGTTTGCAGGAACTTCGTTTATCCTATGATATTCCAAAATTGTGGGGAGGTAAATACTTGAATTCCGGAGAGATTTATTTCACGGCAAATAATCTTTTCGTGATCACGGAATATCCGGGACAAGATCCGAGTACGATCGGTTCGGCGACTTCAAATTATGGTTCAAATTATGAGAATTGGAATTACCCGTCTTCACGTACGTTCTCTTTTGGTGTTAAACTTAATTTCTAATTATTTTGAGTATGAAAAAAATACTGATTGTATTTTCAATTATAATAGGTCTTACCAATTGTCAATTGGTGGATGTGTTGGAACAGGATCCAATGTATGAGTTGGATCTTGAAAATGCGATAACCTCGCCTGAAATGGCAGAATTAGCTTTGACCGGTACGTATGGTTGTTTACCGGCAAAAAGTACAAATTACACGTTTGCCACATTGAGTGGTAGTTTTATGTCGGGAGCTTTATTGCGTCAGAATTTTATTACTTCCGGGGTTTCTATTTATTATTCAGAGAATTATTTGCCGACTCTTTCCTATAGTACCTTCGGGGATGAAGAGTGGGGATGTGATTATGAGGTCATTAAGAATGTTAATTATTTGTTGCAAGCCTTGGAGAAACTTGATGATAGTGAATTCAAGGCTGGTAGAAAAGCAGAAATTATCGGTGAATGTCATTTTCTTACGGCATTGTCGTATTTCAGATTATTACGCCAATTTAGTGAGTTCTGGGATGAAAATAGTAATTATGGTATTTTGATTCGGGACGAAATACCCTCGGTTTCTAATGCCGTGAAAGTGCGTGCTACTGTTGCTCAAAGTTACGAGGAGATTTATAAGCACTTGGAAATAGCTTTGAATCAGGCTCCGGAATACACGACTTCTACACAGGCTTCCGTGCAAGCGGCAAAAGCTTTGAAGGCCGTCGTGTTATTTTATCAAGGAAAATATAGTGAGGCCGCTGTTGCTGCGGACGAGGCTATTACATCGACAAATCCTTTAGATCCTAGCTATTCTAATGTATTCACGAATGCGGAGACATCGAAAGAAGTTATTTTTTGCCGTGCTTTTGGTACGGATGACGTGTCTGATGTGTCATATTTTATGGAGAAAGCTTTTGGTGCCACCGGTATTTGGGGACCGTCAGAAAGTTATATGAATTTGATAGAAGGAGATCCCCGAAAAGATTTGGTTACGGAGAATAAAGATGTTGTTTATAACGGAGTAACCTATAATGTGAATACCGTGAAAAAATTATATATCCCGGGAGAGGGTGTTCCTGTAATATTTTTACGTACTGCAGAATTGTATTTGATTAAAGCCGAAGCTTTGGCTCGTAGTAATGCTTCGATTGCTGATGCTTGGGCTCCGATTAAAGAGTTGCGTAATCGAGTAGGTGCTGATATGACAGAGCCAGCTAGTCGAGATGAATTGATGGACGAAATTTTTAAAGAGTGGTGGATCGAGATGGCTTTTGAAAATTGGCATGAGTGGTTTGCTATGCGGAGATTTGATCGGTTGCTAGAGATGAACAAGAGTTTGGCAGAGCAATTGGAAGATGAACAGGAAAAAGATAAAGAAGATGAGGATGGAGGTAATAGTTTCGAGCAAGCATTTTTGCAGAAATTAGAGTGGAGAAAAATTTATAATATCCCAACATCAGAAATTAATGCCAATTCTGCATGTGAGCAAAATCCCGGATACTAAAAGAGATGATTATGAAACAATTTGTATATATTGTATTTCTTTTATTAAGCCTTCATGTTTCGGCTCAAACAGAGAAAAACTACGGTATTCAGTTTTATCATGGAACTTGGAAAGAAGCGTGTGATAAGGCTAAAGCAGAGAATAAATTGATATTCGTGGATTTTTATACAAAATGGTGTGGTCCCTGTTTAAATATGGCGGAGAATGTATTCATTCTCCCCTTTATTGGTGATTTTTATAACACGAATTTCGTGAATATGAAAATTGATGCCGAGAATGGGGAAGGGGTGGAGCTTGCCAAGCGTTATGGCGTGAATTCTTACCCAACCTACGTGTTTGTGGATCCCAAGAACGGTGATGTGGTACATCGGAGTAAATCTCGGCAGGAGGCCGAACAGTTTCTTGCCACGGGAAAAAGTGCATTAGTACCGGAATTACGTTCCGGTTATCTAATTGAAGAATTTGCTAAAGGGCGTGACGACCGGGAGTTCTTGAAGAATTATATTCATTATAATGCCTCGATTTATGAACGAGAGAATGTGCAGAAGGCTTTTGAGATGTTGGTCAAAAAGGGGGCAAAATTAACGGATTCGGATGTCTGGGATATATTTAAAGCTAATATAAGAGGTACGGATAATCCTTATTTTCAGGAATTAGTGAAAAATTATGATGTTTTTGTGAAGGCTTTGGGAAAAGAGGTTGTGGATAATAAGCTGTATATGGAGACTCGTAATATTTCTTTGGAAGAATTAAATAGGTTACCGGAATTTAAGGGGAAATCCTTGAACAAGTATCTGGTACAAATTAATGCCTTGGTTCGAGATAAAAAATATGATGAAACCGATGCGTTGATCCGTGCCACGATGGCTGATACGTCTATCGATCAGCAGGATTTTATAGAACAATTTCGTTTTATTGTGCGTGGTAGTTACTGGTCCCCGGAGACTCCGGTAGAATGGTTGGGCAGGTGCGTCTCTTATCTACAATATATTGCTTATAACAGTGACGACCGTCAAGATCCGTATATTCATCAGGAGTATGCCGCTTTATTGGAACGTTTGATTCGTTTGACTCCGGGTGCGGAGAAGGTTTTCCCGAAATCAATCATGGAGAAACCGGAATTCGGTGCAAAAGAATATAGTATGCGTCCTAAGAATCTGGCACAAAAGCCAACGAGAAAGAAGAAATAGTGTGTGATGTTAATGTTTGTACCAGGGGGCTGTTCTGATAAAGAATGGCCCCTTGCTTTTGATCATGATTTTCTTTGCTTCGGGCATACTATACTATTCCTTTTAGATTCATACCGTGTTTACGCAAATTTTCAACATTGTTTGTCCCTGAGTGACACGGAAGTGATACGTAGGAAGCACGGAGAAAGCACGGAGAAACCTATGCGAAACAATAGAGAGACAGCGAATTATAAGCGATGGAAAATAGTTGTGCATTTAACTGTTTTATTTTAAAGTGATTATGTGATTTTTTTATTCCTTTAATAAAAAGTCTGATTTAATCTTTTATATTTGCATTAAAGAATGAATGTACATGGTCGTGGATTATTCAGAAGATAGGGAATTATTAACGTTATTGAGACGTGGCGAAATTTCTGCATTTGTAGATATATATACCACGTATTATGATGCGTTGCTGAATTATGCCGACCGTTTGTTGAATGATATGGAGGCGGCTCGGGATGTGGTGCAACAGGTGTACTATAAGATATGGGAAAACCGGGATGCGTTGAATATTTCTCTTTCTGTTAAGGCTTATCTTTTTAAATCGGTTTACCATGGCAGTCTAAATACGCTTGCCCATCAAAAGAATATTCAGAAGTACGAGCAGGAACAGATGACTGATTTTTATTTTTCTACTGTTATTCAATCCCCCGAGGCGGAAGAGGCTTTGTGGAAGTCGGATATAGAGCAGGCCATACAGGAGGCCATTGCCACTTTACCTGAAAAGTGTCGGGAGGTTTTCGTGTTGAGTAAGATTGAAGGGTTGAAAAATCGGGAGATTGCTGAAAAATTGGGTATTTCTGAAAAGACGGTAGAACGGCATATGTCAATCGCTTTGAGTAAGTTAAGAGAGGAGTTGGATTGGCTTTTACAAATTATTCTATTTTTTTCGGTTTCTCATTGGGGGTAAAGTTTTTTTGAGCTGTCTTTAGAGTGTAAAAGCACAAAAGATGGACGATAAAACTATTAATATAGAAGAATTATTACTTCGTATTCTAGAGAGAAAGGCGAGTAAGGAGGAAATTCGATATTTTTCAGAATGGATTCGGGTGGAGGAAAATTGGATACTTTATGAAAAATTCAAAAAGTTATGGAATCTTTCGGCAGGGAGTCATGCTAATAAAGAAATGTTGGAAACGGGAGTAAAGGAGTACCGTTCATTTATGGAGAATTCTTTGAAGCCTCGACGAAATATTGGGGTATTCAAGAAAATAAGTTCTGTTGCAGCAGTGTTGTTGATGGTGTTATCCTCTATTTTATGGATGCGGAAAGATGTTGTTGTTGATTCTTTAAATCAAAAGCAGGAAGAATGTCCGGTGGCAGGAGTAATATTGAAGCTTGCTAATAATAAAGAAATTAATGTGTTATCTGATTCGTTATATTTGTCGGGAGAAGTTGGTGAAATTGTGACTATTAATAAAACGGATCTGCGGGAAATTGCCTATGAAGTTCGGGATTCTGTAGTTACCGAGGAAGGGAAGTTAAGTTACAATCAGATTATTGTTCCTGCAGGAGAACGTTTTTCTGTACGGTTGTCGGATGGAACTAAGGTATGGATTAATTCAGAAAGTTCTTTACGTTATCCGGCTTATTTCGCTAAAAGTATACGGGAAGTTGAAGCTAGAGGAAATGTCTATTTTGAAGTTGCTAAGGATTCGACTCGGCCTTTTGTGGTTGTTTCTAGAGAGTTGAAGACGGAAGTCTTGGGAACTCGTTTTGAAGTGAATACTTACGGTGATCGGGATGAGGTGAGTGCTACGCTAGTGGAAGGAAGTGTGCGGGTGAACGTGGGAAGTCGTTTTGTTGTTATGAAGCCGAATCAACAGTTTGTATTTAACACGAAGAATGGAGGAATAGATGTGGCAGAAGTGGATGCAGCTCGGAAAGTAATGTGGAAAGATGGTATTCTAGTGATTGACAACGAGTCATTTCGAGATGTAATTTGGAAATTGGAACGGTGGTATGGTGTGTCTATCGTGAATGAAACGGGATTTGTGTTTACTCAATCTTTTAGTGGTGAGTTTGATAGGGAAGATATTCAGGCTGCAATTGAAACGATGTGTGTGAATTTGAATATTACTTACATGATGGATAAAGATCGAATTATTTTGAAAAGATAACAAAAAGAGCATCTCGTGCGACCAACACTTTTAGATGCTCTTTGCGTTAGGCTTTGTTTATTATAAACTTAACATGACAAAATTATGAAAAAAAACAAGTATTCGTTGTCTTTGTCATTAAAATTTCTCTGTAGGGTCGTTTTAATGACTGTTTTTGGGACAAGTTTCTTATGCTTTTCTGTAAAAGGTGATCCGGTGGAGCCCCAGCGGGTGACTTTAAATCTGAGGGAGGTCTCTCTTTCTGTGCTATTTCAGGAAATAAAGAATCAAACTTCTTTCAAATTTTTCTACAATGATACGCAGGAGAAAGATATGGGAAAGATCACGGTTAACGTGAAGAACGAGACGGTCGAGAGGGTATTGGAGCGTGTGTTCCAAGGTAAGGGGTATACATATAAAGTTTCTGGAGAACAGATTATTGTAGTTAAACGAGAGGAAAAGACAAAGTCAGTGGAGGAGGTTGTTATTGAAGGAACTGTTGTGGAAACGGGAAAAGACTCTATGCCTATTATCGGTGCCACTGTTGTATTGCATGGTACGACGACGGGGGTGGTTACAGATGTGAATGGTAAGTTTAGGTTGGTTGTACCCTTGGATGATGAAATTTATATAGAAATTTCTTTTCTAGGAATGAAAAAACAAGTTCACAAGGTGGTTGGTTTACCGAATCCTAAGCCTATGAGGATTGTGATGCAGCCAGAAACGGTGGGCGTGGATGAAGTTATCGTAACCGGTTACGCTAATATTCGAAAAGAAAGTTTTACGGGGGCAGCTACGACAGTAACTAAGGACGAGATCTTGAAAATTTCTCCAAGGAACGTGATTGATGTGTTACAGGTATTTGATCCTTCTTTACGGATGGTGAAAAACAACGAGATGGGGTCGGATCCGAATACATTACCGGAATTTTATATTCGGGGACGTACCGGAATGGATGGAGTAACTCAATTGGATCGGTTAGAGGCACAACAAGGTGGAAATATGTCTAAGTTTTCATTGACGACGAATCCGAATTTGCCTGTTTTCATTTTAGATGGTTATGAGGTTGAAGTTCAGAAAATCTATGATATGGATCCCAACAGGATTGCTAGTATTACGATTTTGAAAGATGCTGCGGCTACGGCTATGTATGGATCTCGTGCTTCGAATGGAGTGGTTGTTATTGAAACCGTGACTCCAGAATTAGGTAAATTGCAGGTATCTTATACTTTTAATGCTTCATTGACAGTTCCGGATCTTTCTGATTATAATTTGATGAATGCGGAGGAAAAATTGCAGGCCGAGTTATTGTCCGGATTATATGATCTTTCTACGGCTAATGGAATTGTAAGTTATGCTAAAAAGAAAAATTATATAGCTAAAGGGGTGGATACGGATTGGATGTCTCAACCTTTACAAAATCAGTTTAATCACTCGCATAGTTTGTATGTTTCCGGTGGTACGGAAGGGTTTCGTTTTGGTGCTGATGTGAGTTATAGTCGTGAAGGCGGTGTTATGAAGGAATCTTACCGTAACCGTATGAGTGTTGGGGTATATGTCGATTATCGGGTAGGTAAATTGCAAATACGGAATAATGTGTCTTATGATTTAGCTAAATCATCCGATTCTCCCTATGGTTCGTTTGGTGATTATACGAAACAACAACCTTATTATGCGATACATGATGATAACGGGAAACTCAAAGAAATGTTGGATATAGGTATACCAAATCCTCTTTATGAGGCATCATTAGGTAGTTTCCAACGCGGGGAATCTTCTACGCTAACCAATAATTTGAGTTTTTATTGGTTTATTAGTGACCATCTTCAATTGCAGAGTCAATTTTCAGTAACAAAAAGTGATTCGGAAGATAAGGATTTTACAGATCCTCTTTCTAGTAATTATAGCGTTTCACAAACCAATCCATTTCAACGAGGAGATTTGCAAGTGAACGGAACTGATAATTTCAATTGGAATCTAAATGCTTTTTTGGCTTATAATAATTCAATAGGTCAGCACTATATGAATCTTTCTCTTGGCGTCAATGCCCAGGAAAGTCAAAGTAGTAATTTATCCTCTCATTATAGAGGTTTTCCTTCTGCAGCATTGAATACTGTAGGGCATGCAAAAGAAATAGTAGAAAAGCCCTCCGGAGCGGATAATAAAACTCGGTTGCTAGGAATATTTCTTAGTGGTAACTATTCTTGGAATAATATCTTTTTGGCTGACGTGTCGGTGCGTTTTGATGGTTCTTCTGAGTTTGGTTCTGAATCTCAGTGGGGATCTTTTTGGTCATTGGGAGGTGGTGTTAACTTGCATAATTTCAAGTTTATGCAAGCTATCCCGTGGATTAATCAGTTGAAGATTCGAGGAACTTATGGTTCTACCGGTAAAGTGAATTATCCGCCTTATGCAGCTCGGGATATGTACACGATTATGTTTGATAATTGGTATAACACGGGAATCGGAGCTACGATGCAGGGGATTGGAAACGAGAATCTTAAATGGGAAAAAACAAATACGACCAATATAGGATTTGACCTTAGTTTTTTCCAAAGTAAATATAATTTGACTTTTTCTTGGTACAATCGTCAGACGGTTGATATGATCACGGATGTGACAATACCCTCTTCAGCGGGTTTTACTTCCTATAAGGATAATATGGGTGAAACACGGAATAGAGGTTATGAACTTAGTTTTAATGCTACTATTATTAATGGTAAAGATTTCGGTTTAAATGCATTTATTAATTTTGCTCATAATGAAGGGAAATTGATGAAAATATCGGAGGCTTTAAGAGCATATAATGAACGGGTGGACGATTATTTGACATTACAATATACTCAGTATAATAATGCTGTAGAGCAATCCAAACCATTTTTGAAATACGAAGAGGGGGGGTCTTTGACCGCTATTTATGGAATGAAATCGTTAGGAATTAACCCGGCGGATGGTGAAGAATTATTTTTAGATCGTTCTGGGAATGTTATTGGACAATGGTTGTCTTCTCAACAGCAAATTATAGGAAATACAGAACCCAAAGGACAAGGTGCTTTTGGTATTAATATCCGTTGGAAACGTTTGACGTTATATACCAGTTGTATGTATGAGTTTGGAGGACAAGCCTATAATTCAACTTTATTAAGTAAAGTGGAATGTGTGGATCTAGGTAGTTCTAATGCAGATAAACGAGTTTTAACACAACGTTGGCAAAAGCCGGGAGACGTAACTCCATTGAAAAATATTGCCAATCGAAATCAAGCGACTCAATCTACGTCTCGATTTGTACAAGATAATAATGAGTTCTCGATTAATTCAATATCATTATCTTATGATTTTAATCCGGAATGGGTGAAACGTATCGGGTTAGATGTTCTTCGAATTCAAGCTAGTACAAATGATTTAGTTACATTCTCTTCTATTAAACAAGAACGAGGATTAGACTATCCGTTTGCCCGTACCTTTAATTTAGGATTAAGTGTTAGTTTTTAAAACCATACGTTTATGAAAACATATAAAAATATATTATTGTCCAGTCTTTTGCTTTTTTCTCTTTCTTCGTGTTCCGATTGGTTTGAAGTAAAGCCGGAAAATGAGATTTCAAAAGAGGATTTATTCTCTACTTATGACGGTTATAGGACTGCGTTAAATGGAATTTATAGAAATTTGACTGCAACATCTCTTTACGGGCAAGAATTGTCGTTCGGTTTTGTTAGTTTGCTGGGACAGAATTACGAAATTCCGGAGTATATGAAACCTTATTATTTTGTGGGGAGGGTTGTTGATTATGAGTATGATAATAATGAAGTTAAAAGTATCACTCAGGGAATTTGGGAAAAAGCTTTTAATACGATAGCTAACTGTAATGTACTTATTCAAAATACAGAATCTAGAGGAGTGTTTTTTTTCCCAGAAGGAGAAAATGAGCGAAATATTCTTATCGGAGAAGCAAAAGGAATCCGGGCTTTATTGCATTTAGATATGTTGAGATTATTTGCACCGGCGCCTGTAACTGGGGATGATGGTGCTTATATTCCTTACGTATCAGAATACCTGACTTCTCATCCGACTCATTTACCAACTTCGGTTGTCTTGGATAGCGTTATCAGTGATTTGAAGCAGACGCAAAGTATGTTAGCATATAATGATACATTGTATAACTCAAAAATGCTTTCTTCTGTTACGAATCGTTTTCATGATAATGTAACCGATGGGGCTCAAGGTGGCGCTTTTTTTGCATTCCGCGGTACTCGGATGAATTATGTGGCAGCAACGGCTTTGTTGGCACGGGCTTATCAATATAAAGGTGATAAACAAGCAGCTTATCAATGTGCTAAAGAGGTTCTGCGCTATCAAACAGAGAAAGGATGGTATACTTTTACCAGTGCGGATAAACTTCAACAAGAGAATCGTAATTACATTCATGCAAAATTGTATGATGATATTTTGTTAGCATTTTCTAATTCGGAATTGACTAAAATGAATGATGATTGGTTGGCATCATTTTATTCGTACCAACCTTTGTTAATAAAGAATGCGGCCCATTTATTTACAGGGGATTTAAATGATTTTAGATATGCCAATCTTATATTTAGTGGATATTCTTTGAAATGGGAGGCTGTTACGGAAGATCCTAATATGTCATGGCTAAATAGTGATATTATCAAATATGAATTGCCGCAAATTCCGATTATCCGTTTGAGCGAAATGTATTATATTATATGTGAATATTTGGCTGAAACGGATTTACCAGAAGCGATTCGTTTATTAGGTTCTTTGCGTCTTGCTAGAGGTTGTACGGCTGAGTTGAGTACTAGTTTGACTAAAGATGATTTTTTAGATAGATTGTATAATGATGCAACTCGTGAATTTATTGTTGAAGGTCAGACGTTTTATTTATATAAACGCTTGAATAAAGATATGTATAACGGGGAATATCCAATCAAGATGGATGGAAAATACATCATTCCACTTCCAGATAGTGAAAGTAATATTCAATAAAGACTAGGAAATTATGAAAAATAAGATATTTATCATATTGGCATTTGCTTTGGCGTGGATAGGATGCGATAAGAGAGAAATTCCCACGTATAGTGGTGTGCATTATATTGAATTTGAGAACAAAACGGTAGATTCAACTATTTTTTCATTTGTCTATTATCCGAATGATGAGTATTTTGATTTTCCGGTTGCAGTAAAGCTTGCCGGACAGGCAGCGGATCGGGATTTAAGTTATCGTATACAAGTTGATGAAGAACTTACTACGGCAGAAACTAAACATTACGTATTACCAGAAGAAATGATTCTCCATAAAGGGGCTTTCCATGATACTTGTTATGTTCGTTTGAATAAAACCGAGGACTTGTCAGATACAAAAGTGAAATTAGTTCTTCGTTTGGAATCGACTCAAGATTTAGCTATCGGTAAATTGGAAAATTCTGTGGCTATTATTCAGTTTTCCAATACGGTTGATAGACCGGTTTGGTGGGATTCTAATATCGAAACCTATTATTTGGGAACTTATTCCGATGAGAAATTCACTTTATTTATTAAAGTGACAGGAGCAGATGATTTAACAGGTGCTAGCAATAGTGAAAAACGGGCTCATGCTTTAAAATTCAAACAATATCTGATAGATCATAAAGGAGAATCGGAAACTATAGAGAAAAATGGACAACCCATGACGGTTCCAGTTCCGGGATTAGAGTAATAATAATGTTTGATTGAACGAATATGAAAACGATAAAACTATTTTTAGGATGTTTAATAGCGGTGATAATGCTATACTCCTGTATAGATGATGAAGGAAATTACGATTATTCGGAATTGAATACTGTGAAAATCAGTAATGTATCTAGTAATTGGTCTGTACCTTTGGGGGAAGAATACGTGATTACGCCGGTTATTGATTATGGTGATGCAGATTCTTCCGAATTTGCTTATGCGTGGGTAAGTGAGATTCAATATGAGTGGAGTGACACTATTTCTAGAGAAAAAGTGTTACGATATAAATTTGATAAAATAGCTTGGTATATGACAGCCTTTGTCGTTGAGCATATACCAACAGGAGCGTTAACATCCGTTCAAATTGACCTTCAGACCGTACAGCAATACGCAACGGGATGGACAATTTTATCAGAACAAGAAAGTAAATCTATTTTAAGTTATGTTCGATATGAAGAATCGGAAGAAGATGGTGTTACTTATCCGTTTAAAATTTACAGAGATTTTTATTCGCAGCTTCAAGGGGATGATTTAGGGACCGGGCCAATTCGATTAAGCCGTCATTTTTCTGATGAAAGTGATCAAATTTTAGTTATTCAAGAAAGTGGTGCGGTAGAAGTAAGTGGTATTGATTTTTCGAAAGTAATTACTACTAAAGAAGAATTTTATGGGGGAGCTCCGGTTGGCTTTGAACCGAAACAAGCTGAGTATGGTAATAGGCTGGATGTTATCTTGGGTACAGATGGAAATGTTTATAGCCGGCAAAAGGATTTGAGTTATATGTTTCAATCCGGACAATATAGTAATGAACCTTTTATCAGTAATGCTAAGATCGGTAATATGTACTATTGTGCTTCGTTAGGTTATATTTATATGTATGATGAGTTAAATAATCGTATTATAGGTGTGCAAGATGAACCGCAACTTTATACAGGAAAAGTTCTTTATGCCCAAATGCACCCAGATAGTACACATACTGGAATGTTTACTCCTTTAGAGAATTTGCAAGGAAGTAAGGTCGTGTGGACTGATTCTTATATGGGGGGAACCTCTACTAGAACGTTTGTACAAATGTTGAAAAAAGCGGATGGTTATTATCTACAGACATTTAATATTTTAAATGGTTCTGGATCGTCTTATTTATACGTATACAACGAGAAAGAAGAGTTATTTGCCGGAAGTAATATCTTGGACGAGAATAGTAAATATTGTATAGATGGGTCTACCTATCTCTATTTTACAGAGGGTAACGTGCTTTACTATTTTGAAAAAAGTACCGGTGAAGTTAAGACTTATTATACCTTTAGGGGAGGAGCGAATATAACAGATATAGAACGTTATGCTTATACCCCACAAAATGGTGATCCGAGGGAGGAAATAGCTGTTGGTTTAGACGATGGGGAATTTTATATTTTGGATGCTTCTTATGAGGCAATGAGTGGACAGAAGGAGAAGGTGTTGTTCCATACGAAGGGATTAGGGCGTGTGGTGGATGTCCAATATAAATACGGAAATTCTTCGACATTTAATTCTGAATCAGGACAATAGTTTAATTTTATTTCATGGGGAAAGTTTTACACTTTTTCCATGAAATAAATAAGATGAAGTAATTCAGAGATTGTTTTTACAATCTCTAAGGGAGTGTTTGTGTAAAAAATGAGTCATTGTAAAAAGAAATTTATGGAAGAACCAATTGTAAAAGTAGAACATTTATCCCATCGTTATAGCGTTCAGTGGGCGATCAGGGATATAAACTTCGAGATTAACCAGAAGGGAATCCTTGGGCTTTTAGGGTCTAACGGGGCGGGGAAGTCAACCACGATGAACATTATTTGTGGTGTGTTGAATCAAACGGAAGGAACGGTTTATATTAACGGTATTGATACCCGTAAACAACCAGTGGAAGCCAAAAAATACATCGGTTTTTTACCACAGAAACCGCCTTTGTACACGGATCATAATGTAAGTGAATACTTGACATATTGCGCCCACTTGCGACTGATGGATGACCGGGAGGTGAAAGCTGCGGTGGAGTTGGCAATGAAACGTTGCGGAATTGCTCATTTCAATAAGCGACTCGTAAAGAACCTTTCGGGAGGGTATCAGCAGCGACTGGGGATTGCGCAGGCTATCGTGCATAACCCGAAATTGGTGGTGCTGGACGAACCTACGAATGGTTTGGATCCAAATCAAATTTTAGAAATTCGGGAGCTGATCCGGGAGATTGCGCAGGATCATGCTGTTCTGCTTTCTACTCATATCCTGTCGGAAGTAGAGGCTATCTGTCAGAATATTAAAATGATAGAACACGGTAATTTGATCTTTTCCGGGACGCTTGATGAATTTCACAACAGCGTTAAATCCAATAACTGTATCGTGAGGCTGGAAAATGCTCCCACAGAAGGGGAGTTAGGGGATATTCCGGGAGTGATCAGGGTGAAGAAACTCGATGAACATTCTTTCCGATTGCAGTTTGAACAGGAAGGAGAAGAGACGGCAAAACGAGTGGCAGAGATTTGTGTGAACCGGGGATGGAGGTTGAGCGAGATGCAGATGGAAAAGGTATCCATGGACGAGATTTTTGCCCAGCTATCGGGAAAACGAGTGGTTGATAAATTTTAATGTTACAGGATATGAAAACAATATATAGAATAGCGAAATCAGAACTAAACTCTTTATTTTGTTCCCCGATAGCTTGGTTGGTTTTGGTCATCTTTACTTTTCAGATGAGCATGACTTTCACGGACAGGATTATATGGGAATTAAAAGATTTTGTCATCAATAACCGGGAAAAGGATGGAATGACGGCTTATTTTCTGCTTACCGGTTTTGGTACGCCATTATTTCCCGGTGTACTTTCTTATTTGTATCTTTATTTTCCGTTGTTGACGATGGGGTTGATGAGCCGGGAATTTAGCAGTGGGTCCATTAAATTACTATATTCTTCCCCGATTACTAGCACGCAGATCGTGTTGGGGAAGTATTTGTCGATGATGCTCTACGGGTTGATCATGTTAGCCATTGTTACGGTTTACGTGGTCTTTTACATGTTTGTACTGAAGGACTTTGACTATGCTGTGGCGATTACCGGATTGATCGGAATTTACCTGATCATGTGTCTTTATTCAGCCGTGGGGTTATTTGTTTCTTGTTTAACATCTTATCAAGTTGTGGCGGCTATCGGTACGTTTGCGGCGTTGACTATTTTACAGGTTATTGGTGGAGTTTTACAAGGAGTGGATTTTTGGAGAGATATTACTTGCTGGATTTGTAGTGCTCCTCATGGGCCGATAGCCGGGTTAATTAATAGTGGTGACGTGTTATATTACTTTTTGATGCCCGCTTTATTTATAGGGATGTCCATTATGAAATTACAGTTTGCCCGACAGAGCAAACCGTGGTACACGAAAGTGGTGAAGTATCTGGCTTTGGTGGTCGTGATTGTGGGGATTGGTTATGCGACTTCCCGGCGGACTACCGTGTGCATTACGGATCTTTCCCGTGACGAACAGTTGACCCTGACCCCGAAAAGCCGGGATATACTGGAACGTTACAAGGGACAGGAGCTTACGTTAACAACTTATGTCAATATTATGGATGAGCATATGGCCGCCAGAGTGTTCCCGAAGAGCCGGATTGGGGATATGTCCGTGTTCAGTAAGTACTACCGTTTCAAACCGGATATGAAGTTCAAGTATATTTATTATTACGATCACGTGTTGAACGGACATTCTTGTTGCGCACCGGGAGAAGATCTGGAAGAGGCTGCCCGAAAACAGGCTAAAGTGAACGGTTTGGATTTTGATGACGTGCTTTCTCCCGAAGAAATACGGAAGATTCATGATTTAAGTGGTGAGAATAATCAAGTTGTCCGCACGCTTGAAGATAGCGAGGGCAACTGGACATATTTACGAATGTTTAATGACTTGAATCCTTATCCGAGTGAACAGGAAATTTCTGTTGCCCTGCTGCGTATGAAAGATGGAGCCGTGAAAATGGGTTCTCTCTACGGACATGGTGAACGGGAAATGAACAAAAGCGGTGATCGGGAAATTGGGTGGCTCTTTACCAACGGTTCCGGTCGCGGGTCATTGATTAATCAAGGATTTGATCCGGTAAGCGTACCGCTTACGGAAGAATGGGAGATTCCGGATGATCTGCAAATCCTTTTGATTATAGACCCGAAGGAACCTTTCTCGACGGTGGAGTTAGAAAAAATCCGTGCCTATGTAGCAAGTGGTCGTCATTTGATTCTTGCAACGGATGTTAATCGGTCGGAAATAACGGGAGAATTACTTGCGGATTTCGGGGTAAAGGCTTTACCTGGAATGCTGATACAACCTCGTAAAGATGAAGACCCGACGAATATTAACGCTGTTTTCACGCCGCAAGCAGGGGGGATTAATCCGATGTTTGCCCAGTGGGCAAATCGCAATTATCCGTTGAGTATGACAGGAGCCGTGGGGTTGAGTTACACGATGGATAAGGGGTATGACGTTGTACCGTTAGTGGTTTCACCAGTCGGTTCGTGGACTGAATTGGAAACGACGGATTTCGAGGGGGAAGTCCCGGTATTTAACCCGAAAGCAGGGGAAATCAATCAACAGTTACCTGTGGTGCTTGCCTTGACCCGCCAATTGAACGGGAAGGAGCAGCGTATTTTGATTTTTGGAGATGCTGACTGGATGACGACCGGGGAGTTCAGCAAGAGTAGATATTATGGAGTGGCAAACGGACCGTTGACAACGCTTATGTGTAGTTGGATGGCTGATTATCAATACCCGACTTATTTTCCTCGCCCGGCACAACCGGATAATCACTTGAAATTGTCCTACCAGTCACGAGGGACCTTGAAGGTGGCGTTTGTCGTTGTCTTCCCGGCCGTGATCTTGTTGTTGTATCTTTTGCTGTGGTTTAAGAGAAGAGGTAAGTAGTAATTATTAAATGATAAAAAAGACATGGAATCTATTGTAAAAGTAGAGCATTTGTCCCATCGTTATACGGTGGATTGGGCAATTCAAGATATAAATTTCGAGGTGAACCGGAAGGGAATCTTGGGATTATTGGGATCTAACGGGGCGGGAAAGTCCACGACAATGAACATTATCTGTGGAGTGTTGAATCAAACGGATGGCACGGTGTATATTAACGGTATTGATACCCGCAAGAATCCCGTGGAGGCCAAAAAGAATATCGGTTTCCTACCGCAGAAACCACCCTTGTATTCGGACCACACGGTTGACGAGTATCTTGAATTCTGTGCGGAATTGAGATTGATGGAACCCAAGAAAATCAAACAAGCCGTGGAGATGGCCAAGGAACGGTGTGGAATTACTCATTTCAGCAAGCGGTTGATCCGTAATCTTTCTGGTGGTTATCAACAACGTTTGGGAATAGCGCAAGCCATCATACATAGTCCTAAATTCGTGGTGCTAGATGAGCCGACGAACGGGTTGGATCCGAATCAGATTCTTGAGATTCGTAAGCTGATCAAGGAGATCGCTGTTGATCATGCCGTTTTACTTTCCACGCATATTCTGTCGGAAGTGCAAGCCATGTGCGACGACATCAAGATGATAGAACACGGGCATCTAGTCTTCTCCGGAACGCTGGAAGAATTCGATAATTACGTGAAACCGGACACGTTTATCGTGAAACTTGACAACCCTCCTGCCGATGAGGAAATATTGGCAATCCCCGGGGTGACTCGTCTCAAGCATTTGGATCGAAACACCTTGAGAGTACAGTTTGACAGGCGGGATGACATTTCTGAGGTGATGGCTGATACGTGTGTTCGTCACGGTTGGGGACTAAGCGAGATTATGTTGGAAAGAATTTCTTTGGAAGAGATTTTTGCACAGTTGTCAGGAAAAAGATTGATCGATAAATTTTAATAAACGTTATGAGAGTAATATATAAAATAGCAAAGTCGGAGTTAGGTACGCTCTTTTATTCTCCGATAGCTTGGTTAATTTTGGTCATATTCGTGTTTCAGGTTTTCGGCAGTTTTGCGAACTTGCTGGAATATACCGTTAACGCGAAAACCCTCGGACAAATGCAGGGATACCAGAGTTATATGCTTTTCGTGATCGGTGGTTTCGCCCCTTACACGACCATCCAATCTACCCTTTATCTTTACATTCCCCTGTTGACAATGGGGCTTATGAGCCGGGAATACAGCAGTGGTTCTATTAAATTACTTTTTTCTTCCCCGATTAGTAGTTTACAGATCATACTGGGAAAATACCTTTCCATGTTGATTTATGGGCTGATCATGATGGGGAGCGTGTTGGTACTAGTGGTCGTGGCGTTTTTCTCGATCAAAGATTTTGATCTTTCGCTCGTACTTTCCGGTTGGTTGGGCTTGTACTTGCTCATGGCGACTTACGCGGCTATCGGGCTTTTCATGTCGACCTTGACTTCTTACCAGATCATTGCGGCTTTAGGAACGTTGACTTTCATCAGCTTTTTAAACTTTATCGGTAGCTTGTGGCAACATATTGAGGGGGTGCGTGAAGTGATGTATTGGTTCTCGCTTAAAGGACGTGCGGATGAATCTATCCGGGGGCTGATTTGTAGCGAGGATATACTTTATTTTATTCTCGTTTCGGGAATGTTCCTTGGTTTTTCGGTGCTGAAACTGCAATTTGCTCGTCGGAGTTGTTCTGTGAGCGTGAAAGTGGGAAAATACGTGGGATTGGTAGCCTGTGTTGCCCTACTTGGGTATGTCTCCACGATTCCTCAATTGAAGTGTTTTTACGATGCTACAGCTAACAAGGATCGTACGATCACCCCGAACAGTCAGGAAATACTGAAACAGGTGGACGGAGGCTTGACGATTACTTCTTACGTTAATCTCCTTGACAAATTTGGTTATCTTGGAATGCCTTCTAACTGGTTTAATACCCGGAATATCTTCGAGACATTTACTCGTTTCAAGCCGGAGACTAAACTGAAAAGCTATTATTATTACGATAATAGTGCAGGGATGAATCTTTCCCGCGAGGAAATGGATAAGGCAATAGAGAGACTCGTGCTGACTTCCGATATTAATCCCAAAAGTATACTCACTCCGGAACAGATGAGGGAGAAGATCGACCTCTCTGTTGAGGAGTTCCGCTACGTGTTTCTAATAGAGCGGGAGAACGGGCAGAAAGCTTTCTTGCGTATGTTCGATGATCAGGGAAAGTATCCTTCCGAGGCGGAGATTTCCGCCGTATTGAAGACGATGGTAGCCGAGAGTCCGCGTATTGCTTTCTTGAGTGGACATGGCGAACGCAATATTTATGATGGTTCCGGGGTAAATTATACCTCGTTCACGACAGTTCTTGATTCAAGAAGTGCTTTAGTCAATCAAGGGTACACGCCCTACACGCTCACGCTGACGGAAGGGGGAGATATTCCATCGGACGTGGATGTACTTGTTATCGCCGATTTGCGGAAAGCTTTGACGGATGATGAATTGATTCAAATTAAACGGTATATCGAACATGGGGGCAACCTAGTGGTGATCGGGGAACCGCGTCGGCAGGAATACATGGTGCCCGTGCTGGAGCAATTGGGACTCGCTTTTGTACCCGGTGTATTGGTACAGCCTCGCGAGGGGTACGTTGCCGATTATCTTTGGGCTAGGTTCACGCCGGAAGGGGCAAGATTGGAGCCTATTTTTGCTCGTATGTTGGAGTTGGATAATGTACTCACTATGCCTTCTGCGGCGGCTATTCGTAAAATAGGCGATCGGGGATTTGAGGCAATTCCCGTGTTTACAACTGAAACTACCGGATGTTGGAATGAGTTGGAAACGAAGAATTTTTCTCTCGAAGAACCCCGTCTGAATACGGCATTGGGAGAGGAGGAAAAAGCCTACGTGACCGGTTATGCCTTGCGTCGTGACGTGAAAGGAAAGGAACAGCGTGTCTTCGTGCTTGGGGATGCCGATTGTATCAGTAACGGGGAACTCGGAGCAAACCGGGAATTTCGTCGCTCGAATTATGCGCTTACGGATGGAATGTTTCGTTGGCTTGTTTATGATGAATATCCTATTGATGTTAGTCGTCCGGCAGCCAAGGATAATGACACGTACCTGACCCCGGGAGGATTCGCATGGATCAAGATATTCTTGCGTTGGATATGTCCGGTACTGATCGTGGTGTGTGGTTGCGTGATCTGGGTGATGAGGCGGATGAAGTAAAGTAAGTGTTTCTGATCATACAAAGATTCAGGTTTTAGCCGTAAAATGGCTGATACCTGAATCTTTTTTTAGTAGATAATGGTTGAAGGTGTTTCAAGTCTCGGATTAAGCGTTAAATTTGTCGGAATGGATATTGAAATTTAGGGTACATGCAATTATCAGAAGATCAAATTATAAAATTAGCCCCGGATGCGGCATCCGTGAAAGCCGGGAAGGGATTGGCCTCGGCAGCGAAATGGGTGTTGCGGGGAGCGAGTGACCGGGCGTTATGGGGGCATTGTCAGGGAAGTGGTAAGAATCCTTACCAGACGCAGGTCGATTTGCAGAATATTGCTTTCAAATGTTCGTGTCCCAGCCATAAGTTTCCTTGTAAACACAGCTTGGGGCTTTTGTTTTTATATGCTTCTCAGCCGGATTTATTCACGACAGGGGAAGAACCCGATTGGGTGAAGGAGTGGTTGGAGAAACGGGCAGGGAAAGCGACGGAGAAGAAGGAAAAAGCGGATAAACCCGTGGATGTAGAGGCTCAGGCGAAGAGGCAGGAGGCTCGACATAAAAAGGTGTTGAACGGTGTGGACGATTTGCAGGGCTGGTTAAAGGACCTTGTGCGAAGTGGTTTGTTAAACGTTCCAGAGCGGGCGCAAGCCCTGTTTGCCGGGATTTCCAAGCGTATGGTCGATGCACAGGCTCCCGGTTTGGCGGGGATGATGCGGCAGTTACAGGAGATTCATTATTTCGGTGAGGACTGGAAGTACGAGCTGACGGCGGGAGCAAGCCGGGCGTACCTCGTGGCGGAAAGCTACAAGCACCTCGATCAGTTGTCCCCGGAATGGCAGGATGAAATCCGTACTCTCGTGGGATACCCGCGGGCCAAGGAGGAGGTGTTGGCTAACGGGGAACAGGTTTCCGACGATTGGTTGGTTGTTGCTTCGGAAATTCTGCAACAAGACCGGTTGACGGTAGAGTACAATTGGTTGTACGGCCGACAGACCTGTCGTTATGCGCTCTTCTTGCAATTCTTAACACCGGGAGCTTTGGCGGAAACCGCTTTATTACCGGGTAGTGTTGTTGCGGCTGATGTGGCGTTTTACAAAGGCGTGACTCCGACCCGGGTATTATTCCGTGAACAGAAAGGTACAAGAGAACCCTTTATCCCATCCGGAAAAGGATGTTGTGCGGGATTGGCAGAGGCCATGCAGGTCTATCGGGAGAGTATGACTCGTAATCCTTTCACGTATGAAGTACCCGTGTTGGTTAGCGAGGTGCGTCTTGTGATGCACGAAAAACAGGTGTGGATTAAGGATAGCAACGAGTATCTGATTCCGTTAACCTTGGGAGAGGCCGGCAAATTGAAAGGTTTTGCCGTGACCGGCGGACGGGAATTCACGGGGTTCTTCCTTGCCGAGGAGCGGTCATGGAGAGTGTTATCGGTATGGATAGAGGATAAATATTACACGTTAAGCAATGAGTATAACGGATAATGTCATAAATATAGCCTTGTTGGGAACGGCTAACCGGGAGATGACTTCCGGCGAGTTACCGGAAGATCTTGCCGGGACGTTGGAGCGGGTAAAAGAGAACGCTACAGACGGGGAGGAGGTCTTCTATAAGGGGGCTGCGGCTTTTTTTGCTTACTATCGTTCGGGTTTGGAACCTTTGAAGTTAAAAGATCCTGTTCCGGTTTCAGAGGCTGGGCCGGAAATGCGGCCTTATGTCGGTCAGAAAGCGGCCGCAATACTAAGTATTTTGCTGGGGGAAAAGTATGCTAATATGTTGCTTTTTTGGTACCGGAAAGCGGCAGAGCGGGAACAGTTGATTCCGCCGGAATATCTGCCGCAAGTGTTGACACGAGTTTTTCAGCCGGGGAGCCAGACGGCAAAACGGGAGCGGCAATTACTGATCTCTTTGGTGGGTAACCGGGGGCGTTGGTTATTACCCATTATGGGATATGCTGTTTTGCAAGAAGAGGATGATGATACGTGGGAAACGGCCACTCATGTCGATCGAAAACTGATACTTTCACGGGTACGTCGTGAGAATCCTGCCCGGGGTATCGAGATGTTACGTGCTGAATGGAAAAACGAGTCTGCCCAGCATCGTGCGGAGTTTCTGGCTTGTCTGGAGACCGGTTTGTCGGTAGCGGATGAGGATTTTTTAGAGGAAGTACGGGGTGGTGACCGGAGTTCTACCGTGCGGGACGAGGCCCTACGTTTGTTACGTATGATCCCGGAATCCCGAATCTTGCACTTGTTTGCCGAGACGTTAAAGAAACATTTGCATTATCGTCGTTTGCTTGGTTGGTCTGTGGACCCGATTGCTTACACGGAAGAATTCAAGAAGTTAGGAATAAACGAAGTGAGTAGTAATAAAGGCGAGAGCGACAGTGATTATATCCTGCGACAAATGGCACAATGTATGCCTTTGTCCTTTTGGTGCGAGTTTTTCGATTGTGATCCGGAGACGGCAGCCCAGCGGATGCGTAAATCACCCCCTTTTTCAAAACATATTTACTTGACGGACACGATACTGGGTTATAAAAATCGGGATTGGGCCTACCACGTGCTGAAAGATGAACGGGTACTTCAGTCTCCCGACTTGATGCAATTGGTTCCCTTATTATCCGTGGAACAGCGGGAGCAATTGAATTTAAGCGGGAAAGCCGACCGGAATTTTTACATCAGTCAATGGTTCGACGAGGACGATAGCGAGTGGGGAGAGAAATTCTCCCGGGGCGTGTTGAAGATGATTTACGCCATGGACTATTGTTATTATGACCGTCCGACCTGCGAGGCGCTGGCTTTACGCCTTCCTGCCTCGATGTATGATTACGTGTCCACTTTAGGGACGTCACGGGAGAGTAGTGCCAGCCACTGGGAGTTCACGGTTCGTTTGCAACAACTGTTAATGATGAAAAAGGAAATAATACAGGCGTTTTAATTTTAGATTTTAGATTTCAGCCGCACGGGGTTGGCGCTTTTTAAAGGATTCTTTCATCTAAAATTGTTTGGGTATAAGAGACAAATATCAAAAAGTAAAAATATGGGTTTATTATTAAGACAACATGCGGAACAGCAATTCGAGGAAGAGTTGCACGAGTTAAAGAAAAACGAGACAAATAAAGTACCGGAAAATTGGCAACTATCCCCGCAATCGGTGGTTACCTACCTGATGGGCGGGAAACTGGCAAACGGTTTCGAGGTGACCCCGAAGTATATCGGGCATCGTCGTTTGATGGAGATCGCTGTGGCCACGTTGGTTACGGATCGGGCATTGTTGTTGTATGGTCTACCGGGAACAGCCAAGAGCTGGGTAAGCGAGCATCTGGCGGCGGCTATATCCGGTGATTCTACCCTGATCGTGCAGGGAACGGCAGGGACGGGCGAGGAGGCTATTCGTTACGGGTGGAATTATGCCAAGTTATTAGCCGAAGGGCCCAGCGAGGGGGCTCTTGTACAAACTCCCGTTATGCGTGCAATGAAGGATGGCAAACTGGCCCGCATCGAGGAATTGACCCGTGTCGGTTCGGACGTTCAGGACACGTTGATCACGATTCTTTCCGAGAAGACGTTACCTATTCCCGAGCTGGATCGTGAAATACAGGCTGTCAGGGGCTTTAACGTGATCGCTACTGCCAATAACCGGGACAAGGGTGTAAATGACTTGTCAAGCGCTCTAAAACGCCGTTTCAACACGGTAATCCTGCCGTTGCCCGACACGATCGACGAGGAAATCGACATCGTGCGTCGCCGGGTGGAGAGTTTCGAGGCCGTTATGGACCTTCCGGCAGAGAAACCTGCATTGGAAGAGATTCGTCGAGTGGTTACCATTTTCCGGGAGTTACGTCAGGGAGCAACCGAAGATGGTAAGACCAAGTTGAAAACTCCCAGTGGTACGCTGAGTACGGCCGAGGCCATCTCCGTCGTGAATAACGGTTTGGCCATGTCCGGGTATTTCGGTGACGGTCGGTTAAACGCCACGGACCTTGTATCGGGAATTATTGGGGCGGTTGTGAAGGACCCAGTGCAGGATCAGGTGATATGGCAGGAGTACCTTGAAACGGTCGTGAAGGGACGCGATGGCTGGAAGGACATCTACCGGGCATCTCGGGAGATGTTATAATGACTATTAATATACACAATGGTGGATGGAATACATTTTTTAGGCATACGGCATCATGGTCCGGGGTCAGCCAAGAACGTGCGAGCGTACTTGGAAGAACTGGAACCCGATGTTATTTTATTGGAAGGTCCCCCGGAGGCGGAGCCGCTTTTGCCGGGAGTACTTCATGAGCAGATGAAACCGCCCGTGGCCTTGCTGGCGTATCAGCCCGACGAGCCTCGAAGGGCCGTGTTTTATCCTTTTGCCGAGTTCTCACCCGAATGGCAGGCCATGTGCTATGCCATGAAAAAGGAGGTGTCATTACGTTTTTTTGACTTACCTCTGGTGCATCATTTAGCTCTTTGGAAAGAACGGGAGGAACAAGCTGAGGCCGAGAAAACCGGCGAAGAGGGGAAGTGCGATGAAGTACAGGGGGAGGCATCTGCAACCGAGGCCCCGGAAAAAGTTCAGGAAGTTGCCCTTCCGGAATTACTGCCCGTTGATCCTTTTGCTCATCTGGCGAAGGCGGCCGGGTACGATGATCCGGAATTATGGTGGGAAGTGAACTTTGAGAATCGTCAACGTAACGAGGAGGTGTTTACCGCTGTGAAAGAGGCTGTTTCGGTGTTACGGGAGTATTTTCCCAAGACCGATCGGGAGACTTTGTTGCGGGAAGCGTGGATGCGTAAAATGATCCGGGCGGCCCAAAAAGAGGGTTTCAAACGTATAGCCGTGGTGTGCGGGGCTTGGCACGTGCCGGGTCTGGAGAAGATGCCCACGCAGAAAGAAGACAACGAGTTGTTGAAGGGATTACCGAAAGTGAAGGTGGAGTGTACGTGGATTCCGTGGACCTACGATCGGTTGTCTTTCCGGAGTGGTTACGGGGCGGGAATCGTTTCCCCGGGGTGGTACGATCATTTGTGGCATTATCCGGATGACGACGGAACCCGTTGGATGAGTAAGGTGGCTGCCCTTTTCCGGACGAAAGGTATGGATATTTCCGTGGCTCACGTGATCGAGGCCGTGCGTCTGGCACAAGTTGCAGCCGCATTACGTAGTTTGCCCCGTCCTTCTTTGGAGGAATATAATGATGCCGTGACCACGGTGATGGGATTCGGTGACTCGATTCTGTTACAAGTGATCCGGGAGGCCTTGGTGATCAGCGATCGCATGGGGAGCGTACCGGATGATGTACCTAAAGTTCCTCTTCTCGTGGATGTGGAAAAGTTGTTGAAACGCTTGCGCTTACCTCTTACGACCGAGGTGAAGGAATTTCAGTTGGATTTACGGAAACCGATGGATTTGGAGCGGAGTATCTTTTTCCACCGCTTGAACTTGCTCGGTATAAAGATGGCCCGTCCGTTACGGGTTGATGGGAAGGGAACTTTCAAGGAGGCTTGGTCCGTTTATTACGAACCGAAGCAGACTCTTGCCGTGATCGAGAAGGCCGTGTGGGGAAATACTTTGTCCGAGGCAGTTGTTGCGTATAACACCCATTTGTCGAAAGACATCACGTCTATATCCGAGTTGGTGGGCTTGCTGGAACGGGTGATTCCTGCGGATTTGCCTGCTCTCGTGGAAGAAATGACGTCCCGGTTGGATGCGCTTTCCGCCTCGACAACCGATGTGCTGGAGATGATGAAGACTATCCCCGGTATGGTGAACGTGGTTCGTTACGGGAGTGTGCGGAATTTGGATTACGGGAAGGTCAACGATATGCTGAACGCCATGATGGCCCGTGTGCTTGCCGGGGGAGTGCTGGCTTGCACGAACGTGGACGAGGATGCGGCAGTGGAGGTCATGGAGCGATTGGTGGCTGTCGATTATGCTATGGCCACGGCGAACCAACCGGGATTGATGGAGATGTGGACGGAACTGGTGAACAAGATCCGGGAAGCACGGGGTTCTCATCCCTTGCTGTCCGGTTATTGTACTCGTTTATTGCGGGATAAGAATATCTTTGGATACGAGGAAACGGCCCAAACGTTGAGTTATTACACGTCTCCCGGGAACACGGCATCCGACACTGCATTCTGGTTTGAAGGATTCCTTAAATCATCGGGTACTATCTTGTTGCTGGACGATCAGTTATGGGATTTGGTGAATAGTTGGCTGGCCACTCTGAATGACGGGAGTTTCATGGAGTTATTGCCCATACTCCGCCGAACTTTCAGCGAGTACAGCCTGCCGGAACGTCGTAAACTCGGTGAGAAAGCCAAGAGAACTTCTGCCGTGAAACGGGTAAATGCGGAAAGCGAGGCGTTTAACGGGGAAGATGCCCGGAAGGTAATCCCGTTGATAGAGCGGTTATTAGGCATTTGGAACGAGAAAGGTAAAAGATAAAAACTAAAAGATAAAAGTAGGAAATCAAAAAACGTTGGCCTGTGTAGGAGGAATTTAAAATCTAAAATTTAAAATCTAAAATGGAAGAAGCTCTTTTAAAGCGATGGCGATTAATACTGGGAGGAAACGAGGCGGATGGAACGGGAGTTTCCCTCTCTGCCGAGGAGAGTCGCGTGGATGCTGCCTTGAATGCTTTGTACGATAGTGACCGTAAAGGGGGATTGAGTGGTTCGGCTCCCAAGGTGAGCCGTTGGTTGGGAGACATCCGGGAGTTTTTCCCGCAGACGGTTGTACAAGTGATTCAAAAGGACGCAATCAAGCGACTGAACTTGACTTCGTTACTGACCGAGAAAGAGATGCTTGAATCGGTGGTGCCGGACGTGCATCTGGTGGCAACGTTGATGTCCTTGAGCAGGGTGATACCGGAGAAGAACAAGGTTATTGCCCGGGAAGTCGTACGTAAAGTGGTGGACGAGCTGATGAAAAAGCTATCGTCACCCATGCAACAGGCCGTTACCGGAGCTTTGAACCGTTCCAGCAGGCGGAGAAATCCCCGCTACAACGAGATTGACTGGAAGACGACGATCGAGAAAAACCTACGGAACTACCAGCCGGAGTACAAGACGATTATCCCGGAGGTTCGTATCGGTTTCGGCCGGAAACGCCGGGCGTTGAAGGACATCGTGCTGTGTCTCGACCAGAGTGGTTCGATGGGGGCATCCGTGGTCTATTCGGGAATATTCGGCTCCGTGCTGGCCTCGATTCCGGCCGTACAGACCCGTATGGTGGTGTTTGACACCTCGGTAGTTGACTTGACGGATGATTTGCAGGACCCGGTGGACTTGCTTTTCGGCGTACAACTGGGTGGCGGTACGGATATTGACCGGGCCTTGGGGTATTGCCAGACGGTGATCACTCGTCCCTCAGACACGGTGCTGGTTCTCGTGACCGACTTGTGTGAGGGGGGGAACGAGCGGGAGATGCGCAAGAAGATGATTTCTCTCGTGCAGAGTGGGGTGCAATTGATCGTGTTGTTAGCTCTGAATGACGACGGGGCGCCTTTCTACGACAAGGAGAACGCTCAATTCCTAGCAGAACTGGGGGTTCCGGCATTTGCCTGTACCCCGGACAAGTTCCCGGACTTGATGGCGGCGGCCTTGGCAAAACAAGATATAGGAATGTGGTTATCAAAGAATATACAGTGAAGGAAAAAAGAAACAGAGCGGAAATCGTGGAACGATGCGTGGAATTATGGGAGGCCTCTGTGCGAGCTACCCATGATTTCCTCGTGGAAGAAGATATAGAGTTTTACAGGCCTTTTGTGCGTGAGAATTGCGAGAAGTTGCCCTTGCTACTTCATTATGAAGGGGATGAAATTGTAGCCTTTTTGGGGTATGACATGACATCTATCGAGATGCTTTTCGTGGATCCGGATTACCGGGGAAAGGGCATCGGTCGTGATCTTATCGAGTGGGCGATCGAGGATGTTCATGCGGAGACGGTGGCCGTGAACGAGCAAAACGGGCAGGCCGTGGGCTTTTATGCCCGGATGGGGTTTGAGGTGGAACGCCGCACGGAAACGGATGGTTGCGGGAAACCTTACCCGATCCTGTACCTGCGTTTAAAGAATCCCTCTCAGCGAATGGTAAAGGTGACGGGGGATAAGAAAGCGTATCTTCATCTTCTACTGGATGCGGACCCGTGTGAGGCGATGGTTGACCGTTACTTGGAGGAGGGCGATATGTTCATTCTGGAGAGGGATGGGAAGGTGATCGGGGAGGCTGTTGTTGATGAAAAGGGGGAAATCAAGAATTTGGCCGTGTTGCCGGAGTATCAAGGGAAATTGTACGGGATGTACATTCTTTCTTTTCTGGCCGGTTATTATAAAAATCGTTTTTCTTGTTTGTGGGTGGGGACGAGCGAGGGTGGCGTGGGGTATTACGAGCGTTACGGTTTCGTGCAGGACCACGTGGTGAAGAATTTCTTCACGGATAATTACCCGGAGCCGATCATTGATAACGGAAAGCCTTGCGTGGATATGACTTACCTGCGTTTGGAGATTCGTTAAATAGGACTATTTTTTGGGATATGCTTGCTATTCTCTCCGGATGGTAGGCTAGTTGTTTAACTAAATGTAGCCTATTTTACTAGGTAAGGCAGGCTAATACCAAGCTTTTAGTTTTTAGCTTTTAACTTTTAGTTTCTTTTTGTATTTTTGGCACGGAAATCATTTAATAAGACGATATTATGGGATTCTTTAATAAAATATTCGGAGGCGGAGGAAATGAAGGGAAGAAAGAGACTTCAGCAGATCGAATACTGCGGGTTATCAAGGAGAAAACAACAACGGAGTGCGTGACGCTGATCCCGTCAAAAGGAACAACTAAACCCTGGGAGAGCAAGATCGGGGGGATGCCCTATATGCCTAAAGGGTTTGACTATCCTTACGAGGAGGCGGGAAGTACGGTTGTCACGGAAGGACAAGCACCTGCGGTGGCTGCGAGCGTGGCGGCCGGACCGTTTGCCGGATTAGATGGAGGTACAACCACCGTGCCTTCCGCAGCCACAGGAGAGGCTGTCGAACAGGTAGAAGAACGAAAGTTGTTGCCATTGCGTTTCTTGGCACAGGTGAATTTCAGCGAGATGCCGCCGTTGGATGGTTTCCCGACAAAGGGAATTCTCCAGTTTTATATTGCGGGAGAAAATGCCCACGGGTTGAATTTCGAGAATCCGGAAGAGCAGAAGGGATTCCGGGTGATTTATCACGAGGAAGTAGTGGAAGATGAGACGGCTTTACTTTCTGTTTTACCGACGGAGGGTGTGGAGTACCCGGATGGTTTCCCGGTGGATGGTGAATTAAGACTGAATTTCGAGAAATCGTCCATGCCGATGGGGGGCGGAGACTATCGTTTCGATAAATTGTTGTTGGATGCCTATAACGAGGCGAATCCCGATGCACGGGTGGCCTCTCTGGACCGAGCCCCGGAGGATGAGCTGGATAAGGTTTACGATCAACTGGATATGGGAGGGCATCGTATGGGAGGGTATCCCTTCTTCACGCAGCTTGACCCGCGGGAGTATCATCAGGAGTTGAAGGAAAATTCAATCTTGTTGTTCCAGTTGGATTCAGATGAAACTGATGATTACAAGATCGTGTGGGGGGATTCCGGCGTGTGCAATTTCTTTATCCGTCCGGAGAACTTGGCTAAACGGGATTTTAGCCGGGTATTGTATCATTGGGATTGCTACTAGGAAGTTTAAAGATAAAAACTAAAAACTAAAAACTAAAAACTAAAAGTTGGAGGCCGGTAATGACTTCCAGCTTTTAGTTTTTATCTTTTATCTTTTAGTTTTCCTGCATCCACTCCATGTTTGTCGGGTATTGGAACACTTTCAGTTTGAAAAGTGGGAGAATGGCAAACAAGTGGTCGAAAATGTCGGCTTGTACCCGTTCGTAGATTACCCATTGTTTTTGTGCCGAGAAACAATAGATTTCTAACGGGATGCCCGTCGGGGTGGGTTGTAGTTGCCGTACCATGTGGGTCATGTCGAGGTTAATGTTGGGGTTGGCGGCAAGCCACGCCTCCATGTATTCCCGGAAAGTCCCGATGTTGGTCAGGCGGCGTTTGTCAAGCGGGTTTTTCACGCTGGCATTATATTCGTTCAGCTCCTTCGTCTTGCCCTCTATGTAGCTTTTGAGCAGTGCGGATTGTTTAAGGTTTTCAAGGTCTTCGTTCGTGAGGTAATGCACGGAATAGATGTCGATGTTGACGGATCGTTTAATGCGTCGTCCGCCAGATTCCTGCATTCCCCGCCAGTTGGTGAATGACTCGGAAACGAGCTTGTAAGTGGGGATCGTGGAGATGGTTTTGTCCCAATTTTGTACTTTCACTGTGGTGAGGTTGATCTCGATCACGTCACCATCTGCATTACTACTGGGCATGACAATCCAGTCACCGATGTTTACCATGCGGTTGGAGATTAACTGTATTCCGGCCACGAACCCTAGAATAGAATCCTTGAATACCAGCATGAGGACAGCGGAGATGGCTCCCAGTCCGGCAAGTAGTGCAACGGGATCTTTATCGATCAGTATGCTGATCACGATGATGATTGCGGCACAATAGAAGAATATCTTGATCACTTGAATGAACACCTTGATCGGTCGGTCTTTGGCCATCGGGTAACTATCGTATATCCGGTTGATGCCGTCCAGTATGCTCGACACGATGAGTAGGAAGGAGAGTGTGATCCAGACATTGATCAGTTTCATGAGGAAGGCAAATTGAGTCCATTCGAATTCCTTGAATACGATTTGTATCACGATGGGGGCGATGAGAAGTCCCAGCCGGTTAAAGAATCGTTGATCGAGCATGAGATTATCCCAGTTCGTTGCCGTCCGTTTGGTCAGTTTTAGTACGATACGTGCTAGCCATTGGCGGGTAAGCACGTGGATAATCCAGTTGATGATACCGATAATCACAAGCAGGGCCATGAAGTAGATGATGTCGGAAATACTTTCCGAGTAAATACCCAAATGCTGTAAGCCGGCTTGAATGTAATTTTCAATCGTCATGTTTCAAATATTTTAGTTGGTTTAACGCAGGAACAAAATTAATAATTTTAACTCAATATATAGAATTTACTGCCATTTTGGATTGTTTTATTTCTGGGAAGGGCTTTGGAAAGGGAGTTATCAGGTCTATAAAGCCCGTGGACCTCTAGCGGGGCGCTTTGGGGTGTGTCAAAAGTCTTGTATGGTATTGTCAACTACCCCCTCCGGCTCCCCCTTACACAGGGGGAGAGCTGATTACCAAGCGGTTTCTCCCCCTGTGTAAGGGGGAGTTAGTGGGGGTAGTTGTTTAAAATTGACTTCTTGGACAGCCCCTTTATGATTAATACGTAACCACCGACGTTTGTTTCTTCCCGTCCATCCACACGGTCAGTGGAGCCTTGAATCGCACGTGGCGGGAGTATTTAAACTCCTCGATAACGTCCTGTTGCCGGAGGATGTCAAAGTTGATGAAGGCATCTGCGGACTGGAAGGGGATAGCGAAGTAACCCACTTTCATGGAGGTGACGTTATGGAAGAAGTGCGAGCCGAGGGAGGCATCCAGCGGGAAGTCGGGAAGTCCTTGCTCCACGATGACTTTGGCATTGGCGATGTCTGACCATTGCACGGGTATCCCGGTGAGCGGGTCGCGTGTACCCCAGCGTCCCGGTCCGATGAGCAAGTACTTATCGCCTTCCCGGGCGATCTGCGAGTTATGACGTTTGATTTCCTCGGCGATTTCTTCGGTGCGTAATCGGTCAAATTTGTCGGGATCGACGTACACGACATCCCGGATGTATTGCAATTTCCCGTTCCCCATTCCTTTATCAGCCTTTAACAGCACGTGTGTCGGGTCGATGGACAGGTCGTCGATGTCGATGTTATACTCGTTTTTGATTAGCGGTTTGATCTGCAAGAGGTAGAAGATGGGTGTGCCGCTCTCGAAGTTAACGGAGAATTCGATCTCGACGGGGGAACCCATGGCCTGCGAGAAAATGTTCAGTAGGATTTGCAGGGTAGGTGCCAGCGGGAAATAGTCGTACTGGAGTATTTTGGAAAAGTCCACGATACGGGGTCCCTTGACAGAAAAGTCGTAGGTAATCTGGTCGTTCATGAAGTCATAGACGGAGGCGGTGTATTCTAGTGTACCGTCACGTTCAGCTTCCGAGATGTCATACGCTTTGATAGCGGCATTTTCCCCGTCCCGGTAGAGGTCGTAATCCTGTGCGAGCATATTCACGCCGTAGAAGTAGCGTTGCGATGCCTTGATTTTGTCCTGCGTGGAGGCCAGTTGCAACTTGGGATAGGCGGGACTAAAACGATGCGTCTTTTCACCACCCACGACGTAGGCTCCCAACCCGATGGCAGTGACGGCGAACCCGTCTTCCGGCTGGATATAGGAGAAAGGGTAAAAGTTGTAGGACTGGGCGACACCACTGATTTCGGGGTAGTAGCGTCCGTTATGCTCGTTACCGATGACTTCCTGTATGATGACGGCCATTTTCTCTTCCTCGATCATGTAGTCGATGGCGTTAAAGTATGCCCGGGATTCTGGCGAGTAGATGGAAGCGAAGACGAGCTTGATGGCGTTCTCGACATCCTCTAGCCGACGCTCGAAATCCGGGTGGTTGTTGGGGAGTAGGTAGGTGGAATATACCCCGGCAAATGGTTGATTGAGCGAGTCCTCGAAAAGCCCGGAGGAACGCACGGCCAGCGGTTTGGTCATGACCTGAAGGTACTTCCGCAGGTTGTTGCGTAACTTCTCGGAGAGGCGTGCGGTGCGGAAGGCTTCCAGAACGTGATCATATTCTTTGTCCTCGAAGATAACGTCGTAGAGGTTGTTGGTCTCTAGGAAGTTGTCGAATTCATCTACGCCGATAACGGCTGTCTTGGGGATAGCCACGCGTAGGTCGGGGATGAGTTTCTTGAGGTAAACATTCTCGATGAAGTTGGAGAGGAACGCCAATCCTCTCCCCTTACCGCCGAGCGACCCGTCACCGAGCAGAGTGATGTAGCGGTTGGAGTTTACGAGTTTGGGGTTGAACTTAATGATGCGTCCCCGTAGTTTCTTGAGTTTCGATGCTTCGAAGACGTTCGCTATGAAACGGCGTATCTCGTCCGGGCTTTTGAAGTAGCTGAAACTGTAACGGCGTAGTTTTTTCGCCAGGTTGATTTCAGCCCTTGCCATGAGCCAGGTGGAAATCCCGTTGCGAATAGCATGATATTCCAACGACTCATCGGGGATAGTCATGAGTTTCTGACGAAATTCCTCGATATTGTGTGCCCGGTCGATGATCTTTCCGTTGTGGTTCCGGAAGATGAAATCTCCAAAACCGAGTTGGTTTTTGATGAAGTCCTGTATTTCCCGTGCCAGCGTGAGAGAGTTCTTGTTGATGAAATGGGCGTTCACTTCCCGTGCCCGGTGCTCGTTATCGGCTTCGTGGCTTTGGAGTAGGCAAGGAATCTTGTTGTCAAGTTGCTGCACGTATTTTATGAGACTGACTCCGGCATCCTCGTCTTCCACGCCGTTGTGGGCGTAACGGACGTCGGAGATGACACCGATAATGTTGTTGCGATATTTGTTGATGATGCTCACGGCATCCTCGAAGTTACTGACAAGGATCAGTTTCGGGCGCACACGCATCCGGAGGATCACGCCCATCTCGTCGTTGGAAGGTTCCTCGGCGATGATGGCCTGTGTCTGGCTCATGATCTCGGTGTAGAGCAGGGGCAGGTAGCGGGAATAATACTTTACAGAATCCTCGACGACGAGGATAACCCGCACATCGCCCAGCTTGGTATCGGCCTCTAGATTGATCTTGTCCTCTAGGTATTTGGCCATGGCGAGGAACACTTTCGTGGAACCGTTCCACACGAATACCCGCTCGATGGATTCGCTGATCTCTTTTTCTGAACTCAGCAGGTAAGAGAGGTCTGCGTTATTGTTGACTAGCATGAGCTGGCAGATGTCGGGGTAGAGTTCTTTGATGTGACGGCTGGTGAGGATGGGGGTTTCTTTGTCCAATCCTGCCATGATGATGATCAAGTCGAAATGGCGTTTTTTCAACTCGTGCAAAGCTCCTTCCTCGTTTGCCACAGAGGTGAAACGGGGTGCGGCGAAAAGGTTCAGTTGGAGATATTCACCGAATATCTTCCCGGAGAATTGTCCTTCCCGTTCGATGGTGTAGGAGTCGTAGTAGTTGGCGATGAGCAGGATTTCTTTAACCTTGAAGGGCATGAGTTCCTGGAAAATGTCGCGGTCACTCTTTTTCCGCTTGTATATTTTATTCAAGTCTATTTTTTCCATGATGTTTTGTTTTGTACAAAGCTAAAGATTTGTTGGCGGAATGGCAAGAGAAAATAAGATAGGATTTACGATTTATGTTTCATAGTCATAATCGTTTAAATTGACATTCGGTTGAAAATAATAAACAAAAATGTAGCCGTATAGCTATATTTTGTAAAAATATTTGTATATTTGACAAATCGTTATATGAAAATCTATCGTCGAGATGACGAAAGCGAAAAACGGGACCCCCGGGATTTCATATTCTCCCGGGGATTTACAAGAGGAAAGATAATTATAATATACTTAACCTGAACTTAAGTTTCGCGCTACATATTTTTTTCATGACGAAAAGATGGATTTTTATATATTGATGCGCGATTTTCCGGGTGGCATTAGTCACCCGGCCTTTTTATATTTTTATTGGGAGTAGTTTGTCATGATCCTGCTCATGCGTGGAGTCGGAGTACATGGAATTATCCGCAGGAGAAATACACGAATTTATTCCTCTAATTAACAAAGATTTTTATTAACTTGCGACGTTTTATTGTAATGGAAACATTTTGATATGAATAAACGTGCCATGCGATCCGGTTTGATGTTGTGTTTTTCCCGTTGGAACAGGAAAGGATACGCTATTTTCGCCTCACTGGGACGGAATGTTCGGATCGGGCGGCTGGCTATTCATATTTGCGAAATGTCATTACAGAAATCGTCGAGGAAGGGCGTGATCGTGATGCTGGCGGAAGTGTTCGAGCGGTTGGAGAGGTTGTTCGAAGGGTACGTGGAGAAGGTGAAACGAGCGGGGTGCGAGTTATTGCCGACTCGCATGGGTATGGAGGATGTCTTCATTAATTCTTATCATAATTTGAAATTTGAAGGTATTCCTGTCCTTGGGCAGGGTACCTTTTTTATTTTTTAACAGGAAACAGAAAATGAAAGAAGAAAATATTATAGAGGAATTAAAGCGAAAGGTGGAAGAGGGGGGACAGGTTACCCGGGAAGAGGCGTTAGCCTTGTCACGGGTGGAGGATAAGAAGGCTTTGTACGAAGCGGCTGGAGCTATCCGGGATCGTTTTGCCGGGCGGTATTTTGACACTTGCTCGATCGTGAACGCCCGTTCGGGACGTTGTTCCGAGAATTGTAAGTGGTGTGCGCAGTCGGCCGTGTTCAAAACGCACGTGCAGGAGTACGAGCTGATTGACGAGGAGAGCTGCGTGGAGCTGGCACGGTTGAACGCCAAATACGGGGTGAACAAGTTCTCGTTTGTCACGAGTGGACGTTCCTTGTCGAACAAGAATATCGACAAGTTGTGCGAGTATGCAGTGAAGATCAAACAGGAGATGAAGATAAACCTTTGCGCTTCCATGGGTTTGCTGACGAAAGAGCAGTTGCAAAGATTGAAAGAGGCAGGTATAACTCGCTACCATTGTAACTTGGAAACGTCTCGCCGTTATTTCTCAACCCTTTGTACGTCCCACACGACGGACGAGAAGATCGAGACAATTCGCCATGCGCTTGAGCTGGGAATGGAGGTTTGTTCCGGGGGTATCATCGGCATGGGCGAGACGATGGAGGATCGTGTGGACTTAGCGCTGACCGTCCGGGAGCTGGGTGTGAAATCTATTCCGATGAACGTGTTGAACCCAATTCCGGGAACCCCGTTGGAAGGAGCGGCGCCACTTGCGGACGAGGAGGTACTGACAACGGTGGCTGTTTTCCGTTTCATTAATCCCGATGCCTTCCTGCGCTTTGCCGGGGGACGGGCACTGATCTCACATATTGAGGAAGATGCTATTCGGGCCGGGATTAACTCGGCTATTGTGGGAGATCTTCTGACCACGATCGGCTCGAAGGTAATGGAGGACATGGAGAAGGTGAAAAGATTAGGCTTTACGATAGAAGATAATCTTTAACTTTTAGTTTTTAACTTATAACTTTTAACTTTATAAAGTGAACACGGCAGAATTATTAAAATTTGACAGGGAGCATTTGTGGCATCCCTACACGTCAACGGTCAACCCACTCCCGGTTTACCCGGTAAAGAGGGCAGAAGGTGTGTATATTGAACTGGAGGACGGGACCCGTTTGATTGACGGGATGTCCTCGTGGTGGTGCGTGGTACACGGGTATAATCACCCGGCTATTAACGCTGCTATTGAAGAGCAATTAAAGAATATGTCGCACGTTATGTTTGGCGGGCTGACACATCGTCCAGCGGTGGAACTGGCGGAGAAGCTGGTGGAAATGGCCCCCGATGGGATTGACAAGGTGTTCTATTGTGATTCCGGGTCTGTGGCTGTGGAGGTGGCGATGAAGATGGCCTTGCAATATTGGTACGCTGCCGGGAGAGATGATAAGCGCCATTTCTTGACGATCACGAAGGGATACCACGGGGACACGTGGAACGCCATGTCTGTGTGTGATCCCGTGACGGGAATGCATAATATATTCCGGGGATCGTTGCCCATGCAATATTTTATCCACCGACCGGAAGCCCGCTACGGTGAACCTTGCCTACCGGAACATATCGAGGAATTGAAACAAAATCTGCGGAATAACCACAACCGTATTGCTGCCGTGATACTGGAACCTATCGTGCAGGGTGCCGGGGGAATGTGGTTCTACTCGGCGGATTATTTGCGGCAGGTACGGGAGTTATGTAACGATTACGACGTGTTGCTGATCTGTGACGAGATTGCCACTGGGTTCGGGCGCACAGGTAAGATGTGGGGAGTGGATCATGCGGGTATCGTGCCGGACATCATGTGTGTCGGGAAAGCGATCACGGGCGGCTACATGAGTTTCGCCGCCACGATGGCGACGGAGAAAGTAGCTACCCAGATCTGTACGAAAGATCCCGGTGTGTTTATGCACGGCCCGACGTTCATGGGTAATCCCTTGGCCTGTACTGCGGCGAATGCTTCGCTGGATTTGATCAGAAGTTACGATTTGACAACCATGATCGGGCGGATTCAGGACCAGCTGGAAAGAGAACTTGCCCCGGCCCGGGAATTTCCGAATGTGACAGACGTACGGGTGTTGGGTGCTATTGGTGTGGTGGAGATGAAGGAACCCGTGAATATGGGATTAATTCAAGCCGCTTTCGTCAAAGAAGGCGTGTGGGTGCGCCCGTTCGGTAAGCTGGTGTATGTCATGCCACCTTTCATCATCCGAGACTGGGAATTACAAAGGCTGACATCCGCCTTATTGCACGTGATCTCGTACTTGAAGTAATTGAAGATGCAAGGACTTGTAACTTGCTAACCTGTAACTTTGCCGGAGGCAAAAACACTATGAATAAAGAACGATATATTAATAAACTGAACAAGATAAAGGAATCGGGGAATTATCGGATGTTGCGAGACGTGCAGCATAACGGTTTCTTGATACATTATAACGAACGGGAAATGCTGAATCTCTCGTCGAATGATTACCTGGGGTTGGCATCAAACCCGGTGTTGTACGAGGATTTCCGGAAGGAAACGGACGTGAAGTTGCTGTCGTATAGTGCCGTGTCGTCGCGCTTGTTATCGGGGAATCACGAGTATTATAGCTTGTTGGAAAATGATTTGAGTGATTTATACGGGAAGGAGGCCGCCTTGGTGCTGAATTCCGGTTATCACGCAAATATCGGGATATTGCCTGCGCTAGCAGGGAAACGGGACTTGATCGTGGCGGATAAGCTGGTGCACGCCAGTATTATCGACGGCTTGCGGTTGAGTGAGGCCGAGATGTTACGCTTTCGTCACTTAGATTACGAACATTTGCGGGAAATTCTGTTTAATCATCGGGAGGAATACGATAATGTATTTATCGTGACGGAATCCATATTCAGCATGGATGGTGACGTGGCAGACTTGCAGGAGTTGTGTGATCTGAAGAGGGAGTACGACACGTTCCTGTACGTGGACGAGGCGCACGCTGTCGGAGTTCGGGGAACGAACGGGCTGGGATGTTGCGAAGAACAAGGGTGCATTGATGATATTGATTTTATCGTGGGTACTTTCGGAAAGGCTTTTGCATCCTACGGGGCTTTCGTGGTTTGTGACGAGATGTTCCGGGAGTTCCTGGTGAACACGCAGCGCAGTTTAATTTTCACCACGGCGTTGCCCCCGGTGAATGTGGCATGGACTCGTTTTATTCTTAACCGAATGCCGGATTTTTACTCTTACCGTATGAAACTGTCAGGTATCGCCAAGCAACTACGTACGACGTTGGCGAACCGGGGATTCGAGACTCGTGGAGATTCTCATATCGTACCTTTCTTGTGTGGGAGTAACGAGAATAGCGTTTATATGTCCGAGTTGTTCCAAGACAATGGTTTTTTCGTATTGCCCGTGAGATACCCGACCGTACCGAAGAACGAGGCGCGCATCCGTTTCTCGCTGAATGCGGCTATACCGGAGGAAGATTACGATTGTTTGATGGAATTTATAGAAATCAGTCTTTAATAATTTTAGATTTCATGATTTTAGATTTTAAATTCCAGCCGCATAAATCAGATTCCCAACTTGAAACTTGTAACTCTCCCAAGGTGAATTCCATGCGAAGAGAATGGATTACTAAAGAGGGAAGCCGGATGCTCACGTTATTTTTTTGCGGTTGGGGTATGGATGAGCGTGCCGTGCAACACGTGAAGGGGAAGGGGGATTTGCTTTTGTTCTATGATTACCGGGATATTTCCGGGGAGGAAGCACCGGAGGTCAAGGGGTACGAGAGTGTGCGTGTCGTGGCTTGGTCGATGGGGGTGTGGGCGGCATCGGTGTTGTTGAGTCGTTGGAATATTCCAGTCTCCTACCGGGTAGCAATCAATGGAACAGAACGTCCGGTAGATGAGCATTACGGGATTCATCCTAAGATATATTTGCTGACCGAGCGGGGTATGACCGAGCAAGGGAGAGACAAGTTCTTTGCCCGTATGCTCTCGGGGAAGGAGGAGATCGAACGTTTCGAGGAAAATAAGCCTTGCAGGGATATTGATGAGCAACGGGACGAGTTGCGGCTTATCCGGGAGCAGTCGGTGCGGGAAATGTCCGAAATGCATTGGGACCGGGTTTATATTTCCGAGGGAGATGTTATCTTCCCGGTGGAAAATCAACGGAACTGGTGGAGGGATCGTGTTGAGATCATTACCCTATCGGGAGGGCATTACCCGTTTTACGTGCTAGATAATTGGGAAAAGATATGGAAATAAATAAAGAAGAGGTAGAACGGCGTTTCAGGCGGAGTCGAATCAGTTATAATGACAATGCACGGGTGCAGAAAATGGTGGTTAACCGGATGATTCCCATGATCTTGTCATCCGTGAAGCGTGTGCCGGAGAAGATATTGGAGATTGGTTGCGGTACAGGTTTGCTGACTTCACAACTGCAACGCACTTTCTCGAGTGACGGGTTGTACTTGAACGATTTGGTGGAAGAGTTGTGTTATCACGCAGCGACTGTTAACCGTGTGTCGCTGACGCATTGTTTCCCGGGGGATGTGGAGAAGTTATTTCTGCCCCTTAGTTTTGATCTGATTGCTTCGGCGTCCACCTTCCAGTGGTTTACGACTCCGGAAGAGACGTTCAAGAAATTATCTAAGCGATTGGAACAAAATGGTGTGCTGGTGTTTAGTACCTTTGGGAAGTTTAATTTACGGGAGATACGATTGACCACGGGCGGCGGGCTTGATTACCGGAGTAAGGAAGAGCTGGAAAAGATGCTGGAACCTTACTTTAAAATTGAATTGATAGAGGAAGAGTTTCATATGCTTGAATTTGACAGCCCGTTAGCGGTACTTCAGCATTTAAAAAAGACAGGGGTGAATGTTTCGGGTGATTCGACAATCTGGACGAAAGGACGGGTGGATGCCTTTATTAAGGACTATAACGCCCGCTTTGCCATTGATGGAAAGGTTGCTCTAACTTACCATCCGCTTTATTTTGTGTGTAGGAAGAGATAATTGAAAATTGAAAGTTGAGAATTGAAAATGAACTCCACTGTCTGTTTCGCGGCCACCTCCTCTGTTTATAAAGGGAGTACCCCGAAGGGGGGAGGGAGTTCAATCTAAAATCATAAATTTAAAATCTAAAATCAATAAGGTGGTATATTTTGTAAGCGGAATAGATACGGATGCCGGAAAGTCGGTGGTGACCGGGTTACTGGCTCGCTCTTTGAGAAAGAGAGGGGTAAACGTGATTACCCAGAAGTTTATACAGACGGGGTGGGTCGGAATATCGGAGGATATTCTGAAGCACCGGGAGATTATGGGGATTGAACCGCAACCCGTGGATAAGGACGGGACGACGTGTCCTTACGTGATGACATATCCCGCCTCGCCTCATTTGGCAGCGGAGATCGACAAGGTGACGTTGGATATGGAGCGAATTGCGGCTTCTACCCGCAAGTTGGATGCCTTGTATGACATGGTGTTATTGGAGGGGGCCGGGGGACTATACGTGCCTGTTACCCGGGATTACTTCACGATTGACTATATTCAAGAGCATGGGCATCCCTTGATTCTCGTGGCTTCTTCCAAGCTGGGGAGTATTAATCACACGCTGATGAGTCTGGAACTTTGCCGTATGCGGGGAATTGAAGTGGCTTGTCTCGTGTACAACCGTTTCCCGAACGACAGCGAATGGATCACGAATGATTCGATCACGATATTTAAACATTATCTGGAACAATATTTTCCATCGACAGCGTTGATCGAGATACCTGTGGTACACGGAAACGATTACCCGGACGTGGATGTCAGCGTGTTGGAGGGCGGGAAATGAGAAGAGTGGAGCTACTTTCCCCGGCAAAGAATGTTGACGTGGCGATTGCTGCTATCAATAACGGTGCGGATGCCGTGTATATAGGTGGTCCGGCTTTTGGAGCCCGGAAAGCCGTAGGAAACAGTCTGGAGGACATCGAGAAGGCGGTACGGTATGCACATCGGTTTTATTGCCGGGTGTTTGTCACGTTGAACACGATTCTCTACGACGAGGAGTTACCGGAGGTGGAACGTTTGATTCATGGCCTGTACAAGATAGGAGTGGATGCTATTATCGTGCAGGATCCGGCTGTACTGAAGCTTGATTTACCCCCGATAGCACTACATGCCAGCACGCAGATGCATAATTATGACTTGGAGCGAATCAAGTTTTTGGATCGACTAGGATTCCAACGTGTCGTGTTGGCACGGGAGTTGTCGTTGGCGCAGTTGCGGGAGATTCGCCGGGAAGTGAAGGCCGAGTTGGAATACTTTGTCCATGGGGCTTTGTGTGTTAGTTTAAGCGGGCAATGCTATATGTCGCATTACCTGACGAATCGGTCGGCGAACCGGGGCGAATGTGCCCAAGCCTGCCGGATGCGGTGGACGGTGGAGGACGATGCGGGAAAGGTGGTGCTAAAGGATAAATACGTGCTTTCACTGAAGGATTTGAACTTGTCGGCTCACTTGTCGGAATTGGTGGAAGCGGGTATTGATTCTTTCAAGATCGAGGGACGGTTGAAGGAAGCGGATTACGTGGCAAATGTTACGAATTATTACTCCAGTTGTCTGGATGAAATCGTGGCTTGCGATGAGGATTTGGCACGTGTGGGTGCCGGGTACGTGAAGGCTGGTTTCGAGGCCGATCCCGAGCGGAGTTTTAACCGGGGATACACGGACTATTTTTTCGTGCAGAGGAAACCGGGCATGGTGAACATGGATTCCCCGAAGTCGATGGGGAAGAAGGTGGCCGTGGTGAAACAGGTGAAGGGAAACCAGATGTTTGTGGAACTATTGGAACCCGTGCATAACGCTGACGGGTTGTGTTACTTTGACGGTCGGGAATTGCGGGGCGTGAAGGTGAACACGGCCGATGGGGGGCGATTGACGTGTAACGAGAGACTGGACGTGAAGCCGGGAATGTTGTTGTACCGGAATTATGACCATGAGTTCGTAACACGCCTTGCTAAAGGGACTTCCGTGAGAAAAATTAAAGTGAAGATTGACGTGTATGTGGAAGATGCCCGGCTGGTGCTGGTAGCTACGGACGAGAATGGTGTTTCCGTGACCGTTCGGAGTGACGAGACATTCGAGGTGGCCACGAATCCCACACAGGTGGAACGTGTTGTCGGGCAACTGCGAAAGAGTGGGGATACGGAGTACGATTGTTATGAGGTGGAGTATCACGATGAAATGGTGCTTTTTATACCTTCTTCCGTGGTGAATGGTTATCGTCGGCAATTATTGGATGCTTTGAGCCGGGAACGGGAAGAGCAGCGGGAGAGATGGGTGCAGGAGCCTTTGAACCAAGACGTGAAATATACGGGGAGTGCCGATTGGCGATTGAACGTGGTGAATCGTCTCGCAACGGAGTTCTACCGGGAGCATGGTGTGGAGACGGTAGAACCGGGATTCGAGACCGGAAACAAGGTGAGAGGTAGGGAAGTGATGACCACCCGCTATTGCCTGTTATTCGAGTTAGGTATGTGCCGTAAGACGGGGAAGGATAAAGCGCTGAAGTTTCCGTTATATCTTTCCAACAATTTGGGACGGTTTCGACTTGAATTCGATTGTAAACATTGTTTCATGAAGGTATTGTCTATTTAATAGGTAATCTATTTATGGTGTTTATAATACTAGGTTTGCAACGAAATGTATTTTGGGCAATTCTAATATAGGTTTACTCTGGCTAACTGTAAACTTTTTTAGGGTAATACAGGGTGTTTACCCGTTGAATACAGGGGGTACTTAGGGATTAAAGACGTATCAATTTCGAATCAACTTCGGTACAAAGACGTTCACGAGCGTGTTTGTACCGAAGTTGATAGGTTTTTGTTCTGGGATTATCTGGTGATTACCTTAAGTATTCATCCTTCTTTCATTTTTTGTTTAGTGAACGAGTTTCAGCCCGACAACTCCCGTCAGGATTAGAAACACGAAAAGGAGACGGTATAAATTCGTGGAGTCGTGGAAAAAGAAAATTCCCAATAGAACGGTACCGACGGCACCGATCCCGGTCCAGATCACGTATGCCGTGCCGATAGGAATGCTCTTTTGTGCCAGGTAGAGCAGGAATCCGCTTAATCCCATGGAGACGACGGAAAGGGCGATGAAGTGGTAGAAGTATTTCTCGTGTAGTCCGGCAAGTTTAAAGCCGAGGGGCCAGCCGATTTCCAGTAGCCCGGCGCATATTAGTAAAATCCATTGCATAGGTGTATTTATTAAGTGTTATGGGGCAAAGTTAGGATGGTGGGAATGGAAAATACTTGATATTTATCAAGAAGTTGGTATATTTGCTTTTGTGATAATAATACGTTGTATGATTGATGAAAACGTCTTGGAACGATTGAAGCCTTACCTGACGGAAGTGAGTTACCCGAAAGGGTATGTTTTGTTCAACAGTGAGAAGCTGGAGAGGAATATTTACTTTATCAAGCGGGGGATGGCTAGGGCGTTCGTTGAGGCGGATGGCCGGGATATCACGATCTGGTTCGGGCAGGAGGGTGACGTGATTATATCTGCCAGAGGGAACGTGTACGAGGAGAAGGGGTACGAGACGATGGCGCTTCTGGAGGATTCGGAATTGTACCGGGTGAACGGGATGGATTTACAGGATTTGTATCGTAACGATATTGTGGTTTGTAATTGGGCAAGACGATTGATTGAACGGGAGTTCGTGAGGACGGAACATCATTTGATATCCAATCTTTCAGAACCTGCTGCCGACAGGTATATGCAGTTGTTACGGGAAAAACCCGAGATTTTACGACGGGTGCAGTTGCAGCATGTAGCGTCTTTCCTAGGGATTTCGTCGGAGCATTTAAGCCGGATCCGGGCGATCACTAAAAACAGAACGAAGTGATGAAAAGTTTCTCGAATTGAAACTTTCCTATCCTTTTCGTGTATGATTTTGTCAACCATGAAAGAAAGACTTGATGAAATGGAAATATATCGGCGTTTTTTACTACCTTGCACAAGTTTATGTGATTATTATAAGGAAGTTATGCGAGTTATTCAATATATAGGAGTGCTTCTTTTCTTTTTCCTCGTGTCCTGCGAGAAAAATGACGTGGAGCCACAGAAGACAAGGACGTTGATGGTTTATTTGGCGGGAGATAATAATCTTTCGGGACACATGCAGAAGAATATCAGTTCCATGATGTCCGCTTGGAAGAAGAGTTATAATGCAAATATCGTGATCTATTTTGATGCTCCCAATGCAGCACCGGAGCTTTACACGTTCCGATTTAAAGGAAAAGAGGTGGAGAAACAAGTACTAAAAACGTATGAGGAGATGGATTCTGCGGATCCGGAAGTTCTGAAAAAGATATTGAATGAGATGCAGGATTTATACCCATCAGATTCGTATGGTTTAATTCTTGGTTCACATGCTTCAGGGTGGATTCCCTCTAGGGCATCTGGTCGGAGTAATCGGATGTTACATGCCGAGCCCGTGTTGACCCGTAGTTTCGGGACGGATTATACCGGGTCAAACGAGATGGATACACGGGATATGGCAAAAGCAATTCCTTTTAATAAGGAGAATCTGGAGTTTATCCTGTTCGATGCTTGTCTGATGTCCTCTATTGAAGTGCTTTATGATTTACGGGAGAAGGCTAAATACGTGATTGCATCCCCGGCTGAACTGCCAGCACCGGGTTTCCCTTATGCCCGAGTGATGCCTTATTTCTGGGGAAAGGGGAAGGATTTGGAGAAGGATTTGGTGAAAGTGTGTGATGAATTTTGGGATTATTATAACACGTATAATGCCGCTAATCGGTTTGGTACGATTGCTTTAATAAAGATGGACGGGATGGAGCATTTATTTGATCTAACCCGGGAAATTTTGAAAGGAAAAAAAGAGGTGGTTGCGAATTGGAGAGAAGATGATGTTTGGTGTTATCCTAAAGTGGAGTATAAGAAGCACTATATGTTTTTTGATTTAGGAGAGTATATAAAACATGTGACAGGAGAGAAAGGGCTTTATGAGGAGTATCGGGACTTCTTGGATAACGAGGTTGTGATCTATAAAAAAGCAACGAACCCATTTTATTATACAGAAATACCTGATAAAACATTCAGTGGTATAGCAACTTACATTCCTCTTAATATATGGACTACGGAAACATATGCTTATTGGAATTTTCCTTGGGCAGGAGTTTATGGTACGGTGACGGAATAAGTAATGTATCTCTAATTTCCAGTCTTAACCATCAGGTAAAAGAGAGTGCATTGAAAAAGTCCCTTTAGGAGAGAAACATATCCCCCTCCAACTCTCCCTTACACGGGAGGGAGAGTGATTAAATTTAAAATTAAGTGAGTTTGATGTAATCAACGGAAATAACTTATACTAAAAACTATAGGAAATCCTACTGACATCCTATGGAAATAATCCCACTTATTCGAGGGGCATTCGGAGTTTATTCAGAGCTTAGACAACCTGTAATGTTTGAGCTTCGAATAAGCTTCGAATGATCTCTGGATGAGTGAGATTATTTGGGTTAAATTACTACTTTATCTGGGTTAGATTTGGGTAATATCATGGGAGTGAATTTCTTAGCTTTACACCTTATTCTGCGGGAGAATTGATTTGCTGTAAATTCGTATATAAATTCCTTAAAATACTATCGTGGTATACCTACATTATAGTCTTTGATTTTCTTCGGCGATCGTGTAAAACAGGGTTGCTCCCGTTTCAATCACCTCGTCCGGGAAATCGTATTGTGGGGAGTGGAGTGGGGCACAGTTTTCCCCGGAACCCAAACCGAATATGGCTCCTTTGTATTGTTGCGTGAATAACCCGAAGTCTTCACCCCAGCTGAATGGTGTTTGTAATTCTATGTATGGCAGATTGTTGCGAAGAGCCGCATTTTTGATCATACCCACGGACTGCGGGTCGTTTTCATTGGCCGAGAAAGGTTCCAACCATTCCATTTCGTGTTGCAGATCGGGGGTTCGTTTGCATTCGGTGGCGACCAACTCTTTCAGTTGTTGAGCGTGTTGGTGTAAGAGTTTGTCGGTTTTGGCCCGGAGCGTGGCTCGGATTATGCTGTTTCCTGCCGATACGCCGTACGCCTCTTCACCGACGTGAATTTCCACGATCGTGGAGAGAAAGTAATCATCGGATTGAATATCGGTGTTATTCCAGCGCAATAATTCGTCAACAATGTTGAGTGTGGCAGGGATGGGACTGATGCCTTTCTGGGGTTCGGCAGCGTGTGATGTTTTTCCCGTGAGCGTGATGGAAACGCTTACCACGGCACACGTGAAGCTATCTTCTTTGCAAAGAACGGCAGAAGCGGGATAACCCGGGATGTTGTGTAGGGCAAATGCCTTGTCGATTTTGTAATAATCCAGTACTTTCGTGTCTAGCACGGCTTTTGAGCCGCTACCGTTCTCTTCTGCCGGTTGGAAAAGTAGCAGTACACGTCCTTTGGGCAACGGGCGTTCCGAGAGCATTCGTGCGAACCGGAGTAATATGGTCGTGTGTCCGTCATGGCCGCATTTATGTGCCACTCCCGGGGTTTGTGAATGGTGGGGTATATCGTCCGGTTCCTGTACAGCGACGGCGTCCATGTCTGCCCGGAACAGGACGGTGGGGCCGTCTTCCGAGAAGAAGTATTCAACGAGCAGCCCGTGGCCGCCCACGTGGCGAATGACTTTGGTAGGGTGGAACGCCTGTAATTTATCCTCGACAAAACGGGCCGTTCGTGCTTCGTGGCCCGAGAGTTCGGGGTGTTGATGCAGTTCTCGGCGTATCTGGTAAAAAGTATCTTTTTGCATAGCTTTTCAATTTACACCGCAAAGGTAAAATAATTAATTGTTCGTGTGGTTACATTTATTTTCTATCTTTACGCCGAATTATAAAAGCAAGCAGGCATGAAGTTAAATAAGTCGCAAGGGGATTTGTTGAAACGGGTGATCGAGCGATGGGAGGCGGACGGCACGATTGACGTGAGTACGGCGGATCGGTTGAAGGGAAGTTACACGGTGCGTTCTTTCGAGTGGAAGGAGTTGGCGAAGTACTCGTTTTGGATTGCCATCGTGTGCGGGGTGATCGCTGTGGTGTCGGTGTTGGCGGATCATTTGATCATGGATTTGCTTGAAAGATTGTTTCTTTCTTCTTATTCTTTGGCCAGCGGCGTGTTTGCCATGGGAGCGGCCTTGGTGTATTACTGGGGGTGGCGACGACGGAAACGGATGCCTTACAAGGTTTTCAGTAATGAGACAATTCTTTTTTTGGGCGTGTTGCTGACGGCCGTTTCGGTCGGTTACTTGGGGGCAGCCCTGGATAATGGGAGCGGGCATTTTTCCTTGCTTTTTCTGCTAGCGGCGGTGATTTATGCCGTGTTGGGCTTTTACTTTTCGTCGGTGCAGGTGTGGGTATTTGCCTTGTTGTCGCTGGGAGCGTGGTACGGGGCCGAGACAGGGTATCTGAGTGACTGGGGCAATCATTTTCTGGGACTGAATTACCCGCAACGTTACGTGGCTTTCGGGGGATTGCTGGTAGCGTGTCGTTTCCTGCTGGTCGGAAAGAAGTGGTTCACGACTTTTGATTACTCTACATACGTGGTGGGAATGCTTTATTTGTTTATCTCGTTGTGGTTCCTTTCCATATTCGGGAATTCGGAAAGCTGGATTCGCTGGTATTCCACGAAACAAGTGGAGTTATGGGCTTGGAATCTGCTGATTCTTCTAGGTTCGGTAGTGGCAATATTTATAGGTTTGAAACGGGATGATGCTGTTGCCCGTGGGTTCGGGATCACTTTTTTTCTGTTGGGTATTTACACGTTGTATTTCTCCCTGTTGTGGGATGTCATACATGCCGGGTTGTTCTTTTTTATACTGGCTGTATCTTTCTGGTTGCTGGGGCGTAAAGCAGAGAGGATATGGCACTTGGAATTTCTGCGTGATCCGAAGAAACCGAATGATGATATGAATTAAGTTATGGATACACTGGTAAGTTTAGGGTATTGGGGGTTGTTTATCGGTTCTTTTCTGGCGTCGACGGTGATCCCGATGAGTGCCGATGTGTTGTTGGTAGGCGTGTTGACGTTAGGAGGGAACGTGTGGAGATGCTTGGCGATAGCCACGGTGGGTAACTGGCTGGGAGGGTTGACCTCGTACTGGATCGGGTGGCTGGGACGCTGGGACTGGATTGAACGCTGGTTCAAGGTGAAACGGGAAAAGCTGGAGCAACAGAAAGGACACGTGGATCGTTACGGCGTTTGGCTTGCTCTTTTCACGTGGTTGCCGATCGTGGGAGATCTGTTTGCCATTGCCCTCGGATTTTATCGTGTCCGTCCGAAAATGTCTGCTTTCTATATGTTCGTGGGGCGTTTCGTCCGCTTTCTGGTGTGGGTGTTGTTGTATATCAGGTACGCTGATCGTTTTATCGAGTGGATCAGTTGATCCGGTGATCGTTACCAGCTACCACTGGAACCACCACCACCGAATGAACCACCGCCGAATCCACCAAATGACCCGCCACCGCTGCTGAATCCACCGAATCCGCCGCTACTGCCACCGCCCATGGGGAAGATGAAGAACCCGCCGCTACCGGAGGTGTGACCGGGTGAGTAACCACCGCCGCCCCGTTTCCGGAATATGAGTGACAGGATGATCACGAAAACAATGAACCCAATCACGATGTCAAAGGGACTGCCTTCATTTTTTTTCTTGTATTCGTCTGCGGTGTATTCACCTTTTGACAAGTCGATCAGCACATCAGTGGCTTTGTCAATACCTTTGTAGTAGTTGTCTGCTTGAAAAGCGGGAATGATTTCATTACGGATGATGCGGGAGGCCGTCACGTCTGGAACGACACCTTCCAACCCGTAACCGACGGAAATGGCCACTTCTCCTTTTTCTCTTCCGGATTTGGGTTTAATCAGAATGACAATACCGTTGTCTTTTCCCTTTTGTCCGATACCCCATTTTTCCCCGAGACGGGCAGCGTAGTCGTTGATGTCGTGCCCGTTGAGTGAAGGTACGGTGACCACGGCGATTTGGGTGGAGGAGTTATTGTTGAAGTTTACTAGTTTTTTTTCTAGCGCTGCCCGTTCTTGGGTGCTGAATAATCCCGTGAAATCATTCACGATGCGTTTCGGGGTCATGGGTTCCGGAATATCCTGAGCATGAACGGAGAGCAGGGTTCCTGCGATGACGGCGAATAATATGAAGAGTTTTTTTATCATTTTGCTATAAGTTACAAATTAGAGAACAGGTTGTTCATACAAACCTGTGGTATTCCTTTACTGAAAGGAAATTTCGTCGGGAAGTTCGTTCACGTCGTCAGCCTGGTAGGGAAAGTACACTTTCAGTTGTTCCCCAGCAGAGATGACAGCTTCACAGATGCCTTCCGTGATCTTGCCTTCCTTGAATTTTGCAATCATGTTTTTCATGATTGAATCCCAGAAGTCTGCGGGTACTTTGGCGTTAATCCCAGCATCTCCCAGGATTGCGGATTTATGGTCAAGTAGGGCCACGTAGATCAGGACCCCGTTTCTTTGTACCGTTTTGTGCATATTTAAGTGGGCAAAAACATCGGCAGCCCGGTCAAGCACGTCTATTTTACTATGATTTTCGATATGTACCCGGATTTCCCCGGACGTGTCTTTTTCCGCCAGCTTGATAGCGGTTACCATGGCGTCTTTTTGTTGTTGGGTAAAGGCTTTTTCGGGAGACATAAAATATTTTGGATTTTAGATTTTAGATTCCGGGCGCACAAGGCCCTGCTGATTTTAGATTTTAAATTTTAGATTGAATGATCCGCAAGGATATATAATTTAAAATTTAAAATCTAAAATGGATAAATGGTTAAAATTTAACTTCCGGGGCTTTTTCCGCACCGGTGGCAGCCTCAAAGTAAGGTTTCGGGAGGAAACCGAACATCCCGGCGATGATGTTTTTGGGGAATGAACGGATGTAGGCGTTATAACCTTTCACTTCCTCGTTAAACTTGCGTCTTTCAACGGCAATACGATTTTCTGTTCCTTCCAGTTGGGCTTGTAAGTCACGGAAGTTCTCGTTAGCTTTCAAGTCCGGGTATTGCTCGGAGATCGCCATCAAACGGGAGAGGGCAGAGGAAAGTTCGCCTTGCATATTATTGAACTTCTGGATGGTTTGCTCGTCCAGTTGATCAAAGTTTACCCGCATTTGCGTGGCTTTTGCACGGGCCTCCACGACTTGAGTCAACGTGTTCTGTTCATGCTCCGCATAGCCTTTCACCGTGTTCACGAGGTTCGGGATCAGGTCTAGACGACGTTGGTATTGATTTTCCACGTTCGACCATTGGGAGGATACATTCTCACTCCGGGTTACCATTTGATTGTAACTTCCTTTGAACCACATGAAGATTCCAATCACAATGACGATAATTACTCCTATTACAATATAACTCTTTTTCATGTTATGCTTTTATTTTAGTGTTACGAGTACAAATATAATGCTTTATTGATTGTCCGTTGCAGAATGAGGATGTTAAGATTTTAGATTTTAAACTTTTTCCCTTTAGTTTTTATCTTTTAGTTTTATTTATCACCCGGTCGTAGATGTAGAGCAACAAAGTGGTACCTAGTCCGATAGCCAGTATTACCATCCATATGTCGGAGGGGGAATACTCGTTCCATAGTAGGTTGGTTAACTCATTAGGGGTGAGGTTGACCTGTTGGGCTACATGATCGAAATAGGCGTTATTTGACAAACCGTCCGGTAGTTGGAGGCCTTTTTCGGCAACAAACTGACGAGTGATCATCACTTTATCCGCCATATTTTGATAGACTACACCGGAGATGATTCCGGCAAAGACGTTACCGATGAAAACGGGGATAAAGGAGTATCCCATGTAGAGGGCCTTTTTATCGTGTGGGGCGATTCGACCGATATATTCTGTGATTTTCGGTGATCCAGCCATTTCGCCCAACGAGAAGATCAGTATTGCGACTAGCGTGAACAGCACGTTTTGCGAGAACAGGGTGAGAGCCATTCCTATGGAACAGACTAAAAATCCCGAAATCATGGATTTAAGAGGTTTCATGCGCATCACGATACTTGACACGATAATTTGGAAGATAATGATGTATAGGGCATCGAAGTTTGTCACGAATTCGGCATCCATAACTCCCGGAGCCGGACTATAATTCGTGCTGATGAAAGGAATGTACTTTTCAAAGAAATGGTACAACAGGCTCGTGTCTATCCATTGCGAGATAAAAACGGGTAGGGTGAAGAAGAGTTGGTTGTACATGGTCCAGAATCCGGCCACGATGAGCAGGAATACCACGAATTTTAAGTCTTTCACAATACTGAACATATTTCGGAATATACCCCCGAAGGTGCGAGTGAGAGAAGTCTGTTGCACGACTCCCCGGTGGGGTTCCTTGTAAAAAAGAAGTAGCACGAAGTTCAGTGCGATAATACCAGCCGATACATAGAACACGAGGTTGGACGATCCTTTGAACAAAAGGGTGACCATCGGTCCGAAGAAGGCGCCTATGTTAACCATCATGTAGTAGATGCCGAACCCGATGGAGGCTGTTTCATCCGTTGTGGTCTTGGCAATTGTGGCCGAGATGATCGGTTTGAACAGGGCGGCACCCAGTGCCAAGTAAAGGTACATGAGGAATACTCCCGTGAACGTGGAGAACATGGGGAGGAGGATGAAAGCAGACGTGTAGATCACGAAAGCGAGAGCTAGTACTTTTTTGTAACCGTAACGGTCAGCGATGGCCCCGGTCAAGACAGGCAGGAAGTAAAGTATTCCCGTTCCCACACCCATCAGGATTCCTTTTTGACTTTGCGTGAATTCCAGACCACCCATATCGGATGATCCCGTGAGGTAATTGGCAAAAAGCATGAAGAAACCATACCATGCCCAGCGTTCAAATAATTCAATAGTATTAGCTACCCAAAAGGTGCGGGGAAATTTACGAAACACGCCCATCTTTTACGTTTTTAATGATTAATTGGCAAATATAACGAATTCGACAGATGAAAGGAAGTAAACGTTCTTTTTTCTGAGAAATAAGCTGTTAAGACAAGTTTTTTTGCAATTATTCCAAGAAATATGGTGTAAACTGAATTATATTAACTATCTTTGTACCGTGAAACATTGTGAGTTCATTTTGATCTTTATCTTCTTTGTATTTTCCGGACATATTCCGTTCGGCTCTTTTCATCGTTGAATTGACCTTTGTAAGCTTTCTTTGTTCAGACAGTTTCTTTGCCCGAGTAGGTTTATATGTACGAACCGAAAATGGCTGGAGGCAATTTTAAACGTAACAATTATTTATTATGACATTTAGAGAATTAGAAATTGCAGAGCCTATTTTAAAGGCTATCTGTGAAAAAGGATATGAAAAGCCCACCCCGATACAAGAGAAGGGTATACCTGTGGCTCTTGGTGGTGGCGATATGCTGGGAATTGCCCAGACCGGAACCGGTAAGACAGCGACGTTTGCTATACCGATCCTGCAACATTTACTTGCTGATCGTTCGGAGGAAAACCGTTCGGAAACACGAGGCAATAAAGGACGTCTCGTGAAAAGACGGGCTATTAAGGCTTTAATCCTGACGCCAACCCGTGAGTTGGCTATCCAGATCGGAGAGAATATCACGGATTACGGAAAGTACACGGGGATTAGACACGCGATTATATTCGGCGGAGTGAAACAAGGACCGCAGACGGATCTGTTACAGGCAGGAGTAGATATTCTTGTTGCCACACCGGGACGTTTGCTCGATTTGATCCGGCAGGGATATGTGAATCTTTCATCGATCACGCATTTTGTTCTGGATGAAGCCGATAGGATGCTGGATATGGGATTTATTGCGGATATACGACGTTTGTTACCTATGCTGCCAACAAAGCGTCAGACACTGTTCTTCTCGGCAACGATGCCTAAAGATATAGTGAATTTATCGAGAAGTATTCTTTCAACCCCGACAAGGGTGGAGGTAACTCCGGTCTCTTCTGCTGTCGACACGGTGGAACAAGGTGTCTATTTCGTGGAGAAACCGGAGAAGAAGAAACTTCTTGTTTCCTTGTTGAAACAAGAGAAAAAGTCGGTGCTTGTTTTTTCCCGTACCAAACATGGGGCGGATAATATATCACGTTTGTTGAAGAAATCCGGAATCAAGAGTGAGGCAATTCACGGGGATAAATCACAAGGACAACGCCAGCGAGCTTTGTCGAATTTTAAGGCAGGGGCTATCCGAGTGATGGTGGCCACTGACATTGCAGCTCGAGGAATTGATATCCAGGAGTTGGAGATAGTCATAAATTATGATCTGCCTGATGTGGCTGAAACATACGTGCACCGTATCGGGCGCACCGGGCGTGCGGGACATCTCGGTACGGCGGTGACGTTTTGTTCGGAAGAGGAACAGTCTAAGATTCGGGAAATCCAAGTTCTAACTGGCAAGAAAATCAATCGGTTGTCTTTTCAAGCATGATGACTGAACGTATATAAAAAAAGAACGATCTGTGATGCAGATCGTTCTTTTTCTATATAGAAATAATAGCTTATTTCACTAGATTCATGGTGTCCGTCGCGATAACCAATTCTTCGTCCGTGGTGATGCTCATCACAATTACCTTGGAATCGGTGGTAGACAGTACTTTGTCTTGTCCGCGAACGCCTTTATTGGCGGCAACATCAAAGTGAATACCCATGTATTCCATGTTGGTACATACTTGTTCACGTACTTCACTGTCATTTTCCCCGATACCCCCGGTGAAGACGATCAAATCCGCTCCGTTTAGGGCGGCAGCATAGCTACCCACGTATTTCTTCACGTCATAAGCAAGAATATCAAGGGCGAGGCGAGCCTTGTCGTTTCCGGATTCAGCTGCAGCCTGTAAGTCACGACAATCGGAAGAAACTTCAGATACTCCTTGCAATCCTGATTTCTTATTTACTAGGTCGTTTGCCTGTGCTGCGTTTAAACCTTCTTTCTCGCAGATATACAATAATGCTCCCAAGTCAAGGTCTCCCGTACGGGTTCCCATGATCACACCGGCATTGGGAGTGAAACCCATGGAGGTGTCAACGGATTTACCTTTGTTGATGGCGGTTATGGATGAACCATTACCCAAGTGGCAAGTGATGATTTTTTTCTCTTCAATATTCCATCCCAGTATTTTACATGCTTTTTCAGCCACGAACTTGTGAGAGGTTCCGTGGAATCCGTAACGACGGATACGATAATCCTCGTAGTATTTGTACGGGAGCCCGTAGATATATGCTTCTTTCGGAAGAGTTTGATGGAATGACGTGTCGAATACGGCTACTTGTGGTATACCCGGTAACAGTTTTTCCATGGTCTCGATTCCTTTCAAGTTTGCGGGATTGTGAAGTGGAGCCAATTCGCAGCAAGCAGCGATCTTTTTCTTGGCATCCTCGTCAACACGGGCGCTCTTGGCGAAGAATTCACCTCCATGAGCTACGCGGTGTCCCACGGCATTAATGTCCGTCAAGGCCTTGATTACCCCATGTTTCGGGTCAACCAGAGCTTTCAAGATCAGATCGATCCCGGCTGTATGGTCTGCGATAGGTTCTTCTACCACGTATTTATCTTTTCCTTCCGGTTTGTGAGTGAAACTTCCCACGGGTAAACCGATCTTTTCCACCAATCCTTTAGCGAGTAACGTCGGTTCTCCTGCCATGTCAAGCAATTGATATTTAATAGAGGAGCTACCGCAGTTTAAAACTAATACGTTCATTATAATTTAATTTGAAAATGGTAATACTTGTTGAGTCTATAAAAGTCTATTTTGCTGCTGCCTGATTTACCGTGATGGCAACAAGGTTCACGATGTCGCTCACAGAACAACCTCTTGACAGGTCGTTAATCGGGGCTGCCATTCCCTGGAGGACGGGACCCACCGCTTCAATTCCGGCAATACGTTGCACGAGTTTATAACTAATGTTTCCAACTTCAAGACTCGGAAATATCAATACGTTAGCTTTACCGGCCACGGGACTGCCCGGGGCTTTGCTGGCACCTACCGATGCCACGAGGGCTGCATCAGCTTGCATTTCACCGTCGATCATCACGTCGGGAGCCATTTGTTTGGCGAGTTCCGTTGCTTTCACTACTTTGTCAACCAGTTCGTTTTTAGCTGATCCTTTGGTGGAGAAACTTAACATGGCAACTCTCGGTTCGATTTTAGCGATCGCTCTGGCTGTTCCGGCAGTAGCCACGGCGATCTGGGCCAATTCTTCCGCAGTCGGATTAGGCAGTACGGCACAGTCGGCACATACGATTAGGCCGTTTTCTCCATATTCCGGTTTGTTGGTTAATAACAAGAATGCTCCTGATACAACAGACATACCCGGTAAGGTTTTCACGATCTGTAATGCGGGACGTAATACGTCTCCGGTGGCATTTTTTGCCCCGGCAACTTCACCGTCGGCATCCCCGCTCTTGATCATCAAAGTGGCAAGGTATAGCGGGTCAAGAACGAGTTTCAAAGCTTGTTCTTTTGTCATTCCTTTACTCTTGCGAAGTTCAACCAAAAGGTCTGCATACGCTTCTTTCTTCTCGTGATTTTCGGGATCGATGATTGTGGCTTTACCGATGTTTTTCAACTCGAATTTCTCGGCCAACGCTTTAATTTCAGCCGGGTTACCGATCAAGATGATTTGAGCAATACCTTCAGCAATCAAGATATCGGCTGCTTTCAACGTACGTTCTTCTGTTCCTTCCGGAAGTACAATCCGTTTGTTGCACTTCTTCGCATTTTCTTTGATTTGTTCAAGGAGATTCATGATATTTTTATTTTAAATAATAGTTACTCGCAATCGTTAGCGCAAAAGTAGAAATAAATAATCAATTTGTAATGCAGACATTACAAAAAAGTTCATTTCCGGAGAAAAGTTTATTATTTACTCTTGTTTCATTTTCCGAGCTTGAAACGAATACGCAATACTCCATCATTGAAATCAAATGAGATGATGCGAAACGTGCCGATCTCGGCCGTGTTGGTGACATGAAGTCCGATGCAGGCGCATTGATCATAATCTCCGATACGAATTACTCGTACAGTCTTGATTCCCGGTTCAGGAAGGCGGGTAAGGTTGATGCCTGCCGGAACCTGATCGATCGGGTAGAAGATTTCTTCCACGTTAATGTTTTGTTGTATAATGTTGTTTACCGCTTGCTCCACGGTGGCAATGTCTTCGGCAGAAGGTGCCGTTTTGAAGTGGTAATCACATTTGGATTTCTTTTTCTCGATATGGGCAGAGAAGGAACGTTCACAATGGAAGTATTTGACCATCTGAGAATTTAATAGATGTTCCGCCGTGTGCATAGGAGGATATTCTTGTTTGTTGTGTTCGTTGAGTTGGATTTCTTGTTCCATATATTAATTATTTTGATTGATTAAATTCACGACGACCTTAACCATAATATCTTTTTCTTCCGTATGGCTTTCTGCAATCATTAAAGTAAGAGCTACGAGGGTATTATCCGCAATCCTTTTTTCTCCATTAGGGGAATAGAGAATACCGTTATTTTCCATGAACCAAAGGAATAACATGGCCGCAATCGTTTATTGCCATCGCTAAAAGAATGGTTCTTGGTTACCAGATAAAGTAACATGGCAGCTTTTTCTTCAATACTGGGATAAAGTTCTATGCCATCGAAAGTTTGGTAAATAGTTGCAATAGAACTTTTAAATGATTGGTCTTTTTCATGTGCAAATAATTTGCTTTCTCCAAATTTCCCTTTTAGGCTTCGAATGGCTTCCATGGCGTTTTCATATGTAGCGTGGAATCTGTCGCCTTTTGTTGTATTTTCAATGAAGAGTTGTTGATAATCGTATTTATCTAAGGAATCAAGGGCATAAACATAATCGGTTACGACGGCTAGTAACCCTTTGGATTGGTCGGATGTTAATTGTTCTTGGTTTTTGAGTGTATTACCGAGAATATGAACCATGTCTTTTAGTTCTTGATACCGTTCAAGTTTTATTTTTTGGTTGATAGCATATCCTTTGATAAGGTAGTCTTTTAATATTTTGTTTGCCCAAATACGGAATTGGGTACCGCGTTTGGAATTAACCCGATAGCCGACAGATATTATCATATCTAAATTGTAATAAGGAATATATCGGGTTACATTTCTTTTTCCCTCTGTTCGAACTTGTGCAATTTTTGCACAAGTTGACTCTGACTCCAATTCTTGACTTTTATAAATATTGTTTATATGGCGCAAAATGGCTGTGCGGTCTGTTTGGAACAAATCACTCATTTGCGCTTGTGTTAGCCAAACAGTTTCTTTGTCCATCTTTACATCTAGCTTGATTTCTCCATCTTCAGTTTGATAGGTAATAATATCATTCAAAGTAGGATTAAAATCAGCCATACATGTTGGTAGACATTCTTGTTCGTTGAGTTGAATTTCTTGTTCCATATTTTACTATTCTTAGTAATCTAATATATCAATAAATGTTCCAAACGTTTCGTTTTCTTTTTTTTGTCATTACAAATATTATGAAGCTGTCATGATTAATTAAGCTTGTTCCATGCCCTTTGTTCGTGTTTGTCAAAAGTGAGTTCGTATTTTCTTAATCTTCGTTTGGATTTGAATGTCCATTTTTCCGGCTTCCAGTAAGTGAATTCCACGAGAGTGGTATTAGCATAGATATGCTGGATCCATTTTCCCCAGAATTGAAGGTCGTTTTCTTCAAACCTGTAATCGTCCGGTTTATAGTATTTACTACATAATTCAGCTCCTTCTTCCAGTACTATTTTGGAGTGTGGGTACACGACATGAGTGGTGTCATTTAGACGAGAGTCCATGTTTTCTCCGGTTTGCCAGCTTCCATATAACCGGAGCGTGTCGTAATTCACGATGATCTGGAGCGTGTCGTCCGTGTTGTTGATCACGTGATATTCGTCTTGACACCAGTAATCGCATCCTGTAAATAGAATTGCCAACGAGAAGAGTAACATTTTTAGCCGTTTTTTATTTTTCATGTCGTATTGTTGTTGGTTTGCGGTAATATAAATAGTCTTGTAATTACAAGTGTAATGCTTTTTAGGAAAATAAACAATGATTTCTCGATGTAATGCTTTATATGGCTGTAATTGGTTTGCTTTTGGGAAGAGGTTCATGCTTTCAAAGTGAAAATAATTTCCTGTTTTCAATTAATTAACTAACTTTGTCGCTTGATCGGGTGGGATTTTCCCGCCGCGGGATCACTTGACAAGTGGTTCCGGTTTAAATTTAGGTTTAAATAAAACTGTAATTATGAAGTTATTAGAAGGAAAGACCGCCATTATCACGGGGGCATCACGAGGAATCGGAAAGGCTGTGGCATTGGAATTTGCCCGTCAAGGAGCGAACATCGCTTTCACCGATTTAAGATATGATGAAATAGCTCAGGAAACCGAAAAAGAAATTGCCGCTTTGGGTGTGAAAGCTAAAATGTTTGCTTCCAATGCTGCTGATTTTGCGGCTACGAATGCTACCGTGGATGAGATTGTTAAAGAATTCGGACGTGTAGATATACTTGTAAATAATGCTGGTATCACGAAAGACACCTTGTTAATGCGTATGAGTGAAGAACAATGGGATGCCGTGATCAACGTGAATTTGAAGTCTGTGTTTAATTTCACGAAAGCCGTGTCTGCCATTATGTTACGTCAGAAATCAGGTTCCATTATCAGCATGAGTTCCGTGGTAGGAGTGAGTGGTAATGCCGGACAAGCAAACTACGCTGCATCTAAAGCCGGGATTATCGGATTCACGAAGAGCGTGGCCAAAGAACTCGGCTCTCGTAATATTCGTGCTAACGCTGTTGCTCCGGGATTTATCATTACAGATATGACCGCACAATTGTCTGAGGATGTGCGTAAGGAGTGGGCTGCTAAAATTCCATTGAAGAGAGGTGGTACTCCGGAGGACATTGCGAAGGTATGCGTATTCTTGGCTTCTGACTTGTCTGCTTACGTGACAGGTCAGACAATCCACGTTTGTGGGGGAATGAATATGTAAGATCCGCCTAAAAGTTTGGTTATAATTGTCGCAAATGCGAGACGATAGGGGTATTGAATTTCAATACCCCATTCTTTTTATCGGATGTTGAATCGTGAAATGGGAGCCTTTTCCAATTTCGGAGGTTACCGTGATCGTCCCTTTTAAATGTTCTACGATTGTATGGCTGATTGCCAAGCCTAGGCCTGTTCCTTGAACAAAATTGTCGCCCTTATAGAAACGTTCGAAAATACGGTTTATTTTATCTTCGTCAATTCCGGTACCCGTGTCTTTCACGAAAATGGAAACCTGATCGTTATTCTGCCTGTAACCGAGTGTGATTGCTCCTTTGGAGGTAAACTTAATTGCATTGTTGATTAAGTTATTGATGACTTGTTTTAAGCGTAAAGGATCGGTTGTGATGATTGTGTCGGCTGCAGGAAGGTCCAGAAGTAATTCTACCTCTTGCGGGACGTTTATTTGTTGGGCTCGTAAGATGTTTTGTAATAAAGGAGTAAGCGGTTGTTCCGTTATGTTGAAAATCATCGTGTTTGATTCTATTTTTGAGAGATCGAGTATGTCGGATATAAGTGCCAGTAACTGTTCGCAATTCAGGTTGATCAGTGATAAGAATTCTTTGACTTCCTCTTTCTTGAAGGCCATATCCCCATCAACTAGTAAATTGGAAAAGCCTACAATGGCATTTAATGGTGTCCGGATTTCATGACTCATGTTGGCGAGGAATACACTTTTAAGTTTATCGCTTTGTTGTGCCTTGTCACGGGCAATGATTAATTCTTCTTCAATTTTCTTGTGTTCCTGTGTACTCATACAAACACCGACAAGTCGAAAAGGAATCCGGGTTCCTTGTCCGAGGTAGGTAGATTGTGCTTCGAACCATTCCCATTTTCCATCCCCCCGGTGAAGACGGTAGCTCACGGGATCTTCGATAAAATTTCCTTGGGCTTGGAGTGTGAGGGCTTTGAGTACTCCGGCTATGTCATCGGGATGTACCAGTTGGGCGAATTGTTCGTTTGTCAGCGTACAATCCCCGGCCGGAATGCCAAGATGTTCGAAATAACGGGGATCAATAGTCATCAGATTACATTTCGTGTCATATGACCAAGGAAATATCTTCGTGCGACGTAAAGCCATGTTTAACACGTATTCTTGGGTAAGTTCCGTCACGACGTTGCGAAACGTGAATAGGATATAATTTGAGTTTTTTTCTACGGTAACATTTTTGAAATAACCTTTCGCTAGAAAAGAGATCGTATTGATGGTCCCGTAAATGAACGTGTCAGGTGGGAGTGTAACTTCCTGCTCGTCTTTTTGCAGGCGTCCCAAGAGTTCGTCCAAAATATTGATATTCTCATGGAAAATTGAAAATACTTCCCGAATGTTTTTATTCTTTATGTCTTGTTTCTGAACCCCTAGTTCGGTACTGGCCTGACGATTTACTTGTTTGATGTTTCCATTCGGAGTTAATAGTATAAATCCTGCCGGTACGGAATCAAGAAGTTCTCGAGCGAACTTTTGTTGCGTGTCTAATTGCTTTTTCTTTACCAGTCTTTCGTGTTTCCGCTTTCGTGCTATCAAATAGAAAACGAGGGAGAGAATGACGATAGCGGCCAATAGGATAATGTTTAATATTATACTGTATCGAATAGATGCGCCGCCAGTGAATAAGTTTATCTGGTCAATCATGATGTTTTGCGTGTTGTGTTGTTTAATTGATTGTTCCTGTATTCCCGTGGAGACATTTTCATGATGCGTTTAAAGAATTTCGTGAAGGCGGATGGAGAGGAAAAATTCAGACTATAACCGATTTCTTGTATGGTTTTGGTACTTGAAACAAGTAGGGATTTTGCCAGTGCAATCACATAATAGTCGATCCATTCCCCTGCAAATTTTCCACTTGTAGCATGAATGACTGATGATAGGTATTTAGGAGTCAGGTATAATTTGTTCGCATAGAAAATAATGTCACGTTCTTTGAGATGATATTCTTCAACGAGCGTGATGAAACGGTTGAATATGCTATCGGGATGTGATAACTCGAAATTTTTATCTTGCATATAGCGGTAAACGAAATTGTAGAGATCATAAAATAAAGCATGTGCTAGTTTATGTACGGCTAGTTCAGAAAAATGAGGATTCAGTTTATCTGTTTTCCTGGATAGCAATGAATAATATGATTCCAATAGTTTAATTTCATCCTCGTTGAGTCCGACTACCGGATGATATTGCATTTTAAACCGCAAGGGAATCATTTCTTGGCACTTCTCTTTAAAATAGTCTGACGAAATGAAAATAATCCTCGCCTCGTAATCCGGTGTTGTATGAATCGGTTTGATAACTTGCTTGGGTAACATGATAATCAAATGATTCTTTTTAATACGATAGTTTTGAGTGTTGATCATAATTTCCGCTTCACCCCGGGTGCAAAGCGAGAAAGAACAAGTTTCGGTCACGATGATTCCCTGTTTCTTGATTTCTTCTCCAATGAATGCTTTTTCATTGGTCACGTGGTTATAAATGATTAGACTTTCCGAGGTGTAATCCGGGGGTACCCGCCGGGCGAGTACCTTGATGTTGATAGTCGTGGATTCTTTCATTTTCCATCTAAATAGTTGAGCAAAGGAATGAATAATCTACTATATATCCAACGGTGTTCCGACGTTTAGTTTATTTATACCGTCCTAAAGGAAACTAATAATTTATTGACAATTCATGCGCTTTATCTAGGAAGTTGTTTTTTCTCGATGACCGTTTGGTTATTTCCCGGAATATTTCTACTTTTAAAACATCGTATTTGAATGGTTGCCGAAAAGTCAGGCCGTGATTGTGGCTCACTTTTTGTAAACTCAAAATAAAACAAACAAGTAATTTCATGGAAAGGCGTGTAAAATATAAGATGAAAGCCGGGCTAAAGATAGTCGGGGCGTTCTTATTTATGGGCTTTTTAGCCTCATGTAGTAGTTACAAAGTGTTGAATATAGACGTGTTGCATCCAGGAGAACTGAATATCGGAAACAAGAATTCGCAGATTTTGTTTATTGACCGGAAGCTAGTGCATGAGTCGGATTCTCTCTCCGCATACCAGTTGTTTGCTAGTTTGCGGTTACGGAGAGACGAGGTTGTCAATCATTTCTATAACGGGGTGCGTGACGGGTTACGTAACGGGGTACAACCTATTTTGTTGGTTAAAGGGTTGGGATTGAACACGGGATATATTCCGGACGGGTATACCCCTGCGCCGATTTCACCGGAAGGTATTGCCGCATTGGAAAAGATTTCCGGACAAACATATGTTCTCTCGGTGGAATATTGTAAGTTCGGGCTGGATGGTGCGAGTCGGTTGATGCTTGATACTAATCTCTTCGTGCGTTTATATGACCCAGAGGGTATTGTGGTGGATTCCGCAACTACTCATAAATTGGATGATGTGAACGAGACGCTATTCGAGGGAAATAATTATGATATAATTTGTAATTTCTTTTACAATAACGGGGTGAAGTATGCGGAACGTTTGGTGCCGACATGGAAATCCGAACAGCGTAGGATTTACACGAATAACCGTCTGTTGAATCTCGGTTACTATCATTTTGAGAATGAGAATGACGAGGAGGCACAACGGATATGGAATGCGGCCTTGAACTTGAAACCCAAGGTGGCAGCTCGTGCTGCGGTGAACTTGGCATGGTTCTATGAAAAAGATGGTAACTTTTCGTCAGCGAAAGCTTTATTGGAGGCGGCTTTGAAAACATTACAAGTAAATAACATCAATGACAACTTGTCCGTATATATTACGGATTACATAAAGCGTTTGGAGAAACGTATCCAAGATGAAACCAAAATTATGGAACAGTTATAAACGATTTTAAAGCATGAGAAATTTCGATTATTACAATCCCGTGAAAATTCTTTTCGGGAAAGGAAAAATTGCCGAGATCGCAAAATGGATTCCGAAAGGGATGAAAGTTATGATGACCTACGGTGGTGGAAGCATCAAGAAAAACGGTGTCTACGAACAAGTGATGGATGCGTTGCAAGGGTTTGATATTGTAGAGTTCGGGGGTATCGAGCCGAACCCGAAATACGAGACTTTGATGCGGGCCGTGGAATTGGCAAAACAGGAAAACGTGGGATTTCTTCTAGCTGTAGGAGGAGGTTCTGTGATTGACGGGACGAAATTTATTGCTGCTGCAACTTGTTTCGAGGGGAATGAACCTTGGGACATCGTGGCAAAAGGTGCACGGGTGAATGCGGCACTTCCGTTGGGAGCCGTACTGACCCTTCCGGCTACAGGATCGGAAATGAATAGTGGCGGGGTGATCACTCGCCAGTCTACTTTGGAAAAACTGGCATTCAATTCTCGTCACGTGTTCCCGAAATTCTCTGTACTGGACCCGATGGTGACTTATTCATTACCTATGAAACAAGTGGCTAACGGGGTGGTCGACACTTTCGTGCATGTTATGGAACAATATTATACTTTCCCGGAACAAGCTGAGATACAAGATCGTTTTTCTGAATCAATCTTGAAGACTTTGATTGAGTTGGGACCGAAGTTGATTCATGCCGAAAAACCGAATTATGAAGATCGGGCCAACTTCATGTGGGCGGCCACGATGGGGTTGAACGGTTTGATTGCCTGCGGGGTATCGCAAGACTGGTCAACTCACCATATCGGTCATGAATTGACCGCTTTTAACGGGTTGGATCACGGGATCACGTTGGCGATTGTTTTACCGGGAGTGATGAATGCCACGAAGATCAAACGTCGTGAGAAACTGTTGCAATATGCCTCACGTGTGTGGAATATTGATACAGATCAACCCGATGCTGCCGATCAAGCGATTGCCCGTACGGAACAATTTTTTAATGAATTGGGCGTGAAGACCCGCCTGTCTGATTATGGCGTGGGTATTGACACGATCGACCGCATTGAAAAGCGTTTCCGTGAACGGGGGGATTTTGCCCTAGGCGGTATCGATGATGTGAACGTGGATAATGTGAGAGCGATATTAACTTCAAGACTTTAATAATTGAGAATGGAGAATTGAAAATGGAAAATGGCAAAGGTGTCTTTTTTCAAATTCAATTCTCCATTTTCAATTTTCAATTTTCAATTGCCTATGTTGCGTGTATATCGGGCCTCAGCCGGTGCGGGGAAGACGTTTGCTTTAACGATGGAATATTTCAAGATCGTTTTTAATGCTTCTTCCGAGTATAAAAACGTGCTTGCCGTGACCTTTACGAATAAGGCCACGGAAGAGATGAAATCCCGTATCGTGCGGGAATTGAACAAGCTGGCGGAAGGCCAAAAGAGCGATTACCGGGAGGAACTTAAACGAACGCTGAAATTGACAGACGAGCAGGTGAGGGAACGGGCCGGAGTGTTGCGTACTTTGATTCTGCACGATTACGGGCGGTTATCCGTGACGACGATAGATCGTTTTTTTCAACGGGTAATCAAAGCGTTTACCCGTGAACTGGGGATATTTCCCGGTTATAATGTCGAGTTGGATAGTGACTACGTGTTACAGCGAGCCGTGGACCAAGTGATGCAACGCATGAATAAGGATAAGGAATTAAGGGCGTGGATTACCGAGTTGATGAGTGACAGCGTGGAGGATGCCAAATCGTGGAGCGTGAAGAGTAAGATCGCAGAGTTGGGGAAGGAATTGTTTGGTGAGAGTTATATGCTTTTCAACAAGAAGGTGAGGGATAAGTTTAACGATCGAGGATTCCTGAAAAGTTATAAGATGTTCTTGCAAGGTGTGATCTCCCGTTTCGAGGATCGCATGGAGATGTTCGGGCTGTCTGCTTGCCGGTATATCGAGGAGAATGGATTGCACGCGGAAGATTTTAAAGGAGGGAAACGAAGTTTTATAAATTATTTTTACAAACTGCGGGATAAAAGTCTGGATAAGATTCCCGATTCTGTTCGGAAAGCAATAGATAACCTGGATGAATGGGTGACGAAAAAGCATGATTCGTCGACCCGGACATTGATTGAGCATATCTACCCGGAACTGAACACGAACTTGCGGGAAAGTGTTGAGTATTATGACGAGAATCTTCGGGATTACGTGTCTGCAGTTTTGCTCTCGAAGAATCTTTACCAATTGGGAATTTTGAATGACTTGTACGGAGAGGTGAGAGATTATTGTGATGAAAAAGGACTCATGTTACTGAGTGACACCACCCGTTTACTTAATATGCTGATTGCCGGGAATGATACTTCTTTCTTGTTCGAGAAAACAGGGAATTTCTACAAGCATATCATGATTGACGAGTTTCAGGACACCTCGACCATGCAATGGGGAAATTTCCTGCCGCTTGTCGTGAACACGCTTTCCGAGGGAGGAAGGGCTATGATCGTGGGGGACGTGAAACAAAGCATCTATCGATGGCGTAACGGGGACTGGCGTTTGTTGGCAGAAGGGGTAGAGCATGATTTGGCTACTTTCGGCACGGATAACGTGATTCTAGAGCATAATTGGCGGAGTTACAAGGAGGTGGTGGAATTCAATAACCGGTTCTTTATCCTGGCTGCATGGCGATTAAAGGAGTTGTATGACAGTGAATGTGGGGAAGAGAATGTTTATTCCCGTTCGATCACGGAAGCCTATTCCCGACCGGAGCAACTTGTAAGCCGTTCGGGAAGTGGGTACGTGGAGATTCGTTTCAGTGGGGAAAAACAAGAAGAGGGGAGTGATGAGGAGATCATGGACTCTGTCGTGGATGTTGTCAATGACACGATGCACCGGGGGGGAGAGCTGAAAGACTGTGTGATTCTTGTGCGTAATGGTAAGGAAGGCGCTTTCGTTGCCGATTACTTGATAGAATATAATAAGCGGGAGAATATTTCTTTTCCGATACCTTTTATATCTAATGATTCGCTATATGTTTCCTCGTCGCCTTACGTGGAATTAATTATTAACGTGCTACGTTATATGGTGGAACCGTATGACGCGGTGAATCGAACGGTGTTGCTTTATAATTACCGAACTTTTGTCCGGGGTGAAGATACTTCACGGGAAGATGTTCTTTTCAAGGCCGGTAGTACGGACGAGAGTTTTCTTGACATGATCGACTTGCCGTTTTTACGGGAGCCGGAGAAACTGACATTTAGTTCCTTGTTCGAGATCACGGAGACGATTATAGAGGCTTTTGGTTTGCGGGCCAGGACGGAAGAATTGCCTTACTTGATCGCTTTCCAAGATATTCTTTTTGATTACGAGAAAAATAACACGAATAGTATTCCTATTTTCCTTGAGTGGTGGGAGAAGGAAAAGGATAAAAAAGTGTTATCCACCTCGGAAGAAGTGGATGCCGTGCGAATTCTCACGATACATAAATCCAAAGGGTTGGAATTTAAAACGGTTATTATTCCTTTCTGTGCCTGGGATCTTGATGATACCCGTCACGGGCGCCGGATATGGTGCCAGAACCGGGAGGAGGGTTTTAGGGATTTGGAGTATGCACCATTGAACTATTCCTCTAAACTGGTAGATAGTCATTTCCGGGAGGATTACCTCAGTGAACACGTGAAAGCTTATGTTGACAACTTGAATCTGCTTTACGTGGCGTTCACGCGGGCGGAACGGGAGTTGTATGTTCTGCCTTACGCGCCCAAGATAACGAAAGAAGGGAAACCGTCAGATATTGGTGCTTTTCTCTTTCAAGTTTTGGAGACAAGCGGGATGCCGGAATGGAATTCCGAGAATTCGTGCTTGATCATCGGGGAGAAACAGTTGATAACCGGTAAGGAAAAAATAGAAGACGATAATACATTAAGTCTGGCGGAATATCCGATTTATGAATTGAACGAGCGGGTGAGTGTTCGGTATAAATATGAAGATTACACGGATCCGGAGACAACAGAGATTTCTGCCGTTGACGAGGGGAAGATGTTGCATGAGATATTCCGTCGTATCGAGACGGTGGATGATATCGATCGGGCGGTAAATGATATGTATTATTCCGGTTTACTTACTTTGGTGGAAAGGGAAAATTACCGGGAGCAGGTAGTGTCTTATTTGAATGACCCTGTCCATTCGGCATGGTTTGATGGTCGATATAAGGTTATTAATGAACGGGATATACTTTTCTGTAATTCGGGAAAAGCTCGTCCGGACCGGGTTATGGTTGATGGGAAAAAAGCCATTGTTGTGGATTATAAATTCGGTCTGAAAGAAGAGAAATCGTATATCCGGCAGGTTGGTTTTTATTGTAAAACATTACGGCAGATGGGTTATACTGATGTGGCGGGTTATATTTGGTACGTTCCCTTGAGGAAAGTAGTGTCCGTGTGAGAACATAAAAAATGGGAAGTTTGCACACAAAACTTCCCATTTTTTATATTCGGAGATTTATTATCTACGATAATCTAGTCTCTTTTTGCCAAGAGGAACACTAACACCTAAGTAGGCATTTACCCGGTTGGCGTCACCTGCTGATTTGGTCATCAAATAGTCGGAGCCGATGAAAACAGGGCCTAATTTCAAGCCTATTCCCAGCGTTTCGAAGTCACTATGTAAGAAAGAGTAACTTAATGTTGCTCCGAACCAGTTTCTCGGACGGTAGTTTGCTGAAAGCGTCAATTCGGAGTAAGCTTTAGGCTGAGTGAATTGAGTAGAGGACAACAGGCCAAATCCGAGTTTGTTATTCAAAAGAGTGTATTCTGCTCCGAGGTTCAAGGTTGAACGAAGACTGGTACTCCGACTTTTGGTTTTCTCTTCCGTTTGGAATTGGATCAAGTCTAAGTCGAACACGTCTCCAGCCTCATAAGTTTCATAATTATCTGGATCGAAATTAGTGAAATCACCGTAATTATGTTCGCTGTCAGTTGTGGCAATCGTGGTAGATGATTTTGTCCAGCTAATGAATCCTAAGTCAAGGATAGCTGCCGATACATTAATACAACCAAGAAAATTGTAACTTGCTCCTAAATCAATACCGAATCCATAACCAGATACTCCGGGAGAATCAAAGTCAATATCATCAATATATCCACCATCTGAACTATACCCAAATTCCAATCCTTTCATGGAAGTTTCCACCGTCCTTTGGTTTTTACTTTCCAAGATTGATAACTTAAAATATCTTCCGTGTTTATCTTTGCGGTGATCTGATCAATTTTAGCATCTAGGTTACCTAATCCAACTAAAACTTTCACGCGTCCCCCGACTGTCAGGTCTTTTGTTACGGGACGGGAATATCCTAGTCCTATTTCAGTGAAAATATCTGCATGGAGTTCCATATCCTGGATGTCGTAATCAAGGTTGAGCCTGTCGTCTAAGTCCGGATCAATATTAGCATAACGGGCAAATTCGAACATACTCTTCGGGATAGAGGCACTAATGATGGATCGGGCTCCCAAGTTTACGGTCCAAAATCCTTTCCCGCTGTAAAAACCGAAAGAAATAATGTCTACCGTCAAGTCGATATTCATCGTGTTCTTGTTGTCCAGACGACTGATGAACTTATCGCTATTCAAAAAGTCATTCTCGTTTTCGATAATATCGATAAAATCATCGATACTCAATTTGTTGGAAGAAGCAGATAATCCGATGGCACCGATAGCCGGGATATTAAAGTATCCTCTGGCGGGTTGCAAGGCAGGGTTCATTTTAAGTCTGGCCGGAACGTTGTCCATGAAATAAGAAGTTCTAAGTCCTTGTGCAAGACCCTCAGAAATCCACATGATAGACAAGAGTACAGCCACACAGCTAACTTTCAAAAAGGTAAAACTTTTTTTCATAAATAGTGTCGTTTATAAATCTGATTGGATATTTATTATGCTACAAAATTGTCATTTTATTTTAGAATAGACAAGGATTATTATTAATTATTTATTTCATTTTAATGTAGTGAAGGCATAATTTATCATCTGATATTTGGAAATGTAAAATAGATACTCTATCTTTGCACTCGCAAAACGAAAGAAGTTCTGCTTGTATTGCGGGATGGAGCAGTTGGTAGCTCGTTGGGCTCATAACCCAAAGGTCGTCTGTTCGAGTCAGGCTCCCGCTACAAAATGAGGATCGATGAAAGTCGATCCTTTCTTTTTTTATTTAGCATACGAAGCTAATATGTTTGAGACCTATCCACCTAATTTTTCACGTGAGCCATAATAGATAGAGAATAAATAGTTGTTATATTTGCTATATAGTTATATTTTAGAATATATAAAATACGCTATTTTCTTTGTTGTGTGGATTAATAGTCATACCTTTGTAAAAATAAATAATTCTTTGTGTATGAAAAAGGTGGTGTATATTTTGAGTTGTATTTCATTGTTTTTATCATGTAGTGATAAAGATGTGTATAAAGCTCCGGAAACGGATCTGAATCTGTTGAAACCATACGAGGATATGGAGGTCGTCGTTCCGGAGGGGTATGCCTCGATTGTCAAGTTATATGATGATACCTTGGCAATTTGTACTTATTCAACAACAATTTCGATCCCTACTTTCTGGGCGTCTAAATTGGGGCGGGCATCTGAAAATAGTCCGATCACGATTGAAAATGTAAAGAATGAGAATAATTATTATCAAGGAGTGTTGAATACTTGGCAGGTTGTGGCTTTTGAGGATAGTCGGAAAGGAGATTATGACTACAATGATTTGATTATACACGTGAGTTGGAGTATTCGGGAAAATAGTTACACGATAGCTGTTCAGCCCATCGCTTTAGGATCTTCTAAGAAGATTAAGTTGGGATTTGAGAAAATGGATGGTAATATTTCGAGTGTGGACGAGGTTATTGTGGCCGAGGATTGTCGGAAAGATTTGTTTGAGGGAAAAGAAGGGTTTATCAATACTTTTTCTGGTAAAGAAAAGGTGATTATTAATAATGGCAAATTTAAGTATCGAAAAGAGTTGGCCAAACAGAGTAATGATCTTAGATGTGCAGTGAATTGGTTTATTGAAGTAGATGGCGGGACAAGATTATATGCAATTACGAATAATCCAATATGTCTTAACCGAGAAGGAAGACCTTATGGATTGATATTCACAAGAATTCATGATAAGTATACTTATTGTAATGAGAAGGGGGAACGTTGTGGAGTTGATTGGTTTCAGTATCCACAAGAGTTGGTGAATATATCCGATGTCTATGATTTCGATGACTATATGAAAACGGGGGATATTTCTATTTTCCGAATACCTAAAGAAGGTTTTTATGATGCTATAGGGGAAGGGGAACCGATGGGAAAAGATGGATTGATTTATTGTCCGAATTCGTTGTATAACGTGAATCTACAGTAACGTGTAAAACGGGGAGTTTTCCCCGTTTTTTTATTCCTTTTCTCGTTATTTTTCAGTGCATTTTGTTTGGTGGGTTGATATTTATTTGTACTTTTGCGCCCGTGTTATAAAAACATAATGTCTAATTTATTAGGAGATAAGCATTTATTATTTATTATGGCAGAAGAACAAAAAGAAATGCAAGTAGAACTTGCGCAAGAAGAAACAAAGAAAGTTGCTCCTGTAGCAACAACAAGCGCTGAGGCTGACGAGAATTTTGACTGGGAAGCTTATGCAAATGATGATGTAATCCCCGCATCAGAAAAAGAAGAATTGGTTAACAAATATGCCGAGACTCTTTCATCTGTAGTAGAGAAAGAAGTTGTTGAAGGTACTGTTATCTCAATGAACAAGAGAGAAGTCGTTGTAAACATCGGTTACAAGTCAGACGGTATCATTTCATTGAACGAATTCCGTTACGATCCGGAATTGAAAGTGGGAGATAAAGTAGAAGTTTACGTTGAGACTCAAGAAGACAAAAAAGGTCAATTAACTCTTTCTCACAAGAAAGCAAGAGCTTTACGTAGCTGGGATCGTGTTAACGCAGCGTTGGAGAACGACGAAATTATCAAGGGTTACGTTAAATGTCGCACGAAGGGCGGTATGATCGTTGATGTATTCGGTATCGAGGCATTCTTACCGGGTTCTCAAATCGATGTTAAGCCGATTCGTGATTATGATATCTATGTTGGCAAGACCATGGAATTCAAAGTGGTTAAAATCAACCAAGAATTCAAGAACGTTGTTGTATCTCACAAAGCTCTTATCGAGGCTGAGTTGGAACAACAGAAGAAAGATATCATTTCTAAACTGGAAAAAGGACAAGTACTTGAAGGTACTGTTAAAAATATCACCTCTTACGGAGTATTCATTGACTTGGGCGGTGTAGACGGATTGATCCACATTACCGACCTTTCTTGGGGCCGCGTAAACCACCCGAACGAAATCGTTGAGTTGGATCAAAAGTTGAACGTTGTTATTCTTGACTTCGATGACGAGAAGAAACGTATAGCTCTTGGTTTGAAACAATTGACTCCGCATCCGTGGGATGCTTTGAGTGCAGACTTGAAAGTGGGTGACCGTGTGAAGGGTAAAGTAGTGGTTATGGCTGATTACGGTGCTTTCGTTGAGATTGCTCCGGGTGTAGAAGGCTTGATCCACGTATCCGAAATGTCATGGTCTCAACACTTACGTTCTGCTCAAGACTTCATGAAAGTGGGAGACGAGGTAGAGGCTGTTGTTCTTACCTTGGATCGCGACGAAAGAAAGATGTCTTTGGGTATCAAACAACTGAAAAATGACCCGTGGCAAAATATCGAGGAGAAATATGCTGTTGGTACGAAACACAAAGCTATCGTGCGTAATTTCACGAACTTCGGTGTATTCGTAGAGATCGAAGAAGGAGTTGACGGATTGATTCATATCTCTGACTTGTCTTGGACGAAGAAAGTAAAACACCCGGCAGAATTCACTCAAATTGGTGCTGAAATCGATGTTGTAGTTCTTGAAATCGACAAGGATAACAGAAGATTGAGCTTGGGTCACAAACAGTTGGAAGAGAATCCTTGGGACGTATTCGAAACGATCTTTACCGTTGATTCTATCCACGAAGGAACGATCACTGAAATCTTTGACAAGGGTGCTGTTATCGCGTTACCTTACGGTGTAGAAGGATTTGCAACTCCTCGTCACTTGGTAAAAGAAGACGGAACTCAGGCTAAGGTTGACGAGAAATTACCATTCAAGGTGATCGAGTTCAACAAGGGTGCCAAGAGAATTATTCTTTCTCACTCTCGTATTTTCGAAGATGAGCAAAAGGCTGCCGACAATGCCAAGAAGAAAGATGAAGCTAGCGCTACTAAAAAAGCAGTGAAGAAAGTAAAAGAGAAACTGGAAAAAACAACTTTAGGTGATATCACCGAGTTGGCTGCTTTGAAAGACCAAATGGAAGCTAAAGAAGAGGAAGAAAAGAACAATTAATTTGTGAAATTCGAATTGACTATATTAGGGTGCGGTTCTGCCGTACCCACGCTTCAAAGAAATGCTGCCGCTCAGGTACTCAATGTACTTGAGCGGTACTTTCTTATTGATTGTGGTGAAGGTACTCAACAACAGTTGAGACGTTTTAAGGTGCCATATAATAAGATTAATCATATTTTTATTTCCCATTTGCACGGGGATCATTTTTTTGGACTGATCGGTTTATTGTCCAGTTTTTCATTGCAGAATCGTCGGGCTGAATTACATATCTATTCAGACAAGCGTTTGGAAGAGATTATCGAGTTCCAATTGAAGGTGATGAATTCCCGGTTGAATTATCCGTTGATATTTCATTACTTGGACCGTGAGCCCGGTTTAATATACGAGGACCGTATGATGACGGTTCATGCTTTTCCCTTGAAACACCGTTACGAGGCTCCCGTGATGGGATTCCTGTTTGCCGAGAAAGAGAAGGAGAGAAATATTAAGCGGGAGATGATTGATGCTTTCCGTGTTCCCGTGGCTTTTATGCATCGTTTGAAGAAAGGGGAGGATTTTATCACGCCTGAAGGGGAAGTGATTGCAAATAGTCGTTTAACAACGGCACCGCCTGCTCCTCGTTCTTATGCTTACATGACAGACACGCTTTTCCGAGAATCTTTTGCCGAATACGTACAAGGAGTTGATTTACTCTATCATGAATCTACTTACGGGAACGAGTTTGAAGGATTAGCCAAAGAAACTTTTCACAGTACTGCAGGACAGGCAGCACGAATGGCAATGCTTGCCGAAGCAAAACATCTTCTGCTGGGACATTTTTCGTCCCGTTATCCCGATCCGACCCCTTTGCTAGAACAGGCACGGGAGGTTTTTCCGAACACGGATTTGTGTTATGATGGGGCGGTTTTTGAATTACCCGCAGTGAAACGAGGGTAACGTTATCATTGCTTATCTTGTTTTCGGGCTAAAGCTTGTCTAGTCTTTTGTATGATTCTTCTTACATTTAATTGATAGTTCATTTAGACCAGTGAAGTATTCAGCCTGCATTCATGTTGTATTTATCCTCGATAAAATAGATGTTTGAGATGATTTTGTTTGGATTCGAGGTAAGTGGTGAAGTATATATGTTTGATTTTTAATCTTATTTCGAAAAGAAGAAAAGGGATTATTTCACGAAATATTTACTGGCTGAATAAATTGTAATACGAATTGTGTAAGTGTGAAAGGAGATTTCCGGTAAAGCGGATTTCTCCTTTTTTAATATCGTGGAAAAGAGAGGTTCTTGAAATAATTTTATCTTTGCAGCGTCAAATTCACATGGTTATTATGGCAAGAAAAGAAATTACATATATTCCCTCGGCAGAGGTTTGTTCGAAAGAGATTCATATTGTGTTGGAAGATGATGTGATCGTGGAAGTCGGTTTCAAGAAAGGATGTGCCGGGAATACGCAAGGGGTGGCAGCCTTGTTGAAAGGAATGAAAAAAGATGAGGCTATCCGCCGGTTGCGAGGAATATGTTGTGGACGAAAGTCAACTTCATGTCCTGATCAGTTGGCCCAAGCCTTGGAGAATATGGCGTAATTTAACCGTGTTTCTACCAATATAATCGGCAGAATATAGAATAAAGCAGAGATAAAGACGACACAAAGCTGAGATACAGCCGAAGTTGTGTCGTCTTTGTTTTTTTGATGTCTTGTATGTGCATCACCTAAGCCCTAAACAGGGATAAATAAGGGTAGAAAATAGTACCGTTTTCTATTTCAGGTATTCTATAAAGTGTAATAAGACGTGTGGTAATATTTATTCAAAACTATACTTTATGGAAGAATCAATTGTTAATGTAGAGCATTTATCTCATCGTTACAGTGTACAATGGGCGATTCGGGATATTAATTTTGAGATAACTGAGAATGGTATTTACGGTTTATTGGGTTCTAACGGGGCGGGTAAATTGACGACGATGAACATTATGTGCGGGGTGTTGAAACAGACGGAAGGGGAGGTTTTCATCAAGGGAGTAAGTATGAGAGAGAACCCGGTGGAGGCCAAGCGTTATATTGTTTTTTTTACCCTAGAAACCACCCCTGTATAATGATTTGACCGTGGAGGAATTTCTGGCTTTCACGGCTAATATTCGTCGTATTCCCACGGGAGAGGTGGCCGAGGCGATTAAGGTTGTGATGGGACGATGCGGGTTAAGCCATTTCTGCAAGCGGTTGGTGCGTAATTTATCGGGAGGGTATCAACAACGTTTGGGGATTGCCCAAGCGATTATTCACAACCCGGCATTTGTTGTGCTGGATGAGCCGACCAACGGGCTGGACCAAAATCAGATAGTGGAGATTCGACATTTGATTAAGGAGATTGCCGAGGAGCATACGGTGATTCTTTCCACGCATATTTTGTCGGAAGTGCAGGCTACGTGTGATTATATCCGGATGATTGAGAAAGGGCAAGTCGTTTTTGCCGGAACAATGGAAGTGTTTGATAATTATATAGTACCGAACACGATATTCGTGAGTTTGGCATCGGCTCCGCCCGTGGACGAGTTGAAAATGATATTTGACGTCTAATAGAAATAGATATGGTAAACCTTGAATCTATTTTCGGGCATTAATACGAAGAATGAAAGATGCTGGGAGCAACTCTACACGTCTTGCTATGCGGCAATGTGCGTGTACGTGGAGTCGATCGTGAAGGGTATGGATTGCTCCAAGGACATCGTGCAGGACTTACTGGTGAATCTCTGGCATTCGGATATTCAGTTCGCTTCCGGCCGGGAATTGATGGGGTACTTGTATAAATATTTGTATAATAATTCTTTATTATATATCCGTAACAAGAAAAAAAGGGCGATGATTCTTGATAAAATAGACCAGGAGAAAGAGAACGAGGATTTTTCGAAGGATTTCATGCTGGACAGCAGGAAGAGATCGTGCGTTTGCTACATCTTCATATTGGTGATTTACCGCGAGTGAGCGGGAAGGAAATTGCCGATAAATTAATTAGGCATTAGCGTGAACACGGTGAAGGTTCAAAAGAATAAAAGTATCAAATATTTACGTGACCGACTGATTCATTGTCGTCGGGAATTGGACTTGTGAGTGAAGTTTTGGAATATATTTTACATAGTGTTAAATTTGTGATTTTATTAAGAAATTGTTTGGTAAATATAAAATAATGTTATATATTTATCGTGAGCAATGATAGGAGCGAGAGTTTGATTTGAGTTAGTAACTTTTAAAATGAAAAGAGATGAAAACTAAATGGAATCAAATGGTAATTGTAGTTCTACTACTGGTCGTCATCACGAGTATTGTTGTTTACACGTGGATAAGTTTTGCGGAGTTAATCAATTTCTTTGATCATGCTGCGAGCGAGGCATTCACGGGAATGAAAGTGGTGGGATTGTAACGGAATTAACGTTGTGAACCCAGGAATGTAAAATTTGGGGGAATTGGTTAAATGGTAGATTAACCAAGGAAGGAATAAATGGCGGATAAATTTTCCGAGCAGTATCAATAACCCGATAAATATTGTTATTTTTGTAAGTGTAAAAACGTACAAGTAAATGGCATCTAAAACGATTCGGGTATTATCTTTATTTTCAGGTTGTGGTGGAATGGATTTAGGATTGGAAGGAGGATTCTCTATCCATAAGGGATGTATTAATGAAAAAAGTAATCCTGATTTTATTGAAAAGCAAGAGCGAGGTGATTTGGTAAAATTACATTCTACTCGTTTCCAACTTGTTTTCGCCAATGATATTTTGAAAGAGGCCCGGACTGCTTGGATTCATTATTTTGCGAAGTATGGCTACACTCCGGATGTTTACCGGGAGGAAAGTATTGTGGATCTCGTGAAACGGCACAGGGCTGGGGAATTGGTTTTCCCGAAAAAAGTAGACGTGGTTACAGGAGGTTTTCCGTGTCAGGATTTCAGTGTGGCGGGGAAACGTAACGGTTTCAATTCTCATAAAGATCACAAAGGAAAAATTATTGATGGGGAGATTGCCTCGGAAGAAACCCGCGGCAAATTATATATGTGGATGAAAGAAGTTATTGAAATCACGAAACCTAAGCTGTTTATCGCAGAGAACGTGAAGGGATTGGTAAATCTTTCCAATGTGAAGGAGATTATTCAGCAGGATTTTTCCCGGGCAGATGGAGACGGATATATCGTGCTGGAACCTCGTGTTCTGCACGCAGCAGATTACGGTGTCCCCCAATCCCGCGAGAGGGTGATTTTTATCGGTATTCGTAAATCTGCGTTAACACCCGCAGCCCGTGAGGCCTTGATGCGTGATGTTATCCCTGATGAATACGTGCCTTATCCGTCACCTAGTCATGCATATCATATTAAGAACAAGGGTTTGATGCCTCCCCAGACGGTGGGAGGAATGTTTGTCGGCCTGAAGGAACCGGAAGATAGTGATGATCCTGCACAAAGGGTCTATTCCAAAGCCAAGTTCATGGGTACCCATTGTCAAGGTCAGACAGAGGTGGATGTAAATGGGATCGGGCCAACGATTCGGGCTGAACATCATGGTAATATTGAATATCGACGGCTGTCAAAAGAGCATGGCGGTATCATTGACAAGGAATTGAAAAAGGGATTGAAAGAGCGTCGTTTAACCCCGCGAGAATGTGCGTTGATACAGACTTTCCCTCTTGATTATGAATTTGTGATTCCTCATGAGGAAAACAAACAGAGATATATTCTAAGTCCTTCAGCAGCCTATAAGATTATAGGAAATGCCGTTCCTCCTTTATTGGCTTACCATATAGGGAAACGAATTGAGAATTTGTGGGATCTTTATTTCGAACCAGATGAAGTCGTTATTTAGTTTTCATATGCAAAATAATTGTGCTTTCGAAGAGCTATTAACAAAAGTAATAGACTTCATGAACCAGGAAGCATTGAAGTTTCCGGAAATGTATACTGGTTTATTAGGTAGTAAATTAGAAGATAAAGTCGTAGAAGTATTGCAACAATGTGCTGTCGGGACATGTTTTGAAGATCAGATCGTGAAATACTCCGGGCAACGTTTTCCCGATATTGTTATTGGTGGTTATTATGGGGTTGAGGTGAAAACCACGAAAGCTAATCATTGGAAGTCTACGGGAAGTAGTGTTGCCGAGGGGACTAGAGTGGAAGATGTGGAGCGAATATACCTTTTGTTTGGAAAAATGTGTGAACCGGTTTGTTTTGTTTGCAAGCCTTACGAAGAGTGTTTATCGGAAGTCGTGGTAACCCATTCCCCTCGTTATTTGGTAGATATGAATTTACCAAAAGGAGGAACAATTTTTGACAAATTGGGAATTCCTTATGATGAATTGCGTTGTCAACCGAATCCGATTCGAACCATTCTTGATTACTATCGTTCTCGGCTTAAAGAAGGAGAAGAGTTATGGTGGTTGGATAATGATCGTTCTAAGGTATCTAACCTTGTGATTCGTATGTGGAGTTCGCTATCTCCGCAAGAGAAACAGAGATACCAAATTAAAGGATTTATCTTTTTCCCAGAGTTATTAAGTAATCGTTCGGATAAATTCAATCGGATGGCTGTTTGGCTTGCAACTCAAGAAGGTGTTGTTTGTCCGAATCTAAGAGATATTTTCTCGGCAGGAGGAAAGGAGTGTATTACGAAAAACGGAGTGTGTTATCCAGGTGTATCAAAAGTGATCGGGAAGCTTTACCGGGAATTACCTGCAATAAAAAAATTTATTCAGCAGGTTGATAATGCTGAATTGCAGGAGTATTGGAAATGTCAATTCAATATCGAAAACAAATGGGAAACGTGGTGTCGACTGGCAATCAAGAATCTTGAAACAATCAACACAACCGGAATTCCTTTGAAAAAGTTAATCTGTTAATGTGATTTTCCTATAGTTTTAACCGGAAAATATCGGATACCTGTTTGAAACCGTGATGCTCGAAGAATTGGTGGGCAGAATGGTTGTTGACGCCCGATTCGAGGTAACAATCCTGTATTCCTTTGTCTCGGAAACTTTCCGTCGCTCTTTGCAGGAGTTCCTGTCCGATACGCTTTCCCCGGTATGCGGGATCAACACTGAGGTCAAAGATAATCCCGTAAGGTTTGGCTCCGTCATTCGTGATGCCAAACAATACGAATCCGATAATTATTCCGTTTTCCAAATAAAGCAGGAGTATGTTGTTCGGGTTTTCTACTTGTCGATCGAGATAATTTAGCCACATTTCCTTGTAATTAGGAGCAAGCTCGTTACTATCGAGAGCGATTCCCATTTGTAGTTCCCCGTGGGAAATATAGGCTTTGTGTGATTCTATGATACGGGAAAAAAATTCGCAAAGCTGTGTTCTGTAATCGATGGAATATGTTGTTATCATACGTGTAAATTTATTGTGATTTTCTTCTACCATGTTTTTTGCGAAGATAGTGAATAATTACCCGAATCATAATTTTCATGCTGAAATATATGCCGATAGAAGTAATAATAACCAGCACGACAGCCGTAAATACCCCAAATTCTTTGGAAATCATCGAGAATACGGGTGCCTCACCGTTGCCTTCTAATAATACCCCGAAAAGGGAGGCAATGGAAATGAAAAGAAGAATATTCTTCGTGCTGTTAGCCTCTTTCAGATCGGCTATATTGTTGGCATTTGTCAGGGACTTATCCACTCTTTCCGTGATGTCCTTTAATTGTTGCTCGTCAGCGTCAATTCGTAGTCTTCGGCTTGTTTCATGGTACATATGTTTGTGAGACATATAGCGAAGGTAACGTACCGAATCGAGTTGTAGTATTACATCGGATAAGCTGATGCTTAGACGGGCATTCTGCTCGATCATGTCCAGTATCTTGTCATTGATAATTGTGAATCCCTGTTGGCCGTCCTTTGATTCAGGGTGACTGTTATCCTTGATCGCTTGTCGGGAGTTGAAAATATATTTATTTAGTACGTAGTTAATCGTGTGTTTTTTAGCCAACAGGATTTCGACTAACACAAGATATTCCGGCCAACTGACGTGATAACGGTCTCGTCGGGCCAAGTGTTTTTTCCAGTCGGTGGGAGCTTCTTTCCCACGGTTTCCGTATGTACCGATAACGAGACTCATGTTTTCATTGGCTAGCACAAGATCATCGGTGTCAATGGCGATGTTTTTCCCACAAATATCTTCAAAACTGGAATCCATGCGGTAGGGCCACTCTTCGGGATAAAGACTCATGAGGCCCACAAGTTCCGCCTTGTGACATTGTTCGATATGTTCGATAACTTGGTCTTCCCGCATCTGGTCAAAACGGATTCGTCCCTCGTGACCTATACTTTCCCAAATATCCAAAAAGATATAATTATGCCATCCGTATTCGAACTCTTTGGATTCTTTACTTTTTCTTGAATCTTTTTGTCTTTGCTTGTCAAAGAAATAGCGGTAACGCTTTTGTACTTCATCGAAAGTAACACCTTTTGTTTTCACGGTTGTCGTGTAGACGTGTGATTCTTCGTCGATGTGCAGGTCACTAATTGAAACGACTTTCAGGGAACCGTCGATTTCTTGGCCTTTCTTCTTGTTGTTGTAAACCCAATGTTCCACATGTTGCACGATCCCCGCTACGGCAATCAGTTGATCCGTGTTGAATGGAACATCTGTTTGGCAAAATTTGGTCCCGTTAATTCTTCCCGTCGGACTCACAATGATCCGGTAAGAGATTTCAACTGTCTTGTTGAAGAATACGGCAGCCCGTACATGTACGTGTCCCCATAGCCTAGCGGGAGCGTTCCCGTCAATGTCAATACATATATTGAACCCTTTCAAACGATAACGGTTAATTACTTTATCCGAATGGGTAAACAACTGGTCGTCAAAATGCCCGTCATCATCCTTCTTGATGAAGAAATTCGTTTCGGGGTTCAGGGGAATTTCAATTCCGGCAGAAGTGAAGGTCTGTATCAGAATGACGGAGAATTCATTGTAGATAAGACCGGATTCACACTGGTTGTAATTTCTCATAATATGCACGTTTCGTGCAAATATAACTAAATTTTATAAATAAAATGGAGAAAGTGTTTTTTTTAAGAAAAGTTGAGTTATTAGAAAATATTAAAAATATTCATTATCTTTCCTAACTCGATAGAAATAAGTGTTTAATCAATAATAATATAAAGTATGATGCTAGGAGGAGTGGTTGGAATTTTTTATGTAGTATTAAAACTAATACTGTCGGTCGGTTTGGTTATTTTGTTTTGGAATGTTTATGTCGCATTGCGGATATACATCAAAAAGAATAGTGATGTGAAATGGAAAGAAAAAGACTGACTTGTAAATATCAGCCTTCTATTAATTCTTTCACGAAAGGTGTTGCCGGGGTTTTCCTGATCTCATCAACCGCCCCGAACGGTTCGTCCATGAGCAGGATATCCGGGTTTGTGGCAAGGGCTCGGGCGATATCAACTCGTTGTCGTTGACCACCGGACAGTTCTACCGGGTAACGGTCGAGCATATCCCTGTCAAGACCGACCACGTTAATCAATCGTTTTACCGCTTTGCGGGTACGTTCTTTATTCCTGTGATTCAGTAGGCTGGGGACATAAGCGATGTTTTTACGAATGGTCATGTGAGGAAATAGCCCGATACCTTGAATGATATACCCGATGTTACGACGTAAAAGTGTTTGGTTCTCCTTCGAAATATCTTTCCCATCGACATAAATGACCCCGAAAGTGGGAGAGATCAGTCCGTTAATTAACTTTAGTACGGTTGTCTTCCCAAAACCGGAATTTCCGATAATGGTTAGGAACTCGCCTTTCCGGATCTCCAAGTTGAAGTCCTTTAATATTTCCCGGTTCCCGTATGATTTATTGACGTGTTCAAAACGAATAGCAACATTATTTTCCATAACTCAATTGTGGATTAAGTAAACCTTTTTTGTAAAAAAACTCCACAGTAACTTCCCGTTCCGTGCGATGTTCCACGTCGACTTTGTAATTCATGTCGGCCATTTTCTGATCCGTCAGTATACCGTTCATCTTTTCCAGTATCCTTTCCAGTTCCGGGTGTTCCTCCAATGTTTCCTCTCGTACGATTGTCGCACAATAGTAGGAAGGGAAGAAGTGTTTGTCATCTTTTAGAGTCGTAAGATTTGCGTGGCTTAACTGCCCATCAGTTGTGAAAATGTTGATCACATCAATCTTGCCGGATTTCATGGCCTCGTACTTCAATCCAATATCCATATCTAAGTTTTTCTTGAATTTGAGGTTATAGTAGGCGAGAGATCTGCGTACCCGTCATTAATTTCGTAAAAGTCATATTCCGCCCCGAAAGTGAATAAATCGGGATAAAGGGCCAAATCGGAAAATGTTTTTAAGTTATATTTTTTTGCCATTTCATTACTTACAGCCAAGCTATAAGCATTGTTAAAGCCGTACGGGGCAACCCATTTCAGCCCGTATTCCCGGGAATATTCTTTTTGTAACTCGGAGAATAATTGGTCGGGTGGGAGTAACGTGTCTTTTTTCAAGATCACCAACAGCTTGTACCCGTGTATTCCGGGTAAAGGTCGAAATCTCCCTTGATCATGGCCGGATGAATGTTGCTTGTGCCACCACCCACGCCTTTCGTGATTTTCACCTGCAAATCGGAGTTTTCTTCAATGAGTAGGGCAAGCATCTCTCCGAGAATGAATTGTTCGCTCATCGGTTTGGTGGCAATATGGATCGTGTCTTTTTTCGACTCGCATCCCGACAGGAATACGAGGCCAATGAATAGTGCAAGTAGTCCGTTTTTCATGTATTTTTTCATAGTAATTTACGTTTTCTTTTAATATACTTTTCGTAGCGTCCCACGCCCCAATCTGCCAGCAAGGCCAGCAGGGCTATTAATAAACTCCCGGCAATCGTCATGGCCGAATTGTTGGTTGTGATTCCCCGGTAGATGGCTACTCCTAATCCTCCGGCACCGATAAATGCGGCGATACCCGTGAGGGCAATGGTCATCGCTACCATGTTACGAATTCCCGACAGGATAACAGGAAATGCCAGAGGAATCTGTATTTTATAGAGTATCTGGAAGGTCGTGCTGCCCATTCCTCGTGCCGCCTCGATAATCTCCTTGTCGATGCCGATAATTCCCGTGTAGGTATTGTGGACCATAGGGAGCAGGGCGTAAATGCTCAAAGCGATGATGGCCGTGGTGTTACCGATTCCGGAAAAAGGAATCAAGAAACCGAACAAGGCAATTGATGGGATGGTGTAAATGAAGTTCGTGAGGCCCAACACGGTGGATGTTATTTCGAGTGCGGTTTTTGGCCGGGAGACGTGAATTATCCTCGTCCTGCTTTCTACGGGTTGCCTTATCCTTTTATAAGTGATATAAAAGGCAATGATCATTTGATTCGTCCTGCGATGGCAATATTCAAGCCCGAGAAGAAAGAGTTTTTTCTGACGCTGGAAGATGCTTTGGCTTATGATGACCCGTTTGATGCCGTACATCAATTCTTGCAATCTAGTTTTGATATTATGCAGAAAGTACGTCCGTGGCAGTATCTGGACTGGATCACAACTCCATTGACTTACACGAAATAGACAGGAGTTCCCCCAATTGGGCTGTCCCTAGTAGGTGTCTTGGCTACGGTCAATAATCATAATGTATATCGGGTTTTAACTATGAAGCAATAGTTGTAAAATACTTGATTTTTATAATTATTTTTCATATATTTATGTACGATATTACTAACTAAATTTATGAACGTCATGGGAGGTGAAGGACATATATTTGATATGATTCAACGTGCGAAACAGAATCGAAAAATGATTCAGGATCGTCGTGACCGCATGAAAGATCTCGTTGAAAAAATGAACGAGAAACCTTTAACAGGTTATCCGAACAAGTTGGCGGAAGGGGAAATGGAACAAATCGCAAGAGACATAAAATCGAGAGAAGATGATGAAAAGGTGTACTACACCCGTTTCATGTTTGCTTTTCTGGGAATTTTGCTATTAGTTATGCTCGTGGTGTGGGGAATGTGGAGAATGCTGGGAGCGTGAAAGTGTTATAACTATTCGGAGCGTGTCGTCAATTTATCCTTGATACCGATGAGAGAGTGCTGGAACACCAATTACATAAGGGTTAAATGAATTCGGGGCTGCTCAATGTGAATTGGCAGCCCCGAATCGTTATTTGCTAGAAAAGTGGTAGTGTCACATGGTTGTACCGATCACTCCTTTCGTGGATTGTTCTATGAAATCAATAATGCATTGAATTTCCGGTCCGACAGTAATGGTCTCTTTGATTCTCAGTAGGGCGTTTTCAACGCTTGTCCCACATTGATACACTTGACGGTAGGCTTTAGCAATGTCGTCAATAATTTCTTCCGTGAGTTTTTGTTCTTTACGCAGAATGTAAGCGTTGATCCCGTAGTAAGCAATCGGGTTATGGGCGGCAACGATATAAGGGGGAACGTCCTTGTTGGCCCGGCATCCGTCCTTTACCAAGGCCCAAGTCCCGATACGGCATCCATGTTTCACGATTACGCCACCACCTAAAATTGCGTAGTCGTCGATAATACAATTTCCGGCTGTCTTGGTTGCATTTCCCAGTACACAGTTGTTACCGAGATGGGTGTCGTGTGCTAGATGCACGCTTTCCAGCAAAAAGTTTCCATCACCGACAATCGTGCAATCCGTCGTGTTAGTTCCCCGGTTAATAATAACCTTCTCCCGGATCGTGTTGTTATTCCCGATTTTTAAGAGGGTATCTTCCCCCTTGAACTTGAAATCTTGCGGGGTCGCCCCGATAATGGCTCCCTGGTAGACCGTGTTGTTCGTTCCCATACGGGTACCGCTCAGGATACTGGCGTACGGCATGATCGTGCAGTTATCTCCGATTTCGACGTTCTTGTCGATATATGCGAAAGGATGGATAGTTACATCCTTTCCTATTTTTGCATCGGGATTAACGTAAGCTAGTGGACTTATCATGATAATTTGTATTTAAAGGTTATTGGGTTCGTCCACCACCTAGGGCATGATACAGGTTGACAACGGCTTGTATGCGTTGGAACTCGTCGGATACTCCGGAGAGTTGCGCATTAAGCAAGGACTGTTGTGCCGTGAGTACTTCCAAGTAAGTGGATGTTCCTAAAGTTAGTAATTCTTGCGTGTATTCCACGGATTTTTCTAAAGAAAATATCTGCTTTTCACGTTGTTCGATTTTATCTTGTGCCGTTTGGTACTGCGCCAAAGCATTGCTAACTTCACTTCCTGCGTTTAATATTGCTTGTTCGAAACTAATCAAGGCCTCTTCTTGTTGTGCCTTGGCAACTCTTAATCGGGCGGTGAGGGCTCCCCGGTTGAAGATCGGTTGTGTCAGTGATCCCACGGCAGAGGCTATCATCTTACCGGGATTCACGATATATGAGCCGGAACTGTTCGTCCATCCGAGTGTTCCGCTGATCGAGATTTGCGGGTAGAATGCCGAACGGGCTTGGTTCGTGTTATAAAACGTGCTGGCCAATGCCATTTCGGCGGATTTCACATCCGGACGATTCGATAACAATTGAATAGGTATACCTACATTCAGCAGGGTAGGAAGGGATTGGTCTTCCAGTTTTCCCCGTTCGATACGTTGCGGGGCTTGTTTCAATAACAGGGAAAGTGAGTTTTCCGTTTCCCGGATGCTTTTTTTCAAGTCGGGAATGGAGGCGGCAATCATGTAACTGTTAGCCTCGCTTTGTGCGATAGCAGCCTCGTTTACCATCCCGGCCTCTTTCATCGCTTTCATGGTTTCCACGCTTTTTTGCCATAATACGGCTGTCTCTTCCGTGATGGCCAGTTGCTTGTCCAGCATGAGTAGCGTGTAGTAGGTGTTGGCAATAGTCGCAATAACTTGTGTTTGAACGGCTTGTTTGTATGCCTCGCTTTGTAGTAAGATCGCTTTTGCTCCGCGTTTGGCATTCGTTAATTTGCCGAACAGGTCAAGTTCCCAATTAGAGACTACCGGGAGCGAGTAAATCTGCGTGGCGGCAGCCTTGTCAAAACTACTTACTGTTCCCTGGGGAGATAATCCCAGGGAAGGTAGGTATGCCAAGCGGGAGGACATTAACCCAGCCTCTGCCTCTTTCACTTTCAAGATAGCAGTTTGCAGATCACTGTTTTGTTCCAGTCCCTGACGAATTAATTGCTGTAATTGGGGATCCGTGAATACCTCTTCCCAGGGTAAATTACCCATATTCGTGGTATCCGATACCAGCGTGTCATTTACAGAAACCGGGTCCCGGTACAGGCCTTCCATATCCATGTCCGGGCGGTTGTATTTCTTGTAAATGTTACAGCTGCTTAACAGGGCACCCATGCATATCGTGTATATAACAACTTGTTTCATCTTGCTTTATTTTGTGTATTGTTCTATTTCAGATTCAAGTTCCGTGTTGTCTGTGTCATGCCATTCAATTGGTTTAATCTTCTCTTGCAAGTACTGGAATGCAACGAACATGGCAGGTACCGTGAAAATCTGGCAAATCATACCGATTAACATACCGCCAATTGCTCCGGAACCCAACGTGCTGTTACCGTTTGCACCAACACCGCTAGCGAACATCATCGGTAACAAACCGATAACCATGGCCAGTGAGGTCATCAAAATCGGACGGAGACGGGCAGAAGCTCCTAGCACGGCAGCGGAAACGATGCTCATTCCGGATTGACGTCTTTCGAGAGCAAACTCGGTGATTAGGATGGCGTTTTTCGCCAACAGACCGATCAACATGATCAATGCAATCTGCATGTAGATGTTGTTTTCAACACCCATAAATTGTGCAAATATGAAACTACCCATTAACCCGAAAGGTACGGAAAGAATGACACCCAAGGGTAGGATGTAACTCTCGTACTGGGCACTCAGTAGTAGGTACACGAACACGAGACAAAGTACGAATATTAATGCGGTGGTGTTTCCACTGGAACTTTGTTCTTCACGGGTCATACCCGAGAATTCGTATCCGTATCCGGTAGGTAACGTTTCGGCGGCCACTTCCTCGATGGCTTTGATGGCTTGCCCGGAGCTGTACCCGTCGGCAGGAGAACCGTTTACGCTAATGGCCGTAAACATGTTGAAACGCTTGATATTATCCGGACCGTATACTTTGCGTAATGTGACGAATTGCGTGATAGGTGCCATTTCATTGCCGTTTCTGACCATGATCTGGTTTAATGTTTCCGGGTTTGCCCGGAAGTTTGCATCCGCCTGAATCATGACACGGTATAGTTTCCCAAACCGGTTGAAGTTAGAGGCGTATAGACCACCGTAATATCCCTGCAATGCGGAAAGTAGGATGTTGGGGGATAACCCTGCCTCTTTACATTTTGCCACGTCAATGTCTACCATGTATTGCGGATAGTTTGGGTTGAAAGAAGTCCGTGCTGCTGCAATTTCCGGACGAGCATTCAGTTTTTCCAGGAAATTCTGGGTGATGTCGAAGAAGTCGTTCAAATTACCACCTGTTTTATCTTGAAGGTTGAACTCGAAACCGTTCGTTAAACTATATCCCGGGATCATTGGGGGTGCGAATAACAGTACACGGGCGTCCTTGATCAAGCCTTGGGTTTGCATGTATAATTGTCCGATAACGCTGTTTACATCCTGTCCCTTACTTCGTTCATCCCACGGTTTCAGACGACAGATGAATGTACCGTAAGAACTACCCTGCCCGGCAATGAAACTATATCCGGCAATTTCTGTACGGTCGGAAACGGCTGGGTTGCTGGCAATCAAGCTGTCCACTTGTGCCAAGGCGGCTTCTGTGGTTTCCAACGACGTGGCAGGAGGAAGGTCCACGATCACGAAGAATGTTCCCGTATCCTCGTTGGGTACTAATCCGGTCGGGGTTTTCTGCATTAGGAATACAAGGACGACCATACTGGCAATGACCGTGATGAACGTGGTTACTTTGTGATTAATGAAAAAACTAACTCCTTTTTTGTATTTATTCAAAGTTACGTCGTAAGCGGCATTGAAAGCCGCATGGAATCGGTTGATAAGTCCTTTTTTCTTGTGATCCTCACCCTTGTCATGGGCTTTCAAGAAAATAGCACACAATGCGGGACTTAGTGTCAAGGCATTGATGGCAGACAGACCGATGGAAACAGCCATTGTTAAACCGAATTGGCGGTAGAAAGTACCGGAAGTACCGGTGATGAAACTTACGGGGATGAACACGGCCATCATCACGAGGGTGATGGATACGATGGCACCGGAAATTTCATTCATGGCGTCAATGGATGCTTTAAGCGGGGATTTATATCCTTGGTCCAGTTTTGCGTGGACGGCCTCGACCACGATGATGGCATCATCGACCACGATTGCGATAGCCAGAACGAGGGCGCAAAGTGTCAACAAGTTCATGCTGAATCCGATCAAGTAAAGCACGAAGAATGTACCAATCAATGCAACCGGGATCGCAATGGCAGGAATTAACGTGGACCGGAAGTCTTGCAGGAAGATAAATACAACCAAGAACACGAGGATAAATGCCTCGATCAATGTCTTCAGTACTTCATGAATAGATGCATACAAGAAGTCATTGGCACTTAGCAGTATGCTATACTCAACACCGGGAGGGAAGTCCTTGGAAACATCTTCCAGTAATGCCTCGATGTCTTTAATGATCTGCGTGGCGTTGGAGCCTGCGGTCTGGAAGATCATACTGGTAACTCCGGGATGACCGTTTGCGTTGTTCGAGTAGCCATAGCTTAATCCACCCAGTTCGATACGGGCAACATCTTTCAATCGTAGGATTTCCCCGTCGGAAGTGGCCCGGATGATTATATCTTCGAACTCTTCTGTCGTCTGGAGACGTCCTTTGTATTTCATGATATATTGGAACGATTGATCGCCACTTTCCCCAAACTGTCCGGGAGCAGCCTCGATGTTTTGTTCTGCTAGGACAGCCGTAATATCGGAAGGCATTAACTTGTATTGTGCCATCACGTCAGGTTTTAGCCAGATACGCATGGAGTAATCGGCACCGAACGCCATCACGTCGCCCACACCGGGAACACGCTGGATTTGCGGAATCAAGTTAATCTTCATATAGTTCTGAAGGAACGTTTGGTCAAACCGGTCATCCGTGCTGTAAACGGTGAAACCTAACAACATACTGGTTTGGCGTTTACTGGTGATCACACCTACTTGAGTCACCTCGGCAGGTAGAAAACCTTGAGCTTTGGCCACGCGGTTTTGCACGTTTACAGCGGCCATGTCCGGGTCTGTTCCTTGTTTAAAATATACCTCGATAGAGGCCTCTCCCGTGTTGGTAGCAGTAGAAGTCATGTACATCATGTTTTCTACACCATTGATTTGCTCTTCCAACGGGGCTATCACACTGTTTAGCACCGTTTCCGCATTTGCCCCGGTGTAAGACGTGCTAACCCGAACAGTAGGTGGGGCGATATCCGGGTATTGTGTGACGGGGATGGAAATCAACCCCAAGATACCCAAGATCACGACGATGATGGAAATCACCGTGGAGAGAACGGGACGTTTAATAAAATTATCTAATTTCATAATCTCAATTCATTCAAAGTAATTTGTTTATGTTCTTCCATTACCGGGAAACTGCCTGTTGGCGTTTGGCTGCCGATTCTGCTGGGGTGATTGCTTTGATGGACATACCGTCTCTCACGGATGTACCCACTCCTTCAACCACGATGCGGTCCCCGATGTTTAGCCCGGAAGTAACAACATAGTTTTTCCCGTCGTTAATGGGTAATATGGTAATCTCACGGGTTTTGACAACAGAACTATCCGTTACGACAAAAGCGAATTTTTTATCTTGGATTTCCGAGGTCGCCTTTTGTGGAATAATGATTGCGTTATCTGATTCCTCTGGCAACAGGATTACTCCCGATCCACCGCTACGCAAGACCCCGTTCGAATTGGGGAAGGTGGCACGCACGCTGGCAGAACCCGTCGTTTGATCAATTACCCCGCTTAACGTTTCAATTTTTCCTTTCTCGGAATAGATTGATCCGTCAACCAATTGTAATTCCACTGCCGGCATTTGGTTTAATACTCCTTGGGTAGCTCCATTACTTTGACGGGTTAGTTTGAGAAGATCTTTCTCGTTCATGGAGAAATAAACGAACATCTTGGAATTGTCTGATACCGTGGTTAAAGGCGTTGTCATGCTGGGGCTAACGAGACTACCGACACGATAAGGAATTTTCCCGATAACTCCATCCGCAGGGCTGGAGACTTGCGTGTAGGACAGATTCTTCTCCGCATTGATTAATTGTGCCTCGGCTTGGGCCAAATTAGCCTTCTGTTGTGCTAATGTGTTCTCTGCCGTTTGTAATTCGTACTGGCTGATTATGTTTTTCTGTGCCAGCATTTTTTTATTCTCGGCGGTGAGTGCCGCTGTTGCAACTCCTGCTTCCGCAACCTTAACAGCAGCACGGGCCACGTTCACGGCTTCCTCGTATTGTACGGGGTCAATAACAAATAGCGTTTGACCTTTCTTTACTACCGAACCCTCATCCACGCATAACTTCGTGATGAATCCACTCACGTTTGGACGAATCTCAACGTCCTGACATCCCTTGATTGTTGCCGGGTAAGAATTATTCAACTTTGATACGCTAGGCTCAATTGTGATGACCGCATATTCAGGAACTCCCGCTTGATGTCCAGCCTGTTTGTTTCCACAGGCAAAAAGTGTAGTCCCTAACATAATTACAATCAATCTTTGAGACAAAATAATCATTGACTTTCTAATTTTCATATGCTAGATTTTAATTAATTGTATTCGTGTATAACTTTAAAAACACCCCTATAACAGGCGACACAGTGTCGAATAGACAAAAGGTATACCAAAATTGTAAATAGAAATGTAGATTTTGTTTCTTTTATAGAAAAATTATACATGTGAGCAGTTAATTTTAAGTTTCTGCTCAATTTTACATTATCTTTGCCGAAAAGGTTTGGATCATGGAGGTTTTTATCAGGAAAATAAGGGAGGCTTATCCGTTATCGGATGAAACCGTTCGTTTATTGCTCGGTCACACGGAAAGAGTTGTTCTTCCTAAAGGTGAATTATTGATGCGAGAAGGAACGGTTGCAAAATATACTTATTTTGTAATAAAAGGATTTGCCCGGGGATTTTTCCATAGGGAGGATAAGGATATTACGATCTGGTTTGCCTCCGAGGGGATGTCCCTTTTGTCGATGAACGGGTATATGTTTTCAACTGCCGGGTATGAGAACGTGGAGTTACTGGAAGAATGTGACTTGTTGAAAATATCAAACGAAACATTAAATCGTTTATTTGATTCAAATATTGAACTGGCGAATTGGGGACGACGGATGTCTGACGGGATTATATTGAAATTCGAGAAATTATTCATGGAACGTTATTTCATGTCAGCCTCGGAACGCTATCATTTATTGATTGAACGGGAGCCGGAGATATTAAAGAAGGTTCCGCTTCGTCATATCGCATCATTTCTAGGAATTTCTCAAGTGTCGTTAAGTAGGATTAGGGCAGGGATTCAGTAATTTTAAATTTTAACCGCACAAATCCAATGCTTTTTAATCTTATCATGTTTTATTCGGTTCTGTTTTTTACATATGTAAATTGAAAAGTCGGGAATTTTACGGACCTTTGGGGCCGTTAATTTAAAAAGTAGAAAGTAAATGCGGCAGTTGAAAGGTGTATTATTAGCGATGATTTCATCATCCACGTTCGGGTTGATTCCATTGTTTGCCCTTCCGGCAATGCAAGAGGGAGTAGGTTTGGATTCCGTATTGTTTTATCGTTTTGCCATTTCTGCGGTGGTCGTGGGTGTCTATTTGCTTTTACGGCGTGTAGACCTTCGGATAACTTTAAAGGAGTTTGGAACAATGTTCCTGTTAGGAGGTGCGTATGCCTCTACTTCGCTTTTTCTGACAGCATCTTACCTGTACATTCCCAGCGGGGTGGCCACAACGATTCATTTTCTTTATCCGGTGTTGGTTACCGCCATCATGATTGCTTTTTTCAAAGATAAAATATCACTCTCAGTAATCATTGCCACGGTACTGGCTATTCTGGGAGTCTATTTATTAAGCAGTGGCGAAGGGGAAGGTGTGACTAGTTTAAAAGGACTTTTCATGGTACTGTCGACCGTGGTAACTTATGCCATATATATCGTTGGTGTAAATAAATCCTGTATACAACACATGGATGGGTTGAAAATGACCTTTTATATGTTGTTTTGTTGTACAATCATTTTTGGTGTCAACATTCTGTTAAAAGGGCAGGGATTGGATATGATGTCGAATACGAATGCCGTGGTGCATATCTTTTTGCTGTCTTTAATCCCAACTCTTGTATCCGATTTAACGTTAATATTGGCAATACAGCACGTGGGATCAACCACGGCTGCTATAATGGGATGTATGGAACCCTTGACGGCAGTAAGTATGGGAGTTTTGTTTTTGGGAGAACGTTTCGGGTTAGGACAGATACTGGGAGTTGTTATCGTGCTGGTAGCCGTGTTTATTGTGATCCTGTCTAGTCATCCGGGACATTTTTCTATGAAACGTTTGATCCCGGCATTTATAAAAATAAGAAAATAAGATTAAAGATTCGTGTTATGATAAATTTGATTAGAATAACGGAACCAACAAATATTCGTTTACAAAAACTTATTCCACTCTATATGGAGGCTTTCCCGGAGGAGGAGAGACGAAATATCAAGCAATTGGAACGTTTGATACGGGAAAAAATGGAGATGCATTTTAATGCCATAGAGACAGATGGTGTTTTGGCCGGTTTATTTATCTACTGGGATATGCGGGATTTTTATTATCTTGAACATTTAGCTGTTTTCACCCCGATGCGTAATTTGAAAGTCGGACAACAAGTGTTGGATTATATCGCGGAACATTTAGACGGTATGCGATTGTTGGAGGTGGAGCCGACCACGGATGAGATGACCACTCGTCGGGTGAATTACTATCGTCGTAACGGGTATGAGATTCTCGACAAGACGTACATGCAGCCTTCTTACGATGAAAACATTGAAGTCGGTAATCTTTGGATTATGGGTAACCGGAAATCCGATCGTTTACAAGAGTTTATAGAGCGGATAAAACAGGTGGCTTACAGGGAAAATCGATAATAATAAAATTTTCTTTAGGTGTGCTATTTTTTAATGATAACCTACACTTTCGCTAAAGCTGAACTATCCTTTCCTTTGGTCATGAACCTAGCATGAACACATCAAGTACATAGCATAAATACTGACGTATGTATATGCTATGTACTTGATGTGTCTGTATTCCCTTGATGTCTTAGTGTAAGGATAGAGAAAGCTAGGCAGAAAGGTAAGTTTATTATTTTGTAAGAAAAAAGAAAAGGATCGATTTCTCGATCCTTATTTTGTAGCGGGAGCCTGACTCGAACAGACGACCTTTGGGTTATGAGCCCAACGAGCTACCAACTGCTCCATCCCGCAATATTAGTCAAAACATCTTCTGTTTTGCGTCTGCAAAGATAGTGTATATTTATCGTGTATGCAAGTATTTCCTTCTTTTTTTAGAATAAATAAAATTAGTTGACGTGCAATGAAAGAAAAACGGGAGCAATATTTGTTACTCCCGTTTGATATTTAGCATGTTAGAAAATTACTTTCCTAGCATTTCACATACTTCGTTAAATACACATTCTCCGGTGAATCCGAATTTCTCGTCTAGTACTTTGGCAGGAGCGGAGTATCCGAAATGGTTTACACCGTGAATACGGCCATTACATTCAACCAAACCTTCCAAGGTAACGGATAAACCTGCTGTCAGCCCATATTTCGGTTTGTTAGCTGGGATAACTTGTTCTTGATATGCTTGTTCTTGGTGACGGAATAAACCTTCGGAGATTACGGATACGATCTGTGAGGTGATGCCTTTCCGTTCTTGAAGAAGTTTAGCACCTTCCACTAGAGTAGAAACTTCAGAGCCGGAAGCGACTAGCACGACATCCGGGTTCTCTCCGGTTTTGCATACCACGTAAGCACCTTTTTCCGCTTGTAAAGCCTCGTCATAACGATCTGTTCCCGGAAGATCCGTGATGTTTTGTCTGGACAGGATCAAAGCGGTAGGGGTAGAAGTGTTTTCCATTGCCATTTTCCAAGCAACGGAAGTCTCGGCTGCATCGGCAGGACGCAGGGCCAACAAGCTCATTTTTCCGGAATGATTCTCCAGTTTTTCCATCAAACGTAATTGGGCTTCATGCTCGATCGGTTGGTGAGTTGGTCCGTCTTCTCCCACACGGAAGGCATCGTGAGACCAAACGTATTTTACCGGAACTTCCATCAAGGCTGCCAAACGTACGGCAGGTTTCATGTAGTCAGAGAACACGAAGAAAGTTCCACAAGCCACGAAGATTCCCCCGTGAAGAGCGATACCGTTACAGATTACAGCCATAGTCAACTCTGCAACTCCGGCTTGGAAGAATGCCCCGCTGAAATCCCCTTTCACAAGGTTACGGGCTCCACCCTTGATAAATCCGTCGGTTTTGTCAGAATTACTTAGGTCGGCAGAGGAAACGATCATGTTCTCTACTTGTTGAGCTAAGGCTACTAACACGTCAGCCGAAGCGGCACGTGTGGCAATGTTTGCTTTATGTTGGATTGCTTTATAGTCAATTTCAGGAGCTTTACCGGATAAGAATTTGTGCAGTTTGGCTGCTAATTCCGGGTTTGCTTTTTCCCAGGCTGCCTGTTCTGCTTTTTTAGCTTTGGCGTAAGCCCGTTTTTCATCAAGGACTTTAGCATAGAACTCGGCTACTTCCGGGAAGATCGTGAACGGGTTCTGCGGATCTCCACCCAAGTTTTCGATCGTCTTTTCGATAGAAGCCCCGGCTCCGGTTAAAGGTTGCCCGTGTGTGGAAACCTTGTCGGAGAAATCTTCCCCGTTAGCCCCCATGGCTCCTTTACCCATCAAAGTTTTACCGATAATCAAAGTCGGACGTTCTTTTTCAGCATTGGCAGCTTGTAATGCTTTGATGATCTCGTCAGCGTTATTCCCGTTGATCGTGATCACGTTCCACCCCCAAGCTTGGTATTTGGCAGCGGTATTCTCGCAGGTTACTTCATTCACGCGGGTGGATAGCTGTACTTCGTTTGCATCATAAAACATGATCAGGTTGGATAATCCCAGTGTTCCCGCAATACGTCCGGCTCCTTGTGAAATCTCTTCCTGTATACCACCGTCAGAGATAAAAGCGTACGTTTTGTGAGCCATCCATTCTCCGAAACGAGCTACCAGAAAACGTTCTGCAATAGCGGCTCCGACTGCCATGGCATGACCTTGACCGAGAGGGCCGGAGGTGTTTTCCACGCCTCGTTTAAAATCCACTTCCGGGTGTCCCGGGGTTACACTTCCCCATTGACGGAAGTTTTTCAGGTCTTCCATGCTATACGTGCCGATCAGGCTCAACATAGAATACAACATCGGAGACATATGTCCCGGGTCAAGGAAGAAACGGTCCCGGTTTGCCCATGTCATATCATCCGGATCGAAGTTCAAGAATTGAGAATATAACACGTTAATGTAATCAGCGCCACCCATTGCACCTCCCGGATGACCTGATTTTGCTTTTTCAACCATAGAAGCTGAAAGGATGCGGATGTTATCCGCTGCTCGATTAAGGATCTTCTCCATGCCTATATTTTTTGATGAAAATTTTAAATTTTCGGCAAAGGTATGCTTTTCTGTCGGGAAATCAAAGTATCTAAAAACTTTACCACCTCGTGTAAGGGTGTTTTGTCAACATGGCGTTATAATACCGGTCATCCCCGGTCACTTCTTTATCAAGCCATGCAGGTTTTATGAAATTCTCGTTTTCACTCTTTAATTCAACCTCTGCTATGACTAGGCCTTCATTTTCCCCGTGAAATTCATCCACTTCGAAGGTGTGTTCTCCGGCTTTTACAAGGTAACGGGTTTTGTTGATAATACCGGGTTCGCAGAGTTGTAATAACTCTTCCGCCTCGTTTAAAGGTATTTCTTTTTCCCATTCGTAACGCCTAATGCCGGAATGATTTCCTTTTCCCTTGATCGTGAGGAATCCCTGTTCTCCATTGATTCGTACCCGAACGGTACGTTCCGGCACGGAAGAGAGATACCCCTGCATGATACGGGTAGATTTAAATACTTCCGGCTTGAAATTCCCTTTCACTAAGAATTTGCGTTCAATTTCCTGAGCCATTTTTTTAAGTTTAGAATTTAGAGTTAAAGTTTAGAGTTTAAAGTGAATACTATATCCCACCTTAAACTCTAAACTATTTATAAGTTTTTGTCTTTGTACATATTTTCCCACCAAGCGGGTTCATCTTTCAGGTATTTGGCAAAATAAGCCATGATGGTGTTGCCCCAGATGATTCGTTGATTGTAATCCACGACGGCATGATCAGCATTCTTGATCAGTACGAGTTCCACGTCTTTGCCCAAGAGTTTCAGTGCGGTGTAGAACTGGATACTTTCACCCGTGGGTACGTTGACATCGGCCGTACCGTGCAACAAAAGCATGGGGGTTTTTACCTTGTCTGCATTGAATAGCGGGCTTTGATCCACGTAGATGTCCTTCCGATTCCACGGGAAAGCGTGAGCCGATGCGTTCGTGCTGTAACTATATCCCCAGTAGCCTTCACCCCAGTAACTGGAAATGGAGGAAATTCCGGCATGTGAAATAGCGCAAGCGAAGATGTCTGTGCGGGTTTGCAGATACATGGTTGTGAATCCACCGTAAGAGGCTCCCATGCATCCGACACGTTGTGCATCCACGAAAGGATGTGCTTTCAAGAATGCTTTCGTGCAGGCAATGATTTCGTCTGCCGTGATTTTACCCCAGTTGTTTTGATGACGGGCTGAAAATTCTTGTCCGAATCCGGTCGCACCAGAGGGTTGTATCACATATACAATATATCCATTCGCAGCATATAGATTGAATGGCCATCTTCCTCCGAAAGTTCTTTCTACCGGGGTTGTTCCCCCGTAGTAATACACGATCATCGGGTATTTTTTCTTGGGATCGAAATTTGCCGGAAGATAATAGCGTCCGTCTATCGTGGTTCCTTTCTTGTAATTGTAGTCCCAGTCTTTTACTTGTCCGAATTCTATATTTTTGTATTGTTCACCTTGCGGATCGGCCCATTCCTGAGCATTGAGGGTTGCTAAGTCCAAGGTATAGACCCGCGTCGGGTAACTCTCGTCTGAGGCAGTGTAGATCCCGGTATTCCCGTTTTGAGCCAAACTGATCTTTTGTACGAGATCACCCGGACATTCTATTCTCGTGATTTTCCCGTCTTTCCCATACCGGAATAAGTAAACGTAATCGGTATCCCCGGCCACGATATAGATATTCCCGTCTGTATGCCAGATGTAGTTGGAGACAGCGGGATTGAAATCTTTTGTAATCGGAGTTACTTCTTTGGAATTTAAGTCATAAATGTATAGCTGCGTGTCGTATCCGTTCACGATCTGTCCTTTGGCAATCTTTACCCCGATTTGTCCGAAAGCGTCAGCAGCTCCGGCAATTAATAATTTTGAATCATCGGGAGAAAAGACACATTGAATGTCAACCAGACGGTCTTTCCAAAGCGTGTCAATTTGGTTCGTGCGGGCATTCAACAGATAGACAGATTGTTTCCGGTACGGGTATTCGTTATAGTCCGGTCGTCCGGTACTGATCAGAATTTGGTTACCATCATGACTGATGTCCATGATGGAAGTCGTTTGGTTACCCCAAGTTAAGCGGGTATGTATGCCGGTTGCCAAATCATATTTGCATAGGAAATACCGATTGCGATAATAAGCCTGTCGATCTTCGATCCCGTCGAGTTTGCGGAGTTCCCATTCTTTCGGGGTGTAATTTTCATTTTTGTAATAGATAAGATAACTCCGGTCCGGTGACCATGAGAAGGAACTGATCGTCTGATCGTCCCGAAATAGGCGTTCCAATTTTTGTTGCTCAATGTCGTAGGTGTATAGGGAGTTTCCCGTTCCTTCTTTTATCAGGTAAGACAACTTGTCTTCTCCGGGTATCCAAGTCAAGTTACTGACATTGTTGCCGTAGAACGTGTACACGATCTCTTTGTCGGCAATTCTGTACACGTTCGTCATGGAACTGCTTTTACCTTTTATAATCTCACCTTCTGCCATGATCAGGTATTTTCCGCTGGGAGAAACTTGAATTCCTCCGATTCTGGGACCGTTCAGCACGTCCAGTATATTTTTCCCGCGTTTGGGGGATAAGGTAAAATCCACCGGGGTATCCTTGAAATCGGGATCTGCAATAAATTGAGCTGAAAATAGTTTGTCGTTTTCTTTCGTCAGTAAGCTTTTCACGATGATGGAGTGTTTTCCCGGAATCCATTGCAGGGCACATTCTTGGTTTACGGCTTCGGTTCCCTTGTGGCTTGTATAAGTGATTTTTTTCACTCCATCCACGTAAACTTCGGCATTCCCGTAAAATGAAAATTGCAGTTTTCCGCTCATCCATTGTGTGTTTTCCGCGTAAACGGCATACAATCCAATTGCCGGAACGGCACTTTTATTTTGAGAGATAACAATGTTATCATTCACGGTTGCAGTTTCCCAAGTTAGAGAGTGATATTGTAGTTCTTGTTCGCCCACGGCAGGGGTTAAGTTCTCGATATTAAACGTGGAAAGAGTTAATAAATCCGCTTGGGAAAATGTTTTGTTTTCCACGTTTTTCATGTCCCCGAAAGCCGGAAACTCTACCGGGACGGGAGGTAATCCCATCCATTCCCTGACTGTCTGCCCGTGTAACTGCATGGTACAGATCAGCATGAATAAAAATAATAGTTTTCTCATTTTATTGTGTTTTGATCATTTGAATTCTCTTTTGCGAAAATATGGATTATATTTTAACTTGTAACCCCGTTGATTGTATCTTTTGGGTTGTTATAAATATCTTTATTGTAAATCAATGGTTGCCAGATGTGTACTCTCGTATGTATTCGTTCGTCCTTTGATGTGAGTGTTGGATAGCCCTAAAATGAGGATGCTAATTCGTGAATATAGAGGTGGTAATAAAAAAAATGAGAAAAAAGTGATTTTTTTATTACACCAAACGCTATCTAAATCGCTTTAGTATAAAAGCCAAAAATGATGTTAAGCAAAGAGGAACATATAGCCCGGTTAATTTTCCTTCACATGCAGGAAATGACGGATGATACGCAGGAAAAAGAATTGAACGAATGGAGATCGGCCTCTCCGAGGCATGAAGAACTTTTCCAACGGATGTTGTCACACGAATATATGGAAAAAAGTATTTCCCGTTTCGTGAAAACGAAAGAGGAAGAGGAAAAGGGATGGCAGAAGCTCCGGTTGAAGAAATTGTCTAGCCGTTCCGTACGGGTGATGGGATGGATTTCGTATGCAGCTGTGGTAATCTTGTTATTGAGTGTAGGGAGTATGTTTTACTTTTTTGGGAATGGGGAACAACGGGAGATACTACCGATGGCGAAAAACGAAGTGCAAACACCCGGTTTTCGTGCGGTTTTGGTTTTGCCTGATGGACGTAAGGTTGATTTGAAAGACGAGAAATTGCGTTCGAATCTCGCTGAAAACGACAGTTTGTTATTGGTGAAGGCAAATTCTCTGGAATACCGGGATATTGTCACTTCGGATACAACTGAGATATTTCACATGTTGGAGATCCCGCGAGGCGGAGAATATTTACTCTCATTATCGGATGGTACGGTTATCTATTTAAATTCAGAATCAACATTGAGGTTTCCCGTAAAATTTCAGGGGAAAGAACGTAAGGTATATTTGACAGGTGAAGCCTATTTTAAAGTAGCGAAAAATACAGAACGTCCTTTTGTCGTGACAGCCGGAGAATTGGATGTGCTGGTTACCGGAACTACTTTTGGTGTTCGGGCATATAAAGACGAAAAGGATATACAAACCACGTTGGAAAGTGGTCATGTGACGGTACGGGTGGAAGGTAAAAGCGTGAAACTTATTCCGAATAAACAAGCGTTATTTGATAAATTAACGATGGGGTTGGAAGTGAGGGATGTAGATGTTGACTTGTATTTGGCATGGGCGGACGGACGTCTGGTGTATGATAATTGTCCGTTGGAGAAAATTCTGAGCGACTTGGGGCGGTGGTATAACATTAATGTATTTTACAACCGGGATGAATTGCGTTCATACCAATTTTCTTTAAACATGAAAAAACATGAAGAGTTTACTCAAGTATTGGAATTGATTGGTAAAACCGGGGAAGTACAGTTTGAAATAAAGGATAACACGGTTATTGTAAAATAAAAAAGTAGCGCTACTAACACTACTTTTTACATTTCACACCCTGTTGGCACAGGGCGTGGAGAATTGTTGAATTCAAAAAACAAAATTATGAAGAAAAATTCTAATGTCGTCGGGAAGAGGCGGTTTTTATTCCTCCTTTTCTTAATTTTAACAACTCAATTTAGTCTGAATGCGTATTCGCAGGAAAGAAAGATTACGTTTTCATTGAAAAATGCGTCTTTAAAAGATATTATCGGTGAGATTCGTAAGAATTCTGATTATGATTTCGTTTATCGTGACGTGAATCTGGAATCATTTACCCGGAGGGATGTTGCTTTTAAAGATGCTACGATTGAACAGGTTTTAACGGATTGTCTAAAAGGGATTAGTCTCGGCTACGAGATAAATGGTAAGACGATCATTATCCGTAAAAAGGCTATAAGCCAAAAAGAAAAAAAATCGAAAACAATTACGGGTAAGGTTTCGGATGAACAAGGAAATGTGTTACCGGGAGTTTCAGTTATTATTAAAGGTATTTCATTAGGAACGGCAACAAATTCTGACGGGGAATATCGGTTGGAAATTCCCGAGATCAACGATCCCGTTTTGATTTTTTCGTTCGTGGGGATGAGAACGCAAGAGGTTATCGTCGGTTCAAAAACAAGAGTTGATGTGCAGTTGGTCGAAGATTCTAAAACTTTAGAAGGTGTGGTTGTCACTGGAATTTTTACCAAATCAAAAGAGAGTTACACGGGAGCTGTTACTTCTATTTCGGCCAAGGAACTAAAAATGTATCGGGGGCAGAATTTATTGGCCACTTTACGCAATATAGATCCTTCCGTCAATATTGTGACGGACAATGCCTTGGGTAGTAATCCGAATTTAATACCGGAAATCAACATTCGAGGCAATTCTTCTTTACCCACGAGTGTCTATGAATTAAATCAACGTGTTTCGAAACAATTGAATGCCCCGTTGGTAATCATGGACGGTTTCGAAATTTCATTACAGAAATTAATGGATTTCAATGACGAGGAGGTTGAAAGTATTAATATATTAAAAGATGCCTCCGCAACAGCAATTTATGGATCACGGGGAGCGAATGGAGTCATTGTTGTTACCACGAAAGCTCCTAGGGCTGGCAAATTGAAAGTTTTTATGCAAGGTGGAATAAATATTGAAATGCCGGATCTTTCTTCTTACGATTTGTTGAATGCTCGTGATAAATTGGAATTGGAACGTATCGTGGGATTATATGACGATAAGGATGATATTGTTAACGACAGAGCTCTAAAAGAAACTTATTACCAATTGTATGAAGAAGTGTTAAAGGGCGTAAACACGGATTGGTTGAGCCAACCAGTACGTACTGGGGTTGGGCAAAAGTACAATTTACGTCTAGAGGGAGGAGATCAAGCTTTCCGTTGGGGAGTGGATCTTTCGTACAATTCCATCATGGGAGCCATGAAAGGCTCTAAAAGAAACACTTTTAGTGGTAGCGTGACGTTATCTTACTCTGTGAAAAATGTGATATTCAAGAATCAGACCGGGGTGGATATAAATAAAGGGGATGAAAGTAAATACGGTACATTTTCAGATTATGCTGAAATGAATCCGTATTATAGGATTAAAGATGAAAATGGGGTGATGTATAAATACTACACGATAAAGGGAAAACGACAGGATAATCCGCTTTATAATGCCAGTTTAAATACCATCAATCAGCAGAAGTATACGTTGATCATGAATAATTTTTCCATCGAATGGAATATTTATAATGATTTACGTTTAAATGCCCGATTAGGAGTACAAAAACAGAATAACACTTCGGATAATTATTTGCCACCGAGTCATTCGATCTTTTCTTATACTACAGATAGTGATAGCTATTTTCGCAAAGGAAGTTATACTTACAAAACGGGAGAAAATATTAATGTAGATGCCAATGTGACCTTGAGTTATTCGAAAGTCTTTCGTGACAAACACCAACTTTACGCGGGGTTTGATTATTCTATCGCCCAGAAGAAAGATTATTCTTATACCTTTAAAGTCGAAGGGTTTTCTGATGGAAAGTTAGATTTTATCGGTAATGCTTTACAGTACGAAAAAGGGGGAAAGCCTTACGCGACAGAAGATTTGTCCCGTCGAGTAGGATTCACGGGAAACATAAACTATATTTACAACAATCGGTATTATATGGATTTTTCTTTCCGGGCGGACGGGTCTTCGTTATTTGGATCAAAAAATAAATTTGCCCCGTTTTGGAGTGTTGGAGTGGGATGGAATGTACATAACGAAAAATTTATGGCGAAGCAAAATGTGGTGAATACTCTTCGTGTTCGAGGCTCCTACGGAGAAACCGGGTCCCAACAATTTTCCTCTTATCAAGCGTTATCAACCTTCCAGAGTTACACGGGAAAACGTTACATTGTTTGGTATGGAGCCGAGTTGATGGGGTTAGGAAACGAGAAATTGAAATGGCAGGTTACGACACAAATAAATGGAGGGGTAGAGATGGAACTTTGGAATGGTCGTGTATCGGCTTCTTTCGATATTTATTCTAAAAAAACATCTGATTTATTGTCGCGGATGGATTTGCCATTGGCAAACGGTTTTAGCTCTTACGTGGACAACGTGGGTGAAGTGCAGAATAATGGTTGTGAAATGGTGCTTGGCGGGTACTTGATTCGAGATACGCGTAGTAATATTATTTGGTCGATGACAGCAAAATTGGCTTATACTAAGAATAAAGTTACTAAACTTTCAGAAGCGATAAAAAAGCAGAATGAAATATTTAAACTAAATGGAGCAGAGATTAATCAATTGCTGTATGAAGGATATGCTCAGAACTCGATATGGGCGGTGCCCTCGTTGGGAATAGATCCGAGTACGGGTGATGAAATATTTTTGGATAAAGACGGTAATATCACCTCCAAATGGAATGCTGCGGATAAACGTTATTTCGGAGTGGATGAACCCAAGTACAGGGGGAATATCAGCACTTATTTCGCTTGGAAGGATTTTTCGATTAATCTTGGATTTGCTTGCCATTGGGGAGGACAACAGTATAACAATACATTACTTAATAAAGTTGAAGTAACGAACGATTATATCAATAAGAATAATGTAGACGGTAGGGTGTATAAAAAAAGGTGGCAAAAACCCGGAGATGTAAAACCGTACAAGGGGTATGGAGATGTAGCAACGAAGGCAACGTCCCGTTTTGTGATGGATGATAATGTTTTCCAATTCCAAAGTGCCAGTGTTGAATACCGCTTACGTTCTGAGTGGTTAAGCAATAGGTGGAAAATCGAGACGGTTAATATCGGGGCTAATATGTCGGATATATTTTATATATCTTCTATCAAACGTGAAAGGGGAACTTCGTATCCATTTGCACGACGATTGTCTTTAATGCTTTCACTAATATTCTAAATTGACGATATTATGAAAAATTATTTATTGTATGTCACGTTATTGGTAACTTTATCATTCTTTTCTTGTAATGATTGGTTGAATGTGCAACCGGAAACGGAAACTGATGAGAAAGAGATGTTCACGTCTGTTGACGGATTTAAAAATGCCTTGACAGCTTGTTATATTAAGTTAAATTCTTCTAATTTATACGGATTGAAGTTGGTCATTACGGATATCGAGTATATGGCCCAACATTGGACTTACAATCTCGTTAATTATAGAGGTCAGCAAGATTTGAAGGATTTTAAATATGAAAATAGTTATCCTAAAGCAGCTATATCCGCTATTTACCGTGAGATGTATAATACGATCGCTCAAGTTAATATAATCATATCAAACGTGCAGGAACATCGGGACGTGATCAAGAACGAGAATTTGCGTGCTGTTATGGAGGCGGAAGCATTGGCGATTCGGGCATTTTGCCATATGGATATTTTACGTTTGTTCGGACAAATGCCGCAGAATGGGGATAAGCAGGTTTCTTTACCGTATGCTAAAGAGGTGTCAACGGGGATGATTCCATATTATTCATTCAATGATTTCACGAATTTGATTTTGGAGGACTTGGATGCTGCGGAGAGTTTATTCAAAGGGCATGATCCGTTGTTCAATTATTCTTTTCAAGAATTAGATAATTTCTTTGATACTGAAAATTATAATGTAGAATTGGAAGATGAATATTTGGGATTTAGGCGTTTCCGTTTTAATTATTATGCGGTAAAAGCTATACAGGCAAGATTGTATATGTATTTAGGTAAGAAAGCCGAAGCTTATGCTATTGCAAAAGAGATTATTGGGGCTGTAGATCGAAATGGTAGGAAAGTGCTGAAATTGGCTGGTGCGAAAGATATTGGCAGTGGTAATTACGCTTTACCTTTAGAATGTATTCTTGCATTGAGCAATTACGAGATTGAGGATAATACCAAGAATGTTCTTTACCCTATCACTGCTTTTAGTGATATTTTATATTTAACTGAAATGCAATTGTATAGTGATTTGTTTGCCGGTCAGTCAACGGCGATGAATAACCGGATTCACTTATGGGATCGACTTCAAGACGGGACAAAAAGAAATTTACTGAAAAAATACAATCAACCGACATCGTCTTCGAATACGGATATGAAAGTGTTGGCGACACAGAAACAGGTTGTTCCATTAATTCGCCTGTCGGAAATTTATTTGATTGCCATAGAGACTGCACCAACACTGGATGAGGCGAACGCTTTTTATATTCCTTATATGAAAGCGAGAAACGTGGACGCTTCACCTTTACGGGAGGAACAATTGATGGCGGAGGTTATCCGGGAGTATCGTAGAGAATTTTTTGGTGAGGGACAAATGTTTTATACCTATAAGCGTTTGGGAACAAAAAATATGTTGTGGAAAACAGATCGGGAAGTTGGTGAACAGGATTATATCGTGCCGTTGCCAAGTACGGAACTGAACATAAATTAAAACTAAGGAATTATGAAAAAGATAAATAAATATATTCAATGGTTATTACCAATTTTTGGGTTATTTGCCTGTGAAGATGATATGGACGTGTATAATTCCCCGGATAATCGTTTGAATTTTGTGTATGAACTAAACACGATGGCGGATACCGTGATTCCCCGGACCTTTGTTTATGAGGGGGAAGATCGGGTACTTGATACAGTTTGGCTAGAAGTTGTGACCATGGGATTTGTTGAAGATTATGATCGTCCGTTTACACTGGAACAAGTGAAAAAAGGCGAGGGAGAACAGGCGGTAGCAGGAAAACATTATATAGCTTTTGATGATCCTCTTGTCACTATTCATTACAAAATACCTGCGGGAGCAAACGGTGCACGTGTTCCGGTTGTGTTGAAACGTGACCCGTCTTTAAAAGAGCAAGAGGTGACATTGGGTATCAAGATCGGACAAAACGAGAATTTTATTCCAGGCTATAATGCGTATCAAAAGAAAGCGATCGTTTTTTCGGATATTTTGATACAACCATTATATTGGAATGATTTTGCAACCTATTATTTTGCCGGAAAATATGGAAAGGCGAAACACCAGTTCATGATCAATGCCACGGCAGACATGGGGATAAAGATAAATGACGATTTCTTTTATTCACTGGTCGGCAATCCCACCGCAGGTGTTGATATGGGAATGACGGATTATTGGTTCTATTTTTTCACCCGGAAACTCTTGGAGGAGAATGAAGCGAGAGCAGCCCGGGGAGAGGGACCGCTCCGTGAAGAGCCGGAACCGGGAGAAACGGAAGGCGTGTTAGTAAAATTTACTCGATATGAATTTTAATGTTGTGAGTTATGAGAAAAAATGTTTATAAGATATTGTCAATTTACCTGTTTGTTGTGCTTGTTTCGGCATGTTATGACGATAAGGGAAATTATGATTATCACGAGATCAGCGAGGTTAAGATCGAAGGTTTGGAGGAGAGTTTTTCGAAAATTTCGTATCAAGATGTGCTTCACTTGGAACCGGTTGTCACAGCCTCCGGAGGAGAAAGCGAATTTGATTATCTGTGGACTTTGAATCTTTTGAAAGATGATAATATAACATCGGAAAGATTGAAAATCAAGTTGGACACGATAGGGTATGATCGAGTTTTAGATTTCCCTGTAAACATCAAACAAGGGTATTATGATTTGGTGTTACGGGTAACCAATAAGAGTAATCAACTGGCTACTTTTCGGGTTATGTCATTAAGTGTGGTAACGAAATTTTCGGAAGGTTTTTATTTGTTGAAAGATATGGGGAATTCAACGGATATTGATTTGCATACACCGGATAACGGTGTTATAAGTGACATTTTCTTGAAAATGGATGGAGAGCGTATGTCCGCAGCTCCGGTTGGCTTGGGATTGGACCCGGGATACTGTTTCGTTGATGATGCCACGGCTGAACGTGTTATCACGCAAGCTTTGACTGTTTGTACAGAAAATGATGTTCGTATATCTAATATCGGAGATATGAGCCCTATTTATACGCATAATACGATGTTTATCAGTGGGGAGGTTCCCGAAGAAAAACCGTATTATATGTGGAGGAACATATTCGGAGTCGGATATATTTCAGACCAAGGGGTTTATTTTTCTACCCAAGCTGTAGCCCAAAAATTATTCGGATCCGGTAAATTTGGATTTCCCGCGATGGTGAATAGCGAGGAAGAAACGAAACCGAATAAAAACGGAGTGTTTACCGCATCCGGAGGATTCTGTTTTTTAGATGAATTGAAAAGACGTTTTTTGTTTTTGAATTATAACGGTCTTTTATACGCATATAGCGATTTCGACAAGGATAATCAGGAGAAAGAGTATAAACCTAATGATATACAACATCATCTGAAATTTTTTGGCGGGAATTTTATAGGATCGAATAGTCTTGCTTACGCTCTATTTGAAGATGGGCATACCAAGGGAAAACATTATATTTATCAACTTGAAGTGCAACCAGTATATTATAATCCTATAAAGAGTGTTGTGGAAGTTGCCTCCACGTCGAAATTGAATGGTGCGAATTTGTTTGCAACGAACGAGTTGACTGCGAAAGTCATGTATTTCGTCAATAATAATCAACTGTATATGTATGATTTGGAACAAAATACGGAAGAACTGATTTCTCTGACGGATATGGTTAGTGGAGAGGAGATCACGTATATTAGTAATCGTTATTGGACGGGGGATGCCATTGAGGATAACAATTTTGATTATTTGGCTATCGCAACTCACAAGGATGGGAAATATAAAGTGTATTTATATGAAATCTTGGGAGGGAAACCTTACGGTAAGCCTGTACGCATACTGGAAGGAGAAGGAAAGGTCGTGAAGATGCATTACGTGCATCCTTCTATGACGATGAATAGTTATAGTGATTTTCCCGGTTCTTTTTAATGATTAAGAAATATTCAGCGAAAGATGCTCCAAATTTTTCGCTGAATATTTTAATGATTTAAACATGAAGATAATGCATGAGACTTCTTGTATGTTTGATAATCAACTGGTCCAAAAAGTCATTTTTCAAACTCTCTCTCCCTTTGGGGTACACCCTCTATAAACAGAGGGTGTGTTGAAATACTCCCATCCTTCGGGAGGAACTGGTGGCACGAAGTAATGAAGAAGTTGGTTTACTTTAAATTTAAACTTGTATACATACTAAAATAGGAGGCAAAGTATATGCTTTAATCTTTCCCGCATGTAGTGATTGGCATTGTTTTTATGCTTTTTCACGGTGTTGATTGAAATGTCTAGTAATTGGGAAATTTCTTCATGAGATTTTCCATGAAGGCTAAGTTCGTACACTTCTCGGCAAGAAGGAGGGAGTTCATTAAAGACGGTTTGGATCATTTGAAAGACTTCGGATTCAACGATGTTTTCCAGAAAGAATTCTTGATCTTCTTTTTCGAGAACAATTTTTTCTGCGTATCGATTAGCAATGTTTCGACGGCGAATCGTGTCAACCGAGAAACTACGGACGATTTTGTATAAATAAGTTTTTATCGTGCTTTCTGTTTTAAATTCATTTCTCTTCTCCCACAAATTGAGAAAGGCATCTTGTACTATATCTTCAATGGTTGCGTCATCATCTACATACTTGGCTGAAAAATAACGTAAAGTAGCCGCATATTTGTCATATAAATAGCGGAAAGCTTTATCGCTGTCTTGTCCCCAGAAATTTGTTGTTAATTGACATTCCATGCAAATGCTGTATCTTTAAACCACGTTTAATAATTATACAAATATAGGTTATTAATGGTTATTTCCACATGAAATTATGTTTTTATTATTTTTTTATTCTCAGCGTGAAAGAGTCTCTAATTAGTCTTTGGTCTTGTTATAACGAAATCAGTACTTTTTACTATTATTAAATATTCGTTTTTTGATAGGAAGGTAATGCTTGTTTTAGCGTATTGTTATAACAATTAATAATAGCCTAGAAAAATGGGTTATGTTAGATTTATCCGTGTTTTTCTTTTTTTATATGTGTGTGAAAAAATCTTTTTTATTCCAATCCAATTCTCATGTATTATCACTAAATTTGCCTTTTTAATATAAGATTGATAACATTAAAAATTGGGAAAAATGAAAATTATTGTATCTGTAATTTTGTTGGCATTTATCACTGTCAGTTGCGGTACGAACAAACGTGTTTACGCACCACCTTTTGAGGATGAAGAGACAGAGACTGTTGTAGAGAAAGAAAACGTGCAAACCACGGCACAAAATCCCACAAAGAAAACTGAAAATACAAAACCTGTTGTCTCAAAAGAGGAAAACGTGACTATGACTCATGGAGACGTGTTGAAACGATATAATGTGATTGTCGGTAGTTTTTCAAACGTGGATAATGCGGTGAAGTTGCAGGCTAAACTGAACGGAATGGGGTATCATAGTATTATCATGAAAAATGATGCAGGGATGAGTCGGGTAAGTATTGCTGGGTTTGATGAAGAGGAGGCCGCTCGTGAAGAGTTGTTGAAAGTTCGTGAACAATATCCGGAATTTGCGGATGCATGGCTGTTGATTTCCAAACAAAATTAATTACAAATAAGAATAAATGAAAAGAGATCGGTGAAATCACCGATCTCTTTTCATTTATCAGATTAATTCGAACCCGATAATGTCCGGGTCGTTATCATCTTTTTTCTTGGATTCTTCAGGTTGCGAAGTAATATTTTCTTCGGTATTTTCTACATTTATCGTTATATCTTCCGCAAGCATGGTCGGTGATTCTACCATTTCAGTTTTCTCTGTTATCACCACAATTTTTTGAACTTCTTCCGGCACAAGTTCTGTCGGAACGAAGATTTCTGAATTTTCATCTTCTAAGGGAATTACTTCTTGTTCTGTTGCCAGTTGTTCCTCAGGAATTGTGGTAGGGGAGTTACTAACATCAATGGCTGTATCTTTCACATCTTCGTTACTCATGGCATTCATTTCTGCTAAATTCTCTATGAACGAAAAATCTTCTTGGAGAGTACCGTTTTCACATCGGAATACTTTTCCTGGAAAATGTTTGATTAGGTCATATTGGTGGGTAGCGATAACAACTGTTTTGCCACTATCACAGATGTCTTTCAGTAGTTCAACCAATCGATAGGAAGTTTCCGGGTCGATGTTTCCGGTAGGTTCGTCGGCTAGGATGATAGGGGGGGCATTTAGCAATGCTCGAGCAAGTACGATGCGTTGTTGTTCTCCACCGGATAATTGGTGGGGGAATTTATCCCGTTTATCTGGCAACTCGACTTTATCCAACACTTCGTTTATCCTTTCCTTGATTGCTTTCTTATCTCTCCAGCCTGTGGCTTTCAGCACGAATTCCAAGTTCGCATAAACATTCCGGTCTGTCAGTAATTTAAAATCCTGGAACACGATCCCGCATTTGCGTCGTAAGTAAGCAATTTGTGATTTCTTGATCTTGCTCAACTGGTAACCGGCAACTTCTCCTTTACCGTAAATAAGGGGAAGTTCGGCGTATAATGTTTTGAGCAAAGACGTCTTCCCGCTCCCGACTTTACCGATCAGGTAAACGAATTCACCTTCTTTGATCTCTAAGGATACATCTTTGAGAATCGTGTTTTTTTGTTGCCGGATGACGGCGTTTTCCAGTTTTATAATTGCTTCCACCTTATTAATTTTGGATTTAATAATTTTAGATTTTAGATTCCAACCGCACAAGGCCTCCGTTTTTGTAATCACTGAATCTTTTTAATTTCCCATTTATAGTTCCTTTAGTCCTTTGATGTTTGCTTCCGGATCAGGAGAGTTGAAAACGAAACTACCTGCTACAAGGGCATCGGCTCCGGCATTTACCAAGCGTTTTCCGGTTTCGAAATTAACCCCGCCGTCAATCTCAATAAGAGTATGGGAGTTGGATTCCATGATCAGTTTCTTCAGTTTGTCAACTTTATTGATTGTCTGTTCAATGAAAGATTGTCCTCCGAACCCCGGATTTACACTCATTAATAAAACAACATCTATATCCTCGATAACATCTTCCAATAGAGAGACCGGGGTATGTGGGTTTAGTGAAACCCCGGCTTTCATGCCCTGTGCTTTTATTTGCTGTATTGTGCGATGCAGATGAGTACACGCTTCGTAATGTACGGTTAAGATGTCTGCTCCGGCTTTATGAAAAGCCTCCACGTAACGTTCCGGTTGCACGATCATTAAATGTACATCCAGTGGTTTCGTGGCCATTTTCTTTATCTGGGAAACAACCGGAAGTCCGTAAGATATGTTAGGGACGAATACGCCATCCATAATATCCAAGTGAAACCAGTCGGCTTGGCTGCGATTGACCATTTCAATATCTTTTGATAGATGCAGAAAATCTGCAGATAATAGCGAGGGAGAAACAATAACGCTCATTTTAAAGAATTAAAGTTTAGAATTTAAATTATTTGTACCAGCTAGCATACATGGAATAGGAATTCACTATTCTCTCCACTTCGTCACGCAAGAGTTCCGGACCCATTTGTTTCAATTTTTTAGCAGGAGCCCCGGCATATACCCAACCGGATTCAACAACAGTACCTTTGGTCACTACACTACCGGCGGCCACGATGGAATTACTTTCAATGACAGCGTTGTCAAGGACGATAGCACCCATACCAATCAGTACGTTATCATGAATTGTGCATCCATGAACCACGGCATTGTGGGCGATAGAAACGTTATTCCCGATATTGGTCGGTGATTTTTGATAGGTTGCGTGTATTGTCGCATTATCTTGAATGTTTACTTTGTTGCCTATTTTAATATAATGTACATCACCTCTCAGAACAGCTCCATACCATATACTACAATCGTCACCCATCTCCACGTCGCCAATAACAGCGGCATTTTCAGCTAAAAAACAATTCTTGCCGAATTTCGGCGTGTGTCCATTTAATTCTCTGATTATTGCCATAATATAATTGAAAATTGAGAGTTGAAAAAGAAACATGATATTCAATTTTCAACTTCTCGGTTTGTAAACTAATTTAACGTGTCGAAATTACGAAATATATGGCAGAAAACAAGAGGGGATGGTCTTTTTAAAGATTTCATTCTTGAGGCAGGAAAAATTTCTCTGATTTTTTTTGCTTTTAGAAAAAAGGTGTTACTTTTGCATCGCAGTTGGGAATAACCACGCTAGAGTTCTTAATTGGAATAGTAAATGCGAAAATAGCTCAGTTGGTAGAGCATAACCTTGCCAAGGTTAGGGTCGCGGG
>ERZ773178.4-NODE-4-length-188062-cov-12.557107_pt1 | contig 188062 bp, 186 predicted proteins | sample MGYA00580533_ERZ773178 | MGnify/ENA primary metagenome ERZ773178 (study PRJEB29015, sample SAMEA2737859) | human gut metagenome | biome: human gut; feature: human-associated habitat; material: faeces | place: China | collected 2012 ...
AGGCACGCAAAAAAGAGGCCGTCGCATATGCGACAGCCTCTTTTTCAAGTTTGAATTTGACAGTCAACGATCAAACAATATTTTAGCCTTCGATTTCGGATACGACACCGGCACCTACGGTACGGCCGCCTTCACGGATAGCGAAGCGCAGGCCTGCTTCAATAGCAATCGGTGTGATGAGTTCGACATCCATCTTGACGTTATCGCCAGGCATGCACATTTCCGTGCCTTCCGGCAGGTTGATGACGCCCGTTACGTCAGTGGTACGGAAGTAGAACTGCGGACGATAGCCGTTGAAGAACGGCGTATGACGGCCGCCTTCATCTTTGGTCAGGACATAGACCTGAGCCTTGAATTTCGTGTGCGGATGAATGGTGCCCGGTTTAGCCAGGACCTGGCCGCGTTCGACATCTTTACGGTCGATGCCGCGGAGCAAGGCGCCGATGTTGTCGCCTGCTTCAGCGAGGTCGAGGATCTTACGGAACATTTCAACGCCCGTAACGACCGTATCTTTCGGTTTATCGGCGAGGCCGACGATTTCGACAGGGTCACCGACTTTAATCGTACCGCGTTCGACACGACCTGTAGCAACGGTGCCGCGGCCTGTAATGGTGAAGACGTCTTCGACAGGCATCAGGAACGGCTGGTCTGTCGGACGCTGCGGAGTCGGAATGTAGCTGTCGACGGCATCCATCAAGTCGAGGATGGATTTTTCAGCTTCCGGATCGCCTTCGAGGGCTTTCAATGCAGAACCTACGATGATAGGAACTTCATCGCCAGGATAATCATATTCAGTCAGGAGGTCACGGACTTCCATTTCAACGAGTTCAATCAGTTCCGGGTCGTCGACCTGGTCAGCTTTGTTGAGGTATACGACGATAGCCGGTACGCCGACCTGGCGGGCCAGCAGGATGTGTTCACGAGTCTGCGGCATCGGGCCGTCAGCTGCGGATACAACGAGGATAGCACCATCCATCTGAGCAGCACCGGTGATCATGTTCTTGACATAGTCAGCATGCCCCGGGCAGTCAACATGTGCATAGTGGCGTTTTTCCGTTTCATATTCGACGTGCGCCGTATTGATCGTAATACCACGTTCACGTTCTTCCGGTGCCTTGTCAATATCGGAGTAATCTTCGAACTTGGCAAAGCCCTTCTTTGCTAATACTTTCGTAATAGCAGCCGTCAATGTCGTTTTGCCATGGTCGACGTGACCAATCGTACCGATATTGACATGCGGTTTTGTTCTTTCATAATGTTCTTTTGCCATTGTAATCATTTCCTCCTTTAGGAAAAAAAACAGCTACCCACTTGTATTCTATCACACATCCATACTCTTTGCTTAAAAAAAAGGATAAATTTAAACAAAAAATATTTTTGCATATAGAAATAACCTCGTATGCACGAGGTTATTAGTGTGGTGGCGGCTCGGAGATTCGAACTCTGGACACTGCGGGTATGAACCGCATGCTCTAGCCAACTGAGCTAAGCCGCCATGTGTGGAGCTATTGACCGGGATTGAACCGGTGACCTTATCCTTACCAAGGATACGCTCTACCGACTGAGCTACAACAGCTTATGAACTGGTCAAAGCCAATTATGAAGTTGTTTTTTACCTTGCAGTAAAAAAATTTGGTAGCGGGGGCAGGACTTGAACCTACGACCTTCGGGTTATGAGCCCGACGAGCTACCAACTGCTCCACCCCGCGATAATTGGTGGTGGGGGAAGGATTCGAACCTTCGAAGGCAAACGCCGGCAGATTTACAGTCTGCTCCCTTTAGCCACTCGGGAACCCCACCATTTACTGGAGCCAACGATAGGACTTGAACCTACAACCTACTGATTACAAGTCAGTTGCTCTACCAATTGAGCTACGTTGGCTTACTGTTCCGTGGAACGTAGTCTATTATATCAAAGGACTGACGTTCTGTCAAGAACTTTTTTATCAGCTTTTCTTATTTCTTCTGACGAGGCAGAACCTCGTTTCAAAAGTCTCTGTCAGAACCGCTGACTCGATTAGTATACTATACCCCACGGAATAATGCAAGTACTTTTTTCACTTTTTTTAAATTAATTTGTCAAACTAGCCTTCATGCTGCGTATCCAGGTTGAGGAACAACGTGAACTCGTTCTTGAAGTACAATTTGACCGACCCGACAGGGCCATTGCGGTGCTTGGCCAGGATGACCTCGGTGATGTGCTGGTTCTCCGTTTCCTTGTCGTAGTAATCTTCGCGATACAAGAAGGAAACGATGTCCGCATCCTGTTCCAGGGCCCCCGATTCGCGGAGGTCACTGAGCATGGGTCGTTTATCCTGCCGGCTTTCGACGCTTCGGCTGAGCTGGGACAAGGCGATGAGCGGCACTTTCAGTTCCCGCGCCAGGGCCTTGAGGGAGCGGGAAATCTCGGAGATTTCCTGCTGCCGGCTTTCGGCATTACGGCCCTGCATGAGCTGCAGATAGTCGACGATGATCAGGTCCAGGCCGTGTTCCGATTTGAGGCGCCGCGCCTTCGAGCGCATTTCGGCGACGGAAATGCCCGGCGTATCGTCGATATAAATAGGCGATTCATAGAGCTTGTCGCAGGCATCGGTCAGGCGCGTCCATTCTTCATCGCTGTTGAGCTGGCCTGTGCGCAGTTTCTGCGAATCGATATGGGCAATCTGGCAGAGCAGTCGCTGGACGAGCTGTTCCTGAGACATTTCCAGGGAAAAGAAGGCCACCGTCTTATGCTGGCGGACGCCGACGTTCTGGGCGATGTTCAGGGTAAAGGCCGTCTTGCCCATACTCGGCCGGGCAGCGACCAGAATCAAGTCTGACGGCTGCAAACCCGACGTCATACGGTCCAGGTCGCGGAATCCCGTCGGCAGGCCCGTCAGGCCCGCTTTATTTTCATAGAGCTTGGTGATTTTATCGAGGGTCGCTTCGACGACGGTCCCGACGGAAGCAAAATCGCCGCGGTTCTTTGTATCCGACAACTGAAGGATACGCCGTTCGGCATCGTCCAGGAGGTCTTCCGTTTTCTTCTCGCCGTCATAGGCTTCTGTCGCCAGCTCGGTACAGGTGGAAATGAGATTCCGGGACAGGGCCTTCTCGACGACGATATTGGCATAGTATTCGGCGTTCGACGCCGTCCCTACCATATTGGGCAGATTCAGGACATAGCCGACGCCGCCGACGTCGTCCATTTTTTTCATGCGGTTCAATTCTTCCGGCAAGGTGATGACGTCGATTTCCTTGTTCTCCCGATGAAGATGTTCCATGGCTTCAAAGATGATGCGATGGGCATCGCGGTAAAAATCCCGGGGCTGGAGCTTTTCCATGGCGACGATGACGGCATCATGGGATAAGAGCATGGCCCCCAGGACGGCCTGTTCTGCTTCTACATTCTGCGGTGGAATCCGCTGTTCCATATTATGATTCCCCCTGTTTGACTAACATCAATTTCAATACATCGTCGATGGTGACGGCATAGTGGATATGGAGACCCAAATGGCGTTCCGGGATGTCGTGGGCATTTTCCTCTGGGATGATGATGCCCTTCATGCCGGCCTGGCGGGCGCCATAAGCCTTTTCAAAGACACCGCCAACGGGTTTGACCTGCCCCTGGATGGAAATTTCTCCGGTCAGGGCCATATCCTGGCGGACCGGCGTCCCCGTAATGGCCGAAATGAGGGCTGTCGTAATGGCACAGCCTGCAGACGGGCCGTCGATATTGCCGCCGCCGATGAAGTTGATATTGACGTCGTAATCAGACAGTTCCTTCCCCGTCATGCGGCGGACGACAGCGGCGGCGTTGAACATGGAATCCTTGGCCATGGAACCAGCTGTGTCGTTGAACCGGTAGTAGCCCTTCCCCGGCGCCCGTGCCGGGAAAGCGACGGCTTCGATTTCAATGGCCGAGCCGAGGTAACCGGCGACGCCGAGACCGAAGACCTTGCCGACGACCGGCGTATCGCTGGCTTTCTCCGTCACGTAAGGCACGAGGCGGCTGATCTGGGCGACGCGGCGGACATGGTCGCAGGTGATGCGCACATGGTCCTTGGACCCCGATTTAAAGACAGCCAGGCCGTAGGTATCGGCCAGGATATTGACAGCCTTCCGGCCTTCAATGGTAAATTCACTAATCATCCTGGCTACGCCTTCTTCGAGTTCTGCCCCTAACTGGACAGCGGCGTTGGTCACAATCTGTTCGATATCCGCCGGGATGAGGGGTTCAAAAAAGACTTCCGCACACCGCGACCGGATGGCCGGATTGATTTCCGACGGGTCCCGCGTCGTCGCACCGATGAGGATGAAATCGGCCGGTGCGCCTTCGGCAAAGAGTTTCTTGATATATTTCGGCACATTCGGGTCATCTTCATCGTAATAAGCCGATTCAAAACGGACCCGCTTGTCTTCCATGACCTTGAGCAGCTTGTTGAGCAGCATCGGGTCCATTTCTCCGATTTCATCGATGAACAGGATACCGCCGTGGGCTTCTGTGACCAGGCCCGGTTTCGGTTCCGGTATACCTGTATCGGCCAGATCGCGGCGGGCGCCCTGGTAAATCGGATCGTGGACCGAACCGATGAGGGGGTTGGTCATATCCCGCGAATCCCAGCGCAGCGTCGTGCCGTCTGTTTCGACAAAGGGCGCATCGGGACCAAAGGGCGTGAAGGGCAGCTTCTTGGCTTCGTCCAGGACGATGCGGGCAGCCGTCGTCTTGCCGACTCCCGGCGGTCCGTAAAGGAGCAGGTGCTGCGGATAAACCGATGCCAATTTGCTCTGCATGGCTTCGACAGCCCGTTCCTGGCCGACGATGGCGCTGAGGTGCTTGGGACGGACCCGTTCCATGACCGATTCCGTCAGGCTGACTTTTTCCAAGTCGTCCAGTTCCTTGAGTTTCCGTTTGGTCTGCGGCGTTTCTACATCGTGCAGTTCTTCCTTGATGAGTTCCATCTTGATTTCCCGCACGTATTCCTGCTGCTTTTCATCCATGCGCTGGCTGATTTTCTTTTCCAGTCGTTCTTCGACGGCCTGGCGGGCCAGCATTTCAGCCAGGACCATTTCCAGCTCGTTGAGGACGTTGATGACTTCCTCGTCATCAGGCACTTTATCATACGAGACGTCTTCGTAGATCAGGCGCTGCAGGCCGACCAGGCGCTGGCGTGGATCTTCAGAATGGATATACGACAGGGCCGAGTATTTGCTGGCCCGAAGGACCATCTTCTCAGACCCTATAAGACCAGTAAAAGCGCCATAAAGCACGTTGACCTGACGGCGGAGTTCTTCCTCCGCCGTCGGTTCGAGGTACTTATGGCGCTGTAATAATTTGTCCAATAATTCTTTCATTGTATCCCCTTATGGCTTATAATCAGCCTTCTACAACGTGTATTTTGATGACACTGGTAATCGTCGGATGGACGCGGATAGTGACATCATAATCGCCGAGCGATTTAATCGGATCCTTGATTTCTACTTTCTTCTTGTCCAAATCGATGTCATACTGGGCCTTCGCAGCTTCGCTGATGTTCTTACCCGTAATGGCACCGAAGACTTTGCCGCCTTCGCCGACTTTGACGGGAATGGTGAGTTCAACTTTTTTCAGCTGGCTGGCCAGGATGACAGCTTCATCCGAAGCGACCTGGGCTTTATGCTTAGCAGCGGCTTTCTTCTGTTTGGCATCATTGAGGTTTTCCGACGTGCCCGGAGCAGCTAACTTGCGGGGCAGGAGGAAATTGCGGCCATAGCCTTCCGATACTTCGATGATATCCCCTTTTTTACCGAGTTTCTTTACATCCTGTAATAAGATTACTTTCATTTTTCATCAATCTCCTTATCTTTGTCTATGATTTCATGGAGTGCTGCCATGACGTCTCCCTGGGCTTCCGCCAGGGTACGGCCACGGAGCTGGGCACCGGCCACCGTGCGATGACCGCCGCCGCCCAGGGCTTCCATGACTAATTGCACATTGATTTCGCCCTTGGAGCGGGCACTGACGCCGATGCAGTCATCGGCGAGATAATAGAAGGTGAAGCTGGCTTCGACATGGTCGATGTTGATCAGCATATCCGCGACCTGAGCGGCAATGATCGTAGCATTTTGCTGTCCCTTGGGACAGCTGGCCATGGCGACACCGTCGCTGATCTGGGCACCCGACAAAATAGCGGCCCTGTCCTTGACCGTATCGAAATCGCAGCTGAACAGTTCGCGGACGATATCGGGATCGGCCCCGCAGCGGCGCAGGTACGACGCGGCATCAAAGGTGCGGACGCCGGTCTGGACAGCGAAGTTCTTAGTGTCGACGATGATGCCGGCATAGAGGGCTGTCGCCTCTATCTTAGACAATTCTACATCTTCCTGGAAATACTGCAAGAGTTCCGTGACCAATTCACTCGTCGAAGAGCTCGACGTTTCCGTATAGGTCAGCAGGGGCTTCTTGATGAAGTCCGAACTGCGGCGGTGATGGTCGATGACGACGCGGCGGTCCGTTTCTTCCAGCAAGGCCGGCGCAACGGTCATGTCCGGGCGATGGGTATCGACAATGAATAGCAGGGTCTGGCTGTTGCAGATGTTCTCGGCCGTCTCTGCCGAAATGAGCAGGTCCTTGAAGTCCGGATTGTCCATGATCTGGTTTTCCAGGCGCCGGATGGCATCGGTCTGGTTGCTGACGACGACGTGTACCGGCTTGCCTGCCAGACGGGCCATGTGGGCCACGCCGACGGCAGCACCGATGCTGTCGTAATCTTCCCGTTCATGGCCCATGACCAGGACCATGTCGCACGTATCGATGAGTTCGTGGATCGCCTGGGCGACGACGCGGGCCCGGACGCGGGTGTTCTTTTCGACGCAGCGCGTCTTGCCGCCATAAAAATGAGGCGACCCGTCTTCTTCATAGACGACGACCTGGTCGCCGCCGCGGCCCAGAGCCAGGTCGAGGCCAGCCCGGGCTTTCGTAGCCAGTTCACTGAAATTGGCCTTACCGGCTGCAATGACTTCGCTCGGGAAGAGGGCAATACCCATACTGAGCGTCACCGGGATGCGGTTGACCGTATGGATGGAACGTATCTTTTCCAGGAAAGAAAAATTGTCTTCCTTATAATATTCCAACGTGTCCCGGCTCATGCAGGCAATATATTTTTCATTGCCATAAGCCCAGATGAAGCAATTATGGCCGGATAGTTCGCCGATGAGGCAGTTGTTGACGTTGGTCACCAGCGTAGCCCGCTGGACGGCCGTCATCCCCTTGGCCACTTCTTCCAGGTTGTCGATCTCGATATCGCAGAAAACAGGGACAGCCGCCAGGGAATTTAGCTTCTGCCGTTCCGTATCGGTAATATCTTCAAAATAGAGGATGAGATAGTTATCGTCTTCGGCGGCTTCTGTCTGCAAATACTTGTAGACGACGCGGTAATAGCGTTCGCCGATATGCTCAAAGAAATACCCCGATTTCCCCCAGAACTTATCGACTTTCAAATTCGGCATGATATGGTCCAGCTGCTGGTCGTTGTCGATGTCGCCGACCCAGTCGCGGAAGACGCTGTTGGCCCAGCACAAGTTGGACTGCATGTCGATGATGGCTATGCCGATAGGCAAATTCTGTACCGCATAGGTCGAAGCCTGGTCGACGCTCTTGGAAATCGCATCGAAGAACTGGCTGATTTCCCGGTTGCGTTCGTTGTGGTTCTTGCGGGTCAGGACATAGGCTCCGCCAATGAGGATCAGCGCCAATAAGGCGATGACCCAATTATATACGGCAATGATGATAAGCAGCAAGACCGTAATCAGGAAGAATGGCTCTTCCGACCGCCTTGACAGCAATGTTTTAAACATGGTTCCGCCCCCTGCGTACTAAAGCGTACGACCTTTTTTTCTATAATTCGTGAGCATGTCGAAGATGCCGGCTAAAAAGGCAACATACGAAAAAACAGGCATGACAAAAAATGAGATGAGGATCAGGGCCTGAAGGCCATTCCCTAAATGGAAACGGCGGCTGAGGAGATAAAAGACAAAGGCAATCCCCTGGATACAGATGAAGAAGAAGGCAATCTGATTGAGATTCATGCCGATAATATTGAGCCAGGCAATATCCCGCGTCACTCCCCAGTATTTCATGACCAAGGCCAATATATATAAGTATATCATACTGCGGGGGATTTCCCAATAACGGATAGGTAAAAAAGCCTTAAGCGAGAAGCCGAGCCGACGCAGGACGACCTGTGAAACCTTGATGTTCGCATAGGCGATGATGGCTGTCCCCAGGCAGAGGAACATAGGCAGCAGAGACGGCAGCATCTCCCGGACCTGGTTGAGCTGGGCCCGCGTTTCGGCCAGTTTGACATCGGACATGCCCTGCTGCTGGTACTGGGCCATCATGTTGTCCATGAACTGCGTAAAGAAGTCATTCATCTGGGTGAAGAGATTGACATCCAGGACGACATAGGACAAGAGTGTGATGACGACGAAGACGGCGACCAGGGCCGCCGTGACGGTTCCCAATAAGCGCACAGCCGACCATTCATAGCGGAAGCCCGCCCCCAAGGTCAGGCCGACAGCCCCAAAACTCAGGAACTGGACCAGCGCTGTCACCGGATCGATGAACAGCCCCATGAGGAAGCCCACAGTCACGCCCAGGAGCAAGGCCTGGCGCAGGCCGTATTTCATGAAAATGATGACCATGGGAATGGGCATGATGAAATAACCAATAAAAGAAAAAATCGGCACGTATGTACTGAGAAGCGCAAAGACCAGCATAATGGCGGCAAAACAGCCGGCCGTCGTCAGCGGCGTGACACGCCTCTGCTCCATAACAGTTCCCCCTTTCACCGGGACTGAGAAACAGCGGAGGCATGAGATGCCTCCGCTGTCACAGTAAAGAATATCAAATTATACTTCCATAATAATCGGCAAGATCATCGGACGGCGCCGTGTCTTTTCATACAAGTAGCGGCTCAGCGTATCGCGGACCTGGGACTTGATGACAGCCCATTCGCGGATATTGCCGGCTTCGCAGCGTTCGAGGACAGCGGCGACGCGGTCATGCGCTTCGCGGATCAATTCTTCCGAATCGCGGACATAGACGAAGCCGCGGGAAACGATATCCGGCCCGGCCAGGGGATGGCTCGTCCCTTTGGCCAGAGTCATGACGACGATGACGACCCCTTCCATAGCCAGCTGCTGGCGGTCACGGATGACGATGTTGCCGACATCGCCGACGCCGAGGCCGTCGACGAAAACGCGGCCGGCATTGACATGGCCCGTCTTATGGCCGGAACGGTTCGAGAACTCAAAAATCTGGCCGTTGTCGCCGATGAGGACGTGGTCCTTGGCGACGCCCATCATGACGGCCAGGTCACCGTGGGTCTTGAGCATACGGTATTCGCCGTGGACAGGGATGAAATACTTCGGCTTGATCAGTTCCAGCATGAGTTTCAATTCTTCCTGGCTGGCATGGCCCGATACGTGGATTTTCTTATCCCGGCCGGCGATGACGTTGGCACCGAGGCGCATGAGGTTATCGATGGTGCGGCCGACGCCGGTTTCATTGCCCGGGATCGGCGTTGCCGAAATGATGACCGTATCGCCAGGCATGATGCTGACACTACGGTGATTGTTAGAAGCCATGCGCGACAAGCCGGCCATCGGTTCGCCCTGGCTGCCCGTCGTCAGGATGAGGATCTGATCATCAGGATAACGGTTCAGTTCATCCGGTTCGATGAGGACCCCTTCGGGGACATCGAGATAGCCCAGTTCGATAGCAATCTGGACGTTATTGACCATGCTCCGTCCGAGGACAGTGACTTTGCGTTTGAACTGCACAGCCGTATTGATAGCCTGTTGGATACGGGAAATATTCGAGGCGAATGTCGCCAAAATAATACGGCCTTTGGCAGCGCGGAAGGCTTTACGGAAGGCATGACCGACGGTCGTTTCCGATTCGGTATAGCCAGCCCGTTCCGCATTGGTGCTGTCCGACATGAGGAGCAGGACGCCGCGGCGGCCTAATTCCGCAAATTTATGGATGTCCATCTGCCGGCCATCGACAGGGGTCAGATCCATCTTGAAGTCGCCTGTATGGACAATGGTTCCGACAGGCGTACGGAAATAGAGGGCACTGGCGTCGGGGATAGAGTGATTCGTATGGATAAAGCCGACTTTCATGCAGCCAATCTGTACTTCATCACCGTGATGCACTTCGTTCAGTGTATAGTTCGTAATGTGGTTTTCTTTCAGTTTCCCTTCAATGAGGCCGCATACGAGTTTCGTCGCGTATACGGGCACATTTACTTCATTGAGCAAGTAGGACAAACCGCCGATATGGTCTTCATGGCCGTGCGTGATGACGACGGCCCGTACTTTGTCCCGGTTTTCAATCAAGTAACTCATGTCCGGGATGACGAGGTCGATACCGAACATGTCGTCATCCGGGAAGGCCAGGCCGGCGTCGATGACGATGATGTCATTTCCGTACTGGATGACCGTCATATTCTTGCCGATTTCACCTAAACCACCTAAGGGAATTACCATGAGTTTTTCTTTTTTAGCCAAAATATACCTCCTAAAAATAAATATAGTTGTATCCGTTCCAACCGGAGCCCGGCGCACCAGGCTACAGGTCTATCCTATATTAAGATATAACGAACAGTAATGGAAATTTGTTCCTTCTCTCATATTTTCCGTTATTTCCGGGACTCTGTCAATAATCTATTCTCTTTTTTTGTGAAAAGTCTTACTTTTCATAAAAATTTTACATTTATTTAGCCGCTTTGATGACTTTTTCCGGTACCGTCAGCGTCGTACCCTGAGGCAGGGCCGTGCAATCGATGGTCAGGCTGACTTCGCTCAGCTTGATGAATGACTGGGCTACGGCCTTGTCGGCGTCGCTGCGGCCATATTCATCGACCAGGGTCAGGGCCAGGCTGCGCAGCTGGTCCGTCAAGGGCAGAGAGATGCGGGAAATGCGTTTCGTCGCCGGATCGATGGTCACGACAGTCGACAAATCGCCGCACTGCTGCAAGCCCTGGAGGACTTTAACGGTAACGCGGATCTGTTCGTCGGTCATGCCATTTTTCTTCCATAAAGCCTGGTCGGCCGGACTGTAGATGTGCGCTGCATCGAAGACGACGTTATAGTCATTGCCGCCGGCAGCGGTGACGGTTTTCACGCCGGCCAGGACATTATGACTGGCTGTCAGATAATCGGCCAGAGGCTTGCTGTCTTTCAAGTCATAGCTTTTCTTTTCCCAAGACTTGTCATCGCCTTCATGATTGTAGTAGACGTCGAGCTTCTTTCCATTCTGCACGGCATAGGCCTTCCCTTCCGGCGCCTTTTGCAGGGTCGTCGCAGCAAAGCCCGTCGTCTTGGCCTGGGACTGGATGACGAAAGGCCGTTCCTGGACGTCGATATTGTTGACAATGGCGCCTTCACCGATAAACGGCATCTTGAGGCCTAATTTCAGCGTATAGGACCCCTGCGGATGGGCTGCCATATTGCGGGCTGCTTCTTCATACGTCGCCTGCGGCGAAGCAGCCAGTGCCATACCGCTGATGGAGGCCGCTGCCACGACCAGGCAGCACAGTTTCTTCCAAGAATGTGTCAATTTCATTTCGTCCACCCTGCTTTCTTATATAATTCATAAAAGTGATGAATCGGGCCATGGCCCTTGCCAATGGGTTCGGCATGGGCAATTCCTTCAAAGACGTACTCTTTCGCCGCGCCGACAGCCTCGGGCAGGCTCAGGTCGTTGGCCAGGTTCGACGCGATGGCACTCGATAAAGAGCAGCCCGTACCGTGAGTACTCGTGCTTTCCAGGCGCTGTCCCTTATAATAATGAAAATCATGGCCGTCGAAGAGGATGTCCGTCGCATCGGCAATGCGATGGCCGCCCTTGACCAGGACCGCTTTGGCGCCCATGGCAGCAATGGCTTTGGCTGCCTCTTCCATATCATGCAGACTTTCAATGGATTTCCCTGTCAGCACTTCCGCTTCCGGCAAGTTCGGCGTCAGGACATCGGCCAAGGGAAGGAGGACTTCCTTCAGTGTCTGTTCGGCTTCCGGCACCAGCAGGCGATGGCCGCTGGTAGCCACCATGACCGGATCGATGACGACGTACGGCGGCTGGTACTGCTTCAACTTATCGGCGATGACGCGGATCGTTTCCGGTACGCTGACCATACCGATTTTGACGGCATCGACGTCGATATCTTCAAAGACCGCATCGATCTGCGAAGCGATGAGTTCCGGCGTGACGTCCATATACCCGCGCACGCCCTGGGTATTCTGGGATACGACAGCCGTAATGACATTCAGGGCAAAACAACCGTGAGCGCAAAAAGTCTTACAATCCGCTGCGGCGCCAGCTCCGCCAGAAGGATCCGTCCCGGCAATGGATAATACATGTTTCATCATGAATAAAACCTCCAACTCTGTTTATTCTTTATAAGAAGGACCCAAGAATTTCAAGGCCTTCGGATGAGCGTAAAAAAGAAGCGATGCCGAACCGATGCGGCCGCCGTGAACGTCGAAGTCGAACAGGGCCATGCTGCCCGGCTTGAAATCGACAGCCGTCCCCGTCCAGGCCTGGGCCCAGCGGTCGAGGAAAGGCGAATGGCCGATGAGGCATACGACGTCGGCTGTTTCCCGGCTCAATATCTCGTCGTAGACAGCCACTAAGTCCCCGGAAGCGATGGCCTTATGGGTATGGAACTGCTCGATAGGCAAATATTTCTCTAAATAAGAAGCCGTCTGGCACGTCCGCACGTACGGGCTGACCCACAGGGCCGTCTTGCCCGACGGCCACCAGGAGGCTGCCCATTTTGCCATGGACGAAGCCTGGTTACATCCTTTTTCAGTCAATTCACGCAGTTTATCCGATTGATGCAGTTCAAAAGGCTGCGCCTTCCCATGGCGCATTAAACAAACGTACATAAACGACTCCCCCTTTATTCAGCAACGTGTTCCAGGCCGACGTCAAGCAATGTAAAGACATGGGCATCGGCCAGCGAATAGTATATCGTCTTGCCATCGCGGCGGAACTGGACCAGCCGGGCATCGCGCAGGATGCGCAGCTGATGGGATACGGCAGACTGGCCCATGCCGAGCTCATCGGCAATATCCCGGACACAGACTTCCTGATTCATGAGGACGCGCAGGATGCGCAGCCGCGTCGGATCCCCGAGGACCTTGAAGACATCAGCCAATGGCTGGATATACTGTTGTGAAAGTTCCGGTGCTTGTCGTTTCAATGCTATCGCTCCTAATGCTGTGTATCACTATCTTAATCGTTTTATTATAGCACACTTTTCACATCTCCTGCTAGAGGGTCGGGCACCAGGCAGGCCAAAGGCACGGAGATAGAAAACAAATTGTAAAGGAATTATAAAAAGTCCTAAAAAGGCGTGAAATGTCCTGACAAAAGCCTTTTTCCTCAGGCACAAATACTCTATAATATAACAAAAGTGCAACAAAATATATTTCTTAGGAGTGAATATCATGAATGAAACCATCCATACCCTCATCACGCGGCGCAGTGTCCGCAAGTACAAAAAAGCCCAGATCAGCGACGAAGATTTATACTTGATCCTCCAGGCTGGCACGTATGCCGCCAGCGGCCACGGTCTCCAGCCCTGCACCATCGTCGTCATCCAGGACACGGATACCCTGGCCCGCCTGAGTGCCCTCAATGCCAAAATCATGGGCACGACGAGTGACCCCATGTACGGCGCACCGACGGTCCTCCTGGTTCTGGCCGACATGGAAAAATCCCCCAATGCCTGGTCCGATGGCTGTCTCATCCTGGGCAACCTCATGAACGCCGCTGCATCCCTGCACCTCGGCTCATGCTGGATCAACCGGGCCAAAGAAGAATTCGAAACGCCCGAAGGGAAAGCCCTCCTCAAAGAATGGGGCCTGCCGGAACACCTCGTCGGCGTCGGCCACTGCATCGTCGGCTATGGCGACGGGCCGGAACCGGCTGCCGCTCCGCGGAAACCAGATTTCATCAAATTTGTTAAATAAATAGTGGCTCGTATGGGCGCCCCGTGGGCGCTTGCAGGCCGCAGTTCGTGGCTCTCCTCATAGGAGAGCTGTCAGCAAAGCTGACTGAGAGGTTGCTTTTTCCAGCTACTAGAAAAGGGACTACTGTATGAAGGCTTATACCATCATGCGTAGGCCCTTTTACGTCGTAAGGGGCGCCACCAGCCACTAGCCACTAGCAATTATCTCCCCTTCTTACATTCCGGACAGTAGCCGTAGAGTTCCAGGTTATGGCCTACGATATCGAACTGGGTCTTTTGGGCCACTTCTTTTTCATAGTCGCTGAGCGGGCAATGGGACAGGTCCACGACTTTATGGCAATGTAAACAAATCAATCGGTGTGTATGGCCGGGACGACAGAGCGAAAAGCCGTATTTTCCTTCATCGGGAAGGAAAATCTTTTCTGTCAGTTTACGTTCTGTAAACATTTCCAGGATGCGGTAAACGGTGGAAAAATTGACTTTACAGCCTTGTTCTAACAAAGCTGCATACACGGCTTCGACCGTAATGACACGGGTATTCCGGCTGAGGATGGCCAGGACGCCGTTGCGGGCCTTGGTACTCTTCAGGCCGTGGGCACGTAAACAATCTTTATAATCGTCAGTCATGGACGGCGCCTCTTTTCTTGCAGGGAAAAGACACATTCTTTATAGACGATGACCAAAAGCAGCATAGCCACTGACGTCAAGGCCGTAACCCCGCCCGGAGCGGCATCGATATAATAGGACAACAGGAGTCCCGACAGGATATCAATGAAGCTGAAGACGACGGAGTAAATGAGCGTCCGCCGGAAGCCTTTGCGCAGCTGCAGGGCCGTCGCCACGGGCAGGGCGATGAGGGAGCTGATGACCAGGATGCCGACGATGCGGATGGAAACAGATATCGTCGCCGCTACCAGGACGGCAAAGACGTAATTGATGAGCTTGCTGCGGACGCCGGCAATCTGGGCGCCGTCTTCGTCAAAAGTCAGCATGACCAATTGAGGGTAGAGTTTGGCAATGACGGCCAGGGAAATGACGCTGAGGGCGACGACAGAATAGACATCGCCTGTCGATACAGTCAGGATACTGCCGAACAAGAAGGATTCCACGTTCGTATGGACCAGGCCGGCACTGATGATGGTAATGGCGATGCCCACGGAGAGCGATAAAATAATGACCAGGATGAGCTCGGCATAACGACGGAAACGGCGGCGCAGAACTTCGATGAGGATGCCGAAAAAGCTGGTCAGGCCAAAGGCACTGAGGACCGGGTTCCAGTCAAAGAGGAGGCCTACGGCGACCCCAGCCAGGGATGCATGGGATAAGGCGTCGCCGATCATGGAATAGCGGCGCAGGACCAGAAAGATGCCGATGAGCGGGCAGACGATGGAGATGAGCAGGGCTACGATGAAAGCATTCTGCATAAAGGCATATTCAAACATTACTGATTCCCTCCCATCGTGGCCGATACGTATTCATCGAGGTAGGCCTTAGGCGAGCAGAAATGACCGCGGCCGCCGACGACGTGGAACATCTTCGTCGAATTGCGGACGGCGAATTTCAGATTGTGTTCAACCGTAATGACCGTAACGCCTTTATTTTCATTTAAATCCTTAATAAAAGGGTAGAGTTCTTCCTGGCTGCGGACATCGATACCCGTCGACGGTTCATCGAAGATGAGCAGGTCCGGATGCCCCATGAGGGCCCGGGCGATGAGGACCTTCTGGCACTGGCCGCCGGACAAATTACCGATGAGCTGGTCTTTCAGGGAATAGACATTCATCTGCTCCAGGCAGTCCCGGATGATTTCTTTATGCTTCAAGTGCAGTACCTGGCGGTAGCAGTTGAGGACTTCCCAGACGGTAATTGGGAACTGGCTGTTCAGCGTCTCGAAACGCTGCGGCACATAGGCCCGGTGATGATAGGTATTGGAAATAGACCCGCGGCTCGGCGACAATAAACCCAGGATGAGCTTGATGAGCGTACTCTTGCCGCTGCCATTTTCACCGACAACGGAAATATAATCGCCGTCACGGATGGTCATATTGACATCTTCCAACAAGTATTGACCGTGTTCATAGGCGAAATAAACGTGCTGTAAATCAATCATAGTGTTCCTCCCTTGTCGTACATCGAGATTTTATTATAGCCCTGTCTAAACGAAAATGCAAGGCATTTGCAAATAATTGACAAAAAAAGGCGTCCGTGATACGATGGACGCCATAGGAGGTCCTCATTATGTTGTTTCATACCCTCAGCCGCCTTGCCCGTTACATCACGGTCCTGGCGTCCTGCTTATGCGTCATCAGCCTGGCTGGCTGCGGCCCCGCCGCCGACGTCCCCGATGACGGAAAATTAAAAGTCGCTGTCACTTTCGACGCCCTGAAAGAATTTACCCAGGCCGTAGGCGGCGATAAAGTCGATGTCTACACACTCATCCCCGATGGGACAGAACCCCATGAATTTCAGCCGACGACGCAGACCATTAAACACCTCGGCAAATCCCAGCTCTTCGTTTACAGCGGTCTGGGCATGGAACCGTGGGCTCCAAAAGTCGTCGAGGCCGCCAAGAATACGGCACTCCACACGGTCAATGCGTCCCAAGGTGTCACGCCGATTGCCCTGACCGATGAAGAAGACATCAAGGAGCACGGCGCTTATGACCCGCACATCTGGTTGAGTCTGGTAAACGCCCAGATAGAAGTTTCCAATATCGCCGCCGCCCTGGCTGAAGCCGATCCGGCCAACGCCGACTATTACCGCAACAATGCCGGGAACTACAAAAAGCAGCTCCAAGCCCTGCAAGATGAATATGCCCGCAAATTCGCCAGCGTCCCCCGCAAGGATTTCGTCACAGGCCATGCAGCCTTTGCCTACCTCTGCCGCGACTTCGGCCTGACCCAGCACAGCGTCGAATCCGTCTTTTCCAGCGGCGAGCCCAGTGCCCGCCAGCTGGCCCGCCTGGCCGACTATTGCCGGGCCAACGACGTGCGGACGATTTTCGTGGAAGACATGGTCAGCCCGAAGACGTCGGAAACCCTGGCCCGTGAAGTCGGCGCCCGTGTCGAAACGATCCACACCATCGAAACGAGCGAAGACGACGAATCCTACCTGGACCGTATGCGCGACAACCTGGAAAAGATTTATGCCAGCAGCCTGTACTAATCAATTCGTTGACTCCAGTTTCACTTTTTAGTAAAATATAAACAAGGCATTACACCAAAACGGCAGGCGGTTAAATAAAGCTCCTAGAACGGGGTGTTGCATATGAGTCTTGACTCTATCAATGCAACCATTGTGTTGTTAATTATCTTTATGATAGTTCTGCGCATAACAAAATAACCGCCCGTAGCTCCCAACTATAGCGGTTATTTCATTATACCTATATATTGGGCATAACCGTTTGCCGTGTAATGCCCTTTCTATTTTCATTATAGTAACAAAAGGTAATTTCGTCAATATAAACTGGAGGATAATATGCAACATAAAACATATAAAGCCGCGATTTTCGATATGGATGGGACTGTCCTCAATACCCTGGAAGACCTGACCAGCGCCTTGAACCATGTCTTAGCCGAAACGGGGCATGACCATGCCTATGGGATAGCCCAGGTCCGCCAATTCTTTGGCAGCGGTGTCCAAGTGGCCATTACCCGCGCCTTGGCCATTGAAAAGGGAATTGCCTCTTACGAACAGCTGGAATATGTCGGTCAGGACGGCGATACGATTACGCCGCGTGTCGACGCCCAGGAAGTCCGCCGCATCCAGGACATCTTCCGTCCCTACTATGCCGCTCACTGCGCCATCCAGACCGGTGAATATGCCGGCATCAGCCCGCTCCTCCGCCAGCTCCGGGCTGCCGGCATCCAGACGGCCGTCGTCTCCAATAAACCCGACCCGGCCGTGCAGAAACTGACAGCGGACTACTTCCAGGGCCTCTTCGACCTCGCCTTGGGCGAACAGCCCCAGATACGGCGAAAGCCTGCGCCGGACATGGTCCTCAAAGCCTTGAAAGACTCGGGACTCACGCCGGAACAGGCCGTTTACATCGGTGATTCCGAAATCGACATCCAGACGGCAGAGAACGCCGGACTGGACTGCCTCAGCGTCACCTGGGGCTTCCGTTCCAAAACCTTCTTACAAAACCACGGTGCCCGCTTCCTCGTCGATACGCCGGAAGAAATTGCCGCATTTTTCTAAAATCTAAATCTTATTCTCCATCCGGTACGAACCAAAGACCATTGTTGTTTTTCTTCATGTATTCTTTAAATTCGTCAGAATGGTATGCATCGGCAATATCTTTAACCCACTGTGCATCTTTATCTTTATCCTGGACAACGAGCTGTAACAGGAGATGCGGTAATATATCTTCTTTGGCCAAAGCTGTCTGAGGATCGATCTTAGCATTGTAAATGATAGCACCGGTGATGACAATGTAGCTGAAATCACTGCGGACCGACGGAATCGTCAACGACTTCATTTCGGTGAATTTCAAGTGATGCGGATTTTCCACGATATCCTGCTGGGTGACGGTCGATAAATCTTTGTTCGGATCCAGTTTAATCCAGCCGATTTTCTGGAGCAGGGCATAAGCACGAGCCGTGTTGGAAGCATCATTCGGAACGGCAATCGTATCGCCATCGGCTACCTGGTCCAAAGAAGTCTTAGCCCCCGGGAAAATACCGGCCGGAACAGTCGGAATCGGCGTAATAGCTGCTAAATGGCCGTTTTGTTTCTGGTTGAAGTTTTCCATATAAGCCGTATGCTGTTCGACGTTGAAATCGACTTCACCTTCGTTCAGGGCAACATCGGCTTGTAACAAATCAGACATATCCTTACCCGTAACTTTATAGCCTTTCTTTTCCAAAATCGGCTTAATTCCCTTTTCAAAGAGATCAGAATATGGGCCTTGCGATTTACTGTACGTCAGCTCTTTCTTATTCGCACTCGATGAACTGCTGTTATCGCTACCACATCCAGCAAGAAAAGCTGCCCCCATGATGACGGCCATCGCAATGACACCAAACTTTTTCCATGTTTTCCATTTCATATAAATACCCCCTAAATAAACATCCCTATATACATATAGACTTGTGCAATCTTAATGATTGCGCGTCTTATAGGCAAAATGATTCCCAATCGATTGAATGATTTGTACAAAAATAACTAAGATGACGACTGTAAAGAACATGAGCGGTGTATTCAGTCTTTCATAGCCATAAGTCAGCGCTAAATCACCAACACCGCCGGCCCCGATGACACCTGCCATGGCCGTAGCCCCGATAAGGCCGATCGTCCCAGTCGTAATCGATAAGATCAGAGAACTTTTAGCTTCCGGCAACAAGAAATACCAAACAATTTCAAAGTATGAAGCGCCCATGGACTGAGCCGCTTCGACAATACCTTTACTGACTTCCAAAATGGAATTTTCAAAAAGCCGGGTCAAATAAGGCGCAATGAAAATGACCAGTGGGACTAAAGCCGCTGTCGTCCCAATGCGGGTTCCGACAATCATTTTAGTCAATGGCAAAATAAAGACCATCAGGATGATAAACGGAATACTGCGGATAATATTGATTACTGTATTGAGGACGGTAAACACATATTTATTCTTCAAAATACCATCTGCATTGGTCAATACTAAGACGACCGACATGATGATAGCTAAAATCGTCCCAAAAACAGGGAAACAAAGACCATATACACGGTCTGTTCTGCCGCCAAGATAATCTGCGACATCGGCACGCCTAAATCAATCATCATAATTCAACCTCCTGCCACTGAACCTGTTGTTCATCAATGTATTGGATAACCTTGGCAATCTCCGCATCATCCCCGATAATCTGAAGAATGAAAATGCCGAGGATCGTCTTTTGTAATTCATTGACCGATGCAAAGAGAATATTCGTCTGCACGGAAAATGTCTTGTTGATATGATACAAGAGATAGTCTGTTGCGTTATCACCAAGGAAACGGAGCCGCAAGATTTTATAATTGTCTTTTTCCTCGTGAATCTTTGCTACGACAGAAGGTGGAATCTGGTCGGGAATAACGGTACGGACAAATTTTTTGGTCATATCCTGCTGAGGATTACTGAAGACTTCCAGAACAGAACCTTTTTCTACGACTTTCCCATGTTCCATGACAGCTACGCGGTTGCATAAGCGCTGGATGACTTGTATTTCGTGCGTAACGATGAGCATCGTAATATTCAATTCTTTATGGACTCGTTCCAGGAGCTGCAGAATCGATTCGGTCGTTTCCGGATCCAAGGCACTCGTCGCTTCATCGCACAAGAGAATCGATGGATCCGTTGCCAGTGCGCGGGCAATACCGACACGCTGTTTCTGGCCGCCCGAAAGCTGTCCCGGATAGGCATCGGCTTTATCTGCCAAATTGACGTATTCCAAAAGTTCCATGACCTTTTTATGCATCGTGTCTTTATCTACTTTATTAAGGCGTAAGGGAATGGCCACATTGTCGAAGACGGTCCGCGAGTCGAGGAGATTGAATTGCTGAAAGACCATACCAATGGATTTGCGCAATTTACGCATTTCATTATGAGAAACTTTGCTCAAATCCTGGCCGTTGATTTCTACATGACCTTCTGTCGGCATTTCCAGACCATTGACCATCCGCAGCAGCGTCGACTTACCAGCACCGCTGAAACCAATGACGCCAAACATATCTCCGTCTTCGATAGTCAGGGATACATGCTGTAAGGCCTGCGTAGTACCCCCTTTGCTTTTAAAGGTTTTACTGACATCTTTAAATTGAATCATTTCTTGCTGCTCCCTTCTTGTCGAATCTGTACCACTGCCTGGCAAGCCAGTTCAGCCATATATTGTGAGGCCGGATATAGTGCGGCCGGATTTACCTTGAATTTAGCATTGTGATTCGGATAGGAATGACCGGTTCCGACAAAGACGAAATATCCAGGTACCTTATCGTAATAAAAAGCAAAATCTTCTCCTCCCAGGGAAGGAGCCATCGGTTGTTTATCAAAGCCCTGTTTCTCTGCTACTTTACGGGCCAAGATACCCCAATGAGCATCATTGATGAGCGCAGGAGGCCCCGGAATCCATTGGACTTCGGCTCTTGCCTCATAAGCAACCGCCGTTGAAGCAGCTAACGTTTCAATCCGATTCCGGATTGCCTGACGCCCCTCCTTGCTCATGCTCCGCGTCGTACCTTCAACAAAAGTTTCATCAGGAATGACATTCCAGTTATAACCGCCTTCAATGTGCGTAACACTGACTAAAGTAGCGGCGAAGGGATCCATGTTTCGACTGACGACGGTCTGGACAGCACCGACAAAAGCAGCTGCTGTCACAATAGGATCGATACCTTTATAAGGATGGGCCGCATGGACCCCCTTTCCATGGAAGGTAATACGGAAAGCATCAACAGCAGCCATGGCCGGTTCATCGAGAATCCCCATTTGTCCCACATCGAGAAGCGGCGTGCAATGCATCCCAAAAATCGCATCGACATCATCGATAATTCCTGTCTCAACGATTTTCAAAGCACCGCTTGGGCCTTCTTCTCCGGGCTGGAAGATAATGCGGACAGTCCCTTGGATTTCCGCTTCTCTCTCCTTCAACAAATAGGCCGCGCCTAAAACAGAAGCGGTATGGAAATCATGACCGCAGGCATGCATGCACCCGGGATGTTCCGACCGATAAGGTACATCGGCTTCTTCATTAATAGGCAGCGCATCGATATCACAGCGAATAGCAACAATAGGCTGTTCCCCAGTCCCTACTTCTGCGACTACCCCCTTTTCCAAAGGAAGGTTTAAAATACGTAACCCACCTTTTTGCAAATCCTGACGAATACGTTCAGTTGTTTCTACTTCCTTAAAAGACAATTCGGGATGACGATGAAACCATTGAAATTCATCGTGAATATATTGCTGTATGTCCTGTATCATACGTACCCCTTCTTTCTCGTTTCCCCCACATATCCTTGACAGGATATACAAAAAGACCACCCTCCCCTTTGACAGAGACGGTGGCCCGTGGTTCCACTCTGTTTACAGCCAACAACTGTATCTCATGACTGTATAACGCCAGTCAGACGTAACTGCATACTACAAAATTCCGCAGCTATGCAACCAAAGGCATTCCATCCTGTTTCCTAACGATGCCGGTTTGCAGCCCCAGACCCGCACTCTCTGACGCAGTACACAGGTGTACTTGTTTTGCTTATCGCATTTCTCAATGTTTGCGCCTATGGTACTATCCAAAAGGCTACTTGTCAAGTATAGTTTTCTCTTTTTATACATTTTCAATAAATTCGTAAAAAAATCGTGTCAACATATCATTTTGATAAATATTATTTTGATTCATTCAGATATCGCTTGTCAATTTTCTCATAAAATGTGATAATATTCTAAAAATACGCTCATATTTTGTGACAGGAGGTTGCTTCTATGTACTTAAAACGAAAAATTGACGACTTCCTCATTCAGTAGAAAGAGAGTCCGCGGAAAAAGCCGTTGATTGTCAAAGGGCCGCGGCAAATCGGGAAGACTGAATCAATCCTGCATTTTGGCAGACAATGTTATCAGCACGTCGTTTACATCAATTTTGTCGAAGAGCCAAAATATCGATCTATTACAGCGGACGGCTATAAGGCCGCTTCTATCATCAAGATGATTTCTCTCATCGACCCGTCTAAACGTTTCGAGCCCCATGAAACGTTAATCATTTTCGATGAACTGCAGGCTTTTCCGGAAATTGCTACGGCCTTGAAATTCTTTCAGATCGATGGCCGCTTCGACGTCATTTGCAGCGGTTCTATGCTGGGTATCAATTATCAGAAAATCGAAAGCAACAGCGTCGGCTATAAGATGGATTACACCATGTACTCCCTGGATTTTGAAGAATTTTTATGGGCCAAAGGATATGCTCCGGATATCCGCCAATCCCTCTTTGAACACATGACGGCACTGACTCCCTTCAATGACTTGGAATTATCGGTATTCCATGATTTGTTCCTCGATTTTTCCATTCTCGGCGGTATGCCCGCCGTCGTCCGGGATTATATCGAATACGGCACGTTTGAAGGTTCTTTGGATACGCAACGCCAATTACTGGCCGATTACAACGAAGATATCCGCAAATATGCGCAGGGCTTGGACCAGGGTCGTATCTTGAACGTCTTTGAACACATTCCAATCCAGCTGGCCAAGGATAACAAGAAATTCCAAATTTCAAAAGTAGCTTCCGGCGCCCGCTTCAAGGATTACCGCGGCTGCATCGAATGGCTCCGTGACGCAGGTATCGTCAACGTCTGTTATTGTCTCAATTTCCCGGAGCTGCCACTAAAGGGCAACTATGACGATACGAAATATAAACTCTACGTCGCCGACACGGGTCTGCTCGTGGCCATGCTCGACGAAGAAGCGCAGGAGGATCTGCGGGCTCACAAAAACCTCGGTGTCTATAAAGGGGCTTTATACGAAAATATCGTAGCCGAAGGATTGACAAAAAGTGGCTATGCCTTGTATTACTTCAAAAAGGCCTCATCGACGCTGGAAGAAGATTTCTTCGTCCGTACCTCTGACAGCCTGGTCCCGATTGAAGTCAAAACGACGAATAATAAATCCAAATCGCTGAACACGTTGATACAAAGCCCGGCTTATAGTGATATCCGCTTCGGCATCAAGCTCATCGGCGGCAACATCGGCCATGAAAACGATATTTACACCTTTCCCTATTTCTGCACTTTCTTAGTCCGCGATTTTCTTCGCCAGCTCCCGCCGTCTCCGGCTCATATGGTATAATAAGAGCAGAATTATTACGTTTGTGAGGTGCGGATATGTCGACGGAAAAACGGATCTTTTACTCGATTTGCCTGGTCAGTTTTGTCGGGCCTTTTCTTTCTACGTCCATCAATATCGCCATTCCCGTCATGGCCGGTCAATTCGGCGTCGCGCCGGACCGCATGAGCTGGGTCGTGACGATTTTCTTGATGACGACGGCTGCTTTTCTCCTGCCCTTGGGAAAGGTTTCCGATGTCCATGGACGGCGGCGGACTTATTCCCTGTCGCTCATTGTCTTTGCCATGGCGACAGCGGCAGCGGCCTTCGCCCAGACCCTGACGATGCTCATCATCTTGCGGGCCATCCAGGGCATCGCCCTATCCGGCGTCTATGTGTCCTATATGCCCCTGCTCCTGGCGACGACGGATGAAGCCCATCAGGGCCATATCCTGGGCCAGGCTGTCGCCCTGACCTATCTCGGCCTGTCCCTGGGACCGGTCATCGGCGGGGCCCTGACGCAGTTCGTCGGCTGGCGCTGTATCTTCCTCTTGTCTGCCCTGGCCATCGTCATTTCGTACGCCTTCATCCGTCCCATCAAAGAAGAATGGTATGCCAACGGCGCGCCCTTCGTCAACCTCGTCAGTTCGGGTCTGTCCATCGCCGGTATCCTCTGCGCGCTGTACGGGCTATCATCCTTTGAAGATTACAGTGCTTCTTTCTGGATTGGCCTGGTCTTGCTGGTCGTCTTCGTCATCCACGAAGGCAAGTCCTTCCACCCCCTGCTGCCGCTCTATCTGTTCCGTAACCTGACTTTTTCCATGTCCAACCTGGCAGCCCTCATCCAATACAGTGCTACCTATGCCGTTTCCTTTTTATTATCCCTCTATTTCCAGGTCATTCTCGGCCTGCCGCCGGCTGTGTCCGGGGCCATCCTGCTGGTGCAGCCCATCATCATGGCGTTCTTATCGCCCCGGGCCGGTGACTTATCGGATAAGTATGGTCCGCGGGGCATCGCCTCTATCGGCCTCATCCTGACGGCCCTGGGACTGACGGCCTTCGCCTTGTTCCCGCGCGTCCCCGTCAGCGGTGCTGCCATCTTCCTGGTCTTCATTGGATTGGGGGCAGCCCTGTTCGGCGCTCCTAACAACAGCGCCATCATGGGGTCTGTCAAAAAGATGCACCACGGCATCGCCTCGAGCATTTTGGCCTTGTCGCGCAATCTCGGCCAGGCCCTGAGCATGGCTGTCGTCACCTTTATCATGACGACGGAAACGGCTAAACAGCCATCTTATACCGACGGCGTCCTGGCGGCCCTGCATGCCTCGTTCGTCATCTTAGCCGTCCTCTGTTTCCTTGCCGTTGCGGCCTCGCTAGCCCGCGGCCATCATCAAAAAAAAGCTTGATTCAGGAGGTATTTCCATGAAAAAACAACTCATTGCAGCCGTTACGATTGCTTCACTTCTCGGTTTCGCCGGCGGCACAGCCGTCCAGGCCTTCAACCTCGGTTCTATCTTGAAAGTCGGCGGCATTTCCATCCTCGTCTCCAAGTATGGCGATTCCATCAACGACTTTCTCAACAAACTGCTCATGAAAAATGGCGTCGGCACGGATTATGCCACCAAAGTCGTGCCTATCGTCAGCGTCGGTACGGGTAAATATATCGGCGCCGTCCAGGTCATCGGCCCGTCGGCCCAAGTCGAAAAGGTCAAAGCCGTCGCCCAGCTGGAAGGCGAATTTAACGGCATCGCCCGGGCCAATGCCCTCATCCCTATGGCGACGACGAATGTCAGCAATCTCAATCGAGTCCAGGGCGTCGGCGTCTCGGCAACGATTGATTTCAAGTTCTGATGCCTTCCCTAGGGGCGGCGAGCGTGGTAGAATAAGACAACAAATGAAAAGGAGGCCCTTTGCTTGAAAACTTATCAGCCCATTACGCCAGAAATCATTGAAAAATTAAAAGCCATTACCGGTCCGACTTATGTCAAGACCGATAGAGACATGCTCTTACAGTATCAGACCGACTATGAAACCAACCCGGCCATGTTCCACGTTCCTGACGCTGCCGTATCGCCGGCGAACGCCCAGGAAATCTCGGAAATCGTCAAATTAGCCAACGAATACGACTTCCCCATTACCGTCCGCAGCGGCGGCACCAGCCTGGCCGACGGGGCCATCCCGGTCTGCGGCGGCCTGGTTCTCTGCATGGACCGTCTCAACAAGATTCTCGAACTGAATGAAGAAGGCATGTACATGACCGTCGAAGCCGGTGTCCGCACGGTAGACTTGCAGAATGCCGCCAAGAAAGTCGGCCTCATGTATGCCGGTGACCCGTCCAGCGCCGAAAGCAGCCTCATCGGCGGCAACCTGGCTACCAATGCCGGCGGCCTGCGCGCCGTCCGCTACGGCGTCACCCGCGACCAGGTCTACTGCCTGGAAGTCGTCACACCTACTGGTGACATCGTCGAATGTGGCCGTATCCTCAAGAAATGCTCGACCGGCTACGACCTGGAACAGCTCATCATCGGCAGTGAAGGGACGTTGGGCATCATCACCAAAGTCACAGTCAAACTGATTCCCCTGCCGCCGTACCGCTTCGACGTCCTGGCCATCTATACAGATCCGCGCCAGGCTTTGCACATGGTACCGAAATTGATGAAAGCCGGCATCGATCCGACCAGCGTCGAATACATGGACAATTCCTACGTCCGCGGCTGTGCAGACTACTGCCATTACAAGGATATGCCCCACTACGACGACGGTATCTACGTCATCATCACCGTCGAAACCTTCCACGAAGATGAACTGGACACCAAGATGGACGCCGTCTGCACGATCTGTGAAGAATCAGGCGCCGCCGAAGTCCTGGAAGCGGATGACCGCGTCTGGAACATGCGCCGCAACTGCCAGACCTCGGTTGAACTGCAAAGCAAGGTCTTCCTCACGGACGATGTCGTCGTACCGGTCCATAAAATCGCCGGAACCATCGAAAAGATTATGGATATCGGCAAGGACTATCCCTTTGAAGTCAAGATCAATGCCCACATCGGCGACGGCAACCTGCACATCGTCCTCTGTAAGATGGACATGAGCGACGAAGAATGGGAAAAGAACGTCGAAGAATTTCATCAGCAAGTCTACGCCTATGCCTACAGCGTCGGCGGCCGCCTGGCCGGCGAACACGGCATTGGAGCCAAGAAATTAAAATACATGGAACAGTTCACACCAAAAGGCGAACTGAAAATCATGAAAACCATCAAGCGGGCCATGGACCCGAAAGACATCCTCAATCCGGGGAAAGTGATTGATGCATAAAAAAAGCGGCTGTCGTCTGAAGACAGCCGCTTTTTAAGTGGTTAGTGGTTAGGGGCTAGGGGTTAGCGGGTGTTGAAAAATGTAAAGCCTATTCTACAAACTGCAAACTACAAACTCTGTGCTACAAACTATCTTTCCCTCAAGAGCCGCATGGCCATGACGGTCATGATGATTAAGAGGACTGTGACCAGGGTAAAGGAAATGGTCAGGCTGAAGACACGGCCGATGAAGCCCAGTACGGCCGGTGCCAGGAGGATGCCGACGTAGCCGATGGTACTGACTGCGGCGACGGCATCGGCGATGGGCATTTCTTTTTGCGTCCCCAAGAGGGAGTAAAAAACGGGGACCGTGTTGGCGCAGCCGATACCGATGAAGACGTATGACGCGAACAGTAACGGGCCGCCGCTGATGAGCAGGATTCCCAAAAAGCCGACAAAGGCGATGGGCAGGGAAAAAGCCAGGAGACGCCGCGGCCCGATATGCATGGTCAGGGAATCACCAGTCAGGCGGGACAGGAAGGCCGAAGCCGTGAACAGGGTCAGACCCAGGCCGGATTGGGAAATGTCGATGCCTTTTTCCGTCGTCATGAAGACGCCACTCCAATCGTTGATAGAGCCTTCGACGAGGAAAGATATCGTACAAATCAGCCCAATGAAGACAATCGTTCCTTTGGGCCGCACGAAATGGCTGCCGCCACGGCTTTCATTCCGCTCACTGTGAAGATGGGGCGAAAAGAAGAAGACACAGGCGGCAATCAGGACGGCACCGGCCAGGGCAACGCCTTGCCAGGGCAACCGAAATTGCAGCAGCAGGGCGAAAAAGGCAGCGCCGGCAAAGTTCCCCAAAGACCACATGGCCTGCATTCCCGACATGAGGCGCTTGCGGACTTTCCGTTCAATGAAGATGCCGTTGATGTTGACGACGACATCGAGCAGCCCCAGGGAGGAACCGAGGAGAACTGCCACCAGCAGCGCCGCAGTGTAAGCCGGCACATAGCAGAGAACGTTCAAGACGACGGCAATGGACAGGCCGGCAGCAGTCAAAGAGCGGCGGCAGCCTAAGCGCCCGGCAATAGAGCCGGCCAGCATCATCATGATCAGGGCTCCCAAGCCGACGGCCAGCAAAAGAAAGCCCAGATGGTCGTCGGGAATCTGCAATTTCCGCTTCAGGAAAGGAATGAGCGATGCCCATGATGTAAAACCGAAGCCGCCAAGGAAGTAAAAGGCTTTGGCACTGTAAATCTGCCAAAGGATATCTCGTTTATTCAGCATTCCATCACCTCACAACAAAAAAGCCGGATAAGAAACCACCCAGGCCTGCAACTTTATCGAAGAACGTGTTTACGTACACGCCCTTCCTCCGCTACAGGACTGAAGTGACATCTTATCCGGCTCTATACCATACGAGTATAAGCCTCCGATGAGTTTTCTTATTATAACATAAAAAGAAATTTTTCTCAAGAAGCGCAGGATTGTCAAAAATTTCTTGACAGATTCCCCGCCAGGTGATAACATGTACACCAACAACAAAACATTGTCTTTCATCAAGAGCAGTCGAGGGAATGGCCCGATGACGCTGCGGCAACCCCCTATCGGGATAGGTGCCAAGTCCAGCGGTATATACCGGCAGATGAACGAATCGCAAATCGAGCCGTCATCTGTATGACGGCTTTTCTTTTTGACCGGCAAGATTTTATCCAGAAAGGAAATGATTACATGAACGCAACAGTAAAAAAACTCTTTGCCGCCGTCCTCATCACGACGACATGCCTCTTTGCCGCCGGCTGCGGTTCGTCTTCCAATTCCGGTGCTTCCGGTGACAAAAAAGAAATCAAGATGGGCGTCACTGCCGGTCCCCACGCTGAAGTCATGGAAGAAGTCGCAAAAGAAGCGGCTAAACAGGGCATTACCATCAAGGTTGTCGAATTCAACGACTACGTCCAGCCGAACAAAGCCCTGGCCGAAGGCGATTTGGACATGAACTCCATGCAGCACCAGCCGTACATGGACAACGTCGTCAAGAAACAAGGCCTGAAGATTACGTCTATCGGCAAGACCATCATCCTGCCCATGGCCGTTTACTCGCACAAATATAAAGACATCAAAGATGTCGCCGACGGTGCCAAAGTCACCATCCCGAACGACCCGACCAACGGGGCCCGCGCCCTGCTCCTGATCCAGCAGGCCGGCCTGATCAAGTTGAAGAACGGCAACTCCGTCGACGCTTCGGTTACGGATATCACAGAAAATCCCAAGAACCTCCAGTTCGTCGAACTCGATGCCGCTCAGATTCCCCGTTCCCTCGACGACACGGACCTGGCTTGCGTCAACACCAACTACGCCATCCCGGCTGGCTTGAATCCGCAGAAGGATTCGATCCTCGTCGAATCGAAGGATTCGCCGTATGCTAACGTCATGGCAGTCCGTCAGGGCGACGAAAACAACGAAACATACAAGAAAGTCTTAGAAATCTACCAGTCGGAACCGATCAAGAAATTCATCGAAGAACACTTCCAGGGAACTATCCTGCCGGCATTTTAATGGCTCATGACTCGTAGGGGCCGCCCAAAGGGCGGCCCGCCTGATTCATCTCAAAAGGGCTTGTCGCACGTGCGACAAGCCCTTTACTTATGGTATAATAGGGGTTGTCCATCAGATTCAGAAAGGAGACACTTTTTTATTATGAAAGCCGTATTTGTCGATTTCGAGATGAACCCTATCGGCCGGGACCAGAAGGAAGCGCGCCGCATCTGCAAGGGTGAAATCATCGAAATCGGTGCTGTCAAGATAGACGAAGACGGGAAGGAAATCTCGTCGTATAAAGAATATGTGCTGCCCGAATATACGACAGCCATGAACCAGACCTGTCAGGAATTGACGGGAATCACTATGGAAATGCTGGCCGGGAAGCCCCATTTCCGCCAGGCCTTCGACCATTTCCTGACCTGGTGCAACGAAGGCTGCCCCAATGCCTACGAAATGTTCGCCTGGAGCGAAAACGACTGGCGCCAGCTGGACTGCGAACTCCGCCTCAAGGAAATCGACGAACACGACGACCGCGTCCGCTGGATGCTCGACCACTGGCAGAATTTCCAGCAGATTTACTGCAATCTCCTGGGCCTGGACAAAGTCATTTCCCTGGACAAGGCCGTCAGTACCCTGGGCGAAACCTTCGACGGCCAGATGCACGACGCCCTCTGGGACGCCCGCAACACATCCAAGCTCTATGTCTTATCGAAGAAGAAAGAAGAGTTTCGCGACATCATGCAGCCTATCATCGACGCCACCAAGCCGGCAGAACCGCTGACCTTCTCCCTGGCCGACGCCTTCCGCGCTGCCCGCAAGTAAAGAGGACACCATGGAAGATACGACACTCCGGATGATTTATATTTTTACAGACATCATCCTGCCCATGCTAGCCGGCTATGCCGCCAAACAGCGGCGCTGGCTGACGCCGGAACAGTCGAACTGGCTCATCCGCTTCAACATCATCGTCATCATGACCGCCTTGACCCTGCTCAGCTTCTGGGTCCTGCCCATGCGGGCCGATTTACTGAGCCTACCTTTCTTTGCCTTTTTCAACGGCCTCCTGCCCCTGGCGGTCGTCCTCTTACTGGGGCGGCAGCGCAAGTTCTCATCCTTCGTCGACCGCGGCAGCTATCTCATCGCCGCCATCCCGGCCAACACGGGGATGCTCGGCGGCCTGTGCAGTTACATCCTCTACGGAGAAATGTCCTATGCCTATGTCCAGATTATCGGCGTATTCCAGAACCTGCTCATGTTCTTCGTCCTCTTCCCCATGGGTTACTACTATCAGCACGGCGGGAAAGACCATAACTTTTTCGTCTTTTTCAAAGATAATTGGAAATCCATCTTCATCAACTGGAACCAGCTGTCCGTCGTAGCCTTAGTCGTCGGTACCCTCCTGCATGCCGCCGGGATTCCCAGGCCCGCTGCCGGGACGACGATATTCCAGGCCCTCATCCATGTCAGCGCCTGGGTAGCCCTCATCCCCGTCGGGTATCTCATCGACTTTTCCCATTTCAAGGACTACGCCCGGAAGACGCTGGACCTGATCCCGATAAAGATGCTCCTGACGCCGTTGGCATCGTATGCCCTGGCCCTCTGCTTTACGTCAGACCCGGTCCTCCTGGGGACCATCATCATCGTCATGGCCACACCCTGTGCCATCAATGCCTTGATTACAGAGCGGCTCTACGATTTAAATGTCAATCTGGCCATGGCGCCTTTCATTACGACACAGATTCTATATATCCTTATCCTCTATCCGGCATTTTATCTGCTCGTATCCTGGGGATATTTACCTTTTAAATAACACTAGCGAGGTATACTATGACTCATACCCGAATCCGTTCCTTTTTATTGGCCCTCTTCCTGGTCATCCTGACCTTGAGCCTGACGGCCTGCTATACGATTACCCTGAAAGAAAAGCGCATCGACGGCATGGGCTCGTCCATTACGGTGAAACTTCCCGGAAATCCTCAAAAACTCGACTTCCCCGTCCCTGTCGACCCGCTTACGCAGCGCTATTTCAAGGGCAGCCGTCTGTACGGGGAAATAGACAGCGGCCTGTATGCCGCCATCTATACCAACAGCATCGATACCCAGCAGATGTACGACGACCTGCACATCAGCCAGGGTCAGGCCATCAGCCAGCGCCTCAATCAGACGGCTGAAGCCGCAGCCGGCGCCGTATTGTCGAAAATTGACGCTAAGAACGTCTCGGTCAGCCAGGACACGACGACGGTCAGCGGCCAGCACGCCGTCGTCCAGGACTTTACCTTCACGTACGAAGATAAATCCATGCGCGCCCGCCTCATCGGCTTTGCCGACGGACCGGCCACGTGGATCGTCGTCGTAGCCTGCGATGGCAGCAAAGAAGATAAAGTAAAACTGGCCGACGAAGTCTTGGACTCTATCCGGATTAATTAATCACCTTCCTGCATGCGACGGTAAATGGGCAGTTTCTTCAGATGACGCAAGGTGAAGATGGCCGTAATGCCGATGAGGATGCCCGTACCGGTACCGGCGACGGCCAGGACCGGCAGATAAAGCATGATCTTGATATTTTCTACGACCAGGGATGCCACGATGACCTGCCCCAGGTTATGGAAAATACCGCCGGCTGTGCTGACGCCGATGATAGAGAATTTCCCCGTCTTCTGCAGGACCATCATGGCCCCCAGGCTGAAAGCGGCCCCGGAGACACTGTACAGGAAAGCGTTGATGCCGCCGCCAAAGGCGGTAGCCAGGATGATGCGCACGAGCAGGATGAGGCAGACGTCGCGCTTGCGCGGCAGGGCATAGAGGGCGATGACCGTAATCAGATTGGCCAGCCCCAGTTTCGCCCCTGGCGCGATGAAAGGCACGGGCAACATCCCTTCGACGATATATAAGACCAGGGACTGGGCAATGAACAAGCCCAGGATAATGATGTGGAATGTCTTTTTCATAAGCTACCTACCTCTAATGGGCCGGAATGACATCGGGTTCGTCCCCGCCGGCAGACTTCACTTCGACTAACACCTTGTGCGGCAGGCAGACGACGGTCGCACCGGGCTTGCTGACAAAGCCTTCACTGATGCAGATTTTATCGGGACAATCGGCTTCGGTAATGCCGACGCTCTCGTCCTGGATGACGACCAGGTTGTGGCCTTTATCGGTATCGATAGAAATCATATCGGTCCCATGGTGGCCTGACAAGGGTACTTCCTTATAGACTTTGCCATCGACTTGGATGACGGCATACGTCCGGTCTATCGACGCATCATTGCCGGTCAGGTAAAAGATGCCTTCCGGGATGAAAGATAAGACGAGCAGCGTGATGATGAGGATGATGTCCCCTTTTTTGATGATATGTTTCATAGGATTTTCCATTTAACGAACAGGAGAACGAACATGAAGAACAAACACTTGGCCATCCTGCTCCTGCTGGCATTAGCTGCCGGGAGCGGCGGATGCAGTACGCAGCCATCATCGTCTCAGCCGGCACCGGCGGCACAAGAAGTACAGACTTCGACGGCACCGGTTATCCAGGCCGATTCGCAGGCCTATAGTGACGAAGGCCTGAAAAAATACCAGGCCGGCGATTATGCCGGAGCCATCAGCGACTTCGACAAAGCCCTTTCTATGGACGCTCATAATTACCAGGCCTTGAGCAATAAAGGCGTCACCTTAGCCATGCGCGGCAACAGTACGGGCAGCAAAAACGACGTCGCCCAGGGCATCGAGCTCATTGAAAAAGCGTTGAAAATAGCCCCGAAAGACGTCGCTTCGTTCTACAACCTGGCCTTGGCCTATAAAATAGACGGCCAATACGATAAAGCCCTGACGTATTTCAAGAACGTCATCGCCGCCGACCCGGGCAATACCTGGAGTTACTACGGTATCGCCACCATCTACGGCGACCTGGGCAAAGCCGACCAGGCTCTGCCTTATCTGAAACAGGCCATCGACCTGGGCGGCGAAGACGTCCGTCAGGCAGCCCGGACACAGAGCCATTTCGATAAAATCCGGAACAACAAACAGTTCCAGCAGATTGTCGGCTGATTACATATCTTCTTCAGCGATTTCGCAGAGGATATGACCGATCATAATATGCATTTCCTGAGCCCGTGCCGTCACTTTTGCCGGTACAGACAGGCAGATATCACAGGCCTCCTTCATCTTACCGCCGCCATAGGCGGTCATGCCGATGACAGTGAGGCCTTTTTCGCGGGCTGCCTCGATGGCTTCCAAGACATTCTGGCTGTTGCCGGACGTAGAAATGCCGACCAGGATATCTCCCTTTTCACCTAAAGCCCGGACCTGACGGGCAAAGACCGTGTCGAAGCCGTAATCATTGCCGACAGCCGTCAAAATCGACGTATCGACAGTCAAAGCCAGAGCCGGGAACGGCCGCCGTTCTTTCTGGAAGCGGCCGACGATTTCTGCGGCTAAATGCTGAGAATCGGCAGCACTGCCGCCATTGCCACAAAATAGGATTTTGTGGCCCGAAGCCAGGGCCTCTTTGAACAAGGCCCCGGCTTTTTCAATATCCGGAATCAAATCCATCGTCGCTTCGAGGACAGCGGCATGGTCTTTCATTCGTTGTGTGACAAGACTCATAATACCTCCTATTTCTGGCCTTCTCCATCGTCGACGACTCGGATTTCACCGGTGTGCGGATGGATGACCATACCATAAATCGTAAGGGATGAAGGCAAGTAGGGATTGGCCCGCAGGCGGCGGACCGTATCACAGACGGACGCATCGATATCGGTAATGGGGTCGGCCCATTGTTCCAGCTTGGGCCGGACAGCAGCAATAGCCGCGTCAGAGACGCCTTCTTCTGCCATGTGACGGCACAGGCTGTCTGCCGTCGTCTTGAGCATGCCGCAGTCGTCATGGCCCATGACGATAATGTCGTGGACATGTAATTCGTAAACGGCGACCATGAGGCTGCCGATGACGCTGTCAAAATCTTCAAAGGCCGTATTGCCGGCGACCTTGATGAGTTTAGCTTCCCCCCGAACGAGGCCCATAGCCGGTTCGAGGAAGCTCAAAAGGCGCGTATCCATGCAAGTCAGGACAGCCAGGTTGCGGCTGGGATACTTGCTGACCTCATCGAAGCCGCCCTGGGACAGGGACTGTTTGACGAAACGTTCATTGGCTTTTAAGATCTGTTGTGTCAATTCACTCATGGCGGCCTCCTATGCCTTAGCAGCAGTCATGACTTTCTTAGCCTTCAGGTACTGGTCGATGCCGGCAGCGGTCTTGCGTCCTTCACGCATGGCCAGGACGACGGTCTGCGGTTTGTGGACGATATCACCGGCGGCAAAGACACCTTCTTGGCTGGTCATGCCGTAAGGCAGGTCCTTGACGGCGATGTAGCCATCGTCATTGGCGTCGACACCGAGGGCTTTAACGATGGGCAGTTCCGGTTTGTTGCCGATAGCGGCGATGATCTTATTGGCCGGAACGACGCCGAATTCGCCCGTCGGCACCATGGTGGCATCTTCGAGGATCTGCTGTTTTTCATATTTCAGGCCTTCTACATGGTCCGTCCCGACGACGGCTTTCGGTGCCGAGTAGAACTGGAACTGGACGCCATCGGCCTTGGCTTCTTCATATTCCGACGGCAGGCATTTCATGTTCTTTTCGGCCCGGCGATAGACGATCTTGACGTCTGCCCCTAGGCGCAACGATGTGCGGGCGGCATCGATGGCGACGTTGCCGGCACCGACGACGATGACCTGGTCGCCCTTCTGGACGGGCAGGTCTTCCAAGGCCACTTCCCCGTTCTGGACGCGCTGGACGTCGCGCAGGAACTGTTCGGCATCGACGACGCCATCGATAGTATCGTTATCGACGCCGAGATTCCAGGCATTCATCGTCCCAATGGCGATGAAGACGGCATCGAAAGCTTCCTTCAGTTCTACCAAAGACTTATCGACACCGATTTTGACATTGTATTCGATAGTGACGCCCATGGCCGTCAGGGCCTGGGCTTCGCGCTGCAATAATTCTTTATGGAGCCGGAAAGTCGGGATGCCATAGGTCATGGTACCGCCTGGCTGGGAAGCGGCTTCAAAGATGGTCACATCGTAATCGAGGCCGGCCAGTTCCCGCGCAGCTGCCATGCCGGCCGGGCCACAGCCGATGATGGCCACGCGGCCGGCGGTCTTGCGGCTGACAGGCTGCGGGAGGAAGCCGCCGTCCAGGGCCATATCCGCTACGAACCGTTCCAATTTGCCGATTTCAACAGGCTTTCCCTTTTTGCCGAGGACGCAGTGACCTTCGCACTGCTTTTCTCTCGGACAGATGCGGCCGCAGATGGCCGGCAGGTCGCTGCGATGGTAGATGTGGTCCGCAGCAGCCCCGAAATCCCCCTGGGTCATGGCATGGATGAACTGGGGGATTTCGTTTTCAATGGGGCAGCCTTTGCGGCATTGCGGTACTTTGCAATTCAGGCAGCGCTTGGCTTCGGCGACGGCTTCGGCCAAGGTATAATCGGCATCATGCATGACTTCTTCGTGGAAAGAAGCCAGCTGGTTCTTGGTATCGGACATGAAGGAACCCACCTTTCCGGACTGATAATTTAATGATTAGATTATGTAGATAAAAAAATGGTGCGCCCAAGATGACTCGAACATCCGACACGCAGTTTAGGAAACTGCTGCTCTATCCAGCTGAGCTATGGGCGCACAGGGCACACAGGTCTGCTGCGTGCAGATTAATCATACCATGAAATGGCAAAAAAATAAAGGTCATGGCTCATGAAAAAAAGGCCTATTGCAAGTCCTGCAAACACTCTCTATAATTAGAGATGTGTATATTGTTCCCAACGAACGAGAATCACGACTGCAAGGAAAGAAAGGAATCAAACATGATCAACTTAGAAACACTGGCTACGGAACAGCGGAACAGCCACAGCCAGCATATCGACAGCGTGTCTACGGAAGACATGCTGCGCATCATAAATGACGAAGACCATAAAGTCGCCGATGCCGTCGGCGCCATCATCCCGGACATCGCCAAGGCCGTCGACACCATCGCCGACAGGCTACGCCACGGCGGCCGCCTGTTCTACATGGGCTCCGGTACGTCCGGCCGCCTGGGCATCCTCGACGCCGTCGAATGTCCGCCGACATACAGCACCGACCCGGAACGCATCCAGGGCCTCATCGCCGGCGGTTATGAAGCCATTTTCCGTGCCAAAGAAGGGGCGGAAGACTCGCCGGAACTGGGCCGTCAGGACCTGATAGCCAAAAATCTGACCGACGACGACGTCGTCGTCGGCCTCAGTGCCTCGGGACGGACGCCGTATGTCGTCGGCGGCCTGACTTATGCCGCTTCCGTCGGTGCGGCGACGATTGCCATCGACTGCTCGCCTCATTCGGCCATCGGCGCCTGTGCCGACATCGACCTCTGTGCCGTCGTCGGGCCGGAAGTCGTCACCGGATCGACGCGCATGAAAGCGGGCACGGCCCAGAAGATGATTGCCAACATGCTGTCCACCGGCGCCATGATCCGCCTGGGCAAAGTCTATGGCAACCTCATGGTCGACGTCAAGTCATCCAACCAGAAACTGGAAGAACGGGCACGGCGCATCGTCATGACGGCGACGGGCTGCAGCCGCCAGGAAGCCGTAAAAGCCCTGGCCGAAAGCCAGGGACGAGCCAAGACGGCCATCGTCATGATTCTCCTGAACCTGCCTGCCAAAGAAGCCGAAGACCGCCTGGCAGCCGCCCAGGGATACGTTGCTGCCGTCCTCAAGGAGGCTGCCCATGGATTATGATAAACTGGCCAAGGCCATCTACGACATCACCGGCCCGGCGGCCAATATCGAAAAGGCTTACAACTGTATGACCCGTCTTCGCCTGACGGTAAAGGACGAACACTTTACCAAAGAAGACCTGGCCAAACTTCCTGGCGTCATGGGCATCAATAAATCCGGCGACGAATGGCAGATCGTCGTCGGCCCTGGCAAGGCGACGAAACTGTACCAGGCCTTTGCACCGCTAGTCGAAGGCGGCAGCAAGGAAAATCCGGCACCATCAGCTAGGCCTGACAGCAACGATGACAGCCAGGGTCCTTTCGACGGCCAGGTCCTGCATGAAGAAATACGGCGCAAGAATGCAACGCCAGCCAAGCTGGCCTTAAAGAAAATCGCCCACATCTTCGTGCCCATCATCCCGGCCTTCATCGCCTGCGGCCTGATTACGGGCCTGCTCAATGTCGCTTTCAAGATAGACCCGTCCCTGGCGGCCCAGCCGCTCCTGCAGGTCCTGGCCATTGCCGGCAACGCCGCCTTCTATGGCCTGAACATCTTCGTCGGCATCAACGCGGCCAAGGAATTTGGCGGCTCGCCTATGCTGGGCGGCGTCATGGCGGCCATCCTCAGCCACCCCAACCTGGCTCAGATCAATCTTTTCGGCGATCCCCTGGTCCCTGGCCGGGGCGGCATCATCGCCGTCCTCCTGGTCGTCTTCTTCTCATCGTGGCTGGAAAAGAAGCTCCACCGCATCGTACCGGATATGTTCGACCTCTTCGTCACGCCGTTTTTAGTCGTCGTCATTTCGACTTTTGTCGCCCTCTTCCTCTGCCAGCCCGTGGGCGGCTATCTGTCGGAAGCCATCGGCTATGCCGCGACGGAATCCATCGGCACCGGCGGCGCTGTGACGGGCTTCATCCTGGGCGGGACCTTCCTGCCTATGGTCATGGTCGGCATCCATCAGGGCCTGACGCCGATCCATGCAGAGCTCCTGTCGCGCTACGGTGTAACCATTCTTCTGCCCATCTTGGCCATGGCCGGCGGCGGTCAGGTCGGTGCGGCCATCGCCGTCTATGCCAAGACTAAGAATAAAGCCCTGCGCAAGACCATCGCCTCGGCCCTGCCCGTCGGCCTCATGGGTGTCGGCGAACCGCTCATCTACGGCGTCACCCTGCCCCTGGGCAAGCCGTTCATCGGCGCCTGTATCGGCGGAGCCTTTGGCGGCGCTGTCCAGGCGGCTTACATGGTCGGTGCCGCGACAATCGGTATTTCCGGCCTGCCCCTGGCAGCCAGCACGGACAACATCCCCATGTATTTATTAGGACTCGTTACGGCCTACGCTGCCGGCTTCATCGCAACCTGGCTCTTAGGCTTTGACGACCCGAAGGAGGGAGAATAAATGGAAACGGGTATTTCTGTCTATCCCGGTCTGGGCGGGACGATTCAAGAAAAGACGGCCCGCATCGAACGGGCTGCCGCCCTGGGGATGACGCGTCTCTTCACGTCATTCCACATCCCGGAAACGGACCCGGCGGCCTTTCGCAAAGAGCTGCAGGCCGTCTTGGAAACGGCCCGGCAATTTCAGTTCGACATCGTCGCCGACGTATCACCAGCCTCGGCAGCCTGCCTGGGCATGGACCGGTTCGACCCGGAAGCCATCGCCAAACTGGGCATTACGACTGTCCGCTTTGACGACGGTTTCGATGCGGCCAAGCTGGCCATGTACAGCCACCTCGTCCGCGTCCAGGTCAATGCGTCGACGCTGAGGCAGTCCGATTTAGAAGATCTCCAAAAAAACGGAGCCCAAATGGATTACATCGACGGCCTGCACAACTTCTATCCCCGTCCTCACACGGGCCTGGACTTGGATTATTTCAAGGCCCAAACCGACCTGCTCCACGCCTATGGCCTGTCCGTCGGCGCCTTCGTACCCAGCCAGTCCGGCCAGCGGGCGCCGCTGTATGAAGGCCTGCCGACACTGGAAGACCACCGCCATCAGGATGTCAGCCTGGCTGCACGCCATTTGGCGGCCTTAGGCGTCCAGTCCGTCTTCATCGGCGACGATAAGCCGTCGGATAAGGAACTGCGCGACCTGGCCCGGACCGGCCGGGAAGAAACGGACGTCGTCGTCATTAAGGCCAAGCTCCTCAGCCGGGAGCCACACATCCAGGACCTGTTGTCCTATACCTTCACGGCCCGGCCCGATCCGTCGCGGGACGTCATCCGCACCAGCGGCAGCCGGGCCCATCTGGACGGGCGCATCATCGAACCGGACAGTGATATCTTCCGCAGCCTCCACCGCGGCGATATCACCCTGGATAACGCCGATTTCCTGCGCTATATGGGAGAAGTCCAAATCGTCAAATGCGAACTGCCCCCAGAAGAACGGACCAATATCGTCGCCAAAGTCGTTCCGAACGAAGAATTTCTCCTGGACTACATCACGCCGGGCCGGAAATTCCGCTTTGAATTTATCCGCTAGGCTTCTCTTTTTTCGCCAAGAGGATGACCGCTCCCAGAATACAGACGATGCCGGCGGCTCCCGTCAAGGTCAGAGCTTCATGGAAAACGGCGATGCCCACGACCGTCGACGTCAAGGGTTCGACAGACGCCAGGATAGAGGCCCGGCCCGCTTCCATATGCTGGAGGCCGGTCGTATAGAGACCAAAGGGCAAAGCCGTCGACATCAGCCCCAGGAGGGCAAAGAGAAGCCCCGTATAAGGCACTGATATGGCCAGGGACGCCATCATGCCGAAATGACAGAAGGGCAGGAGCCCCAGGGATGCGATGATGAAGGTCCAGACCGTAACCGTCAGCGGTTCATATTTGGCCAGCGCATAATGGCCGAAGACGGAATAAAGGGCATAGCCGAAACCGCTCCCCAGGCCGGCCAGGATGCCAGCGGCCTCAACATGGCCCAGGCCCAGGCCGCTGACCAGGACACAGCCGGCAAAGGCCAGGACCAGGCATAACCCCTTGCGCCGCGTAAATCGTTCATGAAAGAGGAAGATGGAAAACACCATGACGATGCTCGGCGCGGTATAGAGCAAAATGGCCGCGACAGACAACGTCGTCAATTCGATGGCTGTAAAATAGCAGATATTGAAGAAGACGATGCTCCCCAGGCCGGTCCCCAGGAACATCCAGGCATCGCGCCAGGCAATGCGCAGTCTCTCCGGATACCGGCAAAGGATGAGGCCGGTCATGACGACAGCCGTCACCAGGGAACGGCCAAAAGTAATCTGCAGCGGCGACAATCCATACGCCGACAGCTGGCGGGTAAACAAGCCGATGATGCCCCAGCAGATACCCGCTGCGACGACGCAAAGAGGCGCCATACGTTCTATTTTCATCTGTACCACCTTCTAAAAAAATAGGCCTGGCGAAGGATAAACGCCTTCGTTCGAGCCCTGGTTTTATTATAGCACAGTCTCAGCAGTTGATGATATAATAAAAAAGTAATGTAAACAGAGGTAATCAAATTATGAATCAAGAAATGAAACTCGCCGTCCTCATCGACGCCGAAAATATTTCCAGCAAATACATCGACGTCATCTTATCTGAAGCGAACAATCTCGGCGATGTCATCTACAAACGCATTTACGGCAACTGGACGACGCCCCAGATGGCGTCGTGGCGCAACACCATTTTAGATAACGCCATCCAGCCCGTCCAGCAGTACAGCAACACGATCCGCAAAAATTCGTCGGACTCGGCCCTCATCATCGACACGATGGATTTATTGTACCAAAGCAATCTCGACGGCTTCTGCATCGTTTCGTCAGACAGCGATTTTACCCGCCTGGCTTCGCGCCTGCGGGAATCGCAGAAATACGTCCTGGGCATGGGCGAAAGCAAGACACCCCGTTCCTTCATCTCGGCATGCAATAAGTTCCTCTACCTCGATGTCCTTTGGGAAGAAGCAGAAGAACATGAAGGGGAAGCCCAGGAAAATGACTCCCATGAAGAAACACCGGTTCAGGAAACGAACAGTCATAAACCGGAAAAAGTAGAAATACCGGCAGCCCATCCGGCCGAACCGGCTCCCATCCATACGTTGACACCGCCGGAATCACCGACGGCGCATGGCAAGACACCAGGTAAAAATTTTTCTACGATTCGCCAGGCTTTGATCAAGTTGACCGAAGAAAATTCTGACGACAACGGCTGGATTTTCTCAGGTACCTTAGGAAACCTCCTGAGCAAGCAGTTCTCCGACTTCGATGTCCGAAATTTCGGTTATAAGAAATTCGTCCCCTTCATCGAATCGCTGAAACTCTTTGACGTCAACACCTTCACGGACGAAAAGAACCGCACAGTCAAGCACACCTACTTCAAGCTCAAACAGGCACCGAAACGACCGCGGCGCACCTTCCGCCCTTATTATAAACAGCGCGGCCGTTAATCAGTCGATTCACGGAGGATACCCGCCATGGATACGAATACACAAAAGGCGCTGGAATCACTGCGCCGGCGAAAAGTCAATGCATCCATTGCCATCGCAGCCGACCTGGCCAACGACAACTTAAACAGTATCTGCCGCCTGGCATTGGCCTGGATCAGTGACGGCAACGTCCACGGCATTTCCTATTTTATCAAGCCCCGCGAAGGGCCGGTCCAAGCACATAACCTGACCGAAGACATGCTGGCTGACAGCAAGCCTTTCGACGTCGTCTGGGATGAAGACATTACCTTTCTCCTCAAAGACGCCGTCCTCTCTGCCTACCGCTCGGAACGGCTCTTCCCAGCCATCAAGGCCAGCTACGAAGCATCAGGACGGGAACTACCCCTGAAGGATGTCTACATCAGGGACTTGAAATTCCTGGCTTCGACGTATATGCCCAACTTGGCCAACGACTCCTTATCGTCGATTCTGCACCGCATGAAGATTCCCGTCGATATGGACAATGCCCTGAGCCGGGCTATGGCCTGCATCTGTGGTCTGAGCTGGCTGGAAAACCTCTATCCCATTTCCAGCTACGGTATCCCTTTATCGGCTATCCTGGCTGGCGCCTTGCAAGGGCAGCCAGAAGAAGTCGTCGAGACGCGGGAAGAACGGGAGGCACGGGAGCAAAAAGAGGCAAAATATGCCAAATTGACGTATTATACGAAGATGCTCTTCCTGCCCTTCGTCATCTTCTGCCTGTTCATCACCATTTATTATGTCCACCGTTATGGTGAAGCCGCGCAGTCCAATGTCAACTTCTCCCGCTATTCGACGAGCGGCGTCCCGGAACTGAGCGATTCCGAAAAAGAAGCGCAGCAGGAAAAGACGCGCCTGCCTTCGAGCAGCGGCCGCTACCTCATGATGCGCGGGACCTACGTCATCCCCGACGAAACGACGATACCCACCTTCCTAAAAGCCAGCCACGACCGCGATATGGAAACCATCCGGTCCCTCGTCCGGTCCGATAAAATCCTGGTCTTTGCCAAGCCGACACGTATCCAGATCACCGGCGACAAAGACAAGAACGGCTTCGTCCCCATTCAAATCCTGGAAGGCGACTACGCCAATCGTACCGGCTTTGCCGCAGATGACATGATAAGTAAATAAAAAAAGGGCTTGTCGCACGACGACAAGCCCTTTTTGAGTTTGAAGTTTGAAGTTGAAAGTTTGATGTGGATGGGACAAAATTTAAAAGCCACCGCCTCAAACATCATACATCAAACTTAAGACATTTAAGAAAAAGGAGTCTCGCATGATGACAGCGTGCGATGGCTCTATTTTTATGGTATAATTTAATTGAAATATAATTCAATGAATTATATTTCAATTAAAAAGGAGGGAATCTTTATGTATCAACCATTTATTGGCAGAAAAGAAGAGCTAGATGCTCTAGAAAAACTATATGAAACAGAGGGATTCCAAATGATGGTCGTTTACGGACGTCGGCGCATTGGTAAATCCACGTTACTTAGTCATTTTATCCGAGGAAAAAAGCTATCTTTTACACGGCAGCCCGCAATGGTCTCCAACGGAATTTGCAACTCTTGAGCCGGCGAGTCCTTGACGTCTTGGCTCCTGACTTAAATACGTTAACCTTTTCAACGTATGAAGAGTTATTCGCTTTTCTCTCCAACAAATGCCAGGAAGAACGCATTATTTTCATTATCGATGAGTTCCCTTATCTTGCAGAACAAGCTCCAGAACTATTATCCATATTACAAAAATATATCGACACCGAATGGATGCAAGGAAATATGTATTTGATTCTTTGCGGCTCCTCTATCAGCTTCATGGAAGAAGAAGTATTGAGCGAAAAAAGTCCTCTTTTCGGCAGGCGGACAGCCCAATTACAGGTCAAACCGTTTTCTTATCGCGAAGCTGCTGATTTCGTTTCCTCCTATACGCCCGCTGAAAAAGCCGTATGTTACGGGATTACGGGTGGTGTCGCAAAATACTTACCCTTACTGCGGGATACGAAATCTTTAGACGAAAATATAGTCAGCTTATTCTTCGCAAAAACCGGTTATATGTATGAAGAGCCATCCAATCTGCTGACACAAGAATTTCGCAATATTACGACATATAACGCCATTATCGAAGCTATTGCATCAGGACGAACGAAACAAAATGCGATTGCAGACCTCACCCATTTAGAGCCATCTACGACAAGTCATGCCATACAAAATCTTATTAAAACAGGAATCTTAAAAAAAGAATATGCTATTACTGATGAACGGAATAAGCGCAAAGTCCGCTATACTTTTGCCGATCACATGTTCCGCTTCTGGTACCGCTTTCTGCCAAATGGCATTGATGCCATTGAACTCGGTCACGGCGACGCATATTATCAACATGTCGTAAAACCAAGTATTTCAGATTATATGGGCGACGTCTTTGAAGATATGTGCCGCCACTATACTTTATATATGGGATTGACAGGAAATCTTCCTTGTATGATAACCCGTGTGGGCAAATGGTGGGGAACGGACCCCCGAAAGAAAGAAGAAACGGGTATTGACGTTGTCGGCTTGGATACCATAAAAAAAGAAGCCATTCTAGGAGAATGTAAATTTAAAAATGAACGGCTCGACAAATCCGTCTATGAAGCTTTGCGCAACCGCACAGGACTTATAGACCATCATTATCGAACCGTCCAGTATCTGCTTTTTTCAAAAAGTGGTTTTTCTGATTGGATCCTGACCCATCAAAAAGAAGAAGCTATCATGCCTATTGATTTAATGCAAATGTATACGTCACATTGACAAGATTTTTTGGTAAATCTGGTGGTCCCGGAGTGCTGCCCGTCCGATGCCGATGAGGTCGGCCTGGCCTTTTTCCAGGAAGGTTTCCGCTTCAGCGCCGTCGGCAATGCCGCCAGTCAGCATGACGGGAAGGGTCGTCCCCGTTTTAGCCGCTTCTGCCAGTTCGGCAAAGTATCCCGCTTCCGTATGACCTGGACGGAAGAAGAAGCTCATGCCGCCAGAAAGGCTGAGCATATCGAGGCCGGCAGCTTCAAAAAGCTTCGCGGCTTGGCCGACTTCTGCACAGACAGCACCGCCATCCATGTAATCACTGCCGCCTAAGCGCAGGGAAAGGACAAAATCTTTCCCCAGGCGACGGCGGATAGCCTGAATGATTTCAACCTGAAGCCGCGTCCGCCCTTCCAGGGTACGGCCCGTATAATCATCGGTCCGCCGATTCGTCAACGGCGAATAGAACTGGTCCAGCAGATAGCCATGGGCTGAATGGATTTCCACGCCATCGTAACCGGCCTGCTGTGCCCGGGCAGCGGCATCGACAAAGGCCTGGATGATGCACTGGATATCGCCTTGCGTCATTTCCCGGGGAAATTCTGGCTGACCGTGGACCGAAGCGGCCCGTGACGGATTGGGAACAGCACTGGCACTGATGACTTCCTGGCCGGTAATAGCCCGATGGGCTGCACTGCCGGCATGGCTGATCTGTGCCAGAATCGGCACGCCCTGCGCATGGACAGCCGCCGTCAGGCGCTGCAGACCGGGAATATCCGCATCAGCCGCCAGCGACACCTGGTTGGCACTGGCCCGGCCGTCAGGCGAAACGAAACTGTGTTCCTGGATGATCAGCCCCGGGCCGCTGCGGGCCATGTCGCCATAATAGGCAATCAGGCCATCCGTTACCTGGCCTTTCGCCGACTTTTCCGTCGCCATCGGCGGCATGACCAGGCGGTTCTTTAAAACAATGGAGCCAACTTTCAGCGTTTCATGCAATAATGGATACTTCATAAAATCCCTTCTTTCGTAAAAATAATTCAAAGTGGTTCGTGGCTAGTGGTTCGTGGTTCGTAACGGGCGCCCCACGTGGGCGCCCCTACAGGGCTTTTTCGTAAGGCATTGTTCGATATGGCGGCAGATGCAAGGCGGAGGAAGGAGTCGTAGCGGGGCTATGGTGACTGACGACAACGCAGCAGATGGCGTCATAGCGGGCAAGGCATCGCAAAGGGCCAAGAAGCCGATGTCCGTCAAAAAGCATCCCATTCGGCGAAGCGTTCGTTCATGCGTTTCTTCTTGATTTTCTTGGCTTCCGGTTCGCCTGCGGCAAAGGGCATTTTTCCGGCGGCAATGGTCCGCTTATAAAAGAGTTCTACCGCTTGTTCTTCTGTCAGTCCCAGGCTTTCAAAGATAGCCTGGGCTTTTTTTCTCGTTTCTTCATCCATGCGTTTCATCTCCTTTGCCTTTGTCATGGCGATCCTGAGCTTCCTGGTTGATGCCGTCCAAGGTCGCCATATGCCAGACGGCATACATCATAGTCTTCATAAGAGTGACGCCTAAAACGGCCCCTGTCCCTTCCCCCAATGAGAGGCCCGCCTGGATGGGAACTTCGTATTCATCGATGCCGCACAGGCGCAAGGCCTGAGCCATGCCGGGCTCCCGGGAAATATGGGACGGCAAAGCATAATCGCGGACGGCAGGTTTCATGGCAATGGCACAGGCCAGGGCCGTCGCCGTAATGAAGCCGTCAATATAAAAAGGTATCTTTTCATCAGCACAAGCCATCATGGCACCGCAGAGTGATGCCAAATCAAAGCCGCCGACGCAGCGCAGGGCATCGGCCGGCGTCTGGAGTTCTTTTTCATAGGCTTTGATGGCTGCAGCAATGACGCGCCGCTTGTGGAAGAGCAGTTTATAATTGCCCCGAGCCGAACCAAAACCGGTCAGCCAGGACATCTTTTTCGGAGATAAGACAGTGAGGACAGCTGCTGACGTCGTCGTATTGCCAATGCCCATTTCGCCAAACGACAAGAGATTGATTCCCTCTTTGGCAGCTGCCTGTACCCGTTCGCGTCCCGTCGCCATGGCTTGTACCAGTTGTTCCCGGCTCATAGCCGGTTCAACGGCGAAATTTTTCGTTCCCCTGGCGATTTTACGGTCTAAGCCGACAGCATCGTCACTGTCGATACCGACATCGACGACTTCATAAGGAATGTCCTGGCTACGGCAAAAACAGGTCACAGCCGACGTTCCTTGGACCATATGGCAGCTCTGCATATAGGTTATATCCGCTAACTGAGCAACGACACCGGCTTGGACAACGCCATTGTCGGCGGCAAAAATGATGTGTTTTGGCCGCAGTTCCCAATGAAAAGTCCCCCAGGCCAGTAAAATCTGCTTGGCCTGCTTTTCCAAAAGTCCCAGGCTGCCCGGCGGCTTAGCCAGATTGTCGATCTGGTGCAGGGCCTGGCGCCGGTAATTTTCATAACTCACAGTCATACCCTCCCTCTTTCCTCGTCTGAATCGATTCTATTGTACCATGATTGCCAAGGATTCGCGAATGACACTAAAAATGAATACTTGTTCATCCTGTAACACAGATTTCCTTGAAAAAACGTTTAATTTATGTCAAAATAAAAGCAAGAGTGGAGGTGGCCATCGTGTCCACAATTAAAGACATTGCCAAAGCTGCTGGCGTTTCCATCGCCACCGTTTCCATCGTATTGAACGGTAAGGGCCGGGAACGGAAAATCTCACAGGAAACACAACAGCGTATATACAAAATTGCACAAGACCTGAACTACGTCCCCAACCAGTCGGCAAAAAAACTGCGGTCGGCTAAAAAGGACAGCTATGCCATTGCCTTCTATTGGGCAACGGACTTCCGTATCAACTACCTGGCCCGTATCACCCTCGGTATCCAGGAAGAAATCATGAAACAGGACAAAGCCATTCATCTGACCGTCGTCCCGTACAAGGTCGACCAGCTGCAAAAACAGCTCGAAGCCATGCAGAATGAATTTTTCAACGGCATCATCATCGCTAATATGTCCAACAAAGATATGGACTACCTCAATTCCATCCATATCCCTTGTCCTGTCGTCCTCTTTAACCGGGAATCGGACAAGTACAGCAGCGTCACCATGGATAACTACACCATCGGCTGCAACGTCGCCAAGCACTTCATCGATAAGGGCATTTTCGATGCCGGCGTCCTGACTCATGACACGTCGTTCCCGATCATGCGCACGTGGATGCAGGGCTTCCTCGATACGTTCGCAAAGGCAGGACACCCTGTTCCGGAAACGAACATCGTTCTCTGCGATACGTCGTCTTCAAGTGCTGTCGAAGCGACGAAGAAACTCTATGCAGAAAAGCGGATGCCCCGGGCCCTGTTCTGTGAATCCGACGTCCTGGCCCACGGCGTGCTTTACGCCTGTCATGAACTGGGCGTAGCCATCCCGCAGGACATGGAAGTCTTTACCATTGGGATCAACATGGCCGAGTTCAACGACTATGCAATTCCCTCGCTGTCCCGCGTCGACATCCCCATGGGTGAAATCGGCCAGCACTGCCTGCACCTCATGGTCGACCTCATTGAAAAGAAAAAACCGAACCCTACAGTCCAATTCGTAGAAGGAAAAGAAATCATAGGCCAATCGTCACCGCGGTAAGCGGGGTGTAAAAAGGCGCTGTCGCATAAAGACAGCGCCTTTTTGAGTATTAAGTTTACAGTTTGTAGTGAAGTTTTTTAATTTAAATTCCTCTTCTACAAACTATAAAGCAACGGCCCGCTCATACATGATGGCTGAAACCTTCACGCGACGCTTAAACTCCCAACGCTTCCCGCACGATACGAGAGGCGTCCTGGAGTTCGTCATCGCCGAGGGTGCGCAGGGACAAAACGACGGCGTTGTACTGGACGCGGACGATGACGGGCAGGTCGGCGTGACGCAGGCGGCGTTCCATTTCTTCCGGGGTCATGCCATCGGCTTCTATGGCCAGGGCCCAGCCCGGCAGGACGACATCCGGGCAGGCACCGCCGCCGATGCAGTCGTCTATCGGACGCAATGAGACACAGGCCGGCAGGTCATCGGTATGCAGGAATTGTAACAGCCGTTCCGCCCGTTCCTTTATCTCGTCCTCTGTCTGGGCCAGGCAGCGCAGGGTCGGGATCTGACGGGCCGCCGTACCGTCGCGATAGGACTGGAGCGTCCCTTCTAAACCGGCCAGGGTCATCTTATCGACGCGCAGGGCCCGCAGTAAGGGGTGGTGTTTCATGGCATCCAGATAGGCAGATTTACCAACGATGATACCCGCCTGAGGGCCGCCCAAGAGCTTGTCGCCGCTAAAGGTCACGACGTCACAGCCAGCCGCCAGGACTTCGCCAACTGTCGGTTCATGAGGCAGGCCAAAGGTTTCTAAGTCCACGAATAAGCCGCTGCCGGCATCGTGGAGACAGGGCAGGCCGTGGTCATGGGCCAGTCCGGCCAAGGCTGCCGGCGAGACGCTTTCCGTAAAACCGATGATACGGTAATTACTGGTGTGGACTTTCATGAGGGCCGCCGTATCCTCGCCAAGGGCCCGTTGGTAGTCGGCCAAGTGGGTCTTATTGGTCGTCCCGACTTCACGGATACGGCCACCACTTTGCTCGATGACGTCGGGGATGCGGAAAGACCCGCCGATTTCAACGAGTTCCCCCCGCGAGATGATGACTTCCTTCCCCGCAGCGAGGCTGGACAAAGTCAAGAGGACGGCAGCGGCATTGTTATTGACGACCAGGGCATCTTCAGCGCCGGTCAGGTCACAGAGGAGCCCCCGGACATGGTCGTACCGCGACCCCCGCCTGCCCGAAGCCAGGTCATATTCCAAGTTACTGTAGTGGCAGGCCAGTTCGCCAATGTGCCGGGCCAATTCCGGGCTGAAGACAGACCGCCCGAGGTTCGTATGCAGAATGGTCCCCGTCGCATTGATGACCCGGCGCAGATGGCCCCGTCCTTCAGCCTGCAGGCGGGAAACGACAGCCTGGTCGAAGACTTCGCCGGAAAACGGCTGGTCCCACTGGCCGGTCAAGATGGCCTGGCGCCGTTTATCCAGCTCAGCCCGGACGGCATTGCGGACGGCCTGACGAGACTTCCGTTCCTGCCAGATCTGTAAGGCCGGCCGCTGCAATAAATGATCTACATCCGGCAGCTGACGCAGCAGCTGCTGCCGTGTTTCATCCATGGTCAGATTCCCCTTTCCCTTCATATCTCCGAGCCTGCGGTCCGGCCAGGCGCCCGTCACGGACGCGGCAGGTGATTCCGCATCGGTCCATATACTCCAGGATGAGCAGGGCCTGGCTGCGGCTGATGCCCAGGGCATCGCGGAAATCACCCAAAGTCAGGAGATTCCCGGTCTGCAAAGACTGGCAGGCCTTTCGGGCAGCTTCCGTCAGGAACCGCTTGGACAAGACGAAATCTTTCGATAAAAAGACGAGGCTCTTGCCACTCAGGGCGTCGGCAACAGCAGGCGCTTCCTTGCCCAGCACCAGGATTTCCCGTACAGGGACCGGTACATAGCCGCTGTGGTCCAGCTTCTTTTCAATAGCCGACTGCAATTTCCGCTGGGACGGGGAAAAAGTAATTCGGAATTGTTTTGCCGCCACGCATTGTCGAGATAAGCGGCAGACGCCGCCAGCCGTCAACAGCCGCAGCAAGGCCGTCCCGTCATTTTCATCGAGGCCCAGGCGGCTCCGGAAAACCGGCTGGGGAATCCCCGGCTGTAACGGTTTCTCCTTATGATAGGCCAAGAGGACTTGCAAGGCCTTGGCCTGCCAAGCCTTATAGACGTCACGATGGATATAGCCTTGACGGGTCCGGCGGACTATCCCGGCTTGGCGTAAATGGTCCAGAGCGATTTCCACCTTATCCAAAGGCAGGTCCACCGCTCCGGCAATGACGCCGGCCTGTGTAAAGGGGACCTGGCGCAGGCGCAGGAACCCGGCGACGACGTCATCGATAAGACCGGCATCGCGGGCTTCCAGGCTGGTCACAACATCGTCCTTGAAGCGGCGGTGTTTTTTAGGATGGGCGTCGAGGATTTCCCCGCCGGCTACGGTATGCATAGGCGAAAAAGTCCGCAAAATGAAGCGGTCCCCGGCCTTTACATAGATTTCATCCGCTTCCAGGCGCAGCTGTAAAAAGCCATCGGTCCCAGGCGCAATCTGTTCGGCCCCTAAGGGCACGATACGGGCCATGACTTCCCGCGTCCCTACGAGGAGGCGCATGCGCTGCCATAAAAAGAGTGGCTCTGCATCGGCCAGACAGGTCACTTTGGCATCGATCATCCGCGTCGCAGCAAAATCCGCTGCCGTACAGAGGACATCGCCGCGATGGATGGCTCCGCTGGAAATGACCGCCAGGTTCAAGGCCGTCCGCTGCGGCGGCTCTGCCTGCCATACATCCCGATCATGGACCTGCATGTTGCGGATACGCAGGCGACGGCCGCCAGGATAGAGCCAGACCTCACCACCATTAGTCATGGGACCGTCGATGAGAGTACCCGTGACAATCGTCCCGAAGCCCTTGATGGAAAAAGACCGGTCCACATTGAGGCGCCCTGTCCCCCGGGCTGTCTCGCCGGGTAAAGACGCGGCCATTTCCTGGATTTCAGCGACCAGTTCTGTCAGCCCGCGGCCGCTGATGGCATCAGTGACGACGATAGGCGCGTCTTCCGCTGCCGTATCGGCCAGGTTCTGGCGGATATCCTGCAGGGCCAGGCCGAGCAGAGTTTCATCGACGGTATCGGCTTTAGTGACGACGATGATGAATCGATGTACGCCAAGAAGGGTCAAGATGTCGAGATGTTCTTTCGTCTGCGGCATGACCCCTTCGTTGGCATCGACGACGAGCAGGACCAGATTGAGGCCCGGCAGGCCGGCGACCATATTCTTGATGAACTTTTCATGACCGGGTACATCGACGATACCGGCCCGCGTACCATCTGGCAGGTCGAGCCAGGCAAAGCCCAGGTTGATCGTCAATCCCCGTTTCTTTTCTTCGGCTGTCGTATCCGTCTCGATCCCGGTCAGGGCACGGACCAGCGTCGTCTTGCCATGATCGACATGACCGGCTGTGCCGATAACGATATGTCTGGCCATCTTATCATCCCTCTTTACATTTAGTATAGGTGACGCGCAGCCCCCGGCGGCAGGCATGATATAAAGCGGCCCATGCCAGCCCCTTCTCATCGAGGAGGGCTGTCAGGGCCGCTTCATCAGCCAGTTCATAGCGCAGGGAAAAACCGCACGATGCGTCGAGCTTTCCCGGCGTCGGAATGATGCGCACGGCTAGTCCGGCGGCTTTGGCAAGCGCTTCACCTTCCATGGCCTGTCGCGTCGACGGGACCAGGGCGATGCCATACGTTTCCCCAGCCATCAGGCGCCCTGTTTCAGGGCCTGTTCTACGGCGATGGCCAGCTGATCGGCGCAGGAGGTCCCGCGATCGCCACAGGGATTCCCTTTCAAGAGCTTCACAGCCCGGGCCGCATCGGTATCTTCCAGCAATTTGCTCAGGGCCAGGGTATTGCCGGGACAGCCGCCTGCGAAATGGACGTTATGCAATTTGCCATCTTCCAGGCTGAAGGTAATCTGACGGGCACAGGTTCCCTGTGTCGTATAGGAATAATTTTTCATGAGAATCCTCCTCCGGCGCCGCTCCTTATCTGAGCAAAGCGTCTAACTTTTCTTTCAATACATTATCCGGAACGACGCCGATGACGCGGTTGACGACTTTCCCATCTTTGAAAAAGACCAGGTTCGGAATCGTGGCTACATCATACGTCTGGGCTACGCCCGGATTTTCATCGACATTGATCTTGCCGATCTTGATTTTGCCGGCATATTCTTCGGCCAAGTTGGCGATGACCGGTCCCATCATCTGGCAAGGGCCGCACCAGTTAGCGAAAAAGTCGACCATGACCGGCTGACTGCTGTTCAAGACTTCCTGCTGAAAATTATCGGCTGTGAATTTATATTCCATAAGAGATTCCACCTTTCCTTTTGACTATTTGCCTTTTATGACTAATTCCATTATATATTACTATACCAAAGCAGTCAAGTTTTCCCGGCAAATTGCGAAAAAAGCTTACAGCTCTGAAATGTCCTGCAAGGCCTGCACAGCGGCCCGGACATCTTCTTCCGTCGTGAATTGGGAAAAGGAAAAGCGCACCGTTCCCTGGACGGCCGTCCCCAGGGAACGGTGGATGAGGGGCGCACAATGGTAGGCCGGGCGCGACGCCATGTGGTACGTCTGCCAGAGAACGTCGCTGACGACAGCCGATTCTGCCTCGCCCACATTGAGGCTGTAGACGCCGACGCGGGGGCCGGAAAAATCGCCATACAGGCGGATACCGGAAATCGCCTGGACGGCGGGGACGAAAATCCGGGCCAGCTCCTGCTGATGTGTGGCGGCAGCGGCGACGCCTTTGTCCAGGATATATCGAATCCCGGCATCGAGACCGGCAATGCCGGCGACATTGGCCGTCCCCGCTTCAAAGACGCCAGGGATAGCCCCTGGCTGTTCCCGTTCAAAGGAATGGACGCCGTCGCCGCCGGTGATGTACGGCGTCACGACGGCATCGCGGCGGATGACAATGCCTCCCGTCCCGCCGGGACCATACAGCGACTTGTGGCCCGTAAAACAGGCCGCCGTCACGATGCCGTCGGACAAGTCGACGTCAATGGCACCGGCCGTCTGGGACACATCGACGATGAGTCCCAGATGGTGGCGCCGGCAAAAGGCCTTGATGCGGGGCAAATCGAGGACATTGCCGGTGACATTGGAAGCGTGGTTGCAGACGAACCATTTTGTCTGCGGCGTCAGCAGGGCTTCCATCGTATCGTACTGCAAGGCCCCGCTGGGCTGGTCGCTGCCGATGAAAGCCAGGGATACGCCTTCTTTTTCCAGCTGATACAACGGCCGCAAGACGGCATTGTGCTCCCATGACGTCGTCAAGACGCCATCGCCCGGGCGGATGAGTCCTTTGAGGACCATGTTCAAAGCCGCCGTCGAGTTGTGCGTGAAAGCGACGTCGTATTCCGGCCCGCAGCGAAACAAGGCCTTCACGTCGTCCTTGGCCTGCAAGATGAGGCCATAGGCCTTGAGGGCATATCCGTGGGCCCCGCGGGACGGGTTGCCGACAGTCCCTGAAGACAGGACCTGGTAAACAGCCTTGGCAACACAATCCGGCTTCTGCGCCGTCGTCGCCGCATTATCGAAATAATACATAAAATCACCTCCCGTGGGATTTGTGGTCTGTGGTTCGTGGTTCGTAGGGGCCGCCCAAAGGGCGGCCCGCCTCTCTATCAGGAGAGACTTTCGTTGATGCTGATTTCCGTGACAGCAAAAAAGGGCTTGTCGCACAACGGCAAGCCCTTTTCTGTAGGGGCTCGCCACGTGCGAGCCCCTACAATTGATTCTTAAATTCCGAAACGTGCGAAGATGGTGTCGACGTGGCTGAGCATCTTCTTGACATCGAAGCAGCCTTCGATTTCTTCTGCCGTCATGTATTTCGTGACGTCTTCGTCTTTCTTCAGGTTTTCCAGGAAGTCTTCCCCTTCGAGCCAGCGTTTCATGGCATTGCGCTGTACCCAGCGGTAAGCCTGTTCGCGGACAGCGCCCTTTTCAACGAGTGTGTTGAGGATGATCGGGCTGTAGATGAGGCCGCCTGTGAGGTTGAGGTCTTTCATCATCTTGTCCGGATAGACCAGGAGCTTGTCGATGACGCGGGTGAAGGTCTGGAGCATGTAATCCAGGGCGATCGTGCTGTCCGGCAGGATGACGCGTTCGACAGACGAATGGGAAATATCGCGTTCGTGCCAGAGGGCGACGTCTTCCAGGGCCGCCTGGGCATTGCCGCGGATGACGCGGGCTAAGCCACACATGCGTTCACAAGTGATAGGATTACGTTTGTGAGGCATAATGGAAGAACCTTTCTGCTTGGGGCTGAAATATTCTTCGGCTTCGCGGACTTCCGTGCGCTGGAGATGACGGATTTCCGTAGCCATTTTATCGATGGAGCTGGCGATGACAGCCAGGGTCGTTACGTATTCGGCATGGCGGTCACGCTGCAAGGTCTGGGACGAAATCGGCGAAGGAGCGATGCCGAGGTGTTCACAGACATATTTTTCAACAAAGGGATCAATGTCGGCATAGGTACCGACAGCACCGGAAATCTTGCCGACGGAAATCGTTTCCTTAGCATGTTTCATGCGGTCGATGTCGCGTTCGATTTCAGCCATCCAGTTGCACAGCTTGAGGCCGAACGTCGTCGCTTCGGCGTGGATGCCATGAGTACGGCCGATGCACGGCGTGTACTTAAATTCAACGGCACGGCGGCGCAATACGGCATGGAAGTTTTCCAAGTCCTTGATGAGGATATCCGAAGCCTGTTTGAGCATGTAGCCAAGAGCCGTATCTTTGACGTCTGTCGAAGTCAGGCCGAGGTGTACATATTTGCCGGCTTCACCGATGTTTTCCGAAAGCGTCGAGACGAAAGCCGCAATGTCATGGTGTGTTTCCGCTTCGATTTCATGGATACGGTCGACAGAAAAAGCAGCTTTTTCGCGAATTTCTTTAGCCGCTTCCTTGGGGATGTTGCCCAGTTCGGCCTGTGCTTCACTGGCCAGGATTTCGACCTGTTTCATCGTATCCCATTCATTGTGTTCTGTCCAAATATGACCCATTTCCGGTTTCGTATAGCGTTCAATCACAGTTGATCTCTCCTTTGTAGTTGACATGAGTACGGTAAAAAAACTCACCAGTTTTATTATACACTATCTATGGCGTCGAAGGTAGCCGTTTTTATAAGTTTTATTCAATGACGATGGCCCATTTGTCCCGTTCCGTCACGCAGCCGACGACGGCCGCACAGGGAATGGCACCGTTCAAGGCTTTTTCCAGGGCCGGTGCGTCCTTTTCAGCGACGGAAATGAGCAGGCCGCCTGAAGTCTGCGGGTCATAGAGGACGTCCATGAAACGCTTGTCCATATCCTCTGCCTTGACGCGTCCCGCCGCAAAATCGCGATTGCGATAAGCCCCGGCCGGGATCAGGCCCATGGCGGCCATCGCCAAGGCTTCTTTATGGTAGGGAATGGCATCTTTCTGAAAATGGATCGTCGTGCCGCTGCCATCGGCCATCTCGCAGGCATGGCCGAGCAGGCCGAAGCCGGTCACATCGGTACAGCTGTGGACGTCATAGCGGACCATGATGTCCCGGGCCGTCTTATTGAGCTGGGCCATCTGGTCATAGAGCTGCTGCAGGAGCGGCGCTTCGACGAAATCGCCCTGGGCAGCTGTCATCAAGATACCCACGCCTAAGGGCTTGGTCAGGATGAGGACGTCGCCAGACCGGGCCGACGAATTGCGCAATAATTTCTGCGGATGAACGAAACCGGTCACGGACAGGCCGTACTTCGGCTCCTTATCTTCGATGGTATGGCCGCCGGTGATGATGACCCCGCCTTCATAGGCCTTTTGGTATCCCCCTTCGAGGATAGCCCGGATGGCTTCGCGGCCCATGGACAAATTGACGCACATGATGTTCATGGCCAGTTTCGCCTCGGCCCCCATGGCGTAGACGTCGCTCAGGGCATTGGCCGCTGCAATCTGACCGAATAAATAAGGATCGTCGACGATAGGCGGAAAGAAATCGACCGTTTGGACGACAGCCAGATCATCGCTCACCTGGTAGACCGACGCGTCGTCGCTCTTATCATAGCCAACGAGGAGGCGGTCATCTTTATGTGTTGGAAGCCCGTCCAACAATTGAGCCAGTGTCCCTGGCCCTAACTTAGCGCCTCAACCGGAGCAGGACGCCATTTGAGTCAATTTCAAACGTTCATCGTTCATGATCGATACCTCACTCTCTATTATATAAAACATGGCGGACTCGGCGGGCGCCCCACATGGGCGCCCCTACAGCCTGCAAACTACAAACTACAAACTACAAACTACAAACTACAAACTCATTATACAACATTTATGTAATTCTTACGGCCTGGTTTAGCTCGATTTTAGATTTATCCCTTATACTGTCTTCGTAGTCAAGAATCAGTGATTGAAGACAGGAGGAATTTATCATGACCCAGGAAAAATGGCAAGATACACTCATTTCGATCAAACATAAAGTCTGCACGGCCCGCAATGCCAAAATCGCCGCTGCTTTCTGCGTCGTCTGCGTACTGGCGACGGCAGGCGGCCACTACTACCTGTACCGCCAGCACACAGCCCGTCACGCCGAACGGGTCGAAGCCATGGCCCAGATGACCAAAGCCCAGGCCGAACAACGCAACGTCTCCCTCATCAGCGAAGACCAAGCCTGTGCCGCCGCAGCCCAGGCCATCGGCAAGGACGAAAGCGACCTGGATTTCAAAGAAGTGGCCCTCTTCGATATGAATAGCGCCAAGCACGGTCCTAAAGACGGCCGCAAAGGCGACCGCAAAGACAAAGTAAAAGAAAGAGACCGCAAAGACCATGAAGCAGGACGCCCGCAGGGACCGGAAGGCATGAAGCCCGGCCGTCCGGGTGAAGAAAAAACCGATGCCGCTGCCGGGGCTACGGCCAAAGCCGCTCCGAATGGCCAGGCCGATACACAAGGCGTCCCCCCCATGGCACCGCCCCAGGGCCAGCCTGACATGAAAGGCCAGCCGCCGCAGGGCGCTATGCCGCAACGCGCTTTCCACCCCATGTATAAAGTCCGCGTCACATCGGGTTCCGTCCGCTACGACGTCTTAGTAGACGCCACCAACGGCTCCGTCATCCATACAGAAATAGAAGAATAGGCCTCCTTTCAAAAGGGCTTGTCGCACGTGCGACAAGCCCTTTTAAGTGGTTAGGGGCTAGCAGTTAGTGGTTAGCGGATGGTTTTAAATTTAACCACGAGCCACGAACTACTAGCCACTAGCCACGAATCACTCTATAATAAAACTATCACTATGAAAGGATGTCCTGCTTATGCTGCGTATACGTGACATTTCACTGCGGCACCGCCTGCTCGTTGCCAATTTCACGATGGTCTTTGTTCCCATCGCCATCTTGACGGTCTTGGGTTTCCTGCTCATCTCGGGTCTCCGTTTCTCTTCGCCTCACAATGACTTGACGACGTTGTGGCCGGAAAAAGGGCCGGCCCTGTCCATCCAATATACGGTCAGTTCCCTGCGCGTCAAAGCCGAACGGCCCGGGCTGTTAAAGGTCAAGGATATGCGTGAAGACTGCCAGGTCCTGGAGGAGCTGGGCATTGCCACGGCCATCGTCCGCAACGACCAGGTCGCTTATGTCACGCCGGGCATCGACTTCCGCAGCCTGGCCGACCGGGTCTTGTGGAAGGCCCATAGCCAGCAGACGGTCATGACCTGGGACGGCGACGGCTTCTTCTTCCGCTATACGTCCCCCCACAGCGGGACAACGGTCATCGCTGCCGGCAACACGCCGTTCATCGCCAAGAGCGGCATCCGTGAAGGCATGGCCAAAAGCGTCATCCAGACCCTGCTCCTCTTCATCGTCGGCACAGCCAGTGCCATCATCATTGCCTGTGGCCTCATCGTGTCCCGCGTCCTGTCCCGTCAGATACTGACGCCTTTGGCAGCACTGCGGACGGCGGCAGCCGAAATCGAAAAAGGCAACCTCGACTATGAACTCACCCTGTCATCGCGCGATGAGCTCGGCCGGACCTGCGAAGCCTTCGACCACATGCGCCGCCAGCTGCGCTCGGCCCGCCTGGCCCAGGAAAAGTATGAGCAGAACCGCAAGGAACTCATCGCCGGCATTTCCCATGACCTGTCGACGCCGCTGACCCTGCTCAAAGGCTATGCCAGCGGGATACTGGTCGGCATCGCCAAAACCGCCGAAAAGCGCCATCATTATGTCGAACTCATCTACCAGAACGCCTGCACCCTGGAAAAACTCGTCGACAGGCTGTTCCTCTTTTCCAAGCTCGACTTAGGCCAGGTTTCCTTTACCATGGAACCCGTTTCACTGCGCGATTATTTCGCCGACTTCACCGCTGAAAATACAGCCCGCCTGGCCGAGCGGGGCCTCATCCTGCATTACACTCCGCCATCCGGACCGGCCCGGACAGCCATCGACAGGATGCAGTTCCAGCGGGTCCTGGACAATCTGCTGGAGAATGCATTGAAATACAAGCAGTGCCCTACAGTGAACCTGGACCTGCGCCTGGCCGAAACAGGGCAGTCCGTCGTCCTGACCGTTGCCGACGACGGGCCCGGTGTCCCGGCAGCCGACCTGCCCCGCCTATTCGACAGTTTTTACCGGACCGATGCTGCCAGGACGGATGTCAAAAAAGGCAGCGGTCTGGGTCTGGCCATTGTCAAACAAATCATTACGACCCTGCACGGCCAGATCCATGCAGAAGAAACGCCAGGCGGGGGCCTGACGGTTGTCATCACCTTGCCACAAATAGAGGAGGCCTATCATGAAACGCATCTTGATCATTGAAGATAATATAGAAATTGCTGAACTGGAACGGGATTTTCTCGAAGCCAGCGCCATCGAAAGCGTCATCGAAACGGACGGGACGAAAGGGCTGGAACGGGCTTTACAGGAGGATTTCGACCTCATCCTGCTGGATATCATGCTGCCCGGCATCGACGGCTTCCATATCTGCCGCCGCATCCGTGAAGAAAAGGAAGTCCCCATCCTGATGGTATCGGCGAAAAGGGAAGACATGGACAAGATACGCGGCCTCGGCCTCGGTGCCGATGACTACATCATCAAGCCCTTCAGCCCGACAGAGCTCGTCGCCCGCGTCAAGGCCCACATCACGCGCTACGAACGGCTGACGGGAAAGGCCCAGCAGAAAGCGGCCGACGGCGAAGTCCTCCGCAGCGGCGACCTGGAAATCTACGTCGACAAACACCGGGTCTACGTCAAAGGCCAGGAAATCTCCCTGACCAACCGCGAATTTGAGCTCCTCGTCTTTCTGGCCAAGCATCCCGGCCTGGTCTTCAGCCGGGACCGCCTGTTCGAACGCGTCTGGGGCCTCGACGCCGAAGGCGATACGGCGACGGTCATGGTCCACATCAACCGCATCCGCGAAAAAATAGAACCGGACCCGGCCAAGCCGATCTACATCGAGACCGTCTGGGGTGCCGGATACCGGTTCAAAGAATGACAGATTACGTTTCTTCCCGCCGCAAAATTTCCTGACCGACAGTTACACCTGCTGCCGACGCCTGTACCAGGCCGCGGGTGATGCCGGCGCCGTCGCCGATGGCAAAGAAATTGGGAATCTTCGTTTCCAGGACGTGGCTCAATTCCAGGCGGTTGGAATAGAACTTGGCTTCTACGCCGTACAACAAGGTATGACGCGAGTTGGCCCCAGGAGCGACGGCATCGAGGGCTTCCAGCATTTCCTTGATGTCCAGCATATGGCGGTACGGCAGGACCAGCGATAAATCACCTGGTGTCGCATCGGGCATGGTCGGCCGGACGAGGCCCCGCTGAATCCGTTCCGGCGTCGACCGGCGGCCATCGAGGAAGTCGCCCAGGCGCTGGACGATGACGCCGCCGCCGAGGATGTTGGCCAGATTGGCGATGTACTTCCCGTATTTAATCGGTTCATGGAAGGGTTCCGTGAACTTCTTTGATACGAGGATGGCGAAGTTCGTATTTTCACTCTTTTTGTGGGCATAACTGTGGCCGTTGACCGTGAGCAGGCCATCGTTATTCTCTTCGACGACGAAGCCATAGGGATTCATGCAGAACGTGCGGATCCGGTCGTCAAAGGATTTGCTGAAATAGATGAGCTTCGATTCATAGACGACGTCGGTAATCGTTTCCAGGACTTCTGCCGGCATTTCTACGCGGACGCCGATGTCGACGGCATTGGACGTCAGTTTGAGGCCCATCTTTTCGACTTCATGGACAAACCATTCCGACCCTTCCCGGCCGGGAGCACTGACCAGATAACGGCAGGCATAGAACTGGTCATCGATGAGGACGCCTTTGATTTCGCCTTTCTCTTCCACGATATGGTCTACAGCCGTATCGGCCATGATGTCGACTTTCCCTTCCAGGAAATCGCGCATGTTAGTCAGGATCTGAGCGTTGACGTCGGTCCCGAGATGGCGGATACGGGCCGGGATGAAACGCAGGTCCGCTGCGGCAGCTTTGCGCTTGATGTCGCGGATGCGGTCTTTGTTTTCATCGCCATAGACTTTACGGCCGGCACCGCCGAAGCGGCAGTAGACGTCATCGACGTAACGAATCTTGTCCATGAGGTCGGCCTTGGACATGTAGTCGTCGAGGTTGCCGCCGTATTCCGTCGTCAGCGTCAATTTTCCGTCACTGAAGGCACCGGCACCACCCCAGCCACAGACGACATTGCGCATCCGGTCTTTGGGCAGGGCCTTCTTGTTCAGGCTCGTCGCAATGCGCTCCCGTATGTCCTGCCCCTTTTCGACCATGAGAATCTTAAATCCTTTATCGGCCAGTTCCAGGGCCGTAAAAATACCGGCCGGACCAGCCCCGATGATAATGACATCATATGTCTTTACTGCATGCATACTTACACATCCTTTTACGTTTGAAGTTAAAAAACCGTATTCCCAAACATCAAACGTCAAACATCAAACAAAGAGAGTAAAGGTCCCATCGTTAATGACGAACACCTTTGTACGGCGGCCCTTACCTCCTCACGCTATCATAATGTTGAAAGAAAGTCAACCTATGCTATAATGAGACATAATGCTATAGAAAGGATGATGACTTATGTCTCGCCGTAACCGCCCGGCTGTTTCTGATGATTCTAGCCGGGATTTGAAACGCCAGGAAGGGATTTTCCTCAGTACTTTCGCCATCATGATTCTCTTTCTCGTATCTTTATATCTTCCCCTTCCCCTGGCCGTCCCCATCGTACTGGCTGTCGTCCTCGTCACCTGGACCATCGCCATGTACGTCAAATTCCACGATTTCTATAAGATGCGCGACCGCGGCCAGCGGACGTGGTGCGTCACCATTTCCATGTACGCCAGCCTCATCCTGACCCTGGCCTGTGCCTGGTACTTCACCAAAGACGCCCCGCTCACAGACGAATACGCCTTGGTCTTCCTCTTCGGCTTCATGTTCTTCACCTACATGGTCTACCGCACCCTGAGCCCGACCATGGTCGTCGGCAACCGCCGCGTACGGTATAAATGATCGTTCGTCGTTGGTCGTTCATCGCTGTAGGGGGCGCCTTTCACTACAAAAAGGGATTGTCACACGAAGGCTTTTGCCATCATGCACAATCCCTTGGTTCACGTCGTTTGCCGTGGGTCGTGGCTCGTTTGCCGTGAAAGTTTAAAATTTTTAACAATCTGCTGTATGCAGATATCATTTTTCTTGCAGCTGCGAGAATTTTCGGCAAACGAACTACAAAAGGGGCTGTTCGCTTAATGCGACAGCCCCTTTTTTAATTCAGCCAGCAATTACTGCTGCTGAGCACGTTCTTTTTTGTAGAGGTCAGCTGTGATGGCATCGGAGCAGCATACAGCGACGACGTCAGCAACGTCTTCAGACGAGCAGCCACGGGACAAGTCGAGGATAGGTTTATCCAAGCCCTGGACCAAGGGGCCAAGAGCCGTTGCGTTAGCGAAACGCTGAACCATCTTGTAACCGATGTTAGCAGCATCGAGGTTCGGGAAGATGAGGACGTTAGCGTGGCCGGCAACTTTGGAACCCGGTGCTTTGTGTTCGCCAACTTCCGGTACGAGAGCAGCGTCAGCCTGGAGTTCGCCGTCGAAGTCGAAGTCGACGTTGCGTTCTTTCAGGATTTCAACAGCATGGCGTACGTTGTCGACGGATTCGCCAGCGCCAGAACCTTTGGTGGAGTAGGAAAGGAAAGCAACTTTCGGATTGAGAATCTGAACGGTACGACGAGCACGTTCTACGCAGATGCAAGCGATATCAGCGAGCTGTTCCGATGTCGGGTTGGGGATAACGCCGCAGTCACCGAGTACGAGGATACCGTTATCACCATACTGCGGAGTGTTGGTCAAGAGAATGAAAGCGGAAGATACGGTTTTGTTGCCAGGACGGGGGCCAATGACCTGAAGGCCAGCGCGGATAACTTCAGCAGAAGTCGTAGCAGCACCGGATACGCAGCCGTCAGCTTCACCGAGAGCAACGAGGCCAGCTGCGAAGAAGGTGTAGTTGTTGAGCATGATTTCACGAGCTTTTTCCAGGGTCATGCCTTTCTTTTCACGACGTTTTGCGAAGTAAGCGCAAAGTTCGTCCATACGATAGTAAGTTTCAGGGTCGACAACTTCGACACCGGTGAGATCGATCTGGAATTTAGCAGCATCTTTCTTAATCTGTTCCAGTTTACCTACGAGAACGATTTTAGCAAAACCATCAGCCAAAACGCGTTCAGCAGCTTTCAATACACGACGGCTGTTCGTTTCCGGAAGGACGATTTTTTTCTGTGCTTTGGAAACGCGGGCTTTCAAATCTTCTGTAAATCTCATTTGGGTACCACTCCTTGTAAGTTCTTAGAAAATAATTAGGAATATGTCCTTAGGCTAAGGAAAATATCCCATCGCTACCATCCATTATAATACAAAACTTATAGGAATCAAACATATTATTACGCATATATAAAATGAGCAGAAGAAATAGATTATGCAAATTGTGCAATCCGCAGGCTAATGTGATACGTATTTTATATTGTTCACTGTAGGGGACGCCCAAAGGGCGGCCCGCAGACCGCATCCGTGGCGGCAAATCACTTGTCATGGGCAGAACCCCTCAGACGCCTGCGGCGCCAGCTCCCCTTCACAGGGGAGCCACTAGCCACTAACAACTAACAACGCAAAAAGACCTGTCACAAAGTGACAGGTCTTTTTTCTGGTGGGCGATAACAGGATCGAACTGCTGACATCCTGCTTGTAAGGCAGGCGCTCTCCCAGCTGAGCTAATCGCCCAAGTGGTGACCCCTACGGGATTTGAACCCATGTTCTCGCCGTGAAAGGGCGATGTCTTAGACCGCTTGACCAAGGGGCCACGTAATGTGGAATGTGGTGATCCACCCGAGATTCGAACTCGGGACACCCTGATTAAAAGTCAGGTGCTCTGCCAACTGAGCTAGTGGATCATAATGGCAGGGGTAGTAGGATTCGAACCTACGGATGACGGAGTCAGAGTCCGTTGCCTTACCGCTTGGCGACACCCCTGTATGGCTCCTCAAGTAGGACTCGAACCTACGACAAATCGGTTAACAGCCGATTGCTCTACCAACTGAGCTATTGAGGAATATCACTTCAAGCTCGTTCCGAATCGGAACAATTAATATTATACTTGAAGAGATAGAAAAATGCAAGTCTTTTTTACGATTTTTTTTGATGACTTTCTCCTGCCCTGCCGAGGAAATGGAAATAGGCCGTAAAACAATACACGGCAGCGACTAAGCCGATGGCTGCACCGGCATAGCCGATATACGGCAACAGGCCATGAGCCGTGACCTGCCCGCCAATCCAGGTACCACCGCCGATGCCGACATTGAAGATGCCCGAAAAGATGGACATAGCCACCGGTGCCGCCCCCATCGGGACGTGGCGGATGAGTTCGGCCTGGAAGGTGACGTTGAACAACGTCGAAGCACAGCCGACGACCAGACAAGCAGCGACCATCGTCCCTGCCCCGCCAGCAGCAGCCTTCCACAAGAGGAACGGAATGACCAGCCCCAGCAGTCCGGCCCGGATGATGCCATAGCGGAAATGATTGTAAAAACGGGAAAAGACAAAACTCCCTACAAGGCCGCTGACGCCGAGAAGCATGAGCGTCGACGTGATTCCCTGGTCGCTAAAGGCAGCGACGATTTTGAGAAAGGGTTCGATATAGCTGTACGCCGTGAAATAGGCCGTCGCAAACAGGACAGACAAGATATAGACACTGACGACGACGGGATTCCTGAGCAGCTTAGGCAGGTCATCGCGGGAAAAAGAGGCGTCACTGGCCAGTTTCGGAAAAACGAAGGCCAAATAAATGAGCACGGCTAAGGCCGTGGCCGTAATGGCCAAGAAAGTCATGCGCCAGCCGGCATAGAGGCCAATGATCCGCCCCAAGGGCAGACCGAAGATCATGGCGATAGCCGAGCCGGTGACAATCATACTTAAAGCCAAGGGACGATGAGTCCGCGTGACCAGGCGTGTCGCCATCGGAGCTGCAATGGACCAGAAAATAGAATGAGCGCAGGCGACGCTGATACGGGCTGCCATGAGCATGGGAAAATTCAAGGCCAGCCCCGACACCAGCTGTCCCAAGACAAAGAGCCCCATAGTCCCTAATAAGAGGCGCCGCATCTCCATCTGGCAGACGAGTAGCATGAGCGGCAAAGACAACAAGGCTACGACCCAGGCGTAGACAGTAATCATAATGCCCGTCTGGGACTCAGTCATTGCGAAAGACTGAGAAATGTCCATGAGCAGACCGATAGGCATGAATTCCGATGTATTGAAAATAAACGCCGACACGGTCAGGCCCAGGAGAGGTAATACATACTTCAAGGGAATAGAACGAAACATGATAAATTCTTCCTTTGCATAAAATTGGGCCCCTCTATCGTACTCGCCATGAAGGGAAAAGTCAATAAGCGGGCCGCCGATTATGGCGGCCCCTACGCGGCTTCGGCAAACGAACCACGCCAAACGAACCACAAAAAGGGCTGCCGCCTAAGCGACAGCCCTTTTTCGGGTAGTCTTTATTCTATTTCATTACTAGTAAGCCTTACTGAGTCTTACATCATGCCAGGCATACCGCCGCCCATGCCAGCCGGAGCTGCCGGAGCTGCCGGAGCCGGTTCCGGTTTGTCAGCGACCAAGGTTTCCGTCGTGAGGACGAGGGCTGCGATGGAAGCTGCGTTCTGGAGAGCTGTACGGGTTACTTTAGCCGGGTCGACGATACCAGCTTTGACCATATCGACATATTCTTCTTTGAGGGCGTTGAAGCCTACGCCGTCTTCGGAAGCTTTGACTTTGGCAACGATGACCGAACCTTCGAGGCCAGCGTTTTCAGCGATCTGGCGGAGCGGAGCTTCGATAGCGCGTTTAACCAAGTTGATACCCGTCTGTACGTCGCCGTCTTCATTGAATTCGTCGAGAGCCGGGAGAATGTCGATGAGGGTCGTGCCGCCGCCGGCTACGATACCTTCTTCAACAGCTGCACGAGTAGCATTGAGGGCATCTTCGAGGCGATATTTCTTATCTTTCAATTCGACTTCGGTAGCAGCGCCGACTTCGATGACAGCTACGCCGCCGGACATCTTAGCCAAACGTTCCTGCAATTTTTCTTTGTCGAAATCAGACGTCGTTTCAGCAATCTGAGCTTTGATCTGAGCAACGCGGTCTTTGATGGCCTGAGGATCACCGTGACCTTCAACGATGGTCGTTTCATCTTTGGTTACGCGGACCTGACGAGCTGTGCCGAGGTCTTCCATGGTAACACTGTCGAGTTTACGGCCGACATCTTCCGTGATGACCGTAGCGCCCGTAAGGGTTGCGATATCCTGGAGCATTGCTTTGCGGCGGTCACCGAAGCCCGGAGCTTTGACAGCGACGGCTTTGAAGGTACCACGGAGTTTGTTGACGACCAAGGTTGCCAAGGCTTCACCTTCGACGTCTTCAGCGATGATGAGGAGTTCTTTACCAGCCTGGACGACTTTTTCGAGAACCGGGAGCATTTCCTGGATAGAAGCGATTTTGCGGTCCGTAATGAGGATGTACGGTTCGCTCATGACAGCTTCCATTTTATCCGGATCCGTTACCATGTACGGGGAAATGTAGCCGCGGTCGAACTGCATGCCTTCGACGACGGAGAGCTGCGTGCCCATAGTCTTCGATTCTTCAACGGTGATGACACCGTCTTTGCCGACTTTTTCCATAGCATCAGCAATGAGGCCGCCGACTTCTTCATCACCGGCCGAAATGGAAGCGACCTGAGCGATGGAAGCTTTATCGGATACGGCGATAGAACGTTTCTTGATTTCTTCGACGAGTTTAGCAACAGCTTTTTCGATACCGCGTTTGAGAATCATCGGGTTAGCACCGGCTGCGACGTTGCGCATGCCTTCCTGGATCATAGCCTGTGCCAGGATGGTAGCTGTCGTCGTGCCGTCACCAGCGACGTCGTTAGTCTTGGTTGCGACTTCTTTGACGAGCTGTGCGCCCATGTTTTCAAAGGGATCTTCCAATTCGATATCGCGGGCGATGGTAACACCATCGTTAGTGATGGTCGGTGCGCCGAATTTCTTGTCAAGAACGACGTTGCGGCCTTTAGGCCCTAAAGTAACTTTTACGGCATTTGCCAAAGCGTCTACGCCTTTGCCGAGAGCGCGGCGTGCATCTTCGTTGAACAAAATCTGTTTAGCCATGTTGAACACACTCCTATGTGAAAGTTAAGTAGTTTTAAATTGATGATTTATTAGATGATAGCCAAGATGTCGCGTTCGCTGACGATCAAATATTTGGTGCCTTCGAACTTGACTTCTGTGCCGGCATATTTGGAGAAAATAATCTTGTCGCCTACTTTGACATCCAAAGCAACGCGTTTACCGTCGTCCTGTACTTTGCCCGGACCTACGGCTACGACTTCGCCCTGGCTCGGTTTTTCTTTAGCAGTGTCCGGTAAAAAAATACCGCTTGCAGTTTTTTCTTCCTGTTCCAATACACGGATAACTACGCGATCTCCTAACGGTTTTAACATTTTATATTCCTCCTTAAAAGTAAGTTGCTACTCTTTATTAGCACTCCATACTTCCGAGTGCTAACTTACAATATATATATTAGCCATTAAAGGTAAAAAAGTCAAGGCCTTAGCCCTGACTTTTTCCTGAAACGTTTTATTTTTTTTGACTTTTTATCTTTTCCGCACTGGCGACGACCGCATCGGCCACGGCTTTCAAGGATTTCCGGTTCTTCATGCTGTACTGCTGCAACCGGCGGTAAGCTTCGTGTTCGGATATATGATATAAGTCCATGAGGCAGCCTTTGGCCCGGTCGACGGCTTTGCGCGTCTCGATGCGTTCGTTCATATCATCGAGCTGCTGGGCCACTTCGCGCTGGTGGCGGAACTGGGAAATAGCGATTTCGATGGCCGGGAAGAGATTCACCGGGCTGACCGGTTTGACCAGATAGCCGAGGACCCCGGAGTCCTTGGCCTTGTCGACGATATCCTGCTGGCTGTATGCCGTGAGCAGCAGGACCGGTGCCAGGCCTTCGTGGCCAATCATGCGGGCCGCGTGGATGCCGTCCAGGCGGGGCATCTTGATGTCCAGGAGGACGATGTCCGGCTTCTCCTTGCGTACTAAATCGAGGGCCTCGACGCCATCAGCCGCTTCCCCGACGACGGTATGGCCGGCATCTTCCAGCATTTCACATAAATCCATACGGATGATCGATTCGTCATCCCCTATTACAACGCGATATCCCATTGGTTATTCTCCCCTCTCTGGTAATGGAAAACGGATTGTGACGACCGTCCCTTCCGGCACGCCGTCATCGAAAGCGATCGCCCCTTGTAAATCTTTCTCGATCAGCGTCCGCACGATGGCCATGCCCAGATGCTTGCGGCCCGTATCGACCGGCGCCTGGGCCATGCCGACGCCGTCATCACAGACCAGGATGAAACCGGTATCCCCGTCCCGGCGGATCGTGATAGACAGGTTCCCCTGGCTGCGCCCTTCAAAACCGTGGATGATGGCATTGGTAATGAGTTCGTTCAGGACCAGCGCCAGCGACGTCGCAGCATCGGACGGCAGAGGCAATATTTCCCCGGAAAATTTCGTCTCTACATGGCAGTCCTTGCTGACCAGGCTGTGAGCCAGGAGGCCCAGCAGTTTCTGGGCCACGTCGGAAATATCAATGTTCTCTTCATCGTGGTGGGACAACGTCTCGTGGACCAAAGAAATGCTGAGGATCCGGTTCAGGCTTTCTTTGAGGACGTCCCGCGCTTCTTCACTGGTCGTGCGCCGCATCTGCATGCGCAGCAGACCGGCGATGGTCTGCAAGTTGTTCTTGACGCGGTGGTGGATTTCCTTGATGACCGACGTCTTGACCATGAGTTCTTCTTCCTTGCGGTGCAATTCCGTCCGCTCGGTCAGGATGGAAATGACCCGGCGGACTTTGCCGCGCTGCAGGATAGGAATGACCCGGCGGGAAACGACGGCTTCACCGAACGTCACGTCGTCGGTCAGCCCCGTCGCCTGGGACAGGGCTTTCTTGGCCCCGGTCAGGTCGAGGCGGGTATTGTAGATATTGGTTCCCGTAATGGCGCCGTGCTGGCCGCACATGTGCAGGATGCTGTCGGCCATGTCGTCGGCATAGATGACGACGCCGTTGCAGTTGACCAGGACGACGCCATCCTGGATGGACAAGGGCCGGTACATGGAATGGAAATCCATGGGCACCTGCAAGGACAAAAAGGCCGTTTCCGTCAAGATTTCCCGGTTGTCTTCGACGGCTCCGACAAAGGCAATGACGGCAATCGTCCCGCCGCCGTTATCGACGAAGGGATAGGACACGATCGGCGCCATGCGGCCGTATTCGATTTCCCTTTCGCCCTGCAAGGCCTGCCCGGTCTGGAAGACCTGATAGTTGAAGGGTTCTTCATACCGGGAAAAGACAGCGCCCGGATCGGTCGTCTCGGTCTGCCGTCCTTTTTGCAGGAGCGGCGTCCGGTGGGCGGCCAGGACCAGGGTCCCCGCGTCCTTTCCCGGCACGTAGACGAAGAGTTCCCGGTGCGACAAGTCGCTGGCGAACTGCAATAATTCTTCACTGTTCTGTAAAATATGGATCTGCACGGGCGACAACGTGCTCTGAGTCCGGCAGACCGCTTCAAGTGTAGCCATAGAAGATTCCCCCATCTCTTCACAGGATTAGTCCGATGTAATCGGCAGGGCCGGCTTGGCGTTGAGCGTCAAATCGGCAAAACGGCCGTCCAAGGCCATATAATAGGCCCGGCAGCCGATCATGGCGCCGTTATCGGTGCAGAGGATCGGATCGGGCCGGTAAAAGGCATAGCCCTTGTCGGCACAGGCCGCACTCATGGCCGCTGCCAGGCCGCTGTTGGCCGAGACGCCGCCGGCGACGGCAATTTTTTTAGCCCCACAGTAAGAGACGGCGTCCATGGTCTTTTCGACGAGCGTTTCAACGACGGTCTTCTGGAAGCTGGCCGCGACATCGGCCGCATTATAGGACTGGCCGCGCTGTTCCTGCGTGTGCAGGTAGTTGAGGACAGCCGACTTGAGGCCGCTGAAGCTGAACTCGAAGTTATGCTTTTCATGGAGGGCTTTCGGGAAGGCGATGGCATCGGGATTACCTTCCTTGGCCAATTTGTCGATCTGCGGACCGCCCGGATAGGGATAGCCCATGACGCGGGCGATTTTGTCGAAGGCCTCGCCGGCTGCGTCGTCGCGGGTCTGACCCATGAGTTTGAACGAATTATAGCCATTGATCTGGACCAGCTGCGTATGGCCGCCAGAAACGACGAGGGCCAGGAACGGCGGTTCCAGTTCGGGATGGCTGAGGAAATTGGCAAAGATGTGGCCTTCCATGTGGTTGACACCGACCAGGGGCTTATCGGCAGCAAAGCTGATGGCCTTGGCGGCGGCGACGCCGACCAGCAGGGCACCGACCAGGCCGGGCCCGTAGGTAACGCCGATATGGTCGATATCGGCCAAGGTGACCTGCGCCGTATCGAGGGCTTCCTTGATGATGGGCAGGACGTATTCGATATGCTGGCGCGAGGCGATTTCCGGTACGACACCGCCGAATTTGCGGTGAATCGGTACTTGTGTCGATATGATGTTGGAGCAGATGTGGCGGCCGTCTTCGATGACAGCAGCCGACGTTTCGTCACAACTCGTTTCTAAAGCTAAGGTATACATAGATTTCATCCTTTTTATCGTGAATGGCTGAACCATTGGTAATTTTCTTTCTGACACTGCATGATGCAGGCATCTTCTACAGGCTGGGAATAGTAATCCTTACGGACGGCAACGCCTTCGTAGCCCAGCTTGCGGTACAAGCCCTGGGCCGGTGCATTGGACTGGCGGACTTCCAGGAACATACTCGTACAGCCGTCCTGGAACAGGGCTTCCATAGCCGTGCGCAGGAGGGTCTCGCCATAACCGTGGCCCCGGGCGGACGGGTGGATGGCGATGTTGGCCAGCTGGCCTTCATCGGCGATGAGCCAGACGTCAGCGTACCCGAGGACCTGACCTGTTTCCCCTTCCAGGACGTAATACTTAGCGACAGGACTGTCCAGTTCCGCTGACAGGGACTGATGGGACCAGGGCACGGAAAAGGAGGCCTCTTCGATGGCGATGATGGCCGGCAGATCTTCCCGGCCAGCCTGACGGACCGTTACCGGCATGATGCACCGCCGTGGCGTTTTTCCCAGAGCACTTCCGCTTCACTGCGGCGCAGGTACGACGGCGTCAAGGTCATGCAGTCGTCGTAGTCACCGGCAGCAAAGCGGACATTGGCCGCCAGGGCTACGCTGCCGGCGCGGGGAATGACCATCGTCGGCGGCGCCATGCGGAACAAGGGGCTGTGCCCTTCGATGTCCTTACGCCCTTTGAGGGAGCCGTCGCCGCAGAAGACGACGGGCTGACCTTCCTGTTCCAGCGTATCCAGGACTTCCATCCGCGGAGCGATATAGATTTCTTTTTCCGTCGTCAGCGTCGTCCGGTCCCAGCGATAGACGCCGGCATAGACGTTGCCTTTCTGGGCATCGATGAGAGTACAGATGCGATCGGAGACGCCGACGAAATTCCAGGCCAGGCTGACTGGGGTCGTCACACCGACGATAGGGACATTCCAAGCAAAGGACAAGCCTTTGGCTGTAGCCAGGCCGATGCGCAGGCCCGTAAAAGAACCGGGACCGACAGCTACGGCGACGCCGTCAATCTGGCTTTTCTTGACCGACGCCTTGTCGAGCATGTCGGCAATGTGGGGCATGAGCTGTTCCGAATGGGTCAGCCGTGCCTGGATAGTGAGTTCAGCCCGCAGCGTGTCGTCATGGAGCAAAGCGACACTCGATACAAGGCTCGATGTTTCAATGGCTAAGAGCATATTTTTTTACCTCATTTTCTACAGCCTTCCAGCGGCTGCCGCGGAAATCAAAATGAAACAACCGGTCTGTAGGACTCGTCTTTTCGATAGTGACAATGGCGGCATCATCAGGCAGGCGGTCTGGGAATTTTTCCGACCATTCGATGACGGTCACACCGCTTTCGAGATAGTCGTCGAATCCCAGGTCATCTAATTCATATTCTTCTTCCAGCCGATAAAAATCGAAATGCTGGAGAGGAATGGTATTTTCATAATAATTCAGAATGGTGAACGTCGGGCTGACGACGACATCGTCGATGCCCATGCCCTGGGCAATGCCCTGGACGAAATGGGTCTTGCCGGCACCGAGGTCACCGCGCAAGGCCAGGACATCACCGTCGCTGAGGACCGGCCCCAGGGCTTTGCCTAAGGCTATCGTTCCGGCTTCTGAATGGGTAGCTACATCAAAGGTCATAATTTTCTCCTTTTAAAAATGGGTCCAGCCCGTCGGCGGCAGGACCTGTTCTCCCCCATCGTGGCGGAGCAGGACCCGGCCCGGTCCCGGACGGACGGTCCCGATGGCGGTCACGGCCGGATAATCGGCCTGCAGGGCCTGGAAATCAGCGGGGGCCATGGTGAAGACCAGTTCATAGTCTTCGCCGCCGTTGAAGACGAATTTCCAGATATCCTTGCCCGATGACGCCGCCCAGGCTTTTAGCCCGTCACTCGTCGGCACCTTATCCCGGTCGATGACCAGTTCGACACCGCTGGCCTTGGCGATTTCATTGGACTCGCTGGCCAAACCGTCGCTGATGTCGTTCAAGCTATGGCAATGCTGCTGTACCAATAACCGGCCCAGGGAAATCTGCGGTTCCGGGTACTGGTGGGCTTTCTTCAAAGCTTCATAACCGTCCTGCCCAGCCAGGAGCACATCCAGGCCACCGGCAGAATCGCCGATCGTATGGGATACGGCAATGACATCGCCAGCCTGGGCGCCGCTGCGCAGCAGGGATTTCCCGGCTTCGATTTCGCCAAAGGCGGCCACGGTGATGACGACGCCTTCTTTAGACATGACCGTATCGCCGCCGAGGATATTGACCTCATAGGCCCGGCAGATATCCTTGATGCCGCGATACATTTCAACGACGTCGTCGACTTCCATCTGCGGCGCCAACGCCGTCGATAAGACGATATGCGTCGGTACGGCCCCCATGGCTGCGATGTCGCTGAGGTTCGAAGCGACGGCTTTAAAGCCGACATCATGCCAGGTTGCCGTCTGGCCGATGATGAAATGGCTGTTCTGGACCATCGTATCGATGACAGCGACCTGCTGCCAGCCTGGCGTCGTCGTATAGACGGCACCGTCATCGCCGATGCCGACGACGACGTTCTCTTTATGGTAGAGCGTATCCGCTTTGATGGCATCGATGAATCCAAATTCACCGATATCTGAAATTTTCATGATCGAGCCTCCGCAACGTTATTCTTCATAAGCGACATGGTTGTCTTCGCACCATTTCTTGGCAATCTTGCGAAATTCCATGCGCTGGAAAGTATACCAGAACTGGACCAGGCCCATGTCCTTCAATTCCCGTTCCAACTGGGTTACGGTCTTACCGGCTTCGATGGACTGCTGGAAGGCGGCCCGCTGCTTGGGGTCCTTCATCATGGGGACGAAGCCCTTGATCATTTCCGGCAGGTCCAGGTCGGCCTGGGTCGGCAGCTTGATATAGGCATCGGGATGGGCCGTCACTTCGTTTTCCGCCTTGTCATCTCCGGGGATTTCCGTGACCAGGGCCATATGGCCGTCATTTTTATTCAAATAAAATTTAAGATACGGGTTGTTCAATTCAAAAGCTTTCAATAGCTCTTCGATTTGGACTGTCATAGCTTACACTTCCTTTTCACAATTTGCGATGACTCTATTATAGCATGGATAGGGCCGCGCCTAAAGTAGGTAAAAGGGCTTGTCGCACGACGACAAGCCCTTTTAAGTGGTTAGCGGCTAGTTGTTAGTGGTTAGCTAAAGAAAAAAAGACTGCCACAAAATGTGACAGTCCCTTTATGTGGTGACCCGGTAGGGATTCGAACCCTAGACCTACTGATTCGTAGTCAGTCACTCTATCCAGCTGAGCTACCGAGTCATGTCTTGTCGTTCCTGACGACTCATATATCATAACAAGAAATCGGAAATATGTCAAGGCTTTTTTTGCAAAAAAATCAAAAAGATAAGGGCCCGCCACGTGCGGGCCCCTACATTGAAAAGATTCTTTCCCAACGCAAAGCGGGCGCCCGGTTATGGGCGCCCCTACGCGGACTGCGAACTGCTTTTTTATAATCTGCCGATATCTTTCAGGTATTGTTCACATTTGGCCTTGATTTCCGGCGTAGCGTCTACCAAGGGCAGGCGGAAGGGTCCAGCCGGGAAGCCGAGCAGGTTGAGCATGGTCTTGACCGGGACCGGGCTGACCGTGCAGAAACAGCCTTTCATGAAGGGCAGGTATTTCTGATGGAGGGCAGCGGCTTTCTTGACGTCGCCGTCTTTATGGGCCTGGATCATTTCGTTCATTTCCTTGCCGATGACGTGGGCAGCTACGGAAATGACGCCTTCGCCGCCGACAGCGACGATGGGCAGGGTCAGGTTGTCGTCACCGCTGTAGAGGTGGAAACCTTCCGGTGCATTGGCTGCGACGTAGCCGGCATAATCGAGGTCGCCGCTGGCGTCTTTGAGGCCGATGATGTTCGGGAAGTCATGAGCCAGCTGGCAGACCGTCTGCGGTTCGATTTTGCCGCCTGTACGGCCCGGTACGTTATAAATGAAGATCGGCAGGTCCGTCGACTTGGCGATGGCAGCAAAGTGAGCGTAACAGCCTTCCTGGTTCGGTTTATTGTAATACGGGACGATGCACAGCAGGACGTCGACGCCCGTATCTTTGGCCTTCTTGCCCATTTCGATAGTCTGGAGCGTATTGTTGGTGCCGACATTGCCCATGACCAGGGTCTTGTCTTTCAAGGCATCTGCCGTGACTTGGAAGAGCTTGAGCTTTTCTTCTTCCGTCATGACAGCCCCTTCGCCCGTCGTAGCCCCGACGAGGATGGCCGAGCCTTCATCAGCATATTTCTTAGCCAGTTCAACAGCCGCTTCATAATTGACGGAACCGTCTTCGTGGAACGGCGTGACCATGGCAACAATCACATTTGGAAAAGTTAACATAAAAGGTTCATCTCCCATCCTTCGTACTTAGTGGATCATGTCGTGAGCCAGCATGTATTCGGCAATCTGCAGGGCATTGAGGGCAGCGCCTTTGCGGATCTGGTCGCCCGATACCCAGAGATTGATGGCCTTCGGATTATACAGGTCCTTGCGGATACGGCCGACGTAGCAGTCGTATTTTTCCGACGTGAACAAGGGCATAGGATATTCCATTTCAGCCGGGTTGTCCTGGACCTGGGCACCGGGGAACGCATCGATGGCTTTGCGGACGGCATCGACAGTCAGTTCATCGGCCGTTTCGACATAGACCGATTCAGCATGGCTGCGGAAGACCGGTACGCGGACGGTCGTAGCCGTAATGGCGATGGAGTCGTCGTGGAGCATCTTGTGCGTTTCGTTGACCATCTTCATTTCTTCTTTGGTGTAGTCTTTTTCTACGAATTTATCGATCTGCGGGATGAGGTTGAAAGCGATGGGATAATGCTTGGGAAGGCTCTTGCTGGGCAGGATCTTCGGCTGCATTTCTTCCCCTTTGAGGTAGGCTTCCGTTTCATCGCGCAGTTCGTCGATACCTTCTTTGCCGGCACCGGAAACGGCCTGGTACGTGCTGACGATAATGCGTTTGATCGGCGACAAGTCATGAATCGGCTTGAGGGCCATGAGCATGATGATCGTCGAGCAGTTCGGGTTGGCAATGATGCCCTTGTGCCAGGCGATGTCTTCGGGATTGACTTCCGGTACGACAAGCGGTACGTTGGGGTCCATGCGGAACGTGCTGGAGTTGTCGATGACGATGCAGCCCCGTTTAGCAGCTTCAGGTCCCAATTCTTTACTGATCGAGCCGCCGGCGAACAAGCCGATGTCGACACCGTCGAAAGATTCCGGTTTGGCTTCTTCAACGGTATATTCTTCCCCGTTGACAGTCATTTTCTTGCCAGCCGAACGGTACGATGCTAATAACTTCAACTTGCTGTACGGGAATTTTCGTTCTTCGATCAAGCGGATAAATTCCTGGCCTACGGCACCTGTGGCACCTAAAATCGCTACTACCGGTTCTTTTGTCATAACAAACTTCCTCCCCTAATGGTTCTTTTTATAAATAGTTTTCCAGTCCAAAGGTCAAGCCCGGACGAGAGCTTACTTTCTTGACGGCTAAGACGACGCCAGGCATGAAGGACTTGCGGTCCATCGAATCGTGGCGGATCGTCAGCAGTTCGCCGTATCCCCCGAATAAAACTTGCTGATGAGCGATGTAGCCCGGAAGGCGGACACTGTGGATGGGGATGCCATCTACGGAAGCACCGCGGGCGCCATCGAGGCTTTCATGGGTCTTGTCCGGAGCCGGCTGTACACCAGCTTCTTTGCGGGCCGCATCGATCTTATCGGCCGTCATGATGGCCGTGCCGGACGGAGCGTCCAGTTTATTGTTGTGATGGAGTTCGATGATTTCGACATCCGGCAGATACGGAGCGACTTCTGTCGAGAGCTTCATCATCAGGACAGCGCCGATGGAAAAGTTCGGGGCAATGAAGATGCTCGTCTTCTTTTCCAGAGCCAGGGCATGGAGTTCATGACGCTGTTCAGCGGTCAGGCCCGTCGTGCCGACGACCATATTGACACCGTGTTCGATGCAGGTCTTAGCGTTGTTGAAGATGACTTTCGGCGTGGTGAAATCGACGACGACATCCGGTTTGATGTCATCGAGGGCAGCGCCCAGGTCATCGCGGATGGTCAGTCCTAAGTGGCCGACACCGGCGATGTCACCGACATCTTCGCCGACATGAGTAATGCTGATGCCACCGGCTACTTCCAGTTCTGGGTCTTCAAAGACGGCTTTGACGACCTGGCTGCCCATGCGGCCATCGGCACCGTTAACTAATACACGAAGCATATCTATCCCTCCTGTGAGTCTCTTTTGATGGGACTTCTGATTTTTGAAATTATATTTAACTATATACCTATCGCGGACATTCGTCAACCCGCAAAGCAAGGTCGAATCGCAAGTCAAGGGCATTACCTGCCCTTGACTTGCTTTACAATCTGGCGGGCCGCTTCGATGCTGGCCTTGGTCGTATCGTTGCCGGCGAACATGCGGGCGATTTCCAGGACGTGTTCCCCCTCCGAGAGGCCCCGGACCTGGGTAACCGTGCGGCCGTCCATTTCTTTCTTATAAATGAAATAATGGTGGTCGGCAATGGCCGCCGTCTGTGGCAGGTGGGTAATGCAGAAGACCTGGCCCTGCCCGGAGAGCTGGCGGATATGGTCGGCGACCTGCAGGCCTGTCTGGCCACTGATGCCGACGTCGATTTCATCGAAAATCATGGTCTTGCCCGTCGTCCGTTCGGGGCCGGCCGTCTTCAGGGCCAGGGCAATACGCGATACTTCGCCGCCCGAGGCGATTTTCGCCAAGGGCTGCATGGCTTCGCCCGTATTGGCCGAGAAATAAAGCTCGATGCCGGCGGAACCATCCGGTGTGATGTCCTTCATCGGTTCGATATGGAAGGCGATGCGGCTGTTCAGCATGCCCAACTTATTGAGCGTCGCCGTCATGGCCTTGCTGAACTGGCTGTCGGCCTCACGGCGGGCAGCGGCCAGGACCTGGGCCTGCTGGCGCACGGCTTCGGCTTCACGGGCCAGTTTCTCTTCCAGCTTGACCAGATGGCTTTCGGACTGGTCGAGCCGTTCATAATCGGCCTTAGCCTTGGCCAGGAACTGCAGGATATCGGCGACAGTGAAACCGTACTTGCGCTTGAGCTTTTCAATCGACGCCAGGCGGGACTGCATGGCATCCAGAGCCCGTTCATCGAAGTCGAAAGAATCGGCATAGCGCAAAAGGCCATCGTGGACGTCTTCGATTTCATACGACAAGGTCTCGACTTTCCCAGCCAGGGCACTGAAGGCTTCATCGTAAGCCGAGGCCCTTTCCAGACTGCGGTGGATGATCTCAATCTGCTCGATGACGCCGGGCTGGCGTTCACTCCCTTCCAGGGCGAACATGGCCTCCTTCAGATTGTCCTTGATATGTTCGGCATGGGACGCCTTGTTGATTTTCTGCTCCAGTTCGTCGTCTTCCCCTTCTTTCAGGGCGGCTCCCTCGATTTCCTTGATCTGGAACGCCAAGATACTGAGCATCCGCGCCTTTTCACTTTCGTCATGGCGCAAAGCCTTGATTTCCCCTTCCGTCTCATGCCACTGGCGGTATAATCCATCGTAGTCCTGACGGGCCTGACGGACGTCTGCCGTAAGGCCGTCGAGGATAGCCACGTGATAAGACGGGTTGAAAATCAGGCTGTTGTCGAACTGGCCGTGGATATCCAGCAGGTACTCGCCCAGCCGCCGCAGGGTCGCCGTCGGTACCAGCGTCCCGTTGACCAGGATGGTCCCGCGGCCGCTGCGCGGGAACTGGCGGGAAATGATGAGCTGGCCTTCATCGACTTCGATGTGGTTGGCCTCCAGGAGCTGTTCCAGCCCTTCAGGCAACGCAGAAAAAAAGAACGCGCCTTCGACGAGGAACGAGTCCGTCCCGTGGCGGACGAACGATGCCGATGCGCGTTTGCCTGCCAGCATACCGATGGCGTCGAGGAGAATCGATTTGCCAGCGCCTGTCTCGCCAGTAAAAATCGTCACCCCGTCGCCAAAAGTAAGGTGCAGGTCTTCAATCAGAGCAAAATTGTGGATGTGCAGGGATTGCAGCATAAGGGCCTCATTCCTTCATCAGCGATACGATAAGCTTGACCAGTTTCGGAACGGTTTCTGTGTCCTTGACGATGAGGAGGACCGTATCATCGCCGGCCAGGGTGCCGATGACATTTTCCCAGCGGGCGTGGTCGATCGCGGCGGCAATGGGATTGGCCGAACCGGGCAGGGTGTGGACGATGATCTGGTTATACGCCGAATCGACGCGGACGATGGAGTCCTGGAACAGGCGGGCCATGCGGTTCTTGGACATGAGCATATTCTGTTCCGGCGACAAGGCATAGCGGTAATGGCCGTCACTGGTCGGAACCTTGATGAGCATGAGTTCTTTAATGTCGCGGGAAACCGTAGCCTGTGTGACTTCGATGCCTTCTTCCTGCAAGGCCTTGGCTAATTCTTCCTGCGTTTCGATGGGACGGGACTGGACAATTTCTTTAATCTTAGTGTAACGGAATCTCTTCATGATGACGTTTCCCTCTTTTCTGTACAATATATAATACGGGTGGACAATGCACCTCATTGACGGGCTGCCAGGACGAAATATGGAAGTCCTGCTGGGGTATGGTCTGTAAATACGACCGCAGCGCTTGTTCTTCGCGAGCCCCGGCTTCGGTACCGGGATAAGCTGCTATCATAATTATCCCATTTATCGCAATTTTATTCAACCCTATTTTCATAGCTTTTAGTGTTATTTCACAATTTGTATGGATTTTATGGTCGCCTGACGGCAAATAGCCCAGATTGAATACCATTAAATCCACGTTTTCCTGTATCCGGGCCAGGAGTTCGTCGTGAGAACCGCAGGTGCAGACGACGTGCTTCCCGTCCAGCCCTTCCTGCTGCAGGCGCTGCTGCGTATGGTCAATGGCACAGGGCTGGATATCAAAGGCGTAGAGGACGGCATCGTCCGGCATGAGACGGGCCAGGAAAGCCGTATCATGGCCATTGCCGCAGGTCATGTCGACGAGGACATGAGCCTGGCGGGCATAGGGTTCCATCATCATATGAGAGACGGTAACGGCATTGCGGAATGGATACATATTAATCATTTCCCATCATTTTCGTAAATAAATTACTGTAGAAATAGTTCTTGTTGAAGCGGATGATCTTGAGGACGTGGTCGGACTTGCGGACCTGAAGGGTCATATTGCGCATCAGTTCCTGGTCCATCATGCCGTCGACGGAGACGCGGACGCTGTTGCGGCTGTTGGCCACCGTCACCGATACCTGGTCGTCATCGCGCAGGACCAGGGGTACTTTGAGCAGCAAGTGCGGGCAAATGGGCGTGACCATGATGCAGGGCACGCTGGGCGCGACGATAGGGCCGCCGCTGGAGAAGGTATAGCCCGTACTCCCCGTCGCCGTCGCTACGATGAGGCCATCGCCGGGATACTGCTGGATGAAATGGCCGTTGATGCTGAGATCGATGCGGATGAGCTTACCTACATTGCCGTGGCCGATGACGATGTCGTTGAGGGCATCGGGCAGGGACTGGACCAGTCCGTCTTCATAGCACAATTCCGAATGGAGCATCATCCGTTCTTCCAGGAAATAGCGGCCGGCCAGGATATCTTCCATGCGCTTTTCCAGGTTCTTGGTCTCGACTTCGTAAAGGAAGCCCAGCGAGCCGAGATTGATGCCGCAGACCGGGATGTCGGCTTCGGCAAACTGTTTGGCCATCTTGAGGATGGTCCCGTCGCCGCCGAGGACCATGGCTATGTCGATGGTACTGTAAATCGTCATGCGTGGGCGCAGGTGTTCAGCGCCGATGCGCTGATAGGCCGGCTGGCGGCTCTCGCTGACATAAGCCGGCAGATAGTATTCAATGCCATGTTTTTCGCAAATTTTGATCATCTGCTGGACGATGGCAGCACTTTCGCGTTTGACGAGGTTCGGGAAAATACCGATACGCATGGGGATCACCTACATTTCATGGGATTTACCGACGATGTCATCGACAACGGCGTCAGTGATATCGTTATGGCAGGGATTGTCTTTACGGCTGTACAAGAGATATTCTATATTGCCATCAGCCCCTTTGATGGGCGAGAAGGTCAGGCCCAGCGGCGACAAACCGCAGGCGGCGATGCCGTCCGTGACGTGGCGGATGACGTCGCGGTGGACCTGGATATCGCGGACGATGCCGCCTTTACCGACGTGTTCCCGGCCCGCTTCGAACTGAGGCTTGATGAGAGTGACCATGGTACCGCCTTCTTTGAGCAGCGGTTCCACAGCCGGCATGATTTTCAGCAGGGAAATGAAGGATACGTCAATGGAAATGAAATCGACAGGTTCGCCGATATCTGCGACGATGACGTTGCGGATATTGGTCCGTTCCATATTGACGACGCGTTCATCGGTCCGCAGCTTCCAGGCCAGCTGGCCATAGCCGACATCGACGGCAAAGACCTTGGCCGCCCCGCGCTGGAGGGCGCAGTCCGTAAAACCGCCTGTCGAGGCGCCGATATCCATCATAGTCTTGCCCGTCAAATCGATGGGAAACGTTTCCATGGCTTTTTCTAATTTCAGGCCGCCCCGGCCGACATAAGGGATCGGATTCCCTTTGACCGTGATTTCTACATCGACGGGCAGCTTCGTACCCGCCTTATCGACGCGCTGGTTATCGACGAAGACCAGGCCGGCCATGATGGTCGCCTTGGCCTTTTCCCGGCTCTCAGACAAGCCGCGGCTGACGAGAAGCACGTCTAATCGTTCTTTATGCTGCATAAATGTAATACCCCTCTCACACTAATGAACGCGAACCAGCAGATGTTCGACCAATTCCTTGAGGAACCAGGCTTTCGGCCCTAACGGTTCCAGGGCCTGGACGGCTTTATCTGCCGCTTCACAGGCCATGCGCCGGGCTTCGTCCAGGGAAAAGATAGTCACATACGTGGCCTTGTCGTTGCGGGCATCGCTGCCGACGGGTTTGCCCAGCAGGGCTTCGTCGCCGACGACATCGAGGATATCGTCGGTAATCTGGAAGGTCAGGCCCATGTACGATGCATAGGCATCCAAAGCCTGCCTTTGCTGCGGCGAAGCCTCGGCGACGATAGCGGCCATATCGATAGCCGCCTTGAAGATGACGCCTGTCTTGGAATGATGCAGGAGTTCCATGCCTTCCCGACCGATAGCCATTTCTCCATCAGAGGCCAAATCGAAAGCCTGGCCGCCGACCATGCCGGCCGGGCCGGCCGCTTTTGCGATGACGGCGATACAGCGGTTCAATTTATCCGGTGCAATGCCTTTCTGGCTGGCCATGAGCTCGAAGGCAAAGGTCAGCAGGCCGTCACCGGCCAAGGTAGCCAAGCCGGCCCCGTAGACGACGTGGTTCGTCGGCTTGCCCCGGCGCAGGTCGTCATCATCCATGCAGGGCAAGTCGTCATGAATCAAGGAATACGTATGGATACATTCCAAGGCACAGGCCAGTCCCGTATAAGGTGCGGCATCCTGCCCCAGGGCTTCTACTGTCGCCAGCAGGAGGACCGGACGGATGCGCTTGCCGCCGGCCAGTAGGCTGTAATTCATGGCTTCATAGAGTTTGGAAAAACGCGGCTGGTCTGTCGTCAATACCTGCGCCAGGTAATCGTCGACGCGTTTCCGCTGAGCTGCCAGGTAGTCTTGGAAAGTCATAAGTCCAGCACCCCTTCGATCGGTTCTTCGCCGCTATCATCCTTATCGTCCCGGACGTCGGCCAGGGCCTGCGCTTTCTGGCGGGCATATTCCAGGGCTCCTTCGCAGGACTGGGATAATTTGATGGCCTTTTCATATAAATCGAGGGACTGCTTCAGCGTCAGGTCTGGAGCATCCAGTTCCTGTACGAGCTGTTCCAATTTTTCATAATTGCTTTCAAAACTCTTCAATTTATCAGTCGTTCTTGCCATATATGTCCACCTCTTTAACAGCCGTCGTAATCGTCCCGTCGACGACTTGTATCGTCAACGGCGAATCTTGCGACACGCTGTGGATATCTGTAAGGATCTTGCCCTGCTGCATGAGCTGGCCGTAGCCGCGGCGCACGAGGGCTGCCGGATTCAGGGCCTGCAAAGACGCCGTCAGGGTATTCAGCTTTCCCTGTTTCTGTTCTAACTGGAGCTGCAGCTGCCGGTCAGCCTGTTGCATCAGGCCCGACAGATGGGCTTCTTTCATCGCCAGGAAAGCATCATAGCGCTTCAAGTTGAGCCGGCCTGCAGCCTGTTCGACCAGGCGCTGGCGGTCTTCAATGCAGGCCATGACCCGTTCATAAGCCCGGTCTGCCAGGGCAGCCAGGTCCAGTTCCGCTTCACGGACATCGAAGAAAGCCATTTCCGCCGCATGGGTCGGCGTCGCCGCCCGCACATCAGCTGCGTAGTCAGCCAGGGTCGTGTCCGTTTCATGACCGATAGCCGTAATGACCGGCACCTTAGCGCCATAAATGGCCTTGACCACGGTCGGGCTGTTGAAGCACCACAAATCCTCCATGGAACCGCCACCGCGGCCGATGATGAGGACGTCCAGGTCCTTGCGCCGGCCCATCGCTTCGATGGCAGCGGCAATGGCCGTATCGACGCCGTCGCCCTGGACGGGGATGGGATGGAGGACGATGTCGGCATAGGGATTGCGTTCGCCGGCAATCTTATAGATGTCGTGGAGTACGGCCCCCGTCTTCGACGTCAGGACGCCGACGCGCCAGGGGAACCGCGGCAGCTCCTTCTTGTGGCTGCTGTCGAAATAACCCTGGGCGGCCAGTTCATTCTTGATGCGTTCGTACTGGGCCTGCAAGGACCCGGTACCCTGAGAAAAGAGCTGTTCAATGATAAAGGAAAGGGCGCCGCCTTTTTCATAGACATTGACGGCGCCGATGACGACGACATGGTCCCCTTCGCGGACCGCCCGAACCGCTGCCGTCACGCGGCTGCGGAACACAATGGCCCGGATGGAACACTGATCATCGCGGATATTCATATAATAATGGCCGTTCGACGCCCGCTTGAGGCCGATGATATTCCCTTCCATGGCAAGGCTCTGCAGGCGGTAATCACCGTGGATATCCTCTTTGATGCGGCGGACGACGTCCGTAACCGATGCATATTTCATGATTTCTTCCCTTCCTGTACGGCAGCCCAGAAGGCTGCGCCCGAGGCATTATCGGCGCTGAAGCCATCGGCAGCCAGATCCAGGCGTATGCCATGGCAGCGGCAATAATCGCTCATCTGATGGCGCAAATAGGCGTTGGACATGACGCCGCCGGCAGCGACGAGATGTTTCATGCCATCGGCTGCCGCGTAATCGAGGAGGCTCTCCAGGCCGCGCCAGACCGTCGACAGTGTCCAGCTGCAAAGGCGGGCCGGGTCTTCCCCGCCGGAAGCCACGAGCCGCTGTCCCTGCGATTCCGGCCCGGAAAAGCTGACCTGGCCATCGCGGCAGAAGACATGGGCTCCTTTGACAGGCGGATTTACCGTCTGAGCCAGCTTATCGACATGGATGCCCGCCGGAAACGGCAGGTCCAGGGCCACGCCCATGCGGTCGATGAACTGGCCGGCGCTGATATCGCTGGTACCGCCGATGCGGGTGATGTCGAGGCCCCGTGCATCCGGGACGGCCCGCAGCAGGTCCGTCGTCCCACCGGACAAGTGGATGCCGTAAAAAGGATCCGTACCGATATGGCCCAGGCTGCGCAGGACGGCGAGAAGATGATTTTCCTGATGGCTCAGGCGGTATAAAGGGACGCCTAAGACGGCTGCCAGGGCCCGGGCATAACCGAGACCGGCCAAAAAAGCCGGCATATAGGAATCGTCACGGCGCCGTGGCTGGTCAGTCACGGCAATGGCCCGGATATGAGCACGAGACAGGATGCCTGCCAGCCGTTCAAAGAGGACCGGCAGATTCCGCGTATGCTGATAGACCATGTTGGACTGGGACAGGCCACGGCCGCCCTTTGCGACGCTCAGGATGATGCGTTCGTCGGCGACGACTTCATAAGCGTCATCGACGAGGCACAGGGACGTCGTGTAACAACTCGTATCGATGCCGAGAAAGACGTCCATCAGGCCTTCGACCTTACATAGGCACCCAAGATGCCATTGACGAACCGTGCCGATTTATCGCCGCTAAATTCTTTCGCCAGGATGACGGCTTCGTTGAGGACGATGGACGGTGCCAGCGTTTCTTTCGGGTACACGAGTTCGCACAAGGCCAGGCGCAGGATGTTGCGGTCCGTGCGGTTCATCCGTTCGATGTCCCAGCCCTTGGCAAAGGAGCGGATGATGTCATCCAGTTCATCGCGGTGTTCCGTCGTCGTTTCGACGAGATACGTGCAATAGGCATCGCGTTCCTGGTCACTCAGTTCCGGACCGTCTTCGGTCAAGGTATCGGTCGTGACGTAATCGTTTTCCAGGATTTCCTGTTCGCTGTACTGGATATCGTTTTCTCCGTGAAATTCACGGGAATATAAAAGTTCGAGCGCCTGCTGGCGCGCTTTATGTCTGCTCACGAGTTTCCTCCTGTGTTCATAACTTATTCAGCTGGCGGAAAGGCCAGGTCTTCAATGGTGACGGAAATATCGAGTCCCTCCGGTTCAGCCATCTCTTCAATCACAGCGGCTGCCCGCTGCTGGACAGCTAAGGCCAGATGGTACAAATCTCCGCCATAACGGGCACGGACAGCCAGATGGACACGGACGATACCGCCTGCGACCGATACGCTGCGGCTGCGGATGGCAACGACGCCCGGTACCTCGCGGCCGGCCGTCTCGGCGATATGGCGCAGGGCCTTTTCACTGACGGCATAGGCAAAATCCTGTTCTTCATCCATCGTGACGATCCTCCTCGAAAACCAACTGCTGTACAATGATGTGGACCGCCGTAACCGTGCAGGCCGTCGCCTTTTCGACGGCATCCTTGACGGACTTCTGCACTTCCAGGGCTACGTCGGGAATACGGCAGCCATAGCGGATGACCAGGCGGACCGTCAGCTCGATGCGCTGGCCCTCGATGGTGACATCGACGCCGCGCCCCGGCAGGGTACGTCCTAATTTCTCGGCCGCCGCTTCGGCAATATTCATTCCCAAGTCGGCGACATAAGCCGCTTTGGCCGCGGTCAGGGCCGCAATGGATGCAATGACGCGCTGGGAAATATGGATACTTCCCCATTCATTCACTTCAGTTGTTTCCATGGGAATCACCCCTTTAGTCCACAAAAGGGGCTGTCGCACGTGCGAAGCCCCTTGGATACCTTATGCTCTGCCGATATACTGGCCGGTTCTCGTGTCGATCTGGAGAACTTCGCCTTCATTGATAAAGAGCGGTACTTTGACGACATAGCCCGTTTCCAGTTTGGCCGGTTTGCTGCCGCCTGTCGCTGTATCACCGCGGACACCCGGATCGGTTTCGACGACTTTCAGTTCAACAGCAGCCGGGAGATCGATGCCGATGACTTTGCCTTTGAACATCATGACGGAAACGTTCATTTCTTCTTTGAGGAAATGGACAGCGTCGCCGAGGTTGTCTTTGTTCAATTCGATCTGTTCGTATGTTTCGTTATCCATGAAACAGTACATACCTTCATTTTCATAGAGGTACTGCATCTGGCGGCGGTCAACGTGGCCGTCCTGTACTTTTTCGTCAGCATTCCAGGTACGTTCGACAACAGCGCCCGTTTCGAGGTTCTTGATCTTAGCGCGGACGAAAGCAGCGCCCTTGCCCGGTTTTACGTGCTGGAATTCAACGACCTGCCATACCTGGCCGTCGATTTCGATAGTTACGCCTGGTCTGAAATCATTACTTGTAATCATGTGTAAACTCCTCCTATAACAGCTCCATCAATTCTTTGGGTGTTTTGGTTAAAATTTCACAGCCGTTGGCTGTAACGGCAACGGAATCCTCAATGCGGACGCCGAACTTGCCTTCTATGTACAGTCCCGGTTCTACCGTGACTATCATATTCTCTTCGAGTACGCCTGTCGATTTCGGCGACAGGACCGGTTGTTCATGGATTTCCAGGCCCGTACCGTGGCCCAGGGAATGAGTGAAATACTGGCTGACGTGATAGCGGGCGAAGTAATTGCGCACGGCAAAATCGACTTCGCGGCGGGAAACGCCGGCCTTGACGAGGGATACGCCCAGCTTCTGCCCTTCCAGGATGAGATTATAGAAATCCTTCTGGGCCTGCGACGCCTTGCCGACGACGACAGTCCGGGTGATGTCCGAATGGTAGCCTTCCCAGACAGCACCGAAATCGAAGGTAACAAAATCACCGGCTTCGATGACTTTCGGGCTGGCCGTACCGTGAGGCATGGCCGAACGCCTGCCTGAAGCGACGATAGTCGTAAAGGACTTTTCTTCCGACCCGAGAAGCAGCATATTGCTTTCCAGGCGGGCAGCCAGTTCCTTTTCCGTGACGCCAGGCTTGATGTACGGCAATAAATCGTCAAAGGCCCGGTCGGCAATATTGCTGGCCTTGCGCGTCGCCTTCAGCTCATACGGTTCCTTCACAGCCCGCAGACTGGTCAAATCACAGGGCAGGAAGCCGCATAAAGCTCCATCCGAAATATTTTCGTACATGAAATGAGTCAGGAAATTTTCTTCATAACCTGCCACGCCGATTTCCATGTCGTTCAAGGACGAGCGGATGGATGACGATAAGGCATTGTGGTGGTTTTTGATATCGTACCAGGTTCCGGACTGGTTGGCAGCCTGTTCCGTATAACGGGAATCAGTCCACAATACAGCCTGATCCAGGCCAATGACCAGTGCGCCTTCACCGCCTGTAAAGGCACTGAAATAACGCAGATTTTCCGGCTGGACGATAATGACGCCGTCTGCATCGTGTTCTTGCAGGAAAGCGCGCAGGCGGGCAATTCGTTGTTCTATCATAGTATCACCCTATATTAATTCAATCATATTTTATAATACCATATTTTCCGCCTGCTGAAAAGGTGGAATTGTAAATCACCGGCCCCGTCCTTTCAAGGCTTCCCGCTCCTCATCGGTCAGCGGGCGGAACTGGCCCGGCTCCAAACCTTCATCGAGGACGACGCTGCCGACGGAGCGGCGGTGCAGCTGGACGACCTTCAGGCCGACGGCAGCACACATGCGCTTGACCTGATGGAACTTTCCTTCCTGGACGACGACCGTAAGGGACTGTGGGCCGGTCTGGACGGCCTTGGCCGGCAGGCAGTGCAGGCCATCGTCAAGGACGATGCCATCGGCAAAGCGCTGGCCCATATCAGGTGGGATATCGCCTTCGACGACGGCATCGTATATCTTGTCCATGTGCTTCTTGGGCGACGTAATGCCATGGGCCCAGGTCCCGTCGTTGGTGATGAGCAGGAGGCCTGTCGTATCCTTATCGAGGCGGCCGACCGGGAACAGGCCGGCGCCCTGATACTGGCGCGGCAAAAGGCCGATGACCGTCGGCGACACGTTGTCTTCCGTCGCCGATACGACGCCGGCCGGCTTATAGAGCATGAGATAGATATGTTCTTCGTAGCCCACGATTTGACCGTCGACGGCAATCACATCAGCTGCCGGGTCGACTTTCTGGCTGCTGTCGAGGCAGACGGTACCATTCATAGTCACATGGCCGCCTTTGCACAATTCCTTCAGTTCCCGCCGCGTCCCCCAGCCCGTATGGCCCAGGAGCTTATCGAGGCGCATAGTCTTTGCCATAATACCTCCTTAGAGCGCCGGCATCTTGTCCCACTGGGGCTGATACCCCGTCAGGCCTTCCAGATGCTGCGTGCAGTTCATGAGGGTCATGACATTGCGGTCGCCATAATATTCGATGATGTTAAAAGCCGTGTTGAACTGCTGGAAGCACCAGATACGCTTCATATCGAGGCCCAGCAGGCCAAAGAGCAGGCAGCGGATCGCCGCCCCGTGGGATACCATGAAGACGCTGTCACCATCTTTGTGATGCGACAAGATTTCCCGTGTCTTCTTCAGTGTCCGGTCGCGGACCTGGCAGAACGATTCACCGCCCCGGGCCGGCAAGGTCCCGTCCGAAGCATAGACCGCTTCCAGTTCACCAGGCCACTGGGTCGTGATTTCCTGGTATGTATGGCCTTCCCAGACGCCGAAATCAGCTTCCTTCAGTTCGTCATAAGCGATGACGTCCAAATGGTGCGGCGCGGCTACACATTCGGCCGTCGTCTTGGCGCGCTGGAGCGTGCTGCTGTAGACGGCGTCGAGATGGACATGGCGGAAAAATTCTCCCAGGCATTTCGCCTGTTCCAGTCCATGTTCATTGAGGGGTACATCAGTCGACCCCTGGTACCACTGCTGGACATTACCTGCTGTTTCGCCATGACGTGCTAAATATAATTTTATCATCGTGTTCCTCCGTGTATTTTCCTATAAGTGATTCAACCTTCGTGCCCTTTCATTATAGCAAGAAATCGGCCAGCCTGCTACCGACAGCCGTCACCAGGAGCAGGGCCATTTCGCTGCCTTCGAGGACGGCACCATACGTATCGCCCGTCACGCCGCCCAGTTTGCGGCTGATATGGAAATTAGCCCACAAGGACAACAGCATGGCCGCCCCTAACAGGCCCAGGTAAAAAGGCCCGCAAAGGAAAGCCGGCACCAGGGCCAGTACGAAAGCTTTCGCTACGGTATGGGCTGGCGCATAGGTGACGAAAGCCTTCCCCAGCCCTTGCTGTCGGGCATAGGGAAACTGGAAGATGCTGATCAGCGTCCCGAAGCGGGCTGCTGCCGGGATCCCGATGAGGGCCGGCAGGGCTGCGTCTGGCGTCAGCTGGCTGAGGAAAGCCACTTTCAGGAGGACCAGGAAGACGAAGGCCGTTACGCCGCCGGCGCCGACGCGGCTGTCCTTGAGGATTTCCAGCATCCGTTCGCGGCTGCGGCCGGAAAAGAGGCCGTCCGCCGTATCCATATAGCCATCGGCGTGGAGTCCGCCGGTCAGGTAGAACCAGAAGGCGACGACCAGGGCCGACCGGCCAAAAGCGTCGAAAAGGAAAGACGACGCTCCGTAGAGCGCCGCCAGGAGTAAGCCGATGATCAAGCCGACGACGGGAAAGAACAAGACAGACCGGCCAAAGTCCTCATCGCGCCAGACGCTCTGCGAGGCCAGGTGGATACGCGATAAGAACTGCAAGGCAATGAGAAAAGCTTTCATCGTTTCACCTCCGGCAGACGGACAGCCCGCTGTTTCAACTCCGTCGTAATCCCGCAGACAGACAAATAGACTTCATCGGCTTCGGCTGCCGCAGCCTGATTGATCTTGCCGATGAGGTCGCGGTACAAACGGCTCACATGCTCCATGGGAACGATGCCGCAGCCCAGCTCGTTGGTGACGAAGATAGCCGTCACGCCAGCCTGGCGAAAGGCGGCCATGACAGTTTTCAGTTCAGCCAGGGCCCCGTCGATGAGGACTTCATCGGCTTCACCGTCGTGAGCAAAGAGATAATTAGAAAAATAAAGAGTCAGGCAGTCGACGAGGACCACATCTGACGACCGGCACAACCGTTCCATCGTCCCCGGCAGGTCTTCCGGAATTTCCCAGGTCTGCCACGATGACGGCCGGCGCCGGCGGTGGGCGGCGATGCGCCGGGCCATTTCTTCATCGAAGATGCGGGCTGTCGCCACATAAGCATGCCGCCCGGGAAGGGCGGCAGCATAGCGTTCGGCAAAGGCGCTTTTACCACTCCGCGCCCCGCCGGTGACAAGGATGATGTTAGATGTTTCCATTTACTTCTTGATTTCCGAATACAAATGAAAGACTTCCGGCAAAATGACTTTTTCCATACCGATCTTGATGAGGCTCGGCAATCCCGGCAGGCAGTAGACCTGGCACTGGTGGATGATTCCAGCCGTCGTCCGGTAGGCCATGGCCTGGACACCGCAGGCCCGGCGATAGGCAAAATACGTCATCATCGACTGGAAGGCCGGAATTTTCTTATCGAACAGGGGTTCCACCGTTTCGATGGTCACGTCGCGCTTGGCCAGGCCCGTACCGCCGCTGGTGATGACCAGGTCGACGCTGCAGACCCATTCATGGAGATGGCGTTCGATTTCGGCCTTGTCGTCTTTGACAATCTGATAGTCGACGACCTGATGGCCGTAGTTGGCCAAAGCCGACTGAATGAGCAGGCCGTTCGTATCGTCAGAAAAGCTGCGGCTGTTACTGATTGTGAGAATCGCCGCCCGCAAGGGATGTTCTTCCATTTTTTTACTATTCAAGATGAATAACCTCCTAACTTAAGACACATAAGATTCTATGATAGAAAAGGGATCGCGCCCTTCCAGCAATCCTTGTAAGAACGCAGGGATGAAACATTCACTGACGACCTGAACCTCATAGGACCGTTCCCCGTCCTGACTGGCAACGGTGATGCCGTCCCCCAGGGCCAGGCGCACGGCACAGGCCGGGCCGCCTGATGGCAGGACCTCGCTGCGGGACCAGAGGACCGTCGCCTTATCCCGCCAGGGGTATGGGTCATCTTCATCGAAATCGCAGTCCACGACTTCGGCTGCGACGACGAGGCCGCTCTCTTTAGCCTGTTCTGCCGTATGGCAGACGAACTGCGTGTACTCATCGTCGGAAGTAGCCGCCGCTGCCGAGATGTACAGCAGGCGGAAGTCGTCCCACAAGACGTGCTCTGAAATAAATTCTTCTGACGGGGCCATATCGGCCTCTTCATCGACAAAAGACGTATGCCAATTATAGGCGGAACAGATTTCCTCCGCATCGTCGCCGGCATTGAGGGGATACACGTGGAAATCCAGTTTCTGAAAACCTTCCGTCACGTGAACATCAAGGCCGTGCTCCGACTCGTCTTCCTGCCAAAAGAAAAATGGCAGACCAATATATATCACATCCAATATGATCACCTCTTATAATTATACTATTCGACCTGAAAGGGCAAAAGTCCTACTTGAAAAATATATGTTCTTGTAATGTCTGGCAATTCTTATATAATATAAATATAAACTACGGCTGCCCCTCTTGTAAACAAGGCAGCCAGAAAGGAAGTAATCTTATGTTAAAAAAAATCGCAACCCTGGCCGTTACCTTCGCCTGCCTGTTCAGCTTTATGGCATCGGCTACCTTTCTCGACGATAATCCCCGCTTCGTCCAAGTCGGTCACAACGACACGACCGAATCGTATATCGACATGAACACCATTCAGTCCGTCCGCTACGATCCGCCGTACTATATCATCCGGGCTACTGTCGTGACCTATGATTATGCCAACAATACGGTCCAAGGTTATGATAACAATTTCTTCTACAATTTTAAAGCCCAGACCGTAAAGACCCAGACCCTCGGCGACGTCAGTTATGACTTGCAGGGCAATGTCCTGTCCACTTCGGCCCTGCCCAATCCGGAAGTCAAGACAACAGACCGCCTGTCAGTCAACGGCCATGCCGCTAACCGCGCCTTCCGTACCTGTTACGACATGAACTTTTTCCAAGAATAGGCTCTCAAAATTATTGAAAAGGATTTGATATTTCATGGATTCCCTGATCCACATCATCACGACGATCGTCACCCTCGTCTTCATCGCCGCCGTCCTCTACTCCCTCACGTCGGCCCTGCGCAAACGGCGGCGCAAAGCCAAAGTTCAAGAAGAACTGGCCAAGAAGGAACATGTCAAGGTCGAAAACCTGCACCAGTACGACATCAAGCCCGACGATGGCTATTATAAATACCCTATCGAAGAAAAGGGGAAACTGCGCCGCTTCCCGCAGCACTTCACAGCCGTCGCCCTGGAACTGGCCAATGAGCAGCCTTATTCCATCTGTCTCCTGGCCCTGGCTGAATTTGACCACGGCGAACTGAAGGATACCCGCTATTTCTACGTCCGTCCGCCAGAAAATAACTTGTCCGCCGTGAAAGACCGCTACCACTGGGATGAACTCTCGAAGGCCGATGAGTTCGGCGAATATTGGCAGGCCGGCCTGAAAAACCTCATCGAAGGACAGACCCTGGTCGCCCACAACGCGCCGTTCGTCATGGGCTGCCTGACCCACGCCCTGCACATCTACGGCATCGATGCCCCGGCGTTCCGCTATGCCGATACGCTGGAAGTCGCCAAGAAGCTCTATCACTTCCCGTCGAACCAGCTCGACGTCATCTGCGATGAAATGGACATCGAAACGGAAGAAGGCAACCTCTTGAGCCAGGCCATTGCCATCGGCCGCTTCTTCCTCACAGCCCATAAAGAATACCCCATGTTCCTGCCAGATTTGGCCTATATAAAAGAAGCGCCGACGACAGACGACAAAGAAGCCGCCCTCATCGCAGCTGTCGAACGCGAAGAAGGGACACCGGAAGAAATGTTTGCCCCAGAAAAGCCTGACCAAGCCCTTATCGACGACTTGATGCAGAAAGGCTACGTAGAAGCCGGCGAAAAGCCCGGCACCTATTACGCCACCGACAAAGGCCTGGACTTCTCCGAAAGCCGGTAGTTTTGTGGCTCGTGACTCGTGGCATGAATGTTTGACGAAAGGCTCCCATTATAGGGGAGCTGGCCGCCGAAGGCGGTCCGAGAGGTTGCCTTTAACATCAAAAAAGGACTATCGCATGAAGGTTTGTATCATCATGCGATAGTCCCTTTTACTTTATAGTTTGTAGTACGGAGTTTGTAGTTTGTAGAAGCTGGTTTTAATTTTTTTACCATTTGCTGCAAACTAAAAACTACAAACTTGATAGTCGCCCCCACCCGTAAAACGGGTGGCTCGGCTGACGGCTATAAGCCTTTGTTGCTGAAAGCCAGCGTCTCAAGGCGCTGGCTTTCACTTTGTTCAAGCCACTGTGCATTTCACTCGTCACGTATCCCTAAAGGGATTGCCCCAACACAAATCAGGACTTGAACGGATCTTCATATTCTTTTACACTTAATTTATCCTGAATAATATCTGCTCTTTCTTGGTCTTGGATATATTTTCGGATTGTTTTTTCATTAAGCCCTACGGTGCTGACGTAATATCCTTCTGACCAAAAATGACGATTTCCAAACTTATACTTGAGATTAGCGTGCCTATCGAACATCATCAACGCCGATTTTCCTTTTAAGTATCCCATGAAAAAAGAAACGCTCAATTTCGGAGGAATGCTTACTAACATATGTACATGGTCGGGCATAAGATGCCCTTCTATAATTTCGACCCCTTTATAATTACACAGCTGCCTTAAGATACTTCCCAAATCGCGCCTGTATTGATTATAAATAATTTTTCGTCTATACTTAGGAGTGAAGACGATATGATATTTGCACATCCATTTGGTGTGTGCTAAATCATAGGCTTTCTTCGCCATATAAATCACCTTTCCTTATTTATTGTAATAGTGGCTTGGACACCTCTATTATACAGGAAAGGTGATTTTTTTAGTATAACTAACACCGCGCACCCGCATAGCGGGTGGGTTATATTTCGCAGGCTTCGCCGGCTCAACAGGGTAAACCGGCAAACTCAAAAAGAGGCTGTCTTAATGCGACAGCCTCTTTTGTTATCATCAAACAGCTCTTATTTGGAGTACAATTCGACGATCAGTGTTTCGTTGATTTCTACCGGAATTTCGTCGCGTTCGGGCATACGGGTCAGTGTGCCTTCGAAGCCGTCGAAGTTCTTTTCAATGTACGGTACATCGAAAGTCTTCAATTCCTGGAAAGATTTTTTGTACATTTCGTTGGAGCGGGAAGCTTCTTTCAAAGCGATAACGGAGCCAACTTTAACGTGTGCCGACGGGATGTCGCAGCGTTTGCCATTGACCAGGATATGGCCGTGGTTGACCATCTGACGTGCCTGGCGGATGGAGTTTGCAAAACCGATACGGTATACCAGGTTATCCAAACGGCATTCCAGCAATTTCAGCATGTTCTGGCCAGTAACGCCTTCCATCTTCTTGGCTTTATCATAATAACGGACAAACTGACGTTCGAGCAAATTGTAGTATGCGCGAAGTTTCTGTTTTTCCAATAACTGTGTGCCATATTCAGACATTTTTTTCTGACGCTGATCTTTACGTACGCGTTTTAATGCCTTAGGGTGTCCGTACACATTAACTCCGAACCGGCGACATTCCTTAAAACGCGGGTCTCTCCTCGTTGCCATTTTCTACATCACCTCATATTAGTAATTCAAGAAATTAAATTTTGCTTACGCAATGTATAAATGATATCATGAAAAAAGCCTCATTGTCAAGGGAAATATGATTCTTGACTTATTTTCTTCACTATGCTATACTTTAAATAATAAATAATAATTAATATCAATTAATAATATGCAGATAAATTCAGGAGGTGCTCTCATGACCCATTTCATCACAGCCATCACCAACCGGCGCACAAACTACACGCTCAATAAAAACGTCACGATTCCTCAAGAAACGATCGTCCAGACCATACAGGATGTCATCCGCGAAGTACCGTCGGCTTTTAACATGCAATCCGGCAAAGTCGTCATCGCCTTCGGTAAAACACACGACGCCATCTGGAAAATCACCATGGACACGCTCCGCAAGATTGTCCCGCCAGCCAATTTCGCTACAACGGAAGCCAAAATCACCTCCTTCGCCGCAGCCTATGGCACGGTCCTCTACTTCGACGATACGCCCATCGTCGACAACATGGCCGCTCAGTTTCCGCTCTACGCCAAGAACTTCCCCATCTGGGCCCAGCAGGCCAACGGCATGATGCAGTTCGCCGTCTGGACCGCCCTGACCGATTTGGGACTCGGCGTCAACCTCCAGCACTACAACCCCCTCATCGACGACGAAGTCAAGAAACTGACTGGCGTCCCCAAAGAATGGCAGCTCATCGCTCAGATGCCCTTCGGCCATCCCACAGAACCTCCAAAACCTATCGTAAAAGTCCCCATCGAAGAACGGGTGAAAGTTCTTCAGTAAGAAAAAAGGCGCTGTCGCATGAAGACAGCGCCTTTTTGAGTATTAAGTTTGCAGTTTGTAGTTTTTAGTGAAAGTTTTTTAATTTAAAGCCCTCTTCTACAAACTACAACCCAGTATAACTATATCGTTAGTCATAAGCCGACATTTAAATCCGCTGTAAGATCATCCCCTTGAAGCCTGATAGTGAATCTGATACACTGAAATTTATGAGAAGGAGTTTACTCCAAGGTAGTTGTTACTCGTTCATATCGAGGATGGGTGTCCCCAGAAATCCACATAGTCCCGAGAAGTTGGATATTCATAGCTCCAATACGGTCGTCGTTGGATTTGTATCCGCACTGACAACTATACAGGTGCTTATGGTGGTCGCGGTTCGCCTTGTGGATAATACCGCATTTCGGGCAACGCTGGGAGATGTACTTCGCAGACACTTTCAGGACTTCCGAACGGTTCTCGTGAGCCTTGTATGTCAAGAACTGCTCCAACTGGTAAAAACTCCAGCTCCGCAAATCGTAGTTCTGTTTCGCGGTTCTGGAAAGATTGCTTTCCTCGAAGCTGACGCCAGCAAGGTCCTCGAGCACGAAAAGCGTATCCTTGCCGTATTTCTGTACGAGTGTCTTAGAAATCTGATGATTCACATCAGACATCCAACGGTTCTCTCGCCCAGAAATGGCTTTGAGTTTGCGCTTCGCTGATTTTGTCCCTTTGGCCTGAAGCTGTTCCGTACTTCTTGGAATTTATGGCGTTTGGTGGCAATCTTTTTACCAGAGACGAACTTCGTCTTGCCTTGTTCGTCATAGCTGACTGCAAGGAAACGAAGTCCACGGTCGATGCCGACGACATGGCGGACGCACTCCTTCTGGAAATCTTCGACCGCCTTGGTAACAGGGATATGCAGATACCATCTCCCTTTCAGTTCGACCAGTTTGGCAGTACCGAGTTGATAGGAAACATTAAGGTATCCAGCGAAATGTTCGCCTTCGAAGGTACATTTGGTTCTTTTTCCGAGTGTATTGATGGACAGGACCTGCCCGTCATCAACGAAGCTGTAGTCCCGGTTGCGGACTAAGTCAGCCTGCGGCCGGCGAAAGAATACGGGGTTCCAGAGCCATTCCAAAGTCTTAGGGATGCGTTGCCAGCGGCCATCCTCATCCTTATATCTATAAGGATTTTGGAAGAGCTGTTGTTTTACTGTCTTGTATCTGGCAATCGTCGTCTTGATAGAAGACTGGGCTAATTGAGACTTCAAGCCGAACAAGCCACGAAGGTCACTATACAGTTTCTTGTTGAGGCTTTGGTAAGTCAAGTCGAACTGATTATCGAAGATGTATTGAGACACGAAGTTGCAAGCCTGACGGTATTGTTCCGTCATTTGACGGAGCAATACTTCCTGTTCAGGAGTAACATGTATGCGAAGTTTTATCGTTTTGGTTAGGTCGGATATATTCTCACCTGCCTTTCTAAAGTGTATATTACTTCATCAAAAATATTGTAACATGGTTTTTACTGAAATTCTAGTTAATAAGAAAGTGAGATGAGGCGGGCATTCCTCTTCGACCTAAGAGGTCGGAGTATCCTGCCCGCATTTAGATAAATCAAGTGGATTTTCGTCCTGATTAGCCAAGTAAATCCTGTTCGTCTTTATGGCGGCGGAACCAGGCGTCAGCATAGGAACAGCTGGTAGCCGTTTTTTTATGGCGCCGCCGGATTTCATCGGCTGCAGCCTTGACGAGTTTGGCTGCAGCACCTTGGCCTCGCAGGCTGTCGTCGACAAAGGTATGGACGATGTCATAATTGCCGTCTTCCCGTTCCACAAAGTCTACTTCGGCTACGACCGTCCCTGCTTCATTTTCCATCCAGATTTTATTCGGTCCGTATTGTAATTCCATAATAAATCCCCTTCCTTTACATCGTAATTTCCACAATCTGCCCGTTATGGACCGGGCGGCTGCGGCGAAAAGCAGCCATGTATTCTTCTACCGGCCTGCCAGGATTTTCATAGACCAAGAGCAGGTTGCGGATAAACTGGGCGTGCGTAAAGACCAGGATGAATTGCTCTGGCCGCCGCTGTAGCAACGACAAAGTCCGTTCGATGCGCCCGATGAGCTGGCGATAGCTTTCGGCACCTTCGCCGTCGATGTGATCCGGGTCGAGTTTGCGCCAATAATTGATGACCCGCGGCCGCCGCTGCTGCGACGTCGTCCCGACACACGTCGCCGGTGCTAAATACACAAATTCATGGACGCAATCCCAAATTCCCGTCACCGTATCGGGAAACCGCCCGATCGTACACATCGCCGTCTGCTGCGCCCGAAGATAAGGCGACGTGACAATCAGGTCCGGCCGCCGGGGAATCTGTAAGGCCAGCGACTGGGCCTGCTTGAGGCCTAGTTCCGACAAGGGAATATTGCGATGATCCTGCGTCGCTTCGCCGGCATTGGCAACACTTTCGCCATGACGGATGAGCCATATTCTCTTCACACTATCACCTGCTTTTTTCTTTTATTGTATCATAAAAAATGGAGGATTTGAAAGACAACCTCTCCGGCCTGGCGGCCACCTCCCCTATAAGGAGAGGCTTGCCCCATGGCTCTCCTCATAGGAGAGCTGTCAGCGCAGGCTGACTGAGAGGTTGCTTTTTATCATCGATAGATATTGGTAAACCGCAACCTCTCCGGCCTGACGGCCACCTCCCCTATAAGGGGAGGCTTGGTTCACGAGACGATGTCCTTCTTTTGAGTCTGTCGCGGCTTTGCCGCATCTGAGTCCGAGTATACGAAAACAGGGCCGCTTTTTCGGCAGCCCTGTTTCCGGGTGTGTATATGGCATTAGCGTGTTTTACTTATTTATCAGCCAATTCCTTATAGGTTTCATATTTCTTCTTAGCAAATTCTTCAGCCTTAGCAAAGAGTTCTTCGGCGATGTCCGGGAAGGTTCTCGTCAAGGCGGCGTATCTTGTTTCGCCCATGAGGTATTCGCGGAACGACTGCTGCGGTTCTTTGGAGTCGAGGATGAAGGGGTTCTTGCCTTCTTCTTTGAGCAGCGGGTTATAGCGATAGAGGTGCCAGTAACCGCAGTCTACGGCGCGTTTCATTTCGTGCTGAGCATTGCCCATGCCGCCTTTGATACCGTGGTTGATGCACGGTGCATAGGCGATGATGATGGACGGGCCATTGTAGGCTTCTGCTTCTTTGATGGCTTTGATGAGCTGGTTCGGGTCCGCACCGAGGGCAACCTGGGCGATGTAGATATGGCCATAGGTCATGAGCAGACGGCCCAAGTCTTTCTTGTTGAACTTGCGGCCCGATGCAGCGAACTGAGCGACAGCCCCGATTGGCGTAGCTTTCGACGACTGACCGCCTGTGTTGGAGTAAACTTCCGTGTCGACGAGCATGATGTTGACGTTGGCATTCATAGCCAGGACGTGGTCCAGGCCGCCGTAGCCGATATCGTAAGCCCAGCCGTCACCGCCATACATCCAGATGGTCTTCTTGATGATGTGTTCTTTATGAGCCAGGATTTCTTTCTGCAAATCCGCAGCTCGGCCTGTGAGGTGAGCGGCCATCAATTCTTTGATGTACGTCCGGCTGATGCCTTCTGTGACTTCGCCTTCGTTGGCGACGCCGATGGAATCGATCCAGGCTTTGATGGCGTCGTGGAGGGCACCGTCTGTCAAGTCCATGAGTTCTTCCGATTTGATGCGGATGGCATCGCGTTGCTGTTCCATGGACAGGGACATGCCGAGGGCGAATTCAGCGTTATCTTCGAAGACCGAGTTCGACCAAGCCGGCCCGAAGCCTTCGCAGTTCGTCGTATACGGGATACTGGGCATTGCCGAGCCCCAAGCCTGGGTACAGCCCGTAGCGTTGGCGACGATCATGCGCGGCCCGAAGAGCTGAGTCAGGATCTTCATGTATGCCGTTTCCGTACAACCTGCACATGCGCCGTTGAATTCGAGGAGCGGCTGATGGAACTGGCTGCCTTTGACGGAGAATTTATCGAGGGTCGTATGTTTTTCAGGGAGTGTCTGGGCATAATCCCAGTCGGCGCTTTCATGACGCTGCGTTTCCAGCGGTTTCATCGTCAGGGCCTTAGCCGGGCAGGCATTGACGCAGGCACTGCAGCTGTAGCAGTCGAGCGGCGAAACCTGGATGCGGAATTCATAATCTTCCAAGCCCTTGCCAATGGCTTTCTTGGTCTTGAAGTCAGCCGGAGCTTTTGCTTTTTCATCAGCCGTTACCAAGTACGGACGGATGGCAGCGTGCGGGCAGACCAAGGAGCAGCGGTTACACTGGACGCATTTTTCCAGGTCCCATTCAGGAACGTTCGATGCGATGCCGCGTTTTTCATATTTCGTCGTACCCAAGGGGTAAGACCCGTCGGCATAGGGCACAAATTCACTGACTGGAATGGTATCACCGAGCTGCAGGTTAGCCGGTTCGACGACTTTCTTGATGAAGTCCGGAATATCGCGGGTATCTTCGACGACTGGGTCGGACGGTAAATCTTTCCATTCTTCCGGTACGGTGACTTCGACGATATCCGAAATGCCGCGGTCGACAGCAGCCTGGTTCATGGTGATGACTTGTTCACCTTTGGCCAGATAGGTCTTGGCAATGGCGTCTTTCATGTATTTCACAGCATCGTCGATGGGCAGGATGTTAGCCAATTTGAAGAAAGCTGCCTGCAATACGGTATTAGTGCGATTGCTTCCCAGACCGATTTCTTCAGCGATCTTAGTCGCATTGATGATATAGAAGCGGACGTGCTTGGAGGCGAGCTGGCGTTTCACTTTATTGCTGAGGTGGTTGGCGACGTCGTCTTTATCCCAGCTGCAGTTGAGCAGGAAGATGCCGCCATCCTTGATTTCACTGACAATATCGTAAGTGCCCATGTAGGCCTGTTTATGGCAGGCCAGGAAGTCCGCCGATTTGATATAATAGGTGGCCCGGATCGGCTTCTTGCCAAAGCGCAGGTGCGACTTGGTGACGCCACCGGATTTCTTGGTATCGTATTCAAAGTAAGCCTGGACATACATATCCGTGTTGTCGCCGATAATCTTGATGGAGTTCTTGTTGGCGCCAACCGTACCGTCCGAACCAAAGCCCCAGAACTTGCAGCTGATGGTCCCTTCCGTGTCGACCGTGATAGGTACGTCGGCCAGGGAATGGTGAGTAACGTCGTCGATGATGCCCAGCGTGAAGTGGTTCTTCGGCTGGAGCGAGTCCATATTGGTGAAGACGGCGTTGATCGATGCCGGCGGCACGTCTTTCGACGACAAGCCATAACGGCAGGCCAGGACGGTGACGTCCTGTTTGACGTGGGATATAGCCGCGCAGACATCTTCGTAAAGCGGTTCGCCTAAAGCGCCCGGTTCCTTCGTGCGGTCCATGACAGTAATCGTGCGGACCGTGTCAGGCATAGCCTTCATGAAGTGTTCCAGCGAGAACGGACGATAGAGATGAACCTGGATGAAGCCGACTTTCTTACCTTCTTTGCAGAGCTTGTCAATCGTTTCCTGGATGGCACCGGTGACAGAGCCCATGGCGATGACGACGTGTTCTGCGTCAGGAGCGCCGTAGTAATCGAAAAGGTGGTACGGACGGCCCGTCAGTTCGCTGATCTGGTCCATGTAGTCTTGGACAATGTAGGGCAGGCGCTGATACCAGGGGTTATTAGCTTCACGGGACTGGAAGAACATGTCCGGGTTGGTAACGGTACTGCGCATGACCGGATGTTCCGGGTTCAGGCCGGTGTGTTTGAAATGATAAAGGGCATCGCGGTCAATCAGCTTGCCCAGTTCTTCAGCCGGCAGCATCTTGATTTTCTGGATTTCGTGAGACGTGCGGAAGCCATCAAAGAAGTGCATGAACGGCACGCGGCCTTTGATGGTCGACAGATGGGCAACGGCTGCCAGGTCGGCACATTCCTGGACGCTGGCACTGCAGAGCATAGCCCAGCCCGTGTTGCGACAGCCCATGACGTCGGAATGGTCACCGAAGATGGACATGGTGTGAGTCCCGACGGTACGGGCGGCGATGTGCAGGACGACCGGTTTCAATTCGCCCGACAGGCGGTGCATGACCGGAATCATCAGCATCAGGCCCTGTGAAGCCGTAAAGGATGAACAGAGGCTGCCTGTTTCCGATGCGCCATGGACGGCACCGATAGCACCGGCTTCGGACTGCATTTCAACTAATTTAACAGGCTGGCCGAAGAGGTTCTTGCGGCCGTTCGCCGACCAGACGTCGACGTGTTCTGCCATCGGAGACGACGGCGTAATCGGATAAATCGTAGCGACTTCTGTAAAGTTATAAGCAACATCAGCCGCAGCTTCGTTGCCGTCTAAGGTTTTCACGATTTGTTTAATCATAAGAGACACTCCCCTTTTCTGCGATTCAAGTAAATTCATCCGGACTCGTATAACGTTTAACGCTTTTTGTACTTTTAGTATAGCCGTTATAGCTATAAAAGTCAAGCATAGTTCTCATGCTATTTTATCATTGATACAGCTTTGGTTATACGTTTTACGCGTATATAGAAGAAAGAGTGGCTCGTGGTTCGTAGGGGCCGTCCCAAGCCTTTTTGGCCCGTCAGGTGCCGACCAACGGGAGGCACAGGACGGCTGCCAAAACGGACAGCCGTGGCTGGGCGGCCCGCCTATGGGTACGTGGTCAGTTTACAAAAAAGAGGCTGTCGCATGTGCGACAGCCTCTTTTTGAGTATTAAGTTTGTAGTGGATGAGCAACCTCTCAGACCGCCTTCGGCGGCCAGCTCCCCTATCAGGGGAGCCGCGGGACGCCCCTGCGAACTGCGAACTGCGGCCTGCGGGACGCGAACTGCGGGACGCCCTCTGGGCGTCCCCTACATGGCGTCCCCTACATGGCGTCCCCTACATAGCGTCCCCTACATGACTTCCCTACATTAGTACCAACGAGTCATGGGCAGGTCGTTCTTGGTGCCTTTGGTCATGAGGATCTGATGGATGTCGATGTTGCCGATGTAGAAGGATACGGCGCAGCCGCAGAGATAGAGGTCCCACATGCGGGCAAATTCTTCCCCGCGGGCAGCGATGACTTCATCGCGGACGTTCTGGAAGTTATTGAACCAGCACATGAGGGTCTTATAGTAGTGGCGGCGCAGGCTTTCGACGTCGATGACCTGGAATTCATCATCATAAGCGAGGCTGACGATTTCACGGAGCGACGGCAAAGTTCCGCCCGGGAAGATGTATTTACGCATCCACGGGTTGCCAATGCTTTCATCGTGGCCGCTGATGTAATGGAGGAGGAACATGCCGCCGTCTTTCAGGAGATGGCTGGCCGTTTCCATATACAGCGGATAATTGGAGCGGCCGACGTGTTCCAGCATGCCGACGCTGACGATGCGGTCGTACTGACGGCCTTCGGCGACGAGATCGCGATAGTCGACGAGGTCGATCTGGACCAGATCCTGGAGTCCCAGTTTTTCAATGCGTTCCTGGCCTTTTTTCCACTGTTCTTTACTGAGCGTGCAGCCATAACCTTTGACGCCATATTTCTTGGCGGCTTCGATAAGCAGATAGCCCCAGCCGCAGCCGATATCGAGGAGGGTCATGCCTTCTTTGAGATAGAGTTTTTCCAGGATATAGTGGACTTTATTATGCTGAGCCTGTTCGAGGCTGTCATCTTCGTTCTTGAAATAAGCGCAGGAATAGCTCATGGACGGATCGAGCCATTTAGCATAGAAATCATTGCCCAAGTCATAGTGGGACGAAACCTGTTTCTTCTGGGCCGATTTCGATTCCGACGGATAGAGGATCCGTTTGAACAAGGATTTATCCAGCGAGAACTGGCCCGTCTGGGATAAGAAGCAGCGAAGAGCGGTGAACAAATCACCTTGGATTTCGACATCTTTCCGCATGTAAGCTTCGCCCAGTGCCAGCGACGTCGATGCCAGCAATTCCTTTTTCGGAATGTCTTTGTTGATGATGACGTTGAACAGCGGCTGGCCTTCACCAATGGTATAGGTCTTATCATGCAGTTGTACGGTAAAGCAATGTTTATCGAAACGGCGTAAATAATGAATCATGAAATTATCTAAGATATGCATAGATACTCCCTCACTTTTATAAAATGGTTTCTGTCCGGGCGATGCCGCAGACGACGTTTTCCAGTACCATCATCGTCGTCACGGCGCCAACACCGCCCGGCACAGGCGTCACAGCCCCGGCCTGAGCAGCGACTTCGTCAAAGACGACATCGCCGACGGTCTTGCCGTCGACGCGGTTGATGCCGACATCGATGACTACAGCGCCTGGTTTTATCATATCGCCTGTCACTAAACCGGCTTTCCCGGCAGCGGCGATGACCAGATCAGCCCGGCGGCAGACGGCCTTCAAATCTTTCGTGCGCGTATGGCAATGGGTAACCGTAGCGTTGCGGTTCAGACAGAGCTGAGCCAACGGTTTGCCGACGACATTGCTGCGGCCGATGATGGCCACATCCTTCCCGCTCAGGGAAATATGGTAATAGTCGAGGATGGCAATGACAGCCCGCGGCGTACAGGGTACGAACCCCGACCGGCCCGTATACAGATGGGCGATATTCACATCGGTCAGGCCGTCGACATCTTTCTTCGGATCGATGCAGTCGATGATGCGCTGGCTGTTCAAATGACGCGGCAGCGGCATCATGGGCAGGATGCCGAAGACAGATACCTGCTCATTGAGCTTATCGATGAGCGATAAAAGTTCTACTTCACTGATAGAAGCCGGTTCCTGATAAATTTCTGCCTTCAAACCGACAGAACGGGCCGTCTTCTGCATGGACTTGGCATACATGGCCGACGGCGCATCCTCACCGACGAGGATGATGGCCAGTTCTGGCTGTATATGGAGTTCTTCCTGGATATCGGCCAGGCGGCGTTCCACCCGTTCGCGATGGAAGGCCGCCACTTCTTTGCCGTTGAGTAATTGCATAACTAGTTCCCCCTGTTGTTCTATGGATTCCGTTTGAAAATAACGGTGACGTCGCTGCCCTGCGGCGCATAACTGCCCGCTTTCGGCGACTGCTGGATAGCCTTCCCCATCCCCTTGGGGATAAAGCCTAATCCCGCTTCATTAAGCCAGTCATTGACTTCCCTCGTACTCCAGCCGATAAAGGACGGCATGAGGACGCCGTCGCTGGAAATATGGACGGGCGGAATGGTGCGGGCCGGTGTCGTGACGACAGGGCCGACTGGCTTCTGGTTCATCTCTTCCGTCGGCCGTATCCCCTTCATGCGGACGATTTCCGTCATCATTTCCTTAAAGACCGGCGCTGCGACCTGAGCCCCATAATAGACGCCCTTAGGGTCGTCGACGACGATGAGGACCAGGAACCGCGGGTCTTCTAAAGGACCGAAACCGATAAAGGAGCCGACATACTGGCCGTCGGCGTATCCCGTACTGTCTTCGGTCTTCTTCTGGGCCGTGCCGGTCTTACCGCCAAAGTGATACCCTTCGATTTTGGCACTCTGACCGCCACCGATGGAAACTTCTTCACCCATGAATTTACTGATAGCTTCGGCCGTCCCGGCGTTAATCGGCTGTCCGACTTCTTTCGGTTCTGTCTTTTTATAAATGGATCCGTCAGGATTGTCGATTTCTTTGACTAGGAACGGCTTCATCATGTGGCCTCCGTTGGCGATGGCACTGAAAGCCTGTACCATCTGGAGGGGCGTGACGGCGATGCTCTGGCCGATCCCCATAGTAGCCGTATCGACGATGGACATCTTATCCGGGTCGAACAAGATGCCTTCCTGTTCACCTGACAGTTCGATGCCCGTAATCGTGCCAAAGCCAAAGCGGCGGGCGTAATTCGTCAGTGTCTTGCCGCCGGTCGTCACGGCGACATGGACCATGCCGGTATTGATGGAATACATGATGATTTCCCGCAAGGTCACGTCGCCCATCCCCTTGTGGTCCCAGTTGTAAATCGTCCGGTCGGCGACGTGGATAGACCCTTTATCATGATAAATATCCCCTAAGTGCCATTTCCCGGAATCCAGGGCCGCTGCGGCCATGAGCGGTTTAAAAGTCGACCCCGGTTCGTAGACATTGACGACGGCCCGGTTCTTATAAGCTTCCTTATTGCCCTTGCTGTAATCATTCGGGTCATACGTAGGCCGGCTGGCCATGGCCAGGATTTCACCGGTCTTAGGATCCATAACGATGATCGAAGCGCCAAAAGGATGGCTCCGGGACATGATGCCATCCAGGCCCTTTTCAGCGACATACTGAATGGTACTGTCCAAGGTCAGGCAGACGGACCGTTCCTTATCAGGCAGGATCCGTTTCAAGGCCGACGAAAAGACAGGGATGTTGTGGTTATCGGTCTGCAGGCGGAAGGTCTGCTTGCTGCCGCGGATCTCATCATCCAGCATCATTTCGATGCCTTCCAGGCCATGGTCATTTTCACCGACAAAGCCGATGACCTGGGCGGCCATCGAGCCGTTCGGATAAAAGCGTCGGTTTTCATCGCGGAAAGCCAGGCCGTGCAATTTTTCTTCTTTAATGATCGATTCAACGGCTTCATATTTTTCATGGTCCATCTGGCGGTCGAGCCAGACAAAGGCCGTATCCTCTTTCAACCGGTGTTCGATAACATCTTTGGGAATCCGCAAATACGGTGCCAATAAATCAGCCACCACTGCCGGATCCTCGTTGAGCATGGTCGGGTCGGCATAAAGGGACTTGGACATCTCGCTGATGGCCAGGACCTTGCCGTTGCGGTCGAGAATCATACCCCGCGGCGATTGCAGGTTCCGTTCGACCTGCGTCTGCTCCTGGGCTTCTGCTACACGTAGTTCATGATTGATGACTTGTTCCTTGAATAGATTTCTGACAATGCCCGCTCCGATGAGTGCAAAAATACCCATACAAATAATCATGCGGATACAAATGCGATGCTTCAAGGTCTTTTCATTCTTATCCATGATGCCCTGCCCCTTCATGACGCTTCAGCCAGCGCCGGGCTGCTTCGGCCAATACATCGGCATCATTTACCAGTTCCTGGTTCTGGACCCGTTTCAAGAGGACCCGCAGGCAGTCGCCGGTCTGACGGCCGCAAGCCTCGGGAATCCGTCGGTCGTAATGCAGGTCTTTGGTACTGACTGGCATGGCTTGGGCCAGTACGGCCATATAGGCCCCGAAAGATTCCGTCCCTTCTGTGCTGGCGTCGGCATGACCGCAGCCTAAAATATCACCACAGGCAACGGCCGTAGCCTGCCCGACAGCTTCGACGAGCTCCTCAGTCCGGCGGAAAGGCCCGTCGAGGGCTTCATGGCGCAGCCACTTCTGTACATCGCCTTCGGCCGTATTGGCAAAGAAATGGAATTTCATATGCGTCTTGACCAGCCAGGCCACGCGCTGGGCAAAGGCTGGTTTCTTATGCCAGCGCAGTAAAATGGCTTCCGCCAGTTCCGCTCCTTTGGCATCGTGGCCATAATCGGTGTAACGGCCCTTATGGACCCCACGGATTCCCGGCAGGCCCTTGGCGATATCGTGAAATAACGCCGCATATCGGATAGTCAGGTCCGGCGGCGTATGAGCGACGGTCGCCAAGGTATGCACCCAGGCATCGAAGAGATGGAAAGGCTTCGACTGCGGCGTTTCCGGCAGATGGCTCAATTCCGGCAGGATCGGGACGGCTTCATAGCAGCCTTTCACCTTCTGTCGGCACGAACAGCTACCGAGACCGGTGCGGACCAGGATATCCAGCCCCCGATAAGCCGCCGGCGTAACCATGAAGCGGTCCATTTCATTGACGACTCGTTCTAAAGACAAGCCGGAAACGCGGCCAAAGGCCTTTGGCATGGCCTGGATCAATTCTTTTGAAGCCATGAAGTCGAGCTGGCCAGCAAAGCGGCAGGCCCGGAACAACCGCAAGGCATCTTCCTGGAAGCGGCGGACCGGATCGCCGACAGTGACCAGCCGCTTCTTGCGTAAATCTTTCTGGCCACCGACGTAGTCGTAAATATCGCCGCGCCAATCCATGGCCATGGCATTGACCGTGAAGTCGCGGCGCAGGACGTCTTCACGCAGGGTATCGGCATACCAGACCGTATCGGGACGGTGGCTGTCTTCTCCATAGGCTTCGCCGCGGAAGGTGGCGACTTCAAAAGTCTGGCCACCGACGACAACGACGACGATGCCGAAGGCTTCGCCATGGATTTCAACCGTATGCCAGCCTTCTTTTTCGGCAACAGCCCGTATATCTTCTGGCCGGGCAGACGTGGTAATGTCGTAATCATGCGGCTCTTTCCCCATGAGCAGGTCGCGCACAGCACCGCCGACGACATAGGCTTCAAAGCCTGCATCTTCTAAAGCTGTCAATAGCTGACAGGCTCGTTCTTCCATTTTCCCGGCCTTCCTTTCACAAAAAATTAACTGATGTTATATTATATCACGAATGGATGCGCCTGACCACTACCTGCCCCCTTTTGATTATGGTATAATAATGACATTATAATAGTGCGAGGTGATAGGATGGATACCGGTTTAATACATATATATTGTGGTGACGGCAAGGGCAAGACGACGGCTTCATTGGGGCTGGTCCTTCGTTGTGCCGGCCGGGGCGGCAAGGTCCTCTTCGCGCAATTTCTCAAGGGCCGGCCGACGGGCGAACTGGAAGCCCTCAAAGCCCTGACGCAGGTCACGGTCCTGAGGGGAAAAGCCATGACCAAGTTCACGTTCCAGATGACAGCAGACGAAAAAAAAGAGACCTGCCAAGCCCAGACAACACTGTTGCAAAAAATCCAGGACTTCTGCGAAAAGCATCACCCCGACCTGGCCGTCTGCGATGAGCTCGTCGGCGCCTGTGCCCTGGGACTCGTCCCGGAAGAACAGGTCATCCATTTCTTAAAAGGAAAACCGGCTCATACAGAAGTCGTCCTGACCGGCCGCAATCCCAGTCCGGCATTGCTGGACTTAGCCGATTACGTTTCTGAAATCAAGAAAATCAAACATCCCTTTGACCGGGGCATTGCCGCCCGCATCGGGATTGAAGAATAACCTGGAGGGGGAAGCAAAGATGATCGATATTCTCGAAACAGTACGCAAAGACCAGGGCGAACTCGTCGCCTTGCGCCGCCATTTTCATGAACATCCGGAACTGTCCAAACAGGAAGACCAGACCTTGGCCTACATTGCGGAAACATTGAAAGGCTATGGCATTTCCTATCGCATAATCGATAAAGGCGGACTCATCGCCTGGATCGATGGCAAAGGCCCAGGCAAGACCCTGCTCCTGCGGGCCGACGTCGATGCCCTGCCCATTGAGGAAGGCGAGAAGAACTTATCCCGTCCCCGCGTCTGCCGCTCCCAGAACCACGGCGTCATGCATGCCTGTGGGCACGACGGCCACATGGCCATGCAGCTCATGGCCGCGAAATGGCTCAACCGCTGGAAGGACCAGTGGGACGGCACAGTCGTCTTGATGTTTGAACGAGGCGAAGAGGAATCAGGGCCTTTGGAATATCTCCTGCGCTACTTGGAAACCGATAGTCCCTGGCATATCGACGCCTGCTACGCGACCCACGTCCGCTGGGATATTCCGGCAGGCAAAGTTGCTATCTGCCACGAAGCTCCCATGGCCGGCGGCTTCGGCTTTGAAATCCGCATCGACGGCCACGGCGGCCACGGCTCCCGGCCGGACCTGGCCGAAAGCCCCATCGACTGCTTCCACGACTTCTACGGCAATATGCAGGCCCTGCGGATGCGGGCTGTACCACCGAAAGAATGTCTGACTTTCTCCATCGGCAGCCTGCACAGCGGTGACGTCCTCAACGTCATCCCCAACAGCCTGACCTTTGCCGGCACCTGCCGCTTCTTCAGCTACGACCACGCTGGCAAGCGCTTCTATGAAGAATTTAAGCGCATCCTCGCCAACGCCTGCCAGACCTATGACTGCCGCTATGACATCCTGCACATGCCGGAACCGCTCTTTGAAGTTCAGAACAATCCGGTCTGCGTCGGAATCGCCGAAAAAGCCGTCGAAAAATATATCGGCACCGATGCCCTCACGGACTGCACGCCCTGGATGGCATCGGAAACCTTCGCCCTCACCTCCCGCCTTTACCCGGGCGTCCTGACTTTTACAGGCATCGAAAACAAAGAAAAAGGCTGCGGTGCCAATCACCACACGCCCGAATTTGACCTCGACGAAGACGGCCTGACCTACGGCGCCGCCACCTGCCTAGGCTTCGCCTTAGAGTACCTGTCGCAAAAACCGGATATCCCCTTCCAGCGGCCAGATGAACCACTCGATAAACTCGTCGCACGGAATATATGAAAAAATGGCTTGCCGCATATGCGACAAGCCATTTTAAGTGGTTAGTGGCTAGCAGTTAGTGGTTAGCAGATGGTTTTAAATTTAAACCCTCTTCTACAACCCCCATGCTACAAACTATCCTTATGTCTCGGATAGATCAAGGCATAGAAGGTCAGGAGGGCACCGATTTCGCCGATGACCATGATGATGCCCATGGGAATGGCCGTATGGTCGCCAGCGATGCCGACGACAGGGGCCATGACGGCGCCGCTGATCATGGAAAAGAATCCGATGAGAGCCGATGCACTGCCGGCACTGCGTCCCTGGTCCTGCATAGCCATGGAAAAACTGCTGGTGCTCATCATGGACAGCGTCGATACGGTCAGGAACAGGAGGACCATGATGACCGGCAGCGGCATGCCGGTACTGAAGGCTGCCAGCAGGGCCACGCTGCCGACAGCGGCCAGGAACAAGGAAAACCGCAGGAGTTTCCAGTCAGCAATGCGGCCTGTCAACCGACCCGTAACGGCACCGTTGATCATGAGGCCGACACCATTGATGCCAAAGATGAGGCTGAAAGCCTGAGCCGATACGCTGTAGACGTTCTGGAAAACAAAGGACGATCCGGAAATATAGGCAAAAAAGGCGGCAAAAGCAAAGCACTGCATGATACAATGCCCCATGAAATAAGGCTGACGGAACAGGGCCGTAAAGCCGTTCAGACTGGCCGCCATGCCACCGGAAACGCGTCGCCGCTGAGGCAGGGTTTCACGCATCAAACCGGCCGATACGGTCAAGAGCAGCCCGACAATGGCAATGAAAAGGAAGACGCCTTCCCACGGGGCAAAGCGCAGGATCTGGCCGCCGATGACGGGAGCCAGGATAGGAGCAATCCCATTGACCAGCATGAGCATGGCAAAGAGACGCGTCAAGGCACTGCCCTTGCAGATATCGCGGGCAATGGCCCGGGACAGGACGATACCGGCACCGCCGGCGCATCCCTGAATGAGGCGGAAGATGAGGAAAATCTGAATGGACGGCGACCAAATACAGCCCACCGTCGACAAGGTGAAAATAGCCATGCCGACCATCAGGGGTAGGCGCCGACCCTTATCGTCGCTGATAGGACCGACGGCAATTTGCCCCAGGGCCATGCCGGCCATGGAAGCCGTCAAGGTCAGCTGGATAACCGACGGCGTAACGCCAAATGCCGTCATCATCGACGGCAGGGCCGGCAGGTACATATCCGTCGACAACGGGGCAATCGCCGCCAGCATCCCTAACAATACGGTCATGAGCAAAAGCCAGCGGCTCCGCTTATTCTGTGTCATCATGATAATCTCCTTTCGCCAACAGCTCCGGTACTTCATCCAGGCTGTGACAACATTTCCAGGCCAGGGCCTGTACGTCTTTGGGAATGGTAAGTAAATCGGGAATCCAGATAGACGGGATTCCCGCCGCATGGGCGGCAAGGATACCATTTTCGGAGTCTTCCAACACCAAAGCCCGGGACGGTTCAACGAGGGCCTTGTCGCAAGCCATGAGGAACACATCGGGAGCCGGCTTGCCATGGGCTGCCTCTTCCCCGCTCTGGACAACGGAAAAGAAGGAGGCCACGCCTGTTTTATCTAATAAATATTCAATCAATGCCCGCGGTGACGACGAGGCGACGGCGCAAGCCATCCCTGCTTCCCTGGCATAGTGCAGGACCTGGAGCAACCCCGGTTTGACAGGGATATCATGAGTACGGTAATAGTCCAGCTGCAAGGCCACTTTTTCCCGACAAATGGCATCATATGGATAGGACGGCCCAAAAGCATCGTCACAGATAGCCCGGATGCGCCGATTATCACGGCCAAGCATGTGGTCGAACACCGGTCGGTCCAGATCGAATCCATATCGGGCTGACACGTCCCGCCAACAACGATAAGAAATAGGCTCCGTGTCAAACATGGTCCCATCCATATCAAAAATAAGTAATTTTCGTATATTCATACATCCTCCTCAACATATAATTTACAAACTTATTATTTTCTAAGTTTCCTTTCTATTATATAGAAAAATCACGGAATTGCAATTCTTAAAGGCAAAATACTCAATAACTATTCCCATTTTCGATAGTATCATGACTTTTTAGCAATCCAGTTATTCTCATTTTCTTTCTCGTTATATCTTGTATCTCTTGATATCTCTGCTATAATGGAGGGAATCAGAAAGCTGGGTGACTTTATATGATCGAATTTATTATCCGCCGCTTCATCAAGAACTATGAAGACACAGACGATAAACACGTCCGTGAACAATACAGCATCCTCGGCGGTATCTTAGGTATTCTCTGCAACTTATTCCTCTTTGTCAGCAAATTTCTCGTCGGCATGATGAGCAACAGCATCGGTATCTTATCCGATGCCTTCAACAACCTGACCGATATGGGCTCGTCATTCATCTCCATCATCAGCGCCAAGCTGAGCAACCGGCCGCCAGACAAAGAACATCCCTTCGGCCATGGCCGCTTCGAATATCTGGCATCGCTTACCATTTCCATCATCATCCTCGTCGTCGGCTACAAGCTCTGTGAAACGTCGATTGAAAAATTCTTTGAACCGGAAGATATGGAATTTTCCTATTGGAGCATCGGTGTCCTCGTCATCTCTATCGCCGTCAAGGTCTGGATGTGCCTTTATAACCGCTATATCGGCAAGAAAATCAATTCCGGCGTCAATGACGCAACAGCTGCTGACAGCATTACCGATGCCATCGCCACGACGGGCGTCCTGGTCGCTACCATTGCCCAACAATTCACGACCCTGCCCATCGATGCCGCTGCCGGCACGGCTATCGGCTTGATGATCATGTACGCCGGCTACGGCATTGCCAAAGACGTCATCAACATCCTCCTGGGAAAGGCGCCAGATCCGGAACTCGTCCGGGGCATCGTAGCCATGGCTTTGAAATGTCCCCACGTCGTCGGCGTCCACGACATCCGCATCCACGACTACGGCCCGGGCCGCATGTTCGGCTCGATCCACGCCGAAGTCCCGGATAAAGCCGACCTGGTCGAAGTCCACGCCGCCTTGGACGTCCTGGAAGACGAATTGCAGGACAAGTACCACATGGAAGTCAACATCCATATGGACCCGCTCTGCACGGACATCCACCAAATCAACGCCGTCCGACGCGTTTTGGACCAGATCGTCCACGAAAAATATCCCCGCTATCATACGGACCACCTGCGCATCACGTCAGGCCGCGCCCGGCTCAATGTCATCTGTGACATCCACATCCCGCCGGCAGAATATAACGTCGAAAGCATCGCCCGCATCCGCCGGGACATCAACGATTCTATGAGAAAATACAACGATAGATACCGCGTCGTCCTGGCTAAGATCATGGCTGACCCGGGGAAATGACAAAAAGAGGCTGTCGCGTTAAGGCAGCCTCTTTTTGAGTATTAAGTTTGCAGTTTGTAGTTTGTAGTGAACTCCATACTACAAACTGTAAAGCAAAGGGACCTTGCATGATGACAGAAGCCTTCATACGTCTCACTGCACGACGAGGGACCGCGGTTCCAGCATGGCCTGCAGCGTTTGCCGCAAATCTTCTGTCGTTTCTACCCAATATTTTTCATTGGTCAAAATCGTCTTGCGGCTTCCCATGAGGTGGAAATAGACCTTGACCGGTCCCGGATGCTGTTCCAGGACCTGGCCGATGCGGCCGGCCAAGTCGGTCCGTTCCAGGTGAGCCGGAATCTTGATGAACAGTTTCGCACCCATGCCGGGATGCCAGTAGTCACCGGCCTGACGGGCTGCCGAAGAGGAAACGGCTGCCGGCTGCACGGGTTCTCCCTTTTCCTGGTCCAGCGGCTTCACTTCTTCTGCCAGAATCTGGATACTGTCGTCGTTGATGTCGGCCCGGCCGCGGATGGCGACGGCCATATCGACGGCAACAGCCTGCTGATAACGGGCATAGGTCTTGGGAAAGACGACGACCGACACGGTATGGGTGAAGTCTTCCACGGTAATGATGGCCATTTGTTCATTGCGCTTGGTCATGACCTGTTTCTTAGCCGTAATCAAGCCGCCGACATTCATCAGCTTGCCATCATATTGGCGTCCGTCGTCCCCATAGAGGACGGACAAAGGCGTCAATTTCTTCATGATATCCTTATATTTATTGAGGGGATGGCCGCTAAAATAGAAGCCATCGTATTCTTTTTCCATAGCCAGGCGCATTTCAATGGGATATTCGTCGATATCAGGATATTCCAGTTCCGTCATGACCGTTTCTTCATCATCGAAAAGCCCCATTTGTCCCGACGCATAATCTTTCTGGCTCAAAGAACCCATGGCGATAGCCTGGTCGATGACGGCCATGAGCTGGGACCGCTTTTTGCCAAAAGAATCCATAGCGCCGCATTTGATCAAGCTTTCCAGCGCCCGCTTGTTGACGATATGGTAATCGACGCGGCTGCAAAAATCGCCGAGCGACGTAAACGGGCCGCCTGCTTCGCGGGCCTTGACGATGGCGTCGATGGCATTGCCACCGACGCTCTTGACGCCAGACAGGCCGAAGCGGATGGCCCCGTCCTGAACGGAGAACATGGATACGCTGGCATTGACATCCGGCGACAGGACCTGGACGCCGTGACGGCGACATTCTGCGACGTAGTAACTGATTTTACTGACATCGTTGATCATGCTGGTCATGGTCGCCGCCATGAATTCCGGCCGGTAATGGGCCTTGAGGTACGCCGTCTGCCAGGCTACGTAAGCATAGGCGGCAGAGTGGGATTTATTGAACCCATAGCCGGCAAAATAGACCATGAGGTCGAAGACCTTGTTGGCAATGTCGTCGGGAATCTCATTCTTCCGCGTCCCTGCCAGGAAATTCGCCCGCTGGGCGACCAGGATGGATTCTTTCTTCTTGCCCATGGCGCGGCGCAGCAAATCAGCCTGGCCCAGGGAAAAGCCCCCCATGACCGAGGCGATCTGCATGACCTGTTCCTGATAGAGGATGACACCATACGTATCTTTCAAGATCGGCTCCAGCAGCGGGTGCAGGTAGGTGACCTTCTTTTCCCCGTGACTGCCTTTGATGAAGTCATCAACCATGCCGCTGCCCAAAGGCCCCGGACGATACAAGGCGACGAGGGGGATCATGTCTTCGAAATGCTTCGGTGCCAGTTCCTTGACCAGGTTGGTAATGCCCGATGATTCCATCTGGAAGACGCCGGCCGTGTCGCCTTCGGTCAGGAGCTGGCACGTTGCCGGGTCATCCAGGGGGATGGCATTGATATCCAGGTCGATGCCGTGGTCTTTTTTAATCATCTTGACGGCATCACCGATAACGGTCAGCGTCCGCAGCCCCAGGAAGTCCATCTTGAGCAGGCCCAGTTCTTCGACGAGGTCCTTTTCATACTGTGTCGTCAAGTCGCCTTCCTTGGAATGTTGGACCGGCACGTAGTCATCGACAGGCGCCGCCGAGATGACGACACCTGCGGCGTGAGTCGACGAATGGCGGACCAGGCCTTCCAGGGATTTGCCGAAATCGACGAGGCGGTGGACCGTAGCGTTATGTTCATATTCCTCGCGAAATTCCTTGCTCATCTTCAAGGCCTTGTCGAGGGTCATGCCCAATTCATTGGGGACCAGCTTGACGATGCGGTTCACTTCACTCAAGGGGATATCGAGGACGCGGCCGACATCGCGCAAGACAGCCTTTGCCGCCAGTGTCCCGAAGGTGATGATCTGCGATACGTGGTCGACGCCATACTTCCGGGTAACGTAGTCGATGACGCGGCCCCGGTTTTCATAGCAGAAATCCATGTCGATATCCGGCATGGTGACGCGTTCCGGATTGAGGAAGCGTTCGAAGAGGAGGTCGTACTTGAGCGGGTCCAGTCCGGTAATGCCCAGCAAATAGGCGACGACGGACCCGGCAGCCGAACCACGGCCAGGGCCGACGGGGATTTCATGGTCGCGGGCATATTTGACGTAATCCCAGACGATGAGGAAGTATGACGGGAACCCCATGGTGTCGATGACACCTAATTCATAGTCCAGGCGCTGGCGGACTTCCGCTGTAATGGGGTCGTATTTTTCCGGCAGGGCCTGCTCGCAGAGCTTGCGCAAATACGACGAATCCGTTTCCCCTTCCGGTACCGGGAACTGCGGCAGATGGCGTTCATCAAAGGAGATTTCGACGTTGCATTTATCGGCGATTTCCAGCGTCGTATCCAGGGCTTCAGGCATATCGGCAAAGAGGTCCGCCATTTCGTCGCCGCTCTTCATATAAAACTCATTATTATAGAAACGGAAATGCGACGGGTCATCGAGGGTACTGCCCGTAGAAATACAGAGCTTGACTTCCTGTGCCGCTGCGTCACTGGGGTCGATGTAATGGTAATCATTGGTCGCCACCAGCTTCAGACCGTACTCCCGGGACCAGCGCTTGAATACCGTGCGGACGACTTTTTCCTCGGGAATCCCGTGATTCTGGACTTCCAAGTAAAAGTCATCCTTGCCGAAAATAGAGACCAGGCGATCCAGCGTCCGCTTGGCCCCTTCTTCATTATGATTGAGGATATCCTGCTGGATGTGGCCTTCGATGCAGGCACTCATGGCGATAAGGCCTTCATGATACTGTTCGAGCAGATCATAGTCGACACGGGGCTTGTGATAATTATTTTCCCCATCGACGAAGCCTTTGGACACGATTTTGATGAGATTATGATAGCCCTTATTGTTCTTGGCCAGCAAAATCAGATGGCAAAGCCGTTCCTTGGTCTTCTTTTCAAAACGGCTGCCCCGGGTCATATATACTTCACACCCCAGAATCGGCTTGATGCCTTGGGCTACGGCTTCTTTATACAGATAAATGACACCGTACATATTGCCATGATCCGTAATCGCCACAGCCGGCATGTTCAACTCCTTAGCCCGCTTCACCATGTCGGGAATCTTGCACAAACCGTCGAATAAACTGTACTGAGTATGAACATGCAAATGAACGAAAGGCCGCATCCAGAAATCCTCCTTCAAAAAAAATCGCTAATGAGATAAAGTTATCCGTAATAGGGTATTATACCACATTAGCGATAAGATTGTTAGGGGGGCGTTTAGGCAGTTCGCAGGCCGCCTCGGATTCAAATGCCACTAATCGGCAACAGATTCAAATTGACGACATCGCCTCGAGTGACCCGCGGCTCGTGGAAAATAGTGATTCGTGGCTCGTAAAAGCCTGCCATTATACTCGAAAAGGCTGTGATGAAATCTCACAGCGGGACGCACAAGGCTCCCTTTATAGGGGAGCTGGCCGCCAAAGGCGGTCTGAGAGGTTAAAGGTCGGCCCCTACGCACAGGGCCGTGGGCCGTGTATTTTTGCGGCCGGTCACCTGCAAACCGCGGCCTGCGGATTTGCTTCATCACTCCCAGTCGTCGTACTGGTTATCGTCGTACTGACTATCGTCATCGGGGTTATCCCAATTTCCGTCGTAATCGCGGCTTGCCCGTTCCTGCTCTTTATTCCGTTCGTGGAGTTCATGCAAAATCAGTCCGGTTCCTACGGCGGACAGGAAGGCGGCATCGTCGGCATCGAGCTGATGTCTGCTCTTGGTATTTTCTGAGGCTGGCTGGATGTTTTCTTTTTCAAGGGCTGCTGCCTTTTCTCTTTCTTTTTGTTCGGCTTGTTTCTGGCCGCTGCGCCGCAGGGCGCAGACGATGACGAAGGTCGTCAAGGTCGCTGCAATGATGGCTTTCAAAGGGTCCGTGACGCCGAGCCACATATAGAGTTTAGCAATCCCTGTAATCAGTAAAAATAAGAAGATGATGAACCAAGCTGGCATAGCGCTCACCTCATATCATAAAAAAACATAGTTCCTATACTTTTATTATATCACGACTCGATTATTCTGAAACGTTTAACAGATTCTGCTCCCCTTACAAGCCTGTCTTTTTATGGTAAAATGGGAACAACGTCACAATATTTTATCATCAAGGGGGCTTTTATTCATGCTCAATCAAGTTTCTGTATTCGCTGAAAACACAAAAGGCGCCTTGCGCAAGATGACGTCGGTCCTGGCCGATGCCAATATCAATATCTACACGATGCTGGCCAATGACAGCGCCGAATTCGGCATCATCCGCCTCATCGTCACCGACCCGGAACTGGCTGTTGCCAAATTACAGGAAGCCGGCTATCAATGTCATGCAGACAAAGTCGTCGCCGTCGAAATGGGCGATACGCCGGGCTGCCTGGACAAGATTCTCGACAATCTCCGCCTGGCCAACATCTCCATCGATTATCTGTACATTTCCTATAATCGCCAGGCTGGCACACCGGTTGCCATCTTCAAGACCCGCGAAATGGAAACGGAAACGTTCCTCCGCGGGAAAGGGTACACCTTGTTGGATACATTTTAAAAAAAAGGCGCTGTCGCACGTGCGACAGCGCTTTTTTAGTGGCTAGTGGTTAGTGGGTGGTCTTAAATTCAAAGAAAAGCGGGACGCCTTATCAGGACGGCCCCTACGTTGCGTCCATAAGGCCGCTACGAACCACGAACCACTAATTACAATAATTCTGCCATGTCGTAGATGAGGCGTTCCGATTTTTCCCAGCCCAGGCAGGGGTCGGTGATGGATTTGCCATAGGTGCCTTCGCTAATTTTCTGGTTCCCGTCTTCGATGTAGCTTTCAATCATCAAGCCTTTGACCAGCTGTTTGATGTCGGCCGAATGTTTACGGCTGTGGATGACGTCTTTGGCGATGCGGATCTGTTCCAAGTATTTCTTGCCTGAGTTGGCATGGTTGGCGTCGACGATGACAGCCGGATGGGCCAGGTCACGCTTGCCATAGGCTTCGTACAGGCGCTGGAGGTTTTCATAATGATAGTTGGGCATACTGTTGCCGAAACTGTCGACGTAACCGCGCAGGATGGCATGAGCCAGCGGGTTCCCCTTTGTGCGGACTTCCCAGCCGCGGAAGAGGAAGTCCTGTGTATGCTGAGCTGCTTCGATGGAGTTGAGCATGACCGAAATGTCACCAGATGTCGGGTTCTTCATGCCTACAGGGATACCGACCCCACTGGCAATCATGCGATGGAATTGGTCTTCGACAGACCGAGCACCGACGGCCGCATAGGACAAGAGGTCCGACAGGTAGCGGAAGATTTCCGGATAGAGGACTTCTTCAGCACAGGTAAAGCCCGTTTCGCGGACGACGCGGGCATTCATTTCACGGATGGCGATGATGCCGCCCAGCATGTCTTCCTTGCCTTCCGGGTCGGGCTGGTGGAGCATGCCTTTGTAGCCGACGCCGATAGTACGCGGTTTGCTGGTATAGACGCGCGGAATGATGAAAATTTTATCTTTGACCTGTTCCTGGACTTTGACCAGGCGGTGGATATAATCGAGGACGGCCGGTTCGTTATCGGCCGAGCAGGGCCCGATGATGAGCAGGAAACGGTTGTCTTTCCCTGTCAGGATGTCCTTGATTTCTTCATCCCGTTTCGCCTTGATGGCTTTGACCTTGTCGTCGATGGGAAATTGTTCCATCAATTCCTGCGGTTCCGGTAATTTACGGATGTATTCCATTTGCATTTCCATTGGTATCTTCCCCCTGAATAAAAGTGATGTTGGTCACATTATATCACAGGTCAGGCGCTTTCCCTATAGGGAAAATCAGCCCAGGCGAACAGTAAACGTTATACGTTGGGCTTTATACGACACATTGATTTTACCGTCCATGAGTTTCGTCAATTCTTCGGCCATAGACAGGCCGATGCCATAGCCGGCTTTCTGGCTGTTATGGGACGTATCGCCGCGGTAGAAGCGTTCAAAGAAGCGGGAATAGTCGACATTGGCCCCATCGGCATAGGTATTGGTCACGGCGACGACAGCCCCCTTTCCCAGGCGGGGACGGCGCAGGGAAACTTGGATGTCCCCGTGGTCATCGCAGTACTTGACGGCATTGTCGACGAGGATATTGACCAGTTCATACAGGCATTTGCTGTCGCCTTTGACGTGGATGCCATCGGCAATATCGGTATGCAAGGTCTTTTCCGCATCGACTGCCAGCTGCTGGAAGGATTCGGCGACAGACCGGACCGTGGCCGACAAGTCGACATCGGTAATAACCAGATCGACTTGCGAGCGTTCGCCCATCTTGGACAGCATGATCAGGTCCTGGATAAGATTGGACAGGCGGCGGACCTGCTTGAGGATGCTGTCTGTCCACTGACTCTGGCCGTTGAGCATCTCGATGGCTTCGGCATTGGCTGAAATGATGGCAATCGGCGTCTTAAGCTCATGGCCGGCGTTGGTGATGAATCGTTTCTGGTTCTCCATGTTGCGGACAAAAGGCCGGATAGCGATGTTGCACATGGCCGCCAGGATGAGGACGTAAAGGATGACACAGCCCAGGCCGAACCAGAGAGAATAGCGAAGGAACGAGGAGACGGCGGCAACATCGCGCGTACAGTCGAGGATAACGATGAGGAAACTACCGTCGTCGTCAGGCATGATCATATAGGCATAACTGGCCCGTCCTTTCTTGAAAAATCCCTGGTTCTCCCCGCTTCTCCTGGCTTCGGCAACGGTCGTCCGGGCGTATTCGATGGCTTCCTTTTCAGAAAATGAGGCGATATGCTGGATGTCGATATGCTGTGCGTAGCCATCGGCATTGACGAGGACGCTGAAAAAGCGTATCTGATAGGCAAATTCCGGCGTTTCTTCCGTCCACGATGGGTCGCTGAAGAAACTGCCGTCATCGCCGCCGATTTTTTGCGGCACAGCGCCATCATTATGGATGATATAGGTCAATACGGACATGACCTGCTGATGCATCCGCATGTAGGCAATGGTATTGATGAGGCCCAGGGCGCCACCGAGGACGACGAGGACGCCGATTGTCGCCATGATGATGAATTTACGGCGCAGGCGTTTGATCATATTCATGGTCTAGACCTCCGCAGACGCTTCTTTCAAAGTCAGGACATAGTCCTGCCCTCTTTCGCCGACGATTTCGACATCGGCCTGGACGGCTTCGAGTTTTTCCCGTAAATAAGAGACATAAATAAAGACGATGCTATCGTCGACATCATCTTCGTCGCCCCATACATTGTCAAAAATCTGAGCTGTCGACAAGGCTTTGCCAACATTAGCCATAAAGAATCTCATGAGCTTCGTTTCCTTATTGGCCAGGCGGATGGAGTTGCGGCAGGCCAGTTCCTGTTCTTCCACGTCGAGTTCGACATTGCCGACGGTGAGTTTCGACGGTGTAAAGGCCGTCGACCGCCGCGTCAGAGAGCGCAGGCGGGCCAAAAGTTCCCCCATGGCGAAGGGCTTGGTCAGATAATCATCGGCACCGGCATCGAGGCCGGTAATGCGGTCGTCGATTTCGGCTTTGGCCGTCAGCATGATGATCGGCGTCATATTCCCTTTTTCACGGATTTCCTTCAAGGCCTGGACGCCGTCCTTCTTGGGCATCATGATATCGAAGATCATGCAGTCATACGACTGGGACAGGGCCTTATCGACGGCAGCCTGGCCATCATAGACGGCGTCCACTTCGTACCCGGAATGGGTCAGGATTGCCACTAAGGCAGCGGACATTTCTTTTTCATCTTCAGCTAAGAGAAGGCGCATGACAATTCCCCCTTATTCTTGTGCATGGATCAAATTGCGGATAGTCTGCATGGACACGTCGCACGATGCCAGTTCATCGGCACAGCGCTTGAGTTCCCGGACGATGAGTTCCGGATTCTTGATGTCATGCTTGTATTTCATCTGGTGTTCCAGGCTGGCCCAGGAATCCATGGCAATCGTGCGCAGCTGGACTTCAGCGTAAAAATGGCCCGGATTGGCGCCAGTCACGTCTTCATAAGGTTCTTCCAATTCCAAAATGACGTGGTAACTGCGGTAGCCATTGGGTTTGACGTGGCGGATATAATCTTTTTCTTCGACGATGCGGACGCCGTCCAGGCTTTTGAGGAAATCAATGGCCCTGTAAATATCATCGAGGAAGCAGCAGACGATGCGGATACCGATGGCATCGCGGATATCGTGGAGCGCCGAGTAAGCCGTCTGCGGCAGGCCCTTGCGGTCGCATTTCTCCCGCATGCTGTTTTCCGACTTGATGCGGTAAATCAGATGTTCATAAGCGGCTTCGCCCGTCTTTTTCTTCATATCATCACTATAAGCCTGGATACGGCCGATAATATCATTCAGTGTCGCGTCCAAAGCCGGTCCATAGGAACCGTAGATAGAATCCATAATAGTATCACCTCATTCTATAAGTGTTGGAATGTAGGAATATTATAGCATAGAAAAAGGCTTGTCGCACGGCGACAAGCCTTTTTAGTGGTTAGCCACGAGCCACGAACCACTAATCTTTCTTATTCGTTAAATAGTACGAAATGCGGCTCAGGCCGATGGACAGGTCTTCGCGGAAGACGAAGATGCCGTCTGGTACGGTCAGGCGCAGCGGTGCAAAGGACAGGATGCCCCGGATGCCGGCAGCGACCATCTGGTCGGCGACCTGCTGGGCAACGGCTGCCGGCGTCGTAATGATGCCGATCTGGATGCCTTCGCGCTGAATGACTTCGCCCATTTCGGAAATAGGCGTGACTTCGACGCCGCCGACGTTCTGGCCGATGATACGGTGATCGACGTCGAACAAGCCTGTCGTGCGGAAGCCCAGGCGGCCGAAAGTCTTATAGTTCGCCAAGGCCCAGCCGAGATGGCCGATGCCGGCGATGCCGATTTTCCAATGCTGCTGCAGACCGATGATTTCTACGATCTGCTGGCATAATTCGCTGACGTAATAGCCTACGCCCTTTTTCCCAAAAGCGCCGAAGCAGGTCAGGTCTTTACGGATCTGTTCCGGTGTAATGCCGAGTCGTTCCCCTAATTTTTCGGATGAGATAATATCGATTCCCGCATCTTGCAATAACAGCAAGTCCCTGTAGTACAGCGGCAATCGTTCGATGACAGCATCCGATATTGCCTTTTTCTGTCTCATGGATAATACCCTCCAACTATGTCCCAAGCTATTCCCTATAGCTATAAGTCATCTTATCTAGTGATAATAGTCACAAGCTTATTATATATCATTGTGAATTATTTCGCAAACTATTTTTTCTGTTTTTTTCACATTCTTCGCCGTACATATTGGCGAAAAGGGCGCTCATGAGCCAAAAGGTAAGTGAAATCTGGGTACTAAATAAATCGTAGTCGCTCATACCGCTGATGGCCAGGGACAAGACGGCGGCAGCCAGGCTCATGGCCAGGGAACGGTCAAAGGTATGTTCCTTATGGCTGCGCAAATAGCCGATGGCATACCAGGCATTGCCGAAGAAGAACCATAAGCCGAAAAAAAAGCCAGCCAGGCCCGTTTCAGCCAGGATGTTGAGGTACATATTATGGGCGTGGAAGATGACGATGCCCGCTTCCTGAATCAATTCATTATATACCGGATAGACGTGCTTGAAAGCGCCCCAGCCGATACCCAGGACGGGATGGTCGACGAACATGGCAATAGCCGCTTCCCACATGTCCATGCGCATAGACACGGACGTATCCGCTTCGCTGTGGCTGAAAATGGACATCAGGCGGTCGGCGACGCCACCGTGATAAAAGGCCAGGATCAAAGGACCTGCCAAAAAGAGGAGCCATACCCGTTTATCCCAGAAGAGGCCGAAGAAAAAGACCAGGGCGCAGACGCTGAGCCAGGCACCACGGGAATAGGTCAAAACCAGGCACAAGGCCAGGATGGCAAAAAAGGCCAGGTACATGACATGATGCCAGCGGTGGCGGGTACAGATCATCATCGACGCCGCCGCACTCATGATGATCAGCAGGAAGGCAGACAATAAGTTGGGGTTGTACAATGTCGAATACATGCGGCGCCGCAGCATGGGAAAGGCTGAATTATCGACCCATTCGGCTTCGTGGAGGGTCAGCATATGGGCATACTGGTACAGGCCGTACAGGGCGACGATGAAAGCACTGAGGAGGAGCGTCGAAAAGAGCAGGCGCCGCTCCCAGGAATGACGGACGAACAAGAGGATACCATAGTAGAGCACGACGTATTGCAAGACCGTGAAGACGTAAAAAGCCGTTCCCAAGAGGAAGTGTGGCGAGCCCACGAGGGACAGGAAGGCGGCCAGGGCAAAACCGGCTGCCGGCAGGGACAGCGGCGACTGGCGCAAGGTCAGTTTAGGATATTTTTTACAATAATAAAGCCCCAGTCCCAGGGCAATGATGAAAAAGCCTTCCATGATGAACAAGTTCAAAGGCATAAAAAAAACAGTCCCTGCCATGGCATAGACGACGCGCAGCCGTGCCCGCTCGGCTGGCGTACTGCCGGTCCGTATCATCCACTTCATATCTTTCGCTCCTTACATTCCGTGTAAAATATATGTATCATTTTACCATAACAAGGCGCAAAGGCGCAATGAAAAGGGCTTGTCGCACGGCGACAAGCCCTTTTTGAGTTTGAGGTTTGAAGTTGAAAGTTTGATGTAGAGAGGACAAAATTTAAAAGCCATCGCCTCAAACATCAAACCTCAAACATTTAAGAAAAAGGGTCCTCGCATGATGGCAGAAGCCTTCGTGCGACAACCCTTGTTTCGAGTTTGAAGTTTGCAATTGTCAAATATCACAATTCCATACGATATCTATCCCGGAAGTATTTCCGGACTTCTCCCTGGATGTACAGGGAGCCGACGATGCACAGGACCTGGTCCGGTTGGACTGCGGCCAGGGCTTTATCCAGGCCTTCGGCGATGGTGCCGGCCCAGTCGGCTTTACACGGCAGCATGGCCGCCATGGCTTTCGGGTCGGCCGAGCGAGGCGTCGGTGCCGGCGCGCAGATGACGTAATCGTCGTCGTGGAAGAGTTCCCGTACCATCTGGCTGTAATCTTTATCGGCCAGGACGGAGAACAGGAAGACCCGTTTCCGCGAGGCAAAGACATCTTCATAGGTCTTGCAGAAGGTATCGATACCGGCCGGATTATGGGCCCCGTCGAGGACGACGTCGATATCTCCGGCCTTGAAGACCTGGAAACGGCCTGGCCACTGGACGTGACGGATGCCGTTTTCCAGGACCGTCCGGGTCAGTTTCTTTTCATGGCGGGCCAGGATGAGCAGGGTCATGAGCGCAGCGGCACAATTCGTCCGCTGGTGTTTTCCCAAAAGCGGCAGGACCGTCGTAATGGCAAAGCCGTACTTTTCGCGGACCGTCACCATCTGCCCCGTTGCCGGGTCTTCCGGCCCGGCATTGCCGACGACGTCGAAACTGTGGTCCAGGGCGTAGAGGCGGCTGTGCTTTTCATAGGCCTTGCGAGCGATGACCTTCAAAGCGGCCCCATCAGCCGTCGTGACAACGGGGACACCTTCTTTGATGATGCCCGCCTTCTGTTCGGCAATGGCTTCGATCGTATTGCCACAGTATTTCATGTGATCCATGGCGACGTTGGTAATGACCGATACGACGGGGACGATGACGTTCGTCGAATCGAGGAGGCCGCCCAGGCCGACTTCGATGACGGCGTAATCGACGCCGATGTAGTCGAAATACCAGAAAGCGGCAGCCGTAATCATTTCAAATTCCGTCGGCCCTTCCCCGCCGGCAGCGACCATGGCCGTCACGGCGTCTTTGACGACGGCTACGGCTTTGGCGAAGTCGTCACGGGAAATATCGTGATGGTCGATATGGATCCGTTCCGTGTAATCTTCCAGATGAGGCGACGTATAGCGGCCCGTCCGGAAGCTGGCTTCCGTCAGGACGGAAGCGATCATGGCCGTCACCGAGCCCTTGCCATTGGTCCCGGTGATGTGAATGGTCTTATAGTTATTCTGGGGATTGCCCAGGCGTTCCAGTAAAGCCTGGATACGCCCGAGTCCCAGCTGGATGCCAAAGACATTGGCTGATTCCAGATAGTCGATTGCTTGTTCGTAGGTCATAACTACCTCTTAGAGTTTGGCCAAATCTTCCATGCGTTTGGTCAGAGCAGCCATCTTTTCCTGGTAATCGGCGAGCTTGCCCTTTTCTTTTTCGACGACCGCTGCCGGTGCTTTCGACAGGAAGCCCTGGTTGGACAATTTCTTGTCGAGGCGGGCGATTTCCTTCTGGAGCTTTTCCTGTTCCTTCTGGACACGGGCCGTTTCTTTTTCTACGTCGATGAGGTCTTTGAGCTGTAAGTAGACTTCAATGCCCGGGACGACGGCGACGACGGCATTTTCCGGTTTAGCATCGCCGGCAGCCAGGAGAGTTACTTTATCGGCAAAGGCCAGAGTATGGAAGTAATCTTCATAGGTCTTCAAAGTCTGAGCCATGTCTTCCGTAGCCGGGGCCAGGATGACCGGAGCCTTTTTGCCCATGGGGACGTTCGATTCGGCACGGAGGTTACGGATGCCCTTGATGGCTTCCATCATGGTATTCATGGTAGCGGCATCGGACGGGAAATTCCATTTATCCTGCGTCTTCGGCCAGGGAGCGACGATGATGCTTTCGCCTTCGTGAGGCAGGTGCTGCCAGAGATGTTCCGTGACAAAAGGCATGAAGGGATGGAGCATTTCCAAGGTGTGCGTCAGGACATAGACCAGGACGTACTGGACCGTATGCTTGTCTCGTTCGCTTTCAGCCTGGTAAAGGCGTTTCTTGGCCAGTTCGATGTACCAGTCGCAGTAGGAATTCCAGATGAAGTTGTAAACGGCATCGGCAGCGTCGCCGAGTTCAAATTTATCGAGGTCTTCCGTGACTTTGGCGACTGTTTCATTGAAGGATGTGAGGATCCAGCGGTCAGCCAAGGTCAGGTCTTTATCTTCAGGAACGAAGGTTTCGTCGAAATCGCCGAGGTTCATGATGACGAATTTAGAAGCGTTCCAAATTTTATTGGCAAAGTTGCGGTTCGCTTCGACGCGTTCCATGTAGAAGCGCATATCATTCCCCGGTGTGTTGCCCGTAACCAAAGTGAAACGCAATGCGTCGGCGCCATACTGTTCGCAGACGCCCAGGGGATCGATGCCATTGCCCAAAGATTTACTCATCTTGCGGCCCTGGCTATCGCGGACCAAGCCGTGGATGAAAATGTTCTTGAAAGGAATATCTTTCATGAATTCACAGGTCATGAACATCATGCGGGCAACCCAGAAGAAGATGATGTCATAGCCCGTGACCAGGACGCTGGTCGGGAAGAACTGCTGGAGATCCGGCGTTTTATCAGGCCAGCCCATGGTCGAGAAAGGCCAGAGGGCCGAGCTGAACCACGTATCGAGGACGTCCGGGTCGCGGTGGATATGTTTGCTGTGGCAGTGCTGACATTCCGTAATGTCTTCACGGCTGACAGACGACTTGCCGCAGTCGTCGCAGTACCAGACAGGGATCTGATGGCCCCACCAGAGCTGGCGGCTGATGCACCAGTCGTGGACATCTTCCAGCCAATGGTTGTAAATCTTGACGAAACGATCCGGGATGAATTTCGTGTGGCCATCTTCGACGGCTTTGAGGGCTGCTTCGGTCAGCGGTTTCATCTTGACGAACCACTGCTTGGTGACGAAGGGTTCGACCGTCGTCTTGCAGCGCGAGCAATGGCCGACGGCATGGGTCAATTCTTCGATATGATCGAGGAGGCCCAATTCTTTCAAGTCAGCGACGACGGCTTTACGGCAATCTTCACGGGTCATGCCGTTGTATTTCGCACCGGCTTTTTCGTTCATCGTACCGTCGAGGTTCATAATCATGATGGATTCCAGGTTGTGGCGCTGGCCCATTTCAAAGTCGTTCGGGTCGTGAGCCGGCGTAATCTTGACGGCGCCAGTACCAAAGCCGATATCGACGTAATCGTCAGCAATGACTTCGACTTCGCGGTCGACGAGGGGGACGACGACTTTCTTGCCGATGTACTTCTTCATGCGGTCGTCGTTGGGGTTGACAGCGACAGCCGTATCGCCCATGATTGTTTCCGGACGAGTCGTAGCAATCATGATATAGTCGTCTTCACCGACAACGGGGTATTTGATGTACCACAGATGGCCTTGCACGTCGGAATGGTCAACTTCGATGTCTGACAGGGCCGTATGGCAGTGCGGGCACCAGTTGGTAATGCGCTGGCCCTGATAGATGAGGCCCTTTTCGTAAAGCGTGACGAAGACTTCGCGGACGGCGCGGGCACAGGTGTCGTCCATGGTGAAGCGCTTGCGGCTCCAGTCGCAGGAAGAACCGAGGCGGCGGACCTGTTTTTCGATGCGGCTGCCGTACTGTTCCTTCCAGGCCCAGACGCGTTTGAGAAATTCTTCACGGCCGATGTCATAGCGGCTCTTGCCTTCTTCCTTGGCCAGCTGCTGTTCGACCTTTACCTGCGTAGCGATGCCGGCATGGTCTGTGCCAGGGATCCAGGCGACGTTATAGCCTTCCATGCGCTTGAAGCGGACGAGGATATCCTGCAGGGTATTGTCCAGGGCATGGCCCATGTGAAGCTGGCCCGTGACGTTCGGCGGCGGCATGACGATGCTGAACGGTTCTTTGCTCGGATCCGGATCCTGATGGAAGTAGCCATTCTTTTCCCAAAAATCATACCAGGACATTTCAATGTCGTTCGGTGCGTAAGCGCCTAACTGTTCCTTATTCCATTTCATCTGTGTTTTCCCTCCAAAACAAAAAAAGAGCATTCCCTCGCCTAAGGGTATTCCTTAGGACGAAAGAATGCTGAATCTTCCGCGGTACCACCTAATTTGCCGCTTGCACGACCGCTTCATGGCACAGGTAACGTCTGCTGGACGGGCAGGCCTTTCCTCCTGCCGGCTCCCGGGTGACGCGCCCTACCCTCTTTGGATGCCCTCGCACCATTCCTGGCATCTCGCTGACAAAAAGAAGTAAAGCTTCTTCCGCTCATCGCCTTTATGTGATAAACATTGTAGCAATTTTACCTGGGCCTGTCAAGGTATCTCCGCGTAAAATCAATAGACCCCTTGTTTGAATAAAGTCATCATTTCCATGGTCAGGCTGGCTTTTTCCGTGTCTTCCGGAATGTCCTGCCGGTCGATCCAGTCGGCCGTGGCCAGTTCACCGTGGTCGACTTTCAACGTATCATCGCCGTCGAGGTCGCAGAAGAAGCCAAAGAGGAGCGTATCCGTAAAGCACCAGGGCTGGCTCTTGTAGAACTGCAGATTCTTGACCTTGATGCCCACTTCTTCCATGACTTCCCGATGAACCGTCTCTTCGATGGTTTCGCCGACTTCGGCAAAGCCAGCCAGCAAGGCGATATTCTTATATTCCCGGCCGGCGTACTTCGAGACCAGGAGTTTATCGCCGTGACGGACGGCGACGATGACGGCCGGGCAGATGCGGGGATAGATCATGGTATGGCAATGGTCGCAGTGCACCATGCGTTCACTCTCGCTGTGTGCCATGGGACGGCCGCAGTGGCCGCAGAAAATGTGGTTGCTGTACCAGTTATGCAGGGATAACCCGGCGATGCCGGCAAAGGCCAGGTAACGCGGCCGGGCAGCGCGCATGAAGTTGATAGAGACGTAAGCAAAGCCATCCCGTTCCGGCAGGGCTTCCTTAGCCAGGTAGAACTGGGCCTTGTCTTCGGCAAAAAGCCAGCGGAACTGGTCTGTATCCACGTCGGCATAATCGCGATAGACCGGGTAGGTAAACTCTTTTTCCCCAGTAATCCGGACCAGGACCTTGCGGCCCTGATAAGACAGAAGAATACCATCCTGCGCCAGTGGCACAGGGTGGTATTCGACATGGTACGTGTGATTTCCAATGTCTTGTATCATTCGACAAGTTTCGCTCCTTCATTGCTGCATTTCAGGATGTGGCCCGTAGCGGCGATGCCGTGGTCGTTGAAGCAATCGATCATGGCATCCATGATCTGTACTTCCTGATCCGTGGCAAAGGCGATGAGTGTCGAGCCGGACCCGCTGATGGTGGCGCCCAGGGCACCGGCTTCGACAGCCTTCTGGATGACCCGGTCGCCACTGGGGATGAGGCGGATGCGGTAGGGCACATGCAGTTTATCCTGCAGGCCGTAGGCGATGCGGTCATACTGTTTCGTGAACAGCGAAGATACGAGGAAGCTGACGCGGCTGACATTGAAGACAGCGCTCTGGTAGTCGATGGTCTTAGGCAGGGCCTTGCGGGCTTCTTCTGTCGACACTTCGACTTCCGGGCTGACCGTGATGAAAGACAAATCATCGTCGATGGGAATGGAATTGGTCAGGGTCTTGCCATCGGCCATGATGGAAACGGACAGACCGCCATAAATGGCAGGAGCCACGTTATCGGGATGGCCTTCGAGGACCGTCGCCATGGTCAGCATATCTTCACGGGTCATCTTACCGCCGGTCAGGGCATTGCCGATGAGGATACCGCCGACGAGGGCTGCCGAACTGCTGCCCAGGCCGCGGGCTGGCGGGATAGCATTGACCAGGCGCAGCGTGCCTCCTTTGGGCAAAGGCTGGCGGTTCTTGATGGACACGGCCTTCATGGCCTGGCCGACCATGTTGTCATTGAAGTCGCGCGGCAGGGTATTGGCTCCCAGGCCTTCGACTTCAACGGTAATCGTGTCTTTATCCGGTTCTTCCGTAAAATAAATGTCATTGTACAAAGTCAGCGCAATCCCGACGGCATCAAAGCCGGAGCCGACGTTGGCCGACGTGGCCGGGATCTGTGCGTGCAGCATTTTTGTCATTTCTTACACCTCGATTACACGAATGGCATTCGCAATCTTGCGAACGCACGATAACTCTTCGATCTTCTGGAGCGAAGCCTGGACCAGGCCGGCTGCCGATTTGTCGATGAGGATGACGATTTCAGCGATTTCTGCCGTTTCGTCTTTCTGGATGAGGGAACGGATGCTGATATTGTTCTCTGCCAGGACCTTGGAGACGGCTGCCAAAACACCGGGAGCGTTGTTGACAATCATGCGGATGTAGTACGGCGAAGCGATGTCGGCCTGAGGCTTCAATTTTGCTTCGTGCCAGACATAGCCCCGTTTGCCGGTCATCTGCAGGTTACGGTGAAGGATGACGTTCATGACATCGCTGACAACGGCGCTGGCCGTCGGCAGGGAACCGGCCCCCTGGCCGTAGAACATGACGTCGCCGACACAGTTGCCGCGGACGCAGACGGCGTTGTAGGCACCGTCGACGTTGGCCAGCGGATGGCCTTTGCGGATAAAGGACGGATGGACGTTGAGGGAAATGCCGTCTTCATCCTGGCGGGCAATGGCCAGGAGCTTGATGACATAGCCCATTTCCGTGGCATGTTCAATATCTTCTTTGGCAATGTTTTCAATGCCTTCTACGTGGACATCGTTGAAGGTCACAGCCGAATGGAAGCCCAGCGTGGCCAGGATGGCGATCTTGCGGGCTGCATCGTAACCGCTGACATCGTTCGTCGGGTCCGCTTCGGCATAGCCTTTTTCCTGGGCTTCTTTGAGGACGTCTTCATAGGACGAGCCGTGGGCCGTCATGTTGGACAAGATGAAGTTCGTCGTGCCGTTCATGATACCGATGATTTCTTCGATACGGTTGCTGTTGAGCGACGAATACATGGGACGGACGATAGGGATACCGCCGGCGACGCTGGCTTCGAACTGGAAGTCCACGTTGTGCTGCTGGGACAATTTCAGCAGCGGAATACCGTAATCGGCGATGAGGTCCTTATTGGCGCTGATGACGCTCTTGCCGCGCAGGAAGCACTGTTCGATGCAGTCCTTGGCAAAGTCGGCACTGCCCATGACTTCGACGACGATTTCGATTTCATCGTCGTCGATGATGTCGTTGAAATCCGTCGTGAGCTGGATGGAATCGGGTAAGTCTTCCATCTGTTCATACTTATTCAAATCGCGGATGAGGACCCGCTTGATGTTGATTTTCGTATCGAGCTGTTCTTCAATGAGCGGACCATTCATGGCCAGTAAGTCGACGACCCCTTTCCCGACCGTACCGCATCCTAACAAGGCAATGGAAACATTTTTCATGAGCCTACTCCCCCTTTTTTATCTTACGCTTGTCCGATGATATCTACTTTGCTGACACCGGACAGCTTTTCCAACGTTTTGATCAATTCATCGACAGGAACGGTCATATCCTTAGTTTCGATGGATAAGCTGACATCAGCCATTCCCTGCAAGGGAATCCCCTGGTTGATGGTCAGGATACTGCCGTTATTGGCAGCGACCGTGTTGAGTACTTGCGACAATTCCCCGGGCCGGTCGAAGATCATGACCGACAGGGTAACGATTTTCCCCTGCGTAACATCGTAAAAAGGAAAGACATAGTCCTTATATTTATAGTACGCACTGCGGCTCAAATCCATCATGCGGACGGCTTCGTTGATCGTGCGCGTCTGATGATGCTTGAGGATTTCTTTGACCTTGATGGTCTTCTTGATGGCTTCGGGCAAAATGTCTTCGCGGACCAAGTAAAATTTATGGTTGCTGTCTTCTTTCACGCCTGCTCCTCCTTCTCGATAAAATACTGATACGTCGCCATGAGTCCCGGCATGAGTTTCATCTTCGGCCGCCAGCGGAGATGTTCTCTCGCCTTGCCGTTGGCCAGGGATGACCGGAAGATATCGCCTTTCCGGGCTTCTCCATAGGAAACGGCCACGCCGGCATGGGAGAAATACAACAGGATTTCTTTCAGCGCATTGATGGTCGTTTCGATCTGGGTGCTGATGTTATAGATTCCCGAAGGTACCTCGCCGTCTATGGCGGCCACATTGGCCCGGGCCACGTCCTTGACGTAGACGAAATCACGGGACTGTTCGCCATCGCCGAAAATCGTCAAATCTTCCCCGCGGGCCAGGGCCCTGGCAAAGAGGCCGACGACGCCGCCTTCCCCGCCGTTTCCCTGGCGTTCACCGTATACATTGGCGTAGCGCAGGATGGCATAGGGAAGGCCGAACAGGTCGCCATAGAGCTGGATATATTTTTCCGCCGTCACTTTCGTCAGGCCGTAGAATGATGCCGGGGCCAGCGGTTCCGACTCGTCCAGCGGGACTTTGGGATTGTCGCCGTAGGCGGCAGCCGACGACGAATAAATGAATTTCTGTACGCCCTGTCGGCGGCACTGTTCCAGGACGTTGATCAGGCCGAGGACATTCAGTTCCGCATCTTCCCGGGGATGGGCCAGGGAGTACGAGACCTGCGTCTGGGCGGCTTCATGGAAGACGACGTCGAAATGGCCTTCCCCAAAGAGTGCCTTCAATGCCGCTTCATCGCGGATATCGCCTTGAACGAACCGGGCCTGTTCCGGGACCTGGTCCCGGCAGCCCGTACTCAGGTTGTCGAAGACCGTCACGTCGTGGCCGGCTTCCAGCAAGGCGTCGACGAGGTGGGAACCGATGAAACCAGCCCCACCGGTAACTAAGATATGCAAAGATAAGACCTCCAATCCCTACGGCAGGTCACCGTAAGTAATGAGTTCAATCTGTTTGGCTTCCAGCTGACGGCGGATTTCCGGCGACAGCAGGGCCTGAAATTCATCCTGCCAATGATAGCCCCAGGCAAAGGACTGGCTGAGGACAGCCGTACTCCGTCCTGGATGCATCATGATTTCATGAGTCCCAAAAGGCAGCCTGTCGATGAGATAGTGCAGATTGCTTTCTGTCATATGGCCACCGTCGACCATACCCCAGAAAAAATCGGTCGTCGTGAAGTGCAGGCGCCGGACCGAAGTCATGGCCTTCCGGGACAGATAGGTCAGGCCGTCGCGGCCGGCAATGCGCACGGGATTGGCCGACAGTACCTTATAGGAATACTCTTCCCTGGGGATGCGCAGGCGGTGGATGCCGTATTTCATCATCAGTGACTGGACAATGGACCAGATCTGCGGCAGGACGTGCAGGTGCTGGTGACTGTCCAGGTGGTCGATGGGAAGGCCCGTCGCCATGATCTTTTCCATCTGGGCATCGAGCTCCCGGTAGACCTGGCCGTAATCGAGTTTCCCCTGGCAGGCCCGCTTGATGACTTCCGTATAACTTTCCGGCAGCAGGCCGTCGGACTGGACCAGGGTCGGTACTTCCTTGGCCGACAAGACCGTCGGCAGGGACCCGACCAGGCTGAGATGGATGCCGATGCCCAGTTTCGGACACTTCCGGGCCAGGTCGACGGCCTGGTCAAAAGCCGGGCCGTTGGCCAGCAGGGATGTACTGGTCAGGACACCCTGTCCGCAGGCTTCGATGACGGCCTGATTGACTTCTGTATGGATGCCGAAATCATCGGCATTAATGATGACTCTATTCATCTTGCAAACTCCCCGTCCTTCCAGGACGTACTACATAATGAGCTTAATGACTATTATACATGGACAATCGTATTTTGACAATATCCTTTGCCCATTCTATTCCCTAAATTGCCGGTACGCCGCTTCCTTCACTTTACGCTGCCACTCCTTCAAGGGCGTCCCGGTTTCAGCGGCAGCGGCCCGGCAATCATCGTATTCAGCGGAAATGTTGACGACCTTGCCGCCATAGCGGCAGACCTTGCAGTGCAGGTCGCGGCCGTCGACGCGGACCGTCGTGATGAGCCGGTCACAGGCCAGGCGGGTCACAGGGAAAAAGCGGACGCCGATGGACGTCGTCTCCCTGACGATGACGCCGATGAGGGGGTCGATGAGTTCCTGCCGGCACAAGACGCAGAGCATGGACGCCATGCGCCCTTTCTTCATCATCATGGGCATGGCCCAGACGTCGTTGGCTCCCCGTTCCAGAATAAGGGAAAAGACGTATTCCATATTCTGCGGATTCATGTCGTCGATATTGGCTTCCAGCTGCCATAACGTTTCCATCATCTCACCTCAATCGATTCATCGTATCGGCCAGGCGGCCGGCGCCAAACCCGTTATCGATATTGACGACGGACACGCCGGCAGCACAGCTGTTGAGCATAGCCAGCAGGGCCGACAGGCCGTGGAAATTGGCGCCATAGCCGATACTGGTCGGCACGGCGATGACCGGCTTATCGACCAGGCCGCCGACGACACTGGCCAGGGCCCCTTCCATACCGGCGACGACGATGTTGACGTTAGCCTGACGGATGTCGTCGACGCGGGCCAGGAGACGGTGTATGCCGGCGACGCCGACATCGTAAATGCGTTCGACGCGGTTGCCCATGATTTCTGCCGTCAGTGCCGCTTCTTCGGCGATGGGGATATCGCTGGTCCCGGCGGTGATGACCGAAATAAGGCGGTCGCCATTGACGACAGTCTTGTCCTTATGCTGGTAGACCATGCGGGCCAGCGGGTCGTACTGAGCAGCGGGATGGCGGGAAATCAAGGCGTCGTAGACGGCCTTATCAGCCCGCGTGCCGATGACATTGTCATATTTATCCATGAGGACGTCCAGAATCTGTACCGACTGGCCGACGGTCTTGCCGGCACAGTAGACGACTTCCGGGAAGCCGCAGCGCGCTTCACGCTGCAAGTCCAGTTTTGCAAAGCCCAAATCGAGGGTCTCTTTCTTGTCTTCCATGATTACTCCTTAAAACCATTCTTTTCCCATGCCTTATACAAGACGATGCCGACCGACATGGACAAGTTCAGTGATTCCGTATCCGGCCGCATGGGAATGGTCAGTACGTCATCACAGCAGGCCAGGAACGGTTCCGGCAGGCCGTTGCCTTCATTGCCGAAGGCCAGGATGACGGGCTGGCTGTAATCGGCATCGACATAAGAGATACTGCCTTCCGGCGCCGTGCCGTAGACCTGGCGGTCTTCATCGGCACAGAACTGGTCCAGCTGTTCGTCTGTCACATCCTGGACAACAGGGACCTTGAAGATGGCCCCCATGGCACTGCGGATCGTCTTATCGTTGTAGACGTCGACACTGCCTTCACTGAGCAGGACGGCACCGGCGTTGGCAGCGGCAGCCGTGCGCAGGATCGTCCCCAGATTGCCCGGATCCTGGATGGAACGCAGGTAAAGGACGGCTTTTTCCGGCGCAATGGCCGGCAGGCTGTCGAAAGTATAGGCAAAGAAAGGCAGCATGGCCGCCAGTCCCTGCGGCGTCTTCGTGTCTTTCAGTTTATCATAGACGCTGTCGGTGACGGCATAAAATGTCCAGCCCAGTTCGATGCCTTTGGCATAGAGGGCTTCAAATCCATCCAGGCCCCGCCCCTTTTCCGAGACGAAGCAGATGGCATCGGGAATGTTCATGGCCGCCGCGTCGGCGATGACCCGCAGACCTTCGACAAAGACGCGCTGATGGGCCTGACGGCCTTTCTTCTGCTTCAGGGAACAGGCCATCTTGACCCACTGGTTGTCGCGGGACGTAATTTCGTTCATAGTTCCTCCTATCTACCCGCCGTGCGGATAAAAAAAGGGACCTCGCATGATAGTTAAAGCTTTCATGCGACAGTCCCTCTCGTATAAGCCATGGTTACTGCTGATCCGGCTTGTCATCCTGGTGTCCGTTGTTCTTGAGCAGGCTTTCGCGGTTCTGCTGGATGCTGGACAAGGTCTTTTCTAATGTCGATTCAACGTATTTAAGGACATCGCCGGCATAGGTAATGGAGCTGTTCTTCAGCTGTTCCGACGAATCGTTAGCGTTCTGGATGATCTGGTTGGCATGTTCCTGTGCCTGGCGGACCAGTTCACTTTCTTCTGTCAATTTGGCAATATAATCCTTGGCCTGGGCGACCATGCTTTCGGCATGATGCTGGGCATCGGAAATAATCTTATCTTTTTCAGCCAAAACCTTCTTGGCCTGTTCCAATTCGGCCGGCATGGATTCTTTCAAGTCATCGATGATCTGAAGGATTTCTTCTTCTTCGACCATCTTTTTATTGGAAAAGGGCATCTTCGATGCGTTCATTACCAAGCTTTCCAAATCTTCTAACAGTTTATCCGAATTCATGTATTCTCCACTCCTAAGCATTGTACTTGTCTGCAAACTTCTCTTTCAGTTTCTTTTCGACATAATCGGGAACCATGTCATCGAGCTTGCCGCCGAAGCAGGCCAGTTCACGGATACCCGTCGAGCTGATATAGGAATACTGGGTACTCGTCATGATAAATACCGTTTCGATACGCGGTTCTACCTTCTTCATGAGCAGGGCCCGCTGGAATTCGTATTCAAAATCGCTCAGGGCCCGCAGGCCGCGGATGATGATAGTCGCACCGTGTTCGATGGCATATTGGTTGAGCAGGCCATGGAAGCTGACGACTTCGATGTTCGGGATGTGTTTCGTCGTTTCCCGCAACATTTCCTCCCGCTCTGCCATCGAGAACAAGGGTTTCTTCGACGGATTCTCAAAGACAGCGACGATGAGCTTGTCGACAAGCTGGCTCCCCCGTTCAAAAATGTCAATGTGTCCATTGGTGACAGGATCAAAACTGCCGGGACAAATACCGATTCGCACTTTTTAAACTCCTTCCTGACGACGGCGGATAAAAGCGATCCGCGTGTCTTTCCCATAGGATTTTTCTCTGATGACCTCATACAATGGGCTCTCCGTTATACCTTCGTTCCGGCTGTATTCCATCAGGATCAGTCCTCCCGGAGCCAGCAAATCGTATTCACCTATCAACGCGATTGTATCGTTCACCAAATTTTTATTATACGGCGGGTCCGCAAAGATGTAATCAAATTTGCGCCCCTGCAGCCGTGCCAGGGCTTTCGCCGAATTAAGGCGCAGCACTTCGACGCAGTCTGCAAAGCCGCAGAGGGCTGCATTCTGACGGATGAGCTGCTGTGTGTAGTGGTCGATAAAGACGGCCGACGCCGCACCGCGGCTCAGCGCTTCCAGCCCCAAGGCACCCGTACCGGCAAAGATATCGAGGACAGCGGCACCACGCAGGCCGCCGCTGCTTTCCAGGATGTTGAAAAGACTTTCCCGTGTACGGTCCAGTGTCGGCCGGGTCAGCATGCCCTTCGGGGACTTCAGGACCCGCCCTCTGGCACTGCCAGATATGATTCTCATAGGATCACCTGCTCGTACATAGTTAATTATACACGTTTTTTAGTACATATCAATCTATTTTTTCTTAATTCGTTCGACCTTCAGTTCCTTGCCGTGCAGGAGGCGGATGATATTATCTTTGTGGCGCACGACGACCAGCAGAGCTGCCAGCAGGCCGAAAATCGTCAGCGGCAGGGGTTCGTTGAAAAAGTACATGGTAATGGGGACCAAGATGGCCGCTACGATGGAACCGAGGGAGACGATGCGCGTCAAGGCGACGATGACAGCCCAGACGCAGAAGACGATGAGCGTTTCCCACGGAGCCAGGAACAAGATGATGCCCAGGCCGGTGGCGACGCCCTTACCGCCTTTGAACTTGAGGAAAATCGAACATGAATGGCCGATGATGGCCAGCAGGCCGCCGACAATCATGAAGTAAATCTGCGTATCTGCACTGCCAAGGCCCATCTGGCTGGCGACCTGGCCGAGGTAGACGCCGAGCATCCCCTTGGCGACATCGCAGATGAGGACCAGCAGGCCGCCGACAGCGCCGAAGACGCGGTAGGCATTGGTCGCCCCCGTATTATGGCTGCCGTATTCCCTGGGGTCCGTATGATACAAGGTCTTGCCGATGACCAGGCCGCTCGGGAAAGACCCGGCGATATAGGCCAGCACCAGGCAGAGGATGCCGAGCATCATAAGCTTTCACCGTCCTTTTTCCCGCGCAGGATGAGCCGGATCGGCGTCCCTTCGAAGCCGAAAGTTTCACGCAGGCGGTTTTCCAGGAAGCGCAGGTACGAAAAATGCATGAGCTGCGGTTCATTGACGAAGAGGATGAACGTCGGCGGCTGGACCGAAGCCTGGGTCATGTAGTAAATCTTGAGCAGCTTGCCGCCCTTGGCCGGCGGCGGATTGGTCAGCTGAGCATCTTCGATGAGTTCGTTGAGGACGCTCGTCGACACGCGCATGTGCTGCTGTTCCGATACGAACTTGACCATATCGGCCAGGCGGTTGATGCGCTGCTTGGTCAGGGCCGAGGCGAAGAGGATGGGCGCATACTGGAGAAAGGCCAGTTCGCGGCGGATGTCTTCTTCGAATTTATGGCTCGTCTTGCTGTCCTTTTCGATGAGGTCCCATTTGTTGACGACGATGATGCAGCCCTTGCCTGCTTCATGGACGTAGCCGGCGATCTTCGTATCCTGTTCGGTCACGCCTTCTGTAGCATCGATGACCAGGACGGCGATGTCCGACCGGTCGACGGCGCGCAGGGCCCGGACGACGCTGTAGCGTTCGACAGGCAAGTCGATCTTGGCTTTGCGGCGCATGCCGGCCGTATCGATGAGGACGAAATCCGTCCCTTCATAGGACCAGTGGGTGTCGATGGAATCGCGCGTCGTCCCGGGGACGTTGCTGACGATGACCCGGTCCTGCCCTAAGAGGGCATTGGTCAGGGACGACTTGCCGACATTCGGCCGGCCGACGAGGGCGATGTGGATGGCTTCATCGTCATCGTCTATAGCCGGGACTTTCTTGATATACTTCAGGACTTCATCGAGGAGGTCGCCGAGGTTCATCAGGTTGACAGCCGAGACGCCGATCGGGTCGCCTAAACCGAGGCTGTAAAATTCGTAGATGTTCATTTCTTGTTCGACGCTGTCGATTTTGTTGACGACCAGGATGACCGGCTTGCCGCACGAGCGGAGGATGTGGGCAATTTCTTCATCCTGAGGCTGGACACCGACTTTGCCGTCGACAACGTAGAGGATGACGTCGGCTTCGCGGATGGCCAGTTCAGCCTGATACCGCATGCTGGTGAAGATATGGTTATCCGAATCGACAAATTCGATGCCGCCCGTATCGATCATGGTAAATTCCTGGCCGAGCCATTCGGCGTCGAAATAAATGCGGTCGCGTGTTACGCCGGGGATGTCTTCGACGATAGAAATGCGCTTCTTGACGATGGCATTGAAAAGCGTCGATTTACCGACGTTCGGGCGCCCGACGACAGCGACTAGGGGTTTGTACATGGCAGAATCCTTTCTATAGACGAAAAAAGGATAACCGGTACAGCCCGGCTATCCCCTTTTTGTGAAACCTTAGTTGTTTTCTTCTTCTTTATCCTGGTTATCGAGGTAGTTGCGAACTTCCTGTTCTTCTTCATCTTTCTGAATGGCCAAGACGCTGAGAGAAATCTTTTTCTTATCCGTATCGATGCCGATGATCTTGACGTTCATGACATCACCGATGTTGACCAGGTCTTTGACAGCGACGCCGCGTTTTTCCGTCAATTCGGAAATGTGAAGCAGGCCCTGCAATTCCGGATCGATGGCCAGGATAGCGCCGAAGGGCAGGAGCTTCTTGACTTCGCCTTTGACGATATCGCCGACTTCAAATTTTTCGATAGCAGCGATCCAGGGGTTCTTCTGGAGAGCTTTCAAGGACAAGGAAATGCGGTTCCGTTCCTGGTCGAATTTCTGAACGAGGACCTGGAGTTTTTCACCCGTATGGAGAACGGCATCGACAGAGCTGATGCGTTTCCAGGAAATGTCGGAAATGTGGAGCAGGCCTTCTACGCCGCCGAGGTCGATGAATGCACCGTAGGGCATGATCTTAACGACAGTGCCTTCGAGGACAGCGCCTTCTTCGATGTGCTTGAGGGCTTCTTCGCGTTTTGCTTCGCGTTCTGCTTCAAGAACAGCTTTGCGGGAAAGGACGAGGCGGTTCTTGTGTTCGTCGATGTCGATGACTTTGACCTGGAAGGTCTGGCCTACGAGATAGTCCAAAGATTTAACGAATTTGATATCGCCCTGGGAAAGGGGAATGAAACCACGCAGGGATTTGATGGAAACGACAAGACCAGCCTTGTTCGTTTCTTTACCTGTACATTCGACGAGCTGGTCGTTTTCAAAAGCTTCGCGGACTTCTTTCCAGTCTTCGACTTTTTTCATCTTGACGAGGGAAACGACGATAGCTCCTTCTTCTTTAATGTTGTTGGCGATTTCGACAGTCAGTTCGTCGCCGACTTTGACAAAGTCACTTGCTTTTTCCGGAGCGGGAACAGCCATTTCCTTTTTCGGCAGGATTGCTTCTGCTTTCGTACCGATGGAAACATAGGCAGCATCATCATTCACAGAAATAACCGTGCCTTTGACCACGTCACCTTTCTTTGGATTTTCTTCATAGTCATACTTGTCCAACAATTCTTCACTCATTACTTCTGTGCCTTCAGCTTGCAAATTTTCCATAATCTTAACAACCTCCTGTATTATCCAATCCGGCGTGGAAGCGCCGGCTGTAATGCCTATATGATTCATACCACGGAACCAGGCCGTATCCAATTCGGCTGCTGTTTCGATGTGGTATGTCGGGCAATCCTGTTCACGGCATACCTGCGCGAGGCGGCCTGTGTTGGCGCTGTTCTTTCCGCCAATGACGATCATGGCGTCCACATGGCCTGCCAGTTCTATCGCTGCCTGCTGACGCTGCTGCGTCGCCGTGCATATGGTCATATGCACATCGAGATGATTGGTCTTTCGTTGCAGGATAGCGGCGATACGCTTGAATTGCTCTTGAGAGAACGTCGTCTGGACGACGACTCCCATAGAATCGCAAAAGGGAATTTTTTCAGCTTCTTCTTCCCTATCTATTATAATAGCACGATTTGCCCCCCATTGTGAAATGCTAATTACTTCAGGATGGGATTTTTCTCCTACTATTATGAGATTTTCGCCCTTTTCGACGATATTTTTAGCGTCTTGTTGGGCTTTTTTGACGTGTGGACACGTCGCATCTATGACTTTTAGTTCTTTTTGAACGGCCTGGTCATAGACATCCGGGCCGACACCGTGGGAGCGGATCAGGACGACAGCCCCCTTGTCGACCTCGTCCAACGAGTCGACCGGCGACACGCCATGGGCGGCTAAACGCCCGACAACTTGCGGATTGTGGATGATGGGTCCCAGAGTATGAGTCCCCTTTTCCGCCTTGCCTGCCAGCTCGACAGCCCGGCGTACGCCATAACAAAAGCCACAGGCCGCAGCGAGAGTTACTTTCATTTAGCATCCCCTTTATACTGATTTTGCATAGCTATGATAATATCGCGGATTTTGTCGGAAAAACCTTTGACTAAATCGCGATCCGATGCCTTTCCTGCCGGTGCCGGCACGGGTTTTCCAAAGATGACCCGGACGGGACCGGTCTTTTTCGGCAAAAATTCCGAATTGACGATCGCCGCCGGCAGGACCGGGACGCCGGCCTTGATGGCGATACCGGCAAAGCCTTCATGGAAAGGGCCTACTTTGCCGCCCCGCATCCGCTTCCCTTCCGGGAAAATCCCCAGGACCTCGCCGCTCTTCAAGACCCGGAAGGACTCGATGACGGCTTTGCGGTCGATGTGACCGCGATGGACCGGGAAGGTATGGACATAGCGCAGGAACCAGCCCATGAGAGGATTGCGGAACAATTCCTCTTTGGCCATGAAATGGATTAAGTGACGGCGCATGGCCGTCCCCAGCAGGGGCGGATCAAAATTGCTGGCATGATTGCAGACGACGATGAATGGCCCTTTTTCCGGGATATTCTCTTCGCCGATGACTTCCATGCCCAAGGCGCCATACGTAGCGAGGTTGAAAATCTTGCGGATCATGCCGTATGTAAAGGTATGCATCAGCCTCGCTCCTTCATCAGGCCGAGGATGACGTCGGCGGTCTGCTCTAAATCGAGGTCGCTGTTATCGACGACGATGGCATCGTCGGCCTTCTTCAGCGGCGACACGGCCCGGTGCGAGTCCATATCGTCGCGGGCAGCGATGCTGGCAGCGATGTCTTCATACGTTTCGCTGCCGCCCTTGGCCTGGACTTCCAGGTAGCGGCGGCGGGCCCGGGAATCGACAGAAGCCGTCAGGAAAATCTTGAGGTCCGCCTGGGGCAGGACGACTGTCCCGATATCGCGGCCGTCGAGGATGACACCACCCTCTTGGGCCATGGCCTGTTGTAATTTTACCAGTTTTTCCCGTACTACGGCAAGGGCTGCGACGGCAGAAACATGAGAAGATACGCGCTGGGTCCGGATGGCTTCGGTCACTTCCGTCGAACCGACGTAGACGCGGCACAGATCAGCCTGCGGTTCCAGGCGGATATCAATAGTATCGACCAGGTCGCGGACCGCTTTTTCGTCCGAAAGGTCGATGCCTTTTTCCAGGACAGCCCAGGTAAAGGCGCGGTACATAGCCCCTGTATCGATATACAAATAGTGGACCCGATTGGCCAGGACCTTGGCGACACTGCTTTTCCCGGCTCCGGCCGGCCCATCGATGGCAACCGTTAATTTTCGCATGGTATGCACTCCTTTGTAGCAGCCGCCGTTCCGGCTACGAAGCCCGTCGAAAAGGCTGCTTGCAGATTATAGCCGCCTGTAAAGGCGTCGATGTCGATGACTTCTCCGGCAAAATAGAGATGGGGGACAAGTTTCGACTCCATCGTCTTGGGATTGATCTCCTTGACCGATATGCCGCCGGCCGTGACGATGGCTTCCTCAATAGGACGCGTGCCCGTCACCGTCAGAGACAAGGCCTTGAGAGTATCGGCCAGATCCTGCCGCTGTTCCCGGGAAATCTGATTGACCGGACAGTCCCGGGCGATGCCGGCCTGGTCGAGGACGATGGGGATGAGCCGCTGTGGCAGGAGATCCTTCAAGGCGTTCGCTGCTTCCTTGCGGATGTACTTCTCAAAGTCCCGCCGCAGCCGGGCATCGAGCTTTTCCTTTGACAAGGCCGGCTTGAGGTCGAGGCGCAGCTGCATGGGGAAGGTGCAGGCCTTCTTATGGGCCGCGGCCATACTGAGCATGAGGATGATCGGCCCGGATACGCCGAAATGGGTAAAGAGCATTTCTCCGAAATACGAAGCCATCTTCTTGCCCCGCTTCCACAGCGAGCCTTCCACATTGCGCAGGGACAGTCCCGACAAGGTATGCGGCCAGGTTTCAGCCGTCGTAAAGGGGATGAGGGCCGGCTTCAGTTCCGTCACGCTATGGCCCAGGCTGCGGGCAAAGTCATAGCCGTCGCCCGTCGAGCCGGTGACGGGATAGGACATGCCGCCTGTCGTGATGATACAGGCGTCGCCTTCATAATTTCCGGAGGCGGCGCTGACGACCATGCGGCTGCCCCAGGCCTTGACGGCGTGGACGGCATCACTCAGATGGAGGTCGACGCCTTTATGGCATAGCTTGCGGTATAAGAGCTTGCGCACTTCGATGGCACTGTCGGACTGGGGGAAAATACGGCCGCCCCGTTCTTCCTTGGTGGCCAGTCCCCAGGCATTCAGCTTGTCGAGCAGGTCCTGGTTGGTGAACTGTTCATAAGCGCTGTAGAGGAACTTGCCGTGTCCCGGCGTATGGGCGATGAAATCGGCCATGGTGCAGGAATTGGTCAGATTGCAGCGGCCCTTGCCGGTAATGCCCAGCTTTTTGCCAACAATATCATTTTTTTCAAATAAATGTACCCTGGCCCCTGCTTCTGCCGCGGCCAGCGCAGCCATGATGCCGGCCGCGCCGGCACCAATGACGAGTATTTCCTTCATAGGCACTCCTGTTTATTTATATTTATAGAGTTCAGCCACTTCTTCGCGGGTCAGCTTGCGATAGGCCCCGCGCTTGACGCCGCTCAGGGTCAGGAACGCATACTGGACGCGGCGCAGGTTGTGGACCTGGTAACCGAAAAATTCAAACATGCGGCGGACCTGGCGGTTGCGGCCTTCGTGGATGGTGATTTCCACACTGGTCAGATTGGTCTTCGGGTCATAGCCGATGTAATAGACATCGGCCGGTGCCGTCATGCCGTCCTTCAGTTCGACGCCGTCAGCCAGGTGCTGCAGGACCGAATCGGCAATGCGCCCTTTAACCTTGACTTCATACGTCTTATCGACGAGGCGGCTGGGATGCATGAGGATATTGGCCAGTTCGCCATCATTGGTCATGATCAGCAGGCCTTCCGTGTTCTGGTCCAGGCGGCCGACGGCATAGATGCGGTCCTTTTCTTTCCTGAAATAATCCATGACCGTCGCCCGCCCCTGGTCGTCGCTCGAAGTCGTAATGACGCCCTTGGGCTTATTGAACAGGTAATAATGCTTCGGCTGCGCTTCCAGGGTCTTGCCGTCGACGGCAATGCGGTCCTTATCGGGATCGACTTTCGTCCCCAGTTCGCGGACGATGACGCCGTTCACGCGGACGCGCCCTTCTAATATCATCTTTTCCGAAGCGCGCCGTGAAGCGACACCGCAGTTACTCATCACTTTCTGTAACCGTTCTTCCATCAGTTGCATCCTCCGTAATATCTGCCGGCATGTGGCCGGCTAAATCGGCCAGGGAATCCATGCCGATACATTCTAAAAAATAAGCGGACGTACCGTATAAAATCGGCCGGCCCGGACTGTCCTTGCGCCCCAGTTCCACGACCAGTCCCTGCTGGACCAGCGACGTCAGGACCCGTTCCGACGAAACGCCGCGCAGCTTTTCGATTTCAGCCCGCGTAATGGGCTGCTTGAAGGCTACGATGGACAGGACTTCCAAAGCCATGGAAGACAATTCCGTCGTCCCTGTCCGCACCCATTGCAGGGCCTCATGGAGGTCCGGCCGCGTGACCAGTTGATAGCCGCCGGCTACACGGATGAGGACCAGGCCCCGCCGCTGGCTGTTGAGCAGATGCTGCAGGCGGCTGGCTGTTTCTTCCGTTTCGGCCTGGGTCCAGCCCGTATGGGCACAGATGGCTGTCACCGTCATGGGGTCGCCGCTCAGAAAGAGCAGGGCTTCCAGCAGAGCCGTCGGCTCTAGGGTATCAGTTTGGCGTGTATCGTAAGGCAACGGTATTCCCATCCTCTCCTTCAGCAACAGTAGCGCATTGACCGACCTTCAGCAATTCCAGGACGGCCAGGAAGGTGACGACCAGTTCGACCCGGGACCGGCAGGTCCGGAAAAGGCCTTCGACGGTCATCGTCCCCTGATTCCGCCGCAGGGCAAAGGTGACGCGGCGCATACATTCTTCGACGCTGTAGATTTCCTTCTGTATCCGGATCTCTACGGCCTCCGGCTCAGGCAGGGCCTGGCAGACTTTATGGAAAGCCTGGTAGAGGGCCTCTGTTTCGATGTGGCCGGCAAAACGGGCCTCATAGGGCATGGCCGTCGGCAAGCGTCCCAGCATCAGGCTGCGGACGTCCCACAAATGTCCCATAGCCTGGGACAAAGCTTTCATCTTCTTGTATTCGACGAGCTGCCGGACCAGCGCTTCCTGCGGGTCTTCTTCTTCCTCTTCCGTCAGTTTCGGCTGCTTAGGCAGGAGAAGGCGCGACTTGATCTGTAAGAGCGTCGCTGCCATGACGAAGAACTTGCTGGCGTAATCGACATCAAACGTGTCGATGTCTGCGACGTAGGCGTTGAACTGGTCCGTGATCTCGACGATTGGTATGTTATAAATATCGACTTTGTTCTTTTCGATGAGATAGAGCAACAGGTCCAGGGGACCTTCAAAATCCGATACTTTATACTTGTATTCTGTCATGATTCATTATAACTCATTTTCCCATGAATGTGAATTTAACTGGACTGCGAAAAGGAGCTGTCCTAAGACAGCTCCTTTGTTTTGCAAGGGACTCGTCGGCCACGGCCAACATCGCTTACACGCTCGTTGTTTTTTTGGTGCCGGGGACCGGAATCGAACCGGTACGGATATCTCTATCCGACGGATTTTAAGTCCGTTGCGTCTGCCAGTTCCGCCACCTCGGCATGACGAAAGATGAAAATATGGAGGCGGCACCCAGAATCGAACTGGGGATGAAGGTTTTGCAGACCTCTGCCTTACCGCTTGGCTATGCCGCCATATATGGAGCGGAAAACGAGGCTCGAACTCGCGACCCCCACCTTGGCAAGGTGGTGCTCTACCACTGAGCTACTTCCGCATGTGTGCTGTCTGTTTCAGAAGACTTGATTATAATACCAAATCCAAAGGATTCTGTCAAGGGATTTTTTGCATTTTTTTAAGTTTGATGTGAGAAGTTTGATGTTTGATGTAGATGGGTTTAAATATATGCCTACCACATCAAACATCAAACTAAAAACATCAATCATTCTATGACTTTTGCCTTGAAGACCAGGGCTACGTCGGCATCGGAACAGCAAAATTCGGCTTCGCCTTCGGGCTGGCCCGGAAGCTGGCCGCCATAGCGCAGGATGTCGACATAGGGAAAGGCGCAGTGCAGGGCCATGGGACAGAGTTTTCCCCGGTCCGTATCGTAATCAAAGGTCTCCCCGATGTGATGGCCGCGATGGCAGCCCATAGTCCCCAGTTTTTTCGTAATCGTGAGCTGGATAGCTGGTCGTTTTCCTCGTGACATAGTGTTCTCCTTTGTGGACAAGTAAACGGGCCGCCAGCCTCTGCTGTCCGTTTTGGCAACCGTCCTGCACCTTCCGCTGGTCGGTACCTGACGGGCCAAAAAGGCCTTTGGGACGGCCCCTATGAGTATTGCAGGTTACGGAATCGCAAAAAGCCGCTTGGCGTTTTCTGTGGTTACGCGCGCTACTTCGGCGGCGTCGAGGCCCCGCAGGGCGGCAATTTCTTCGGCGACGTAATGGACGTAGGCCGGTTCGTTTCGCTGGCCGCGATGGGCCTGGGGCGTCAAGTACGGACAGTCCGTTTCGATGAGCATGCGCTCCAAGGGCAGGTGGGCGGCGACGCGCTTAGCCCGTTTAGAGTTGGGATAAGTCAAAGGGCCGTCAAAGCCGAAATAGAACCCCATGCGCAGCAGTTCGTCCGTCATTTCCAGGCTGCCCGAATAGCAGTGGAAGACGCCGCGGAGGCCCTTGCCGTACTGGCGCAGGATATCCAGCGTATCGCCATGGGCTTCGCGGTCATGGATAATGATGGGCACGTCGAGTTCGACAGCCAGCTTGACCATGTCGATGAAGACGGCCTGCTGGATATCCCGGGCCGGTTCGGGCCAGTGATAATCCAGACCGACTTCGCCGACGGCAACGACTTTTTCTTCCGCCCGTATCCATTGACGCAGCTTTTCGACATCGCCGTCCTGAGTCTTGGCCGCTTCTTCGGGATGGATACCGACGGCCGCATAGAGGCCATCGTGTTCCCTGGCCATGGTGATGCACTGAGCTGAAGTTTCCATATCCGTCGCCGGGCAGAGCATGAGGCCCACGCCGGCAGCGGCCGCCCGGTCGAATACGGCCGGACGGTCTTCTGCGTAGGCACCATCATTGACGTGGCAATGGGTATCGAAGAGCATCAGCGGACCCGGCTTCCCGGTGCCATGCCGTCGACGAAAGCGACCTGGAGGTTATCATTGCCGTCAGAAGCGGCCAGGAGCATGCCTTTCGATTCGACGCCGCAGAGTTTGACCGGTTTCAAGTTGGTGACGACGATGACGCAGTGGCCGATGAGGTCTTCCGGCTTGTAGTACAGGGAAATGCCGCTGACGATCTGGCGCGTTTCCGTGCCGAGGTCGACTTGTAATTTCAACAATTTCTTGGCCTTGGGCACTTTTTCACAGGCTACGATCTTGCCGACGCGGAGGTCGACTTTGCCGAAATCATCGATGGCGATTTCCGGTTTCGTCGGTTCCTGGGCGGCCGGGCAGGCCTGAGCAGCTTTCTTTTCTTCTTCCGCTTCAGCCACTTCTTCCTTCAAGTCGTAGCGCGGGAAGAGGGCATGGCCTTTGCAGACTTTCGTATCTGCCGGATAGCGTCCCCATTCCTGGGCAGACGCGAGGTTGGCTTCGGCAAAGTCCCCTAAGCCGAGCTGTTTCCACATTTCAGCGGCGCTGACCGGGATGAAGGGGCTGACCAGGGTAGCGATGATGCGCTGGGCTTCCAGGAGATTGTACAGGACCGTCTGCAGGCGCTGGGCTTTGGCTTCGTCTTTGGCCAGGACCCACGGCGTCGTTTCGTCGATGTATTTGTTGCTGCGGCGGATGAGGGCCCAGACGTCGTTGATGGCGTCGTTGATCTTCATGTCGTCCATGTACGTTTCAAAGCGTTTGGCCGTTTCCACAGCACACGCTGCCAAGTCGTCATCGACGGGTTCTTTCACGGTCGGACCGGCAGCGACGCCGCCTTCGTATTTTTCGACCATAGCCAGGGTGCGCTGCAAGAGGTTGCCCAAGTCGTTGGCCAGGTCAGAATTGATGCGATTGATGAACGACGGCAACGAGAAGTTGCCATCCTGGCCGAGACGGATTTCCTTCAGCAGGTAGTAACGGAGGGCATCGGCACCATAGCGGTCGATGAGGGGAATCGGGTCGACGACGTTGCCCAGGGACTTACTCATCTTGGTACCGTCGACGATGAGCCAGCCGTGACCGAAGACTTTCTTCGGCAAAGGCAGGCCGCAGCTCATGAGCATGATCGGCCAGATGATGCTGTGGAAGCGGACGATTTCCTTGCCGACCAGGTGCAGGTCAGCCGGCCAGAATTTCTTGAATTTTTCCGGGTCATCGAGATAGCCGGCGGCCGTGACGTAGTTGACCAGGGCGTCGAACCAGACGTAGACGACGTGTTTCGGGTCCCAGGGAACCTTGATGCCCCAATCGAAGGACGTACGGGATACGCAGAGGTCTTCCAGGCCGCTCTTGACGAAGGAAATCATTTCATTGCGCCGCGATTCCGGCTGGATGAAGTCCGGGTTTTCGTCGATGAATTTCAGCCAGCGGTCGGCGTATTTATTCATTTTCAGGAAATAGGCTTCTTCGGAAACGAGTTCCAGAGGACGGCCGCAATCCGGGCAGACGTGTTTGCCTTCGGGCAGCTTGTTCTCCGGCCAGAACGTTTCGCACGGCGTACAGTACCAGCCCTTGTATTCGCCTTTGTAGATATCGCCGTTGTCGTAGGATTTCTGCATCAAAGCCTGGACGACTTTTTCATGGCGTTTTTCCGTCGTGCGGATGAAGTCATCATTGGAAATGTTCAGTTTTTTCCAGAGCTGCTGGAAGAGGGCGACGATTTCGTCGACGTATTCAATCGGTTTTACGCCTTTTGCTTCGGCTGCACGCTGGATTTTCTGGCCGTGTTCATCAGAGCCGGTCAGGAAAAAGACGTCGTCGCCGCGCAGGCGGTGGAACCGTGCCAGCGAGTCGGCAATGGTCGTGCAGTACGTGTGCCCGATGTGAAGTTTGGCACTTGGATAGTAAATAGGTGTTGTAATGTAATACTTTCTTTTTTCAGACATGGGATTTTCCTCCTATACCGGCAAATGAGCCGGGTGTTATAAACTAAGCGCAGCCTGGTATACACTACGTTTGGGCACGCCGCACCGTCTGGCGACAGTCCGGATAGCCTCTTTTTTATCGACGCCCTGTTCCATCAGTTCCCGGACCAGGGACGCGTAATCGACGTCGCCGGAAGCAGCCCTTTCCACAGCCGCTGCCCCTTCGACGAGGATGACAAATTCACCGCGGGTCCCTTGTGCAGCCAGGTCGGCCCGCAGCTGGCTGAGACTGCCGCGCAGGTACTGCTCGTACCGCTTGGTCAGTTCCCGGCAGAGGACGGCCCGGCGGTCGCCCAGGACTTCGATCATTTCGCCGAGGACCTGCTGGATGCGGTGAGGCGCTTCATAAAAGATGAGCGTCCCCTCGTACGATTTCACCGATTCCAGGACGGGCAGGCGGTGCTTCTGGGTCTTCGGCAGGAAGCCGACGAAGGTAAAGCGCGTCGTATCCATGCCGGACGCAATGAGGCCGGTCAGACCGGCATTGGCACCGGGCAGGGGTACGATGGGGATATCCGCTTCCAAAGCCAGGCGGACCATATCGCTGCCAGGGTCGCAGATGGCCGGCATACCGGCATCGCTGACCAGGGCGATCATCAGGCCGTCTTTCAACTTCTCAATGAGCTGCGGCCCTTTTTCCGCCTTATTATGTTCATGATAGCTGGTCAATGGCGTATCGATGTCATACGCCATGAGCAGCTGCTTCGTGTGACGCGTATCTTCTGCCGCAATGAGGTCGGCCTCGCGGAGACAGCGGACCGTGCGGTACGTAATGTCCTCGAGATTGCCGATCGGCGTCGGGCAAAGATAGAGCGTCCCTTTTTGAAAAATTTCTGGCATTGTTTCTCCTCCAAAATCATGAACAGGGGATTCCCACAAGCGGGCGCCCCACATGGGCGCCCCTACAGCTTCCCATACAGCTTATTCACGGCGTCGCTGTAGCTCCCGTCCGGGTTGTGGACGATGAGCGGCGGCAGGACATCCAGCCCCTTACTGCCGCCGCGGATGCCCTCGACGAGGAAGAGCTTTGCCTTCTTATCAGGCCGGCCATGGACCATCTGCAGGACTTTCGGTTCGATATCGTGTGCGCGCATGGCTTCCAGGATATCGGCCAGGCGTTCCGTGATATGGACCATACGGAAACGGCCGTGATATTTCAGGGCATACTTCACGGCATCGAGGACGTCGCCGAGGGTCGCCGTCTCTTCATGGCAGGCCCGGCGGATGCCGTCGACATCACTGTAGGCGCCGCGGCTCTTTTCGCGGTACGGCGGATTGGCGTAGACAGCGGCAAAGGCACCGCTCGCCGCCCAATCGCGGATACGGCGGTAATCGCCTTCGACGAGGGTGATGCGGTCATCCCGGCCGTTGATGGCCACGTTGCGGCGGGCAATATCGGCCATGACCGGATTAAATTCTACGGCCGTCAGCTTCTTGGCGCCGCGGGCCGTCAAGATGAGGGGGATAGCCGCCGTTCCCGTCCCCAGGTCCAGGGCCGGGCCGTGGGGCACGGCACCGAAATGGGCCAGGAGGACCGTATCCAGGGAAAAGCAGAACTGGTCATCGCGCTGGATGACCTTCATGCCGTCCAGGACCAGGTCGTCCAACCGTTCGTGCGGGCCTAACTCAATGTTCATGTTCTGTTTCCCCGACGTCCGACCAGGGGACATTGATATTGTGCCCCGATTCGAGCTGGACCTTGACCGTATGGTCTTTCATGTGGACCCGTAGGACCGTACCGACGCCTTCATCGGTCATGACCCGTTTGCCCACAGCCGGCGGCTTCTGCTGTTCGCTGCACTTCTGCTGGCAGTTGCAGCACTTCAGTTCCCCTGACGTATAGAGCTGGTTTTCATAGCGCAGGCAGCACATGAGGCGGCCGCAGATCCCGGAAATCTTGGTCGGATTGAGGGACATGCCCTGGCCCTTGGCCATGCGGATGGAAACGGGCTTGAAGTCGCCCAGGAAGGTGGCACAGCACAGGGGCCGGCCGCAGCAGCCGATGCCTCCGATCATCTTGGCTTCATCGCGCAGGCCGATCTGGCGCAGTTCGATGCGCGTGCGGAAGACCGAGGCCAAGTCGCGGACGAGTTCGCGGAAGTCGATGCGGCCGTCAGCCGTGAAGAAAAAGATGATCTTGCCCATATCGAAGGTATAGTCGACATCGATGAGCTTCATGGGCAGCTTATGCTTGGCAATCTTCGCCAGGCAGATGCCGAAGGCCTTCTTTTCCCGTTCCTTATTCTTTTCTACCTGGCGGAAATCCTTAGCCGTCGCCTTGCGGATAATCGGCTTCAGCGGCTGGACCACCTCCGACGAATCGACACTGCGCGGCGCAATGACAACATGGCCAAATTCCATGCCCCGTGCCGTTTCGACGATGACGCCGTCATCCAGTTTGAGTTCGATAGTGGCGGGGTCGAAATAGTATATCTTTCCGGCAGGTTTAAAACGTACACCTACAACGATCATTAAAATCCTCCTCTGAGCCGTATCGCCCGGATGCATACATAATCCCAGACGAGGCGGACGTTGACGTGGCGCGACACCGCTTCCAGGCCTTCATCGAGGACCTGGGACAGGCCAAAGACGGCGTCATCCGTCCAATACGGCAGTAATTCTGTCATTTCATGGATATATCCTTTTAAACGTATATAGTCCCGGCCGGCTCCGCTGCGCAGGACCGCCATGTCGCGGAGAAAAAGGCTGATCCAGCCGAGGATCTCCGTCGTTTCCGTATCCGTCAGCACCGCCGATACGGCCAGCCATTTGGCATAGGGGCAGGCGTGTTTCGCCGTAATCGTCAAGAAGTCCAGGGCAAAATGGGCCTTATCCGTCCCCTGTCCCTCAAGATAGGACAAGACGGTCCGGACGATGCCGCCACCCCAGAGGATGGCTTCTTCCCAATTCCCGCCGTTGCCTTTCAGGCGCCGCAGACCCTGGCGCATCTCCTCGTCGCTGACCGGATCGAAAGTGAAGCGGGCACAGCGGGAAATAATCGTCGGCAGCAGTAAATCGGGCTGGTCTGTAATCAAGATGAAGCAGACTCCCGACGGCGGCTCTTCCAAGATTTTCAGCATGCGGTTGGCAAATTCCGTATTCATCGTTTCCACATGGTCGATGATACAGACCCGGCAGCAACCGGCTTCGCCCTGCAAGGCCAGTTCACCCTGGAGCTGGCGGAACTGGTCTACTTTCAGCATGGCCCCCAGGGGAGCCAGATAGAAGGCATCGTCCTTATCACCGGCAACGGCTTCGCCTTCACGGCTGGCCAGGTTGGGAAAGACCCGGCGGCCGACCAGGGCCGACGCAACGGCTATGGCCATCATCGTCTTGCCGACACCGGCGGGACCGGCGAAAATCATGGCGTGCGGGACGCGGTCTTCGTCGATGAGGCGGGCGAACTGTTCTTTCAAACGGCCGTGGCCGATAATCGGATCAAACAGCGTCCTGTCCATGAGTCGTCCCCCTTACGCCAATAAAATACCTTAACAATTAATTATAAAAAAAATCCCTTATAAAGTAAATAGGAATCGGTATAAGTCTTGATGGATGGCCTCGGGCGTGCGCATGGCCCCGTCTTTTGTGCAGGCGATGCGCTGCCAGTGATAGCGTTCAGCCAGTTCGTCATAGGCGGCATGGCATTTGGCCAGGAAGCCCTCGTTCTTTTCGTGGATATCGCCGGTCTGGCCGCCGGTCTTGCCTGTCCGGTCCGCCATGAGCCGTTCTGTGACGGCCAGGGGAACGTCGAGCAGGAAGACCTTATCCGGGGCAGGCAGGCCCATTTTATGGAACTCAAAATCTTCCAGCCAGGACAGATAGGCCCGGCGCTGGTCCGGGTCGTCGATCTTGATCATCTGATAGAGCATATTACTCGTCGTATAGCGGTCGGCAATGACGATGCCGCCTTGTTCATAAAAAGCCTTCCACTTCATCTGATACGACGCGAAGCGGTCGACGGCAAAAAAGGCCGACGCCGCATAGGGATTGACGGCGTCGGCATCGCTGCCGAAATCGCCGCGCAGGTACATCTTGACCAGGGCGCTGGAATCGCTGTCATAGTCGGGATAGCTGACGGATTTCACGTCATAGCCGTCGCACTGCAAGTGTTCCGTCAGCAGCCGGGTCTGCGTCGCCTTGCCGCTGCCGTCGCCGCCTTCGATGATGAATAATTTACCTTTCATGGAACTCCTCCTTCAAGACGCGGATCGTCGCCAAGGTTCCATCGGCCGGGCCGTTCGGCTTATAGCCATGGGCCATCTTTTGGCGGATATAGTCCTGGCAGGCTGCCGTAATTTCTTCGCCTAAAGTCAGAACCGGGATGCCTGGCGGATAAAAGGTCACATTTTCCGCGGCGATGCGGCCGCGTGCCTCAGTGAAAGGCACGGCTTCTACGGGGCAGTTCCAGGCCTGGCGCGGCGCCATGACGACCTGCGGCTCCGGCAGAGCCTGTTCCTGGACCGGTCCGGCCGGGCAGAGACGGCGGCCTTGGGCAATCGTCCGGCAGGCCTCGACCAGGGCCTGGGCCGTTTCTTCCGTATCGCCCAGAGTAATCAGGGCCAGGACGTGATTGCCGGCGATGAGTTCCACTTCGAGGCCCTGCTGACGCAAGGCCCGTTCAGCCGTCACGCCGTCGAGGCCGATGCCGGAAAAGTCGATGGTGATTTTCGTTTCATCGAAGCCGCTGACGACTTTTCCGTCGATGATTTCCCGTCCAAAAACGGTCAGTCCGGGAATCGCACGGATGGCATCCCGCACCGACCGGGCCAGTTCGAGGGCCCGGCCGATGAGACTGGGGCCTTCCAGAGCCAGCTGCTGGCGGGCGCTGTCCAGGGAAACCAGGAACCAGTAATGGGGGCTCGTCGACTGGACGACAGCCATCGACGCGGCGACGCGGTCCGTCAGGGGAAAGTCCTTGCGGCAGTGCAGCATCGACGTCTGGGTCAGGGAACCGGCCATCTTATGGGTGCTCTGGGCGACGCAGTCGGCACCGCAGGCCAGGGCTTCTGCCGGCAAATCCCCGTGGAAGCCCAGATGGGCGCCATGAGCTTCGTCGACGAGGACATACAGGCCTTGTTCATGAGCATAGGCTGCCAGGGCCTTCAGGTTGCCGGCGATGCCATCGTAGGTCGGATAGGTGAAGACGACGGCTTTCGCCCGGGGATGGGCTGCAACGGCTTTCTTCAAGCTGTCCAGGTCCGGTCCCAGCGACACTTGCCGGACCGCATCGAAGCGGCTTTCCAGGTAGACCGGGATGGCGCCGCTCAAGACCAGGCCATTGATGACGCTCTTATGGGCCTCGCGGGGAATGAGGATTTCATCGCCATCGCCGCAGACAGCCAGGATCATGGCTTCGATACAGGCCGTCGTGCCGTTGATGGAAAAGAAAGTCCGCCCGGCACCATAGAGGTCAGCTGCCAGGTCCATGGCTTCCTTCAGGGCTCCTTCCGGCTGGAATAAGTCATCCAGGGCATACATGACTCCCAAATCCCGCCGCAGGGCGTCGCCAAAGAGGCTGGCCTGATAGGCGGAAATGCCCTGTCCTAATTTGTGTCCCGGCGTATGATAGGCCTTCAGGTGCTGCTGGCAGTACCCTTCCAGGGCTTCGACAAAAGGCGCCCGTTCCTGTTTCTTCCTGTCCATAGGGCACCTCATATATCCGAAAGGAAACCGCGCAGCAAGGCGTGGCTCTTTTCATACGAGAACTGCTTCATCTGTTTCAGCGAACGCTGCAGTGACCCGTGCAGGCGGTACGACGGCAGTTCTTCCGGCGTGACCCAGCGATAAGCCAGGTGTTCTTCGGACAGGGACACTTTATCCGTATCGGCCATAGCCGTGAAGATGACGCCGTTCAGGAACTGGCCGTCTTTCTTCTGATAGCTCCAGATACCGGCCGGAGCCTCCAAGGTGATAGAAAGGCCCGTTTCCTCCCGTACTTCCCGGCGAAGGCCGGCTTCAAAGTCTTCCGTGAAACGCAGGCCGCCGCCGGGAAATTCCCAATGATGCAGCCCTTCGGCATCGTTCTTCTGCAACAACAGCAGCTTCCCTTCGTGGAAAATCATCGCTTTGACACTCAACCCCATCAATACATTCGCTTCTTGCGCCATAACCCCAGTCTCCTATCTCAACAAATTCATTGCAACAAATAATATAAATTTAATTATACCATATTTACGGCCCCGGGAGAATCGAACTGGCAGGACAGAATCGCCACAATCTGTCTTATTTACATGGCCCATGTTATCGGGTAAAATGATGGTACAGTTTATTTTTAGGAGGTTTTCTCTATGGCTACAAAACGCGTCCTTGCAATTCACGATATGTGTTCCTTTGGCCGCTGCTCCCTGACAGCTGCCATCCCGGTCATTTCGGCCATGGGCTTTCAGGTCTGCCCGTTCCCGACAGCTATTTTCAGCAATAACCTGACCTATGGCGACTTTACCTTCTCTGATTTCACGCCGCACATGACGGAATTCATGGATAAATGGCAGAAACTGGGCTATTCCTATGATGCTATTTACAGCGGTTTCCTCGCCGACGCCGGCCAGATAGCCATCGTCCTCGATGCCATTTCCCGCTTCGCCAAAGACGATACGCTCGTCGTCGTCGACCCGGCCATGGCCGATGACGGCAAACTCTATCCTGTCTTCAAGCCGGATATCGTCACGGAAATGCGCAAACTCATTGCCAAAGCGACTATCATTACGCCGAATTACACCGAAGCGACCTTGTTGACGGGCCGCCCCTATGACCCGGGTACCCCGTCCATGAAGACCATGCTCGAACTCTGCCAGCAGCTGGCCGCCATGGGACCGCGTCAAATTATCATCACCAGCGTCCCCACGGGCAACGACACGATTACTGTCGTCAGCTACGATGCCCAGACGTCTTCTTTCGACGAATGTACGGTCGACCGTATTCCCTTCAGCACCTGCGGCACCGGCGACTTGTTCACCAGCGTCCTGACGGGCTCCCTACTCCAGGGCCAGCTCCTGCACGACAGCGTAAAGAAAGCCGTCCAGTTCCTGAACGTGGCCATCGAATATACCTACCAGTCTGGCAGCGATCCCCGCGAAGGCGTCCAGGTCGAACCGTGCCTGAAAAAACTGTTCTAAGCAAAGGAGCGCTTTTATCATGTCTGATTCAAGAGAAAAGACGATGCGCCTGACGCGCATCGCCTTACTGATTGCTATGAACTGTATCTCCGCGTATTTAATCATCCCCCTGCCCTTTTCCCAGTCGCCCATTGCCTTGCAGACGCTCGTCGTCAACCTGGTCGCCTTCCTGCTGCCGCCGAAAGATGCAGCCATCACCATGCTGGCCTACATCGGCATCGGTCTCATCGGCGTCCCCGTCTTCACAGGCGGTACGGCAGGTCCGGGCAAGATGTTCGGCCCGACAGGTGGCTACATCTGGGCTTACGTCGCAGCGGTCTTCCTCATGTCCTGGTTCAAAGGGAAGGACTATAGTTTCCGGCGCTACGCCCTGGTAGCCGTCGTCATCGGCATCCCGGTCATCTATCTAGGCGGTGTCCTGCAGCTCAAAGGCGTCACAGGCATGCCGTGGGAAGCCGCCATCATGAGCGGCGTCGTCCCGTTCATTCCCTTGGATATCGTCAAGAGCCTCTGCGCTGCCGCTTTGGCACGGCCCTTATTGGCCATAAATAAAAGTGTATCTCACGAATGACGCCGGCTTGTGTAAATCCGTTCTTTGTCGGCATACATCTCCCGGTCTGCCCGGGATAACACCTCGTCGATATTGGCAATGGGGGTTTGGCATACCACCGTTCCCAAAGCCATGCTGATGCCGCTGGACTGGTAACGGGCGCGCAGTTCGCGAACGAGCCGCTGGGCCTGCTGTTCACTGACATCCCTGGCGATGACCATGAATTCATCGCCGCCCATGCGGAACACGGCGATATCGCCGTTCAGGGCCTTCATGGTCTGGACAGACTGCTGGATGAGATGGTCTCCGGCTTCATGGCCCTGGGTATCATTGATCCGCTTGAGACCGTTGAGATCGCCAAAAATAAAGGCCAGGGAAATCCCATCGGGCACCGTCCCGATATATTCCGTAAAGCCCCGGCGGTTGCCGGCACCGGTCAGCTGGTCTGTCGTGCTGAGGCGTTCCAGCGAACGGAAGGTATCGCGGTTGCGCAGCATACTGGCCAGGAACAGGGTCAGCGTCGACAACAGGAGGCTGGCCGATTTAAAGGCCAATGCCGACGGGTTGACGACCTCCGTAAAGCCCAGGGACTTGCCCGATTGGGTCAGATGGCCCGATACAAGGCGGCGTACGCCGGAAAGATGCGGCGTAAATCCAGGATGAGCCCGGACGAAAGCCTGTGCAGCTTCAATAATGGCCATCTGTTTGGCATCAAAGGCCGCATACAGCGGGCGCAGGGAGTCCAGGGGAATGTGCTGGACCGTAGGAGCCATCGGCTGCAAATCCTCCTGATGCCATTCATAGGTAGCGCTGACGGTCTGATCCGGCTGTTCCTCAAAAATCAGGACCCGTTCAGCCTGCAGGCTATGGCCGATTTTTCCAACATTTTCTGCAGGCCTGTATGGGGATCAGCTTCACTCATGCCGATGGCAATGACGTCGTTGGCCATGACTTCCCGGAAGACGACATCGATTTCTTCCCGGTCGCGGAAGATGTACCGGCTCAGGTCAAAGGCCATGGAAAAGCGGTAATTCTTCCCCTGCCAGGGAATGAGCGTCGTCCGTATGAACATGTACTGTCCGGACTTGCGGTTGCGGCGCGTTACCGTATAAAAACAATCGCGGCGCAGCCTGTCATTGAGGCAGTCATCACAAGGAGTCTCCCGGCCGGCCAGGATTTTATAGCATTTCTCGCCGACCCAGCCGCTGCCGTCGGAAAGGCCATAGGACCGCTGCATATAGTCATTGACATAGACCAGTTCATACGTATCCGGATCGATGATGGACACTTCTTCATCGAGCTTGTCGAATTTCTCCTTGTCGAAGACCAGGCGGTCGCCAATATAGATGGCTTGCCCATACTGCTGTTCTTTCGCTTCAGCCAGGCGTTTCCGCAACAGCTGCATGACCTCATCGAAATCCTGGCCCTCCGACCCTTGAGCCACGGCGTATTGCAAATAAAGCGTGCAACTGTAGCCACCAATATCCGTAATGCCATGGATAGCATTGATGAGGCCCAGCATTTTATTCCGGAAATCGGCATCCATCGCCTTCGGGACAAGGCAGCAAAAACGGCTGCCGCTCAAATGGGCTATCGTTTCATTCAACGTGTGGAAGGCCAGCAGCTACTGCGTAATGACCTGCAGCAATTTCTGTCCCACTTCATCGCCATACTCCTGAAAAAGCGCTTCGTATGCAGGCACTTCGAGGAGGACACACGTATAATCCTGGCCATAGCGCCGATATTTATCGACATACTCGTCTGCCGCCTGCAAGATGCCCCGGAAATTGAGCAGCCCCGTCACGTCATCGACAAAACTGCTCTGCCGGAGTTGTGCCTGCCGGGCTTCTGCATACTCTAAATCCTCAAAATAACCCATCAGGCCGATAATACGCCGCCCCTGATAGATAGGGAATTTCGTAGCCGCAATCCGATGTGGCCGTCACTGGACGAGACACTCCCCGATAATATGCCGTGTAATTTCGCCTTTTTCCAGAACAGCCCGTTCGGCTTCCTCATACTTTTTCCCCTGGATATGCCAGCCAATATCCTCATCGGTTTTCCCGATGAGGCTTTTTTCATCTTTTAAGCCGTAATAATCGAGGAAAGCCTGACTAACGCCAGCAAAACGCCGTTCCCGGTCTTTCCAGAAGAATTTGATATCCGAATAATGAATCATGGCCTGGCACAATTCCCGCAGGATACGGAAATAGGGCTGCCGGACCGGTTCCAGTTCCTGGATGCCCAAAGACGTAGCCAGGAGCGGCAGCAGGCTCTTGCGGTCCCGCGCCGTTTCCCATACATCATCGCGGCAGCACAACAGAATGTCATATTGGTCATCGACCTGCTGGAGAAGGAGGGCCAAAAAGACAGTCCAGCGATAACTGCCGTCAGCCTGTTTGATACGGAAAACATCACCGACACTGGCAGTCGGGGACTGGTCCGCCTGACGGCAAAGGTTATCGAAATCAAGGAATGATAAAAATCGTTCCCTGTCGTCGACGTAAACGGACTGGACGGCATAGTCGATGAGCAGCTTTTGGATGCCTTTCAGGGACTTTCCATCAGCCCAATGGGTCATCGTCGTCTTGATGACTTCAAGCGTATCTTTGCCAGGGTGCAGGTAATATAAGCCTTTATAGACTTTCAGGATATTGCGCAGCAGATAATCGATACGCTGTGTCTCCTGGCGGTCGCTGGCATCGGCAATATTATAGATGCAGGCCCGTCCCAGGTATCGCCCCCGAGTCCCGCCGATGAGTTCCAAATGCAGCTGCAAATAATGGTCTCTTTCAACATAGGTCACGACTTGTTTCTGGCCGGAAGCAAGGAGTTCATCCAAACAAGGCTGCAGGCGCTGCCTGAATGAAAAGTCCTGGATCCACAAGGGCAGGTCATGGCCATTGTATCCGGGCAAAGACCATCGGAGGATTTTCCGAAAAGCCAGATTGGCCCACAACACCCCGGCCTGAATACCATCGTAGTGGAAAATAGCGGTCGGTAAATCTGTTACGACATTGACCAGACCGGCTTTGTCATAGACCGGTTCTTCCCGCCGCGTTTCCAAGCCATGCTCATAGTGCTTGCAAAACGATGACAAGTCTTCGTAGGTCATAGGCCGTCCAAAATAATAGCCCTGTATCTTTTCCAGCCGATGTCCTTCAAAAAGTCGACGTGGGCCTTTGTTTCTGCACCTTCGGCCAAGGTATGTATGCCCAGTTCTTTCGCCATGAGGACGATGGCCTTGATGATCTGACGGCTCTGTTCATTGAAATTATGTAAAAAGGCCATATCGATTTTCAGTTCATCAAAATGATAATTGTGCAGGACGTTGAGCGAAGAATAGGCACTGCCGAAGTCATCAAGCCAGACCTGGTAGCCCGACTGCTGAAACTGCTTCAAACTGCGGAGCAGATTATGCTTTTCTTTGACCAACGCCGTTTCCGTCACTTCGATACGGAAATAATCCCGCTGCAGATTATAGCGGGAAATGACTTTTTCAACAACCGCAAAAGGGTCCATGAGGTTGAAATCATGACGCGATAAATTGACCGATACCGGCAGGACAGGCCGTTTATTGGCCAGCTGGTAATGAAGCTGCTTCGCTACCTGATTGAGAACATAGCCATCCAGTTTATGGATGAGCCGGGCCTGTTCCAGGACGGGAATGAAGACATTCGGTGTGAGCCGTCCGTAAACGGGATCTTCCCAGCGGGCCAGCGCTTCGACACCGCAGATTTTCCCGGTCATCGTCCGGACGACGGGCTGATAATAGATTTTGATGTAGCCTTTTTCCAAGGCCGTGTTGAAATTTTCCAGGACGAAATCCCGCTTCTCCAGGGCGACGCCCATTTCCCGCGTATAAATGGCCCAGCACCGTGTGGCATCAGTCTTGATCGTATCACAGGCGATTTTGGCCATATCAAAAGAATGGCGCACGATATGGATATCGTCGTCTTTCAGCAGGCAGACGCCAGCCTTCAAGACGATATTGGAATTATTGATATACCCATTGACGCGGCTGCAGACGACCTCGATGGTCTGGAACAAGTCTTTTTTCTTCGTTGCCAATACACCAAACCCATCGGCAGAAAGATGAGAAATCAAGGCATCGGGGAACGCCTTCCGCAACACAGAGGCGATGTATTTGAGGCAATGGTCGCCGGCAGCTACGCCGTGGAGGGAGTTGTACAGGCGGAAATGAGTCAGGTTGAAATAAATCGGACAGTATTCTGACAAGCGGCCTTCAGGACTTGACTCACGGGCTATCTGAAAGGCTTTCCGAAAGAACGAGCGCATGCCCAAAAGGCCGGTCAGGGAGTCGGTCTGCGTACTGATGCCTTTCAGTTCACTGCTGATGATCTGCAGCAGCCAGGCCTTCTTTCCATCATCCAGGGAAATGACACTGGCCGATCCTTCGGCCCGGCGGAAATGCTCATCACGCGTGCGGAACCGGAAAGTCACAAAACCAGTCTGGTCCGAGCCGGCCATATGGGCGATAGGATAATAGTCCTCGGCATCGACCATGCCCTGCAACCGCTTCCCGGTAAAGCGGTAAAAATCCGCTTCATCAGTACAATGATAAATCTTCAGCATCCCTTTATTGACAAATAAAATAGGCTCTCCCGGTTCCATCCCGATCAGGCAGATACCTGACGTCAACCGGTCATAATAGCGATGTAGCTCTGCTCGCATCTCCCCTATTCCCATAACAAATCACGTCCTCCATCGTCATTACAAATACTATAATTATCGTTTACAAATTATAAACTAATTATAGCATAAGCCCATTTAAGTTTTTAGTACTTAGGTGAATTGTTTAGTCCGTTTTTGACATAAAAAAAAGACCTGTGTACGGAATCGTACACAGGTCCGATAATTTCACAAAGGAAATTATTTGAGTTCTACTCCCTCGGCCTTTCCCAAAAATGAGAATGGCTTCACTAAGCCGTTTTTAAAGAATCATTTTTTCAAAATCAGCCTCATTTTCGCAGTTTTTAAAAAAAATAGTATCATTTGAGTATCACTGACCAGTATCCTTTACGGTGCGTTCCCATGCGTTTTAGGCAACCTTTTTCCTGCAACTTCTTCGTATGATATTTTATAGTACCAAGGGACAGCGACGTGGCCATCGCAATTTCCGATTGCGTGCTGTCTGGTTTCTTTTGGATATATGCTAAAATAGCTTCTTCCTTATCATTTAATTTCACAGACAGATTCGTCCCAGTTTGGTCAGTGTTTTTAGTTTGGTTAGCGGTTTGGTCAGTAGTTTGGTCAGTTTTTGGTGTTTGGTCAGTGGTTTGGTCAGTTTTTCGATACAAGTTTACCCGCAAATCGCCATCAAAATCAAGAATTTCCGGTTCCCTCAGCCCATAATCACGGCAATCCCGCAAAATACGCGGAAAGCCACTGCCCCACTTTTCAATCAGATTCATGTAAGCAAAAGCATTGGCCAAGGCCCGGTTGCGAATCTTTGAAAATCCTTCTTTCATTTTTTCAGGCGTTACGCCGCGCATCAGGCCGCCCGGAGAAGTAACTTCCAGTCGATCTGAAAAAAGAGCAATCTGAATGGATCCCGGCTCCAAATAATTACGATGTACAAGTGCATTGGCAATTAATTCACGAATACTGTCCGGAGGCAGTTCATAAATATCCTGTCGATAGACTCCCTGAAATCTAGCACCCATGTTGATTTTTTCAAGCACGTACTGATATGCTTTTTCCACTTGTTCCTGAATCGGTGCATCAATTTCCCGTTTATCGATAAAAACGGCTCTATCTTCCGTTTTAAACACAGCACATTGAACAACTGGAGGATACCCAGCCTGATGTGTCAGCATCGCATATGCATAGGTTGGTATAAGCTGGCCTTTATGTTCAAGCAAAACGCCCCACGAAATAAGCTGATTGACTGTCAACTCCTTGATTTCTTGACGCTGGAAATCTGATGCTGCATTTTTTTTAGCCGTTTCTCTCATCGAATGGCATAATGCTGCCACATCAGACTGCTTCACTTTCAGATTCGGAATCGGTTGTTGGTCGAAAAATTTATTTTTCCCTTCTAAAAGTAATTCCTGCAGCATCGCCTGATCCGCAGGACGCGTTGTTCCAGCCGTCCGGATATAGGTTCCTTTCACAAGCCCCTTCTTTTTGATATAATACGGGCGCTGCATTCCTGGCGCAATCTCCAAAATGATAAGCGATTTCCCCTTTACTTCCTGAACAAAAAGATCCGGAATAATCATCGGCGCACAGCTATCCGTAACCGCATTAGTAATAGCATCCATCAGTCGAAAAAGGTCGCTCTGGGGAATACCAATAACCTGCATCGTTCCGTCTTCAATACCAAATACAATCCGCCCGCCATCTCCATTAGCAAAGGCAACAACAGATTTCATATATTTCTGGCTGTCTTCCGGAACCATTTCCTTATATTCTACGTTTTTAGACTCCCCTTGAAGCAATGAATCTTTTTCCATCCCTATTGTCGCCTCCTCTCAGACTCATTGTAGCAGATTATAAAATTTCCGACAATAAAGCAAGGCCCCCGTACCGCTAGTGCAGGGGGCTTGTCACATAGACACTCATATCATTTTTTACCAAAGATAACTAGTACCCGGATTGTCTTCACTGGTTCTGGAAGCTTCTTTCATAATACGTTCCTTTGTTGCTTCCGGCAAGGCGTCTTTAAAGATTTTTTGAAAACAGTCCATGCAAAGAGATGCACCGATGTATTCTGTTTTATTCGTTACATTGTCCCACCAAGTCCGATCAAGTTTATCCTCTGGGGTGATGCAATCGTGTGCCTCTACTTCTACGATAAATTTTTCACCCTGGGCATATTTTTTCAAACAATTGCCGCAATGCGTATAGGTCATCGTTTCCAGCGCTTCATAAGTATTGCCATCGCACAATTACGTGCGACAGCCCCTTTTTGCTAAACAAATATAAAATCTATAAAGATTGCAGATTACCTCTGTAATCGCTATTGGCGTAGATGATATGCTCGCAAAAATTACTCTGAAAGGGAAACAATCTCTCGCGAACACTTCCCACGATAATCTGCGCTCCAACCTTCTTCAAATTCTGTCGTTGGGGTATAACGCCGGATAAGGTCATAGCCTTTTTCTACCGTGATATCTTCGGAAAACCAGATGTTCTTCTCAAGGGAAAGCTCGTGCCCATCTTTGAATTGGAAAATGATGCCTCTGGTAAGGAACACTTCATAAGTCTTGATGCCTTTTTCAAAGAGCTGTTGTTGTTCGTTTACAAGCAAGATGTCGGAAATGACGCTTTCAACTGGCGTTTCCACCATCGTCTGATCTGGTATCATGGAATGTATACTGCTGAAAGGGACGCGCTTCATTTTGAACAAGGCCACATCCTCCTGGTCTCCAAAATAGTCCATAACCGCTGTGACGTTTGTGAATGCAAAGGACGCATTCTCAAAAGCAATGCCAACGATGCCATATACGGATGTGGAAAATTCAAACGGGTCGCACTTATACTTGAGCATTTTCTGCCCAATCAGTTCTTTCAAGCTTGCCATATCCGAGGAAGAAAATCTTACGTCAATTTGCTTCATCTATTTAACCTCCTGAAATATCCTGAACGGAACGACAATCCACCGATGACGGTTGATATGACTTTCTGGTATAAGACAAAGTTATATTATCTTGACTGCATCGACCATGAGTATGCCATCCTGACAGAGGATTGGAAGCCTCTTGCCAAGGATTCGAATTTTCTGAGGCTTTTGCATAAGCCGATAAAACAGTGGCACGACAAATCATTCTATGAATTGATAAACCAACTGCTTTTCGAAAATTAAACCAAAAGCCATCGACTTATGAAGAAAAGATAGCATAAGTCAATGGCTTTTCTATACACCGATTAATTTCCCGCTCATAACGACTGCAGGACGCCGAGCATGTCAGCCAGTGTATACGCGCCTTCCTGGGGCAGGGCTTTTTTGTCGAAGACCATGAAATCAGGGACAATTTCTGCATGAGCAGCAGCAAAAACAATATTTTTCATTTATTCCGCTTTAATTTTTTTATGGAACTTAACTTTTCAATTTGTTCCATATCATGCCGACCTACAGAATCAATAGAGAGTAGTCGGTCAACGCCACACCGTGTTTCAGACTATCATGCGCCGGCTGAATTATTCGATGTATTTCTCGATGAAGCTTATGCTATTAACAGTATTTCTTGATTTGGTTCGTTCAAATTCAACTTATAATTTACGTAAATAAAGTAACGAGTTTTGGCTTCATCATTTGGCCGGAGCATACACTCTGCTAAGTGCCCCATTGAACAATGATTTGGCAGACGAACCAATAAACGACTCGATTGCATCCTGCACATCTTTTCGCTTAAGGTCAAGATAGCGAAGTTCGCCGTCGGTCTCTCCGGTCACTACCTGAACAGATGCAAACATATCAGGATGGTCCTTCAGATACGAGACATACCCTTTTAGTTTAGCAATACTATCGCCAAGCCAGTCACCATGAGGATCTACAATCGACCTCGCAATAGTTCCATTTGGCAGCTTTTCAAAGAATATGAAATCCGGGTACATTGGCTCCAGTTCCCCATTCATTTCATAGGGGATGCACAGGGATGCATGCAAATTTCTTGGTTGGTTCCTATACCAGGCAACGGTAAGTGACTTGGCAAGCTCTGTTTCAACAACTCTCTTTTCAATGGGGAAGAGATTAATATAGGCCCAGCCATTATCATCACAAATGATATGTTTAGGATATCTGTCATAATCCATATTCTGCCTAGTAACACTCGCCTGAATATTAAGATTTCTTTCAATATAAGGCTTTGTGTTTCCATCAATGCGGTTCCACTTTGGAAGATTTTCTTCAGATACCGCAAAGCGTCTCGGCCCATATTCATCCAGAAGTTTCTCTGTATAATCAGCAGCCCATGTTTCCAGCTCCTGAACAATTTCCATACAGTAAGCCGCCGCACATACTCTCACTATAGCCTGAGTATCAGAATCATGGTTTTCTTCCATTCTCCTGTTCAGGCAATACTTAACAAGATCTGACGCCCCACCAAATACCGATACAGCACGCTTGTAATAAGACACCAGTCGATCAGCATCGTTTTCGACCAGCTCTTCATGATCTTCAAATTCGTCACCGGTGAGAGGATCTACTCGCTTCACAGAAACAGTTGTATTCTTAATATCATTCACCGCACGCTTGAATTCAGCCGGATGGTGAAGGATATCACCCTCCAACTCGTTAAAGAAGCTGCTTTGAATCTTTGCATCGAGATTCGCATCGGGATCAATGTCAGCAGAAATCACATCAACACAATCCCAAAGGTCCAGGAAAGGATCCGGTTTATCATGGCGGACCTGACGAGTAATGATACCCTCAAAGCTTGTACGGATATCGTCAACTAAAGCATTCGGCACTCTGTCCAGAATATCCTGCAACTCTTTCTCTGAGTCCGGAAGATCATCCATTGATACAGAGAACTCATCGTCTGCTACCGGAAATTCATCCGCGGCAGTATTTGTGCTGCCACTATTTGCCACATTACTGATGTCTTCTACAGATTCATTAGCATTTACCCTTGTTGTACCAGCTGCATAAGGACTAACGCCATCTGTAAGCGCGGGTGAAGATGTTTCAGTGTTGGGAACATCATGTAAAGCGCCCGCACTTGCTGAATGCACTTTAGAAATTTTCTGTTCCACCTTTTTCCTAGTATCTCCATAAAAATGAACATCAGCTGCGTTAGTCAGAATATGGGTTCCCTCATCGGAGACAATATTATCCTGCTTTAATTTATCAACTACCAGATTTACTGTAGTGGCATCATACTCAGGAAGATAGCAGGCAACCGTATTTAGCTCTTCTACGGCATCAACTCTCCTTGCAAGGGGAGTCCTGATCATACGACCGATTAGCTGAGCAATGTACGTAGTGTCATTTCTTTTTCTTCTGGAATAAATCACTTCAGCACGTGGACAATCCCAACCGGTAGACACAGCATCCTTGGCAAAGAGCACCCTGATTTCTGTTTTCTCCTCTACATTTTCAGGTGAAACATAAGGGATTTTCCCTGCCGCAGTTGTAATATCCTCATGCGCTCCAAATACGTTTGCAAAACAGGATGAAATATCAAGCCAAGGCAGAATTTTATGGATTTGTAAGCAAAGTTCTTCCAGTGTTTCCTTTGATACTTTGTCTTCCACCTGAATTACCATAAGAGGGGTGATAACGGGGAATACCTTCTTGTCAGTGCAATACTTCTTCCAAAGGCGTGAGGATTCAGCCAGTTTGCGGCAAGCCTGGGTAAGATCCTGATGCTTGGTATTTGCAGCCATCTTCGGTGTCCGCAATTCAATCGTATCTTTAATCAAACCAGATGCCCGGACAGCTGAGACAGGGACATTTACTCCAGCTTTCATATCGCGATTCTTCCTGCCATTCATGGCATTATTGAACCGCTCCGGTGTAGCCGAAACACCTACTACACAAGGCATTGGAAGATTAATATTCTCCTGTCCATCAATGATGATGCCATAGATAGTCTTATTGGCAGAATCTGACGTTCCCTTGTCACGGCCGGATTTTCCAAGTCCTCGATGTGCTTCATCGATAAACAGATATAAATGAATATCCGTGTCCTCGATGGTGTCATTCAGAACATCATAGAAGGATCTTGTCCCTTCAACTTCATTAGAGAGAGTCTTCCCTTTTCCAAGAAGCTGTCTATTCAAAAAGTAGACATGCCCCGGCATCAGCTTTCTATGATTCTTAGCAAAAGTCGGACCTATCTCCTCCAGAACGGACTCATTCAGGAGATCACAAGCATTGATAAATTTATTCTTAGTCTGCTTGTTCAATGCAGGACTGTCTGAAAGCCAAAGGATGGCAGCATCTGCGTCTCCCGGATATGAGTCATTTCCATAAAATAAGCCCTCGGCTACGGCCGCAGATATAACTGTCTTTCCTGCACCTGTTGGTGCTGTAAGTGACACAGCAGACAAAGAGCCATCGTTCTGATAGCTGTTTTGCATCGAATCCATTTTCTTCAGCAACTGGCTGACTGCATCCTGTTGAAAATCAAATAATCTGTATTTCATCAGTCAAGCCCTCCTTCCCCACAAATTTCAAATGTTCTAAGGTATGTCTCATATAATCTATGAACATTGATGCCAGGAAGACGCTTGCACATGTTGGAATACCGTCTCTGGTCATCCGTGACCACAAATACTGTCTTAATCGTCGGTGTCGACTTTACCTTCTGGCAAAACTTACTTGCCTGACCATAATCAAAAAGTACGCCGTAATAATCCGTTGTAAGATAGCTCTTGCCAATCCGTCGAATGATCGGACCCCTGCAGCCGGCCTGCATCCAAAGAATAGGTGCTATAGCATTGAATGCACGGTCAAGGCGTATCGGCCAAGCAGACTCGTAGGTTAACTCACAAAAGATAGCATTTGCCTTGAATCCAGCGGACATCGGAAGTGAATAACCAAGATCAATATCCTTTGATGGTTGTCCGTAATCGCCTTTCAGAGGACTGCCATTCACGTCTATACCTTCAATGCTGCATTTTGTACGTGGCCAAGTAACGTAATTCGCAATACCATACTTTTCCCATTCTGAATCACCTGGACGAAGGCCTTCTGAAGTCATGTCTTTCGCATTATGCTCTCCAGCATTACGGTCCGCCGGTACTTCGTTGTTTGTAACGCAAATACATCTTCGATGGCCACCATCTTCTGCATTCAAAAGATTCACTGCTTGGAGTGTAGTTCCAGAGCCAGCAAAAAAGTCAACAATTAATGCGCCAGTTTTTTTCTTTACAAAATACATCAAGCTATCATGTACGGCATACAGGGATTTTGGAAACGAAAATTTATCATTTCCGACAATGTTCTTGAGTATCACAGTACCATAAGTCTTGGCATCATAAAGCTTACTCGACCAAACTGTTGTCGTCCTATTAATTTTTCCGCCAGTTTCAACAACTATTTTTGATCCATCCGCCCTATATCCTCTGACAGCCCATCTTCCGCTTTTTATTTTCTTCTTGTAATTTGCACTTAGATATTTAATGGTAAATGGCTGATACAAGGATTTACTATTCTTGGTCACTTGAATTACATGTTCATCCAATAAATGTTGCAATGTTTCACCTGTCACACCCCAATTCATTTCAGTGCCATCATCTCGAACAGGAAAAACAGTTGTACACCCCTCGATAGCTGGTACGCTATATCTATCGACGTCAGGTGTGATTGGATTACCTATCTTTTCAATACGATAAGTTGTATTATTTATGTAAATTGGATAAAACTGCGCAGTACCTCCCTTAACAGTTCCTCTCCTTGAGGCATATTCGAGCCTTCTCAGATACCACCACCTAACTTCCTTTTCATCTCCAATACCTTCTGGTTGTATAACATGAGCATCACCAAGAAGAATAAAATAAGCATATTCATCGGCCCTTGCGAATAAATTTTTTCTGACAGCACCTGACGGATTAATAGTTATACTTGTCATTTGTATCTGAGCATCAGGAAAGATTTGTTCTAGCAGTATTCCTAGTCTTGCATATTCTTTTTCATCGATTGTTACGATAAGAACAGAATCATCAGGATTCAATAGCTGTTTTGCAAGTTTTAGGCGTCTTTCCATAAAGGCAAGCCACTTACTATGACGATACTGGTCATCCTGACCAACATAATCGTTGTTATATTTCCAGTCCTTAGCACCGGAGTTGTATGGTGGATCAATGTAAATACAGTCAACTTTACCAGAATACGCATAGGCCAATGCTTCCAAAGCATGATAATTCTCTGCATTGATAACCATATGGTAAGGATCATCCGGATTACCTCGCTCGATACGATCAATCTCTTTAAGCCCCGGATAAATCACATCATGATAACTTACCAAAGTACAGATATCACAAACCGATACCTCTTTTATCTCACCATCATGCTCAATGATTGCTTTTTCATCTTGGATTGCTTTCACTATCCACGGAACTTTATTTTCATCCGTATCCTCGTGACCCCGTTCAGGAAGGATATTCACAGTATCCCCGACGGTTGGCGTTTTCTTATAGAGCCTTATCGCTTCAGGAAGATTATGTTCAAATACAAGCCCATAGGCATGGTCCTTTACATACTTCCTTAGCTGCCTGGCAAGCTCCGGATTCAACTTTTCAACTTCACAGATTGTTTCGTTAATGTTCGCCATTTGCTATAACCTCACCATTCATGATTCTTAATATACTCCCTCAAGAACGCAGACAAGGAAAGCCCACGCTACTTTACCACAACAGACAGATACTTCTTGTCCTTGTAGAACTAGAAGCTCGCAACACTGCACAAGGTTTTGGCCGGGTAATTCGGATGTGCTGTTCATATATCCCTACGACTTTACCTTTCGCCGCTGCCAGCACACATTCAAAGAGGCGGATGATGGTCATGGAGATAATGACTTCCTTGTATTTATCGCTCTGATAGGTGCCGCGCAGCTTATTGGCAATGGACCAAATCATACTCGTTTCTTTCGATACATCCACAGGGGAATCATCCCACATGGCATCAATTATCTGACGTTCAGGCATTCCGTTATCTCTCCATTCTCACGCAGTTATGCGTTGATAGTCAGTTTTAGTACATTCAAAAATCGGGCTGTGCACAGGATTCGCTGCGGGACGCCGATTATGGCGTCCCCTACACCGGCTGTGGATTATTTTTCTATCGCCTGTATGTGATTTCGTCGGCGGACCATTTGACAGGTAACGGGCCATGCACAGGATTCACGCGGGACGCCCAAGCGGCGTCCCCTACGCACAGGCCTCCGGCCGTGGGTTATTTTTCTATCGCCCATATGCGATTTTAACAATCCACGTGGCGCAACCCGTCCGTAGGGGCGTCCCTGATCGGACGCCCGCGTGAATTTTGGATGACAGCCGGTATTTATGACGAACGACACATAGTCGTTTTATTCATCGGTGCCAGGTATTTCTTGCTGCAGCTGCCGGTAAGCAGCTTCCACATCGTAAATCGGCATTTTATTTGCTACGCTTTTCCCATTGATGGTATTTAGCGTCAATAAATCAACCAAATTATCTCCGCGTTCCAGTTCCTTACGATTCGGAGCCTTTAATTCCTCTTCTGCTGACATGTGGAAGAATTCCTTTACTTTGGCAATGACCCCTCTCTTTTTGAAACCATTTTGGGCATAATACATGCGCCAATACAATGATGGCAGCCTTACCTGACGCATCAAAACAGCAATATTCGCCCGTACCGGCAACGAATAATACTGAACACGTTGTTCTTCAGAAACATATTCGGGATAGTACCGTTGTAAATAGTCAAGCCAAAATGAGACACCTCCCCCTGGCTCGGTGCCAGTGAGCTCATCAAAACGATTTTGCATAGAGTTCTCAATCCAGCTAATAAAATTTTCAGTCCACTTAATAGATTCCTCTGAGTATAATATTTCGGAATGGCCCAAAAGCCAATCTGTTGGTGTCCCAAAAACTGTCGATATCATATGAAGATTTTCAACAGAAGGAACTTTCTTTTGGTTTTCCCATTCAAAAACAGTCGATTTTGCATTAACTCTTAATAAATATGCTGTTTCAGATAAAGATATACCATACGCATTGCGTAAAGCTTTTAATCTCATCGGGAAAATATCCGTATATTTTTTCATTATATCTTCTTCAATCCTTTTTCTCCTATTATTTCATTGGCTTTAATAGTTGACACTACCATTAATGAATGATATGATTTAGTAAATCGAATATCCGTTAGTTTAATGAAAACTATTTATTTCGATTTTATTGGTTTGTTTCGTTTTTATCAGCTTATTTCGTTTTTCTTATTCTTATTTTTCCTGTTTTTTGTTATTAACAATAAGTCTAAGAAAAACCATTGAAAGGAGACGTTTTTATGGAAAACAACGAAAAACTTATGCTCACAGCTGAAGACGTTGCGGAAATTCTGCAGGTCAAACCTTCCCGTGCCTATTCTATTATCCGGCAGATGAATACCGAATTGGCTGCCATGGGAAAATTGGTCATCCGCGGCCGTGTCAATCGTCGCTATTTCGAACAGAAAATTTCCATTTAAAAAGCTCCGCCCCGTGTTGCAGCACAGGTCCGGAGCTCGTCAAAAAATACCACTTTTATTATACCAAAATTTTATCAAAAAGTACATTTCACAGGAGGCATGACCATGAGCGCTTCTCAAACAATGATCGATATTCCCACCGTAACCAGCGGCCGTTTTTTAACTTTACCGCCGACGGCGAAAGTCCTCTATTTTTACTTACTGATGTATGCGGATGATGACGGTATCGTCGATGCTTACGCCCCAATCCAAATCAGTCATACACAGTTTTCTGATTTAAATGAATTGGAGCAAAAAGGCTACATCGTCTACCTCGAAAAGCCCACGCTCGGCTTTCTGCCAGATTACCTTCGTCATAACCGCAATTTAGATATCCGGAGTAAAAAGGACAGCATTTACTTGCCGCTCTTAGCCGAAAAATTTCCAAACGCTAAAATTATGGTAGGCATCACCAATGGCAAAAGGAAATTTAAACAGATTATGCCAGTAAGTCAATACTTAGGCAAAGAACCAGAAAATGATGCCCCGGCTCTCGCAAATCATCAGGTCACGGGAAATCCCATGGAAATTACGGGAAATTCCATGGAAATCACAGGAAATCCCACGAGATTACACGAAGACGCCATGGCAGATAACATGGCAGGCGCCACGGCAGCTGACACGGCAGCAGACATCCATTTACACGCTAACATAACACAACATAACATAACACAACCTAACTTAACTCAATTAACACAACATAACATAACAGAAGAGGTTGACGAACTCTGCACACTTGATGATTTGCAAGCAGCAGGTTTCTCTGGACCTGCCCTTTGTAAGCTCCGCAACACATTGTTCAAAAGTCCCATTACCAAAAAAGAATTTCAGCAATATGTCAATGACAGCAAAACCAAAAAGAGTCCTATGGGCTATCTTTATAATGCTATACTCAAACACTATCAGCCTTTATGACGACTTATCAGGAGGTGTTCACAGTATGTTGTGGGAACGAATTCATGCCATTGCCGGCCTGTCAGCGTTGATGAAGTGTCATCAAGATTCCTGCAGCTGGACTGACGGTCCTCCGGTAGCTCTTTTCCGTGCAGATGGCTGCTGGTGTGTGCGTTATGCTTCCGGCAACTGGTGGCACTACTCGCTGAAGGACAGGGTATGGTTTTAAGTGGGTTGCAAGATACGCCTGTTGTTCGCACGCGAAGCAACAGGCTGTCTTGCCCAAAGGGGCGCTGCCCCCTTGGGAATCCCCCGGAAAGGATCCACAAATGAAAGAAGACCGCATTTTTTTTCGCGTCACAAATCTGCAAAAACAGCAACTCCTCATCCACGCCCGCGAAGAGAATCTGACCCTGACGGATTACATCCTCCGCCATACGCTGGCCGATGAAAAAGCCCTCGACGATGAGGACAAGAATCTCGTGAAAGAACTCAACCGCATCGGCATCAATCTGAACCAAATCGCCCGTGCCCTCAACCGCGGCCAGAACTTCGCCGCCGAAGCCAAAGAAGTGCGCCAGCAAATCAAGAAACTCGACGCCTTCTGCGATGAAATCTTAGCGGCCCGCAAGGCCTATTTCCGAGAGCTGCGGCAATATCACAAGGAATTCTTGAAACTCTGCCAGAACGAAAACAAAAGCCGGGAGCTGCTGAAGCAACTCGATGCTTCCATCCAGCTGAAAAAGCTGGAGTTAAAAAAGCTGAAACGCTGCAAAGGGGGCGTCATCCATGGCCATCCTTAAAGCCCTGCCGAGCCGCCGCAATCCGCAGGCTATCCAGCAGTATCTGCTGCAGGAGAAAAAGCTCCGCAACAGTTTTATCAGCGGCTCCCAGGTGAGGGCCCGTAATTTCGGCAAACAGTTCGACCAGGTGCAACAGCTCTACGGTAAAACGACGGGCCGCCGCTATTACCACTACATCCTCTCGTTCAGCCCGGAAGAAACGCAGCAGCTTTCGCCGCGTGAAGTCCATCAAATGGGCGTCGAATTGGCCGAGGAATTCTTCGGCAAACAGGGCTACCAGTTCGCCGTCGTCACCCACACCGATACGGATCATCTGCACGACCACATCGTCGTCAACGCCGTCAATCTGGAAACCGGCAAAAAGCTGCATACATCCCGGCAGGATCTGAAGCAAATGAAGAGCCGTGTCAACGAGCTCTGCCAAAGCCGGGGCCTGCAGCCAATCCCGCAGCGCAGCGAAGGCATTACGAACGGCGAATACTGGGCAGCAGCCCGCGGCCAGAACGTCTGGAAAGAGGAACTGCGGGAGGCTATCGATTGCGTCCGGCAGGAAGCGAAAAGTTACGATGATTTCAAGGCGACACTGGAAAATGAATGGGGCGTCACCGTCACGCGCGACCACGGCCGGGGCATGACCTATACCCACCCCAACAACGGCAAGAAGGTCCGCGGCCAAAAACTGGGCCCGGCCTACGACAAGCCCAGCCTGATGAAGGCCTTCACGGAGGAAAAAGAAGCTGCCTATCACGCCCGCAGCCAGGATGATTACGAAGAACGTCACCGCAAGAAGGATAAGCTCGAACGAGTCGAAGAAGAAATGTATCGCGGCTGGAGCCTGTAAAGGAGGAATCAGCAAATGGCACTGACAAATAAAAACGGCCTGACGCCGGGACAAGTGACACTGCAGAAAGAAATTCTCGACCGGTTCAGCGCGCTGGAAGCCCAGAATACCGAGCTGAAAACGCAAAACGCCGCACTGGAAAATCATGTCGCTGAACTAAAAGAAGCGCTGCAGAAATTCCAGAAGGAAAGCGACGCCGGCCAGACCCATACTTTAGAAGAACTGCAGGCAGACATCCACCGAACTGACGACAATGTCTTCTCTTTCGGTCAGGAAATCAGCGATAAACTGGAAGAACAGCATGGCCTGATCAAGCCCCTGCTCTTTGCACTACTGGCGTTTCTGCTCCTGAACTTCTTTCTCACCTACACGGCCGTCAAATCCGCCCGTCAGGCCCGCGACGGTGTCTATACCATCAATGAGCTCTTGCGCGGCGACACGTCTTTCTGGTATGATGCTGATAATCATCAGCTCTACGTCAGGGACCGCAGCGACACCGGGCAATAGCAGAAAGGAAAAACCATGCCTGTCTATCGAGATGAAAAGACAAAGAAATACTATGCCAAATTTTATTACAAGGATTGGCGCGGCCAGCGTCATCAAAAACTAAAACGCGGCTTTTCCCGTTCCCAGGAAGCCAAAAAGTACGAAAGGGATTTCCTTAACGAGCTGACTCAGGGCAGTTTGATTACCTTCGAGCATCTCTGCCAGCATTATCTCAGCGACAACGAAGGGCGCCTGAAGCCGACGACGCAGTATACCAGTAAAAACATCATCCGGAACTGGCTCCTGCCCGTTTTTTCGGATATGCCCATCAACCAGATTACACCGCTTATGATCCGCAAATGGCAGACAGAACTAATGCAGCACAGCAACCTGGCGCCGACTTATCAACGCTCGATTAACACGAAATTGTCGGCCCTCTTCAACTACGCTGTCAAATACTACAACTTGCCGGAAAACCCTGTACGCAAGGCAGGAACTATTGGCAGCAGCCGTTCACCGCACTTGTCCTTCTGGACGCTTGACGAATTCAAGACCTTCCTGAGCGGCTTGACCGATGAAGAGGATGTCAGCTTCCGCGTCGCTTTTACGACGCTTTTTTTTACGGGACTGCGCCTGGGCGAACTGCTGGCCCTCACACCGGCAGACTGCAATTTCCAGGCCCATACGCTGCGGATCAACAAGAATTACGTCCAAGTCACAGGGGCCAAGATAATCCAGACGCCAAAAACATCTAAAAGCAACCGTACCATCAGCATCCCCCTCTTTCTGTGCAAAATCCTGCAAACTCACATAAACCGTCTCTATTCGCCGGACCAGCGTATTTTCTTCAACCTCAACAAGAGCAGCCTCACCCGGAAATTAAAAGCGACCGCAAGGGAAACGGGCGTCAAAGTCATCCGGCTGCACGATCTGCGTCACTCTCATGCGTCGCTGCTCATCGAAATGGGCTTTTCCCCGTTGGTCATCGCCGACCGCCTGGGGCATGAAAAGATCACGACGACGCTGCAGATTTACTCGCACCTTTATCCTAATAAACAAGCCGAGGTTGCCGAGAAGTTAGATACTGTCGATTTCAATTTTTAGAAATTTTAGTATCAAAATAGTATCAAATCGCCTTTCCCGGGAAATGAAAAAAGCTCTGCAAACCGCATATTCATGCGATTTGCAGAGCTTGTAATTTCACAGAGGAAATTATTTGAGTTCGACAGTAGCGCCAGCTTCTTCGAGTTTAGCTTTGAGAGCTTCAGCGTCAGCTTTAGCAACGCCTTCTTTAACAGCTTTCGGAGCGCCGTCAACGAGAGCTTTAGCGTCTTTCAAGCCGAGGCCGGTAACTTCACGGACAACTTTGATAACGCCGATTTTTTTGTCGCCAGCAGACTGGAGAATAACGTCAAATTCGGATTTTTCTTCAGCAGCAGCAGCGCCAGCAACCGGAGCAGCAGCAACAGCAACCGGAGCAGCAGCGGAAACGCCGAATTTGTCTTCCATAGCTTTTACGAGTTCGGAAAGTTCGAGAACAGTCATATTTTCAATGGCTTCCATGATTTCTTCTTTAGTCATTTTGAAATACCTCCATAGTATCAATTTTTGAGTTTAATTTTTTAGTTATGTAAGCTAATTAAGCAGTTTCCTGTTCTGCTTTTTTAGCGCGTACAGCGTCAAGCACATAAACCATGTTGCGGATATTGCCCTGGAGTACGTTGACAAGGCCAGAGATAGGAGCCTGCATGCTGCCAACCAATTTTGCGAGGAGTTCTTCGCGGCTCGGCAAGCTTGCCAGAGCGTCAACAGCTGCAACATCAATGACCTGACCATCAACTAAGCCTGCTTTTACAGTCAAAGCTTCGGTCTTTGTTTCTTTGATGAATTCTTTGAGGATCTTAGCCGGAGCTACAGCGTCTTCTGCGGAAAATGCGAGAGCTGTCGGGCCTTCGAGAATTGCATCTAATGCGTTATAGCCGAGTTCGTCAGCGGCGATACGGGTCAACGTGTTTTTGATGACTTTGTATTCAACACCGCCTTCGCGGAACTTACGGCGAAGTTTCGTGACATCAGCTACGGTGAGGCCGGAGAAACCAACGAAAACAGCGCCCTGAGCGGACTGCAGTTTTTCTTTCATTTCTTCAACGACAGCGGCTTTTGCCGGAGAAACCGGATGATTTGCATATGTGGACATGAGTTCGATACACCTCCTTGAACTGGGATTTATATCGTCTTAGCAATCAAAAACGGCCTCATGGAAACCACGAGGCCGAACTAGTCAAAGTCAGATATCTGCTAGTTTCATAGCCTCAGATGGCGGACATACGTCCATTATACATACCTTCAGTCTACAGCTAAGAGAGATATTAATTTTCTTCTTTCTTTGCAGCACCTTTGATGCTGTACTGATTGATGTGGATACCAGGGCCCATCGTGGAGCTAACCGTGATGGATTTAATGTACTGGCCTTTTGCACCCGACGGTTTAACTTTGATGAGTGTATCAACCAAAGCAGTCAGGTTATCAATCAATTTATCTGCTTCGAAAGATTTTTTACCGATAGAAGAATGAATGTTGCCGGCTTTATCCGTACGGTATTCAACTTTACCAGCTTTACTTTCGCTAACAGCTTTTGTAACGTCCATCGTGACAGTACCAACCTTCGGGTTAGGCATGAGGCCTTTAGGACCGAGGATTTTACCGAGACGACCAACTTTACCCATCATGTTCGGAGTAGCGATTGCTACGTCGAATTCGAGCCAGCCACCTTTGATCTTTTCTACGAGATCATCAGCACCGACATAGTCAGCGCCAGCAGCTAAAGCTTCTTTTTCTTTATCGCCCTGAGCAAATACGAGGACGGTCTTGGATTTACCAGTGCCGTGGGGCAGTACCAAGGCGCCGCGGACCTGCTGGTCGGCGTATTTCGGATCTACGTTAAGGTTTACGGCCAATTCAACAGTTTCGTCGAATTTAGCAGTATCCATCTTTTTCAAGATGTCGATTGCTTCTGCAACATCATACTGTTTCTGTTTATCGAACAGTTTTGCAGCTTCAGCATATTTCTTGCCTACTTTTGCCATGTTTCTTCCTCCTTATGTGGTTTAGCGGGTTACCCCTTCCACGGGCAGAGAACCATCGAATTAGTCGACGATTTCGATACCCATGCTGCGAGCTGTACCTTCAATCATCTTCATAGCAGCTTCAACGTCGTTAGCGTTGAGGTCCGGCATCTTAGTCGTTGCGATTTCGCGGACTTTGTCGCGGCCCAATTTAGCTACTTTTTTCTTGTTCGGTTCGCCCGAAGCTTTGTCCAAACCTGCTGCTTTCTTCAAGAGAACGGCAGCCGGCGGTGTTTTCGTAATGAAAGTGAAGGAACGGTCTTCATAGACTGTGATTTCGACAGGGATGATGAAGCCAGCCTGTTTAGCTGTACGTTCGTTAAATTCCTTGACGAAAGCCATGATGTTGACACCAGCCTGGCCTAATGCAGGGCCAATCGGAGGCGCCGGAGTTGCTTTACCAGCTTCACACTGGAGTTTTACCATTCTTGCTACTTTTTTTGCCATGGTGAGTTACACCTCCTTACATTACAAGATGTGGTCAAACGAATCTTGCGATTCTCCCACTCGCGGCAAGTCGCCGCATTTAGAAGTATTTATTCCAGACCCTTCTCGATTTGAGAATAGTCGACTTCTACTGGAGTTTCTCGGCCAAACATATTGACAAGGCCTTTGACAGTCCCTTTTTCTTCATTGATTTCCGTTACGACGGCCATGCAATTTTCAAAAGGACCTTCGGTAATGCGCACTTCTTCGCCAACTTCGACAGAGATATGCGTTTTCGGTTCGCTTTCAATTCCCTGGGTCTTCAGAATCTTTTCGACTTCTTTCGGTTCCAGCGGAATCGGTTTAGTAGCCGAGCCAACAAACCCGGTGACACCCGGCGTATTGCGGACGACATACCAGGAACGGTCATTGACTTCCATTTCGATGAGAACGTAGCCAGGGAATACTTTCCGTTTGACTGTCCGTTTCTTACCGTCCTTGACGTCAATTTCATCTTCCATTGGAATGAGGATACGGTTAATGACGTTTTCCAAACCCATGGATTTGACTTTCTGTTCCAGCGTCTGCATTACTTTATTTTCATAACCAGAATACGTATGGATGACATACCATTTCATATCTGCTTCCATTTAAGCGCAAGCCCCCTATCCGACAACAAGCTGGAGTAACTTGAACAGCTGTGAAAATACGCCGTCAGCTACGCCAATGATTACCATTACGACGATTGTAGCGACGATGACCATAACCGTGTAGTTGATCAATTCCTTCTTCGTCGGCCAGATGACTTTTTTCATTTCTACCTTTACGCCAGATAAAAATGATTTGCCCGCGTTCTTCTTCTTGTTCTTATTCTTTTGTGCTGCTTTTTTAGCTGAAAGTGCCATATAACCTCTCACATCCAAATAAGATTAGCACAATCTTATTCAATCAATTATTTCGTTTCTTTGTGTAATGTTTCTTTTTTGCAGAACGGGCAGTATTTTTTCAGTTCCAAACGATCCGGGTTATTTTTCTTGTTTTTATTCGTCCGGTAGTTACGCTGTTTGCATTCTGTGCATGCCAAAGTGATAGCTGTACGCATTCCTTACACCTCTCTTAAAAATAGTCACAAGCCTAGTGTTACGTAAGACTGCCTTTATAATGTATCACAACAGTCCCCTCTAAGTCAAGGAAATTTTTCTGTAACTTAAAAAAGCCAGGCGTTGGTAAACGCCTAACTTCAGCTATTCTAACATGTGACGACTGTTCTGTCAAGAGAGTTTCCATAATTCCATAGCGGGCCGCCCGCCGGGACGGCCCCTACGCACAAGGCCGCTGGCCGTGTATTTTTTGTGACTTGTGGCCTGCGTCTATCGCGGCGCAGCCGCATCTGAATCGTACAACGCCGCCAGGGCGTCCTGGTATGGCCCCAAGATGCGTCCTACCTGTGCTTCTATGGCGTCCTGGCTGCCGTGGCGGTCACGGAGCATGGCCAGCCAGATATCTTCATCGACGAAGAGGTACTGCTCGTATGCGGCGGCGATGAGCTCCTTGGCAGAACCCATGGCGGCCAGGCCCTGGCCGTCCCGCTTCAAGGCCTCGCGAAAAGCCATCAAGCCCAAATCGAAAGCCTCCTGAAAAATGTGGACGATGCCGTGGCAGACGAAGGGATTCGACAAATCCGCTTCCCTGGCCTGTTGTAAAAGCTGTATATGTTCTTGGAAATTATCCTGCCAATTCATAAATACCTCCCAAACATCAAACATCAAACATCAAACATCAAACATCAAACATCAAACATCAAACCTATTATAATGGATTTCCGGCAAAAAAAGAAGCAGCCCTGCTGTCAGGAGGAGACAGGGCTGCTTCACGATAAATGGCTTGGGAATTTAGCCAGAGATTTTCTGTTGTGCCAAATAGGTTTCTTCCAAAACCTGCTTACCGGCAATACCGGGCTGGGTCATTTCCTGCGGCGACAGGATGATGTCTATCTGTTCTTTCGTCAGATAGCCGTGTTCGAGGATGATTTCCCGGATGGGACGGCCTGTAGCATAAGCTTCCTTAGCCAGCATAGACGACCGTTCATAGCCGATGTGCGGCAAGAGGGCCGTGACGATGCCAACACTGTGATCGACCCAGGACTGGCACGCTTCTTTATTGGCCTTGACGCCTTTGAGCAGATATTTGACGAAGGCATGGACAGCATTGGTCAAATACTGCATGGAGTGGAAGAGATTGAAAGCCATGACCGGTTCCATGACATTCAGCTCGAACTGGCCGTTTTCGACGCCCAGGCTGATAGCCATGTCGTTGCCGATGATCTGGTAGCATGTCTGATCCAAGACTTCGGCCATGACCGGATTGACTTTGCCCGGCATGATGGAAGAACCAGGCTGACGAGCCGGCAGTTTCAATTCGTTGAGGCCGCAGCGTGGACCGGAAGCCATGAGGCGGAAATCGTTGGCCATCTTGATGAGCATGAGGGCCGTAGCTTTCATGTTGCCCGATACTTCAGCAAAGATGTCCGTATTATTGGTCATGTCGATGAGGTTGCGGGCTGTGACATAAATATCACCGGTCAGCATGGAAAGTTTCGCAGCAACGGCTTTGATATAGGCCGGTTCGGCATTGAGGCCCGTGCCGACAGCCGTGCCGCCCATGTTGATGACATGGACGCCTTCGAGGGACCGGGAAATACGTTTGCGGCCGCGGGCGACAGCCGAAGCATAAGCGCCCATTTCCTGGCCAAGCGTGATGGGAACGGCATCCTGCAAGTGGGTACGGCCCATCTTGATGACGTCTTTAAATTCGTCGGCTTTGACGTCCAGTTCTGTTTCCAGTTCTTTCAGCGCAGCCGTCAATTTCTTGCCTTTCATGCTCAGGCAAACTTTAATGCTCGTCGGGAAGACGTCGTTCGTCGACTGGGCCATGTTGGCGTGGTTGTTCGGCGAGATAAGGTCGTAACGGCCTTTTTCTTTGCCCATGATTTCCAAAGCCCGGTTGCACAATACTTCGTTCATGTTCATATTTACCGAAGTACCGGCACCCCCTTGGATCGGATCAACAGGGAACTGGTCCAGCCACTGACCGTCGATGATTTCACTGGCTGCCTGTACCAGGGCATTGCCGATTTTCTTGTCGAGCCGTCCCGTTTCCATGTTGGCGAGAGCAGCTGCTTTTTTGACAATGGCCATGGCCTGGATGAAGTCCGGATCCAGATGTTCCCCTGTAATATGGAAGTTTTCCATAGCTCGCATGGTCTGTACGCCATAATAAACATTATCCGGTACATTCATTTCACCTAAAAAGTCATGTTCTGTTCTCATAATATCCTCCCCAATAATCCATTGATGCATTAAATATTTTGTATACAGTATCCAAGTAATAATTACAACGTTTCTATTGCAATTAAATTCATACCCCTCCGGTGTCCCCACGCCGGTACATACAGAAAAGGCGCTGTTGAAATTGCTTCAACAGCGCCTTTGCCGTACGTACTATGAATTTACCTATATCATAGTGCATGTACCTGTACTTGTCAATATTTATTCCGTAACTTTATGTTTTATTTAGATTGATTACGGCTTATGCTTCTTCGATAGCGCCAGCCGGGCAGGAGTTCATGGCTTCCTGAGCAGCGTCATTGTTAGCTTCCGTCGATTCAGCGTAGGCTTCTGCCATACCCGTATCATCGTTCATGCGGAATACTTCTGGACACGTATTAACACACAGACCACAAGCAATGCACGTATCGTTTACTTTATATTTCATAATGAGTCACTCCTTTGACCGGACCTTCTATCCGGAAAACTTAGTCCAGTAAGTCATTCCTTACTGTGCCTATAGTATACCCCGGTTTCGGCCAAATGGCTGTTGTATTTACAACACTTTAGCGATAAGATGCCTGATAAATAGCGACACAGTCGTCTTCGCTCATAGGCATGCGGTCGGCCATGAATAATCCCGCCATAGCCGTCTTGGCATTATGGGCCATTTTATGGAATTCGTCGGGACTGATGCCGTAATCGGACATCTTGAGATTGGCGACGCCGCATTTTTCCTGTAATTCCTTCAGGGCATCGAGGAAGTCTTCCGGTTTCGCCGCATCAGGACGGCCCATATGGCGGGCCAGGATAATGAAGCGGTCGTCACAGACGTGGATGTCGATCATGTGCGAGAAATAAGCCAGGCTGATCATGATGAGGCCGGCACCGTGGGGCAGGGCCTGGTGATAGGCGCTGAGGGCGTGTTCCAGTGAGTGCTCACTCATATTGGAGCTGAGGCACATTTCCAGACCGCCGAGATAGTTACCGAAAGCGACGCGCTCCCGGGCCTTCATGTCGATGCCGTTCTGGACAGCCGTCGGCAAATAGGCGCTGATCTGGGAGATGGCTTCCAAGGCGACCATTTCACTCATCAGATTGGCTTTATTGGCCAGATAGCCCTCGATGTTGTGGAACAGGGCGTCGAACCCCTGATAAGCCGTGAATTTCGGCGGTACCGTCGCCATCAGTTCCGGGTCGATGATAGCCAGGACCGGAAACAGGGACGGGCCTTTGACAGGTGTCTTTTCATTCGTATCTTCATTGGTGATGACGCCGCCGGCATCGGTTTCCGAACCAGTCCCGGCCGTCGTCGTAATGGCTACGATAGGCAGAGGCTTTATGGCAATGGGCTTGCCCTTGCCCGTGCCCTGCGTGATGTAATCCCACAAATCACCGTCATTGGTCGCTACGACGGCAATCCCTTTGGCCGCATCGATACAGCTGCCGCCGCCTAAGGCCACGATGAAGTCACACTGATGTTCCCGAGCCATAGCACCGCCGCGCATGACCGTCGACTTTAAGGGATTGGCTTCGACCTGGTCAAAAAGGACCGTTTCGACACCGGCTGCACGCAGTTCTTTTTCCGTCCGGTCCAGGTAGCCATTGACTTTGGTCGATTTCCCATTGGAAATGACCAGCAGGGCTTTTTTGCCAGGAAGGTCCTGTTCATGTAAATGATTGAGCTGACCAGCACCAAATAACGCTTTCGTAGGGACAAACATCTGAAAAGACACGATGACACCACTCCTTGTCTGATACGAAAACAAGGCTGTGCAGAGAGAAAGAAATCCCTCTTGCGACAGCCCTGTCGGAAATATAAAATTTAATTTATGTGCTGATTATACTACAATATTTCATTATTATCAATCGTTTATTTTATTTTTTAATTATTTTTTCGGATGAAGCGAAATATCTGTTGCGGCATAGCCCGCATTGACGACCGCTTTCAAAAGGTCTTCGTCTTTGACGGAATCGTCGACGATGACTTCGGCTTCACCTCTCATCAGATTGACTTTCGCTTTCTTGACCCCTGGCACAGCTTCCAATGCCTGCGTCGCATGGTTGACACAGTTCTGACAAACCATACCGGAAATAGAAACGTATTTTTTTGTCCCCGAAACATCATCATGATGGAAAAGATTGCTGAAAAACCCCATAAGTCATATCTCCCCTCTCCATTTCATTAAAATAAAAATAGTAATTCTCATCATCATTATTATAAGGTCTCTTAAAATGGATTTCAAGTGGGATACTGTATACATAATTCCATATTTATGAATTATATTGACGATGATGTATGCATCATAGTACACTATAGTTGACGAAAAGTTTATTAAATTAAACTCTTTTGTTAATTTTATTAAAATTAAGGAAGTGATTATATGTCGTTTTTCCACACCAAATCCGTTGCCCAGCTCCATGCCGATTCTGAAAATTCAAACCTCAGCAAAGATTTAGGCGTCATGGATCTGACATTTCTTGGCGTTGGCGGCATCATCGGTGCCGGCATTTTCGTCTTGACAGGTATTGCAGCTGCCAAATACGCCGGTCCGGCTATTTCTATTTCTTTTGCCCTGGCAGGTCTCCTCTGTATCCTCGTCGGTCTCGCTTACAGTGAATTCGCCTCCATGATTCCTTCATCAGGCAGTGTCTATTCCTATACTTTTGCCTCCCTTGGCGAAGGCATGGCCTTTCTCACCGGCTGGTCCCTGCTCCTCGGCTACACGGTCACAGGCAGTGCCGTTGCCGTCGGCTTTTCCGGCTACCTGGCGGGCATCCTCAAATCGTACGGCTATATCATCCCGGAAGTTCTCTTAAAGACCCCGGCTGAAGGAGGCATCATCAATCTTCCGGCAGTCATCATCATCCTCCTGCTGGCCTTGGTCCTGATCCGCGGGACAGAACAGAGTGCTAAACTGAATACGGCCCTGGTCTTCATCACCCTGGCCGCCATCATCTCCTTCATCTGCATCGCCACACCTCATGTGGAAATGGCCAACTTCAAACCCTTCGCACCCTTCGGCGTCCAGGGTATCCTGAGCGGTACGGCCATTGTCTTCTTCTCGTACATGGGCTTCGACGCCGTCGCCACATCGGCTGAAGAATGTAAGAAACCGGAACGCGACCTGCCGATTGGCATCATTCTTTCTGTCTTCATCTGTATGTGCCTCTACGTCGCCATGGCCCTCTCCCTGACCGGTGCCATCAACTATACGGACCTGAATACGCCGGAACCGGTCGCCCATGCCCTGCGTATCCTCCACTGGCCGGGCGTGGCCAATCTCGTCGCCGTCGGCGCCATTGCCGGCATCATCACGACGCTCATCGTCTATCTCTTCGGTCAGGCGCGCATCTTCTTCGCCGTCTCCCGCGACGGTCTCCTGCCGGCAAGCATCGGCAAGATCCATCCGAAATACCATACGCCATACCTGGTCACGATCATCGGCTCCGTAACGATTGCCATCATCGCCGGCTTCGTACCGCTGATGCACATCGTCGAACTGTCGAATACAGGTGTCCTCGCCGTTTTCCTCCTGAACTTCATCAGTCTCTGGCACATGCGCCGCAAACACCCGGAAGCACCGCGCAAATTCCACTGCCCCTGTCTCCCTGTCGTCGCCGTCGTCGGCGTCATCGTCTGCGGCTACCTGATTTACGCCCTCTCCCCCCTGACCCATCTCCTCTTCTTAAGCTGGATGGTCCTGGGCCTCATCATCTACTTCGCCTACAGCAGCAAGCACAGCATGTGCAGTAAAGAGCAGTAAAGTGAATTAAAGGGATTGTCGCACGAAGGTTTTTGCCATCATGCACAATCCCTTTTTCACGTCGTTTGCCGTGGGTCGTGATTCGTTTGCCGTGAAGGTTTAAAATTTATGGGAAACTTCGTCAAACGAACCACGCCAAACGAACCACAAAAGGGGCTAGTCGCTTAATGCGACAGCCCCTTTTTTCTTATCTCTTAATCCCGAAGGCCTGGAAACCGGGATAGATACCCTGGCCGTGCAATTCATCTTCAATCTGCAAGAGGCGGTTGTATTTTGCTACGCGTTCGCTGCGGTTCGGCGCGCCGCTCTTGATTTGTGCCGTATTCAGGGCGACCGCCAGATCGGCGATGGATGTGTCTTCTGTTTCGCCGGAACGGTGGGAAACGATGGCCCGATACCCGGCGCGATGGGCCATTTTGATAGCTTCCAACGTTTCCGATACGGAGCCAATCTGATTGAGTTTGATAAGGATGGCATTGCCGCAGCCCTGGGCAATCCCTTTGGCCAGGCGTTTCGTATTGGTTACGAATAAGTCGTCACCGACGAGCTGTACGCGCTGTCCCAAAGCCTTAGTCAAAGCTGTCCAGCCATCCCAGTCTTCTTCATCCAAGCCATCTTCGATGGAGTAAATGGGATAAGCTTGGGACAGTTTCTGCCAGTGGGCGATGAGTTCGTCCGTCGTGAAAGACTGGCCGCTCTTGGGCAGGACGTAGACGCCCTGTTTCGGTCCCTTCCATTCGCTGGCAGCGGCATCGAGGGCCAGGACAAAATCTTTCCCCGGTTCATAACCGGCTTTTTCGATAGCCTGGAGGATGTACTGGATAGCTTCTTCATCGCTGGCCAAATTGGGAGCAAAACCGCCTTCATCACCGACGGAGGTAGCTAATCCTTTGGCCTTCAAGAGACCTGCCAGCGCATGATAGACTTCGGAGCACCAGCGCAGACCTTCCCGGAAAGAAGGAGCGCCTGCCGGCATGATCATGAACTCCTGGACGTCGACGGTATTGGCCGCATGGGCACCGCCATTCAGGATATTCATCATGGGGACAGGCAGGTAGTTGCCATTGACGCCGCCGAGGAAACGGTAGAGGGGAATCCCCAGGGACGCAGTAGCCGCACGGGCGCAGGCCAGCGATACGGCTAAGATGGCATTGGCACCGAGCCGGGATTTGTCCGGCGTGCCATCGGCGTGGATCATCAAGCTGTCGACACCATACGTATCAAAAGGATCCTGACCTCTCAGGACGTCCTGTAAAACTGTATTGACATGGCTGACGGCCTGGGTGACACCTTTGCCGCCAAAGCGCTGGACATCGCCGTCACGCAGTTCCAAGGCTTCAAACTGCCCCGTCGAAGCGCCGCTGGGAGCGGCACTTCGGCCCAAGGTCCCGTCGGATAACAACACATCGGCCTGCACCGTAGGATTGCCGCGCGAATCAAGAATTTCCCGGCCGATGACTTTTTCAATGCGAATATCTTTCATAATAAAACCTCCTCTATCCATGAATAAGGTATGACGAATACCATTTGTTCAGTATCTTTACAACTATATTATACAATATAAGTATTCTTTCGCATAATACTTTATGAGAATCACTGTTATTATAATTGGACATATTCAGTCCATCATTTATAAAAGGGCTTGTCGCACGACGACAAGCCCTTTAAAGTTGTTAGTGGCTAGCAGTT